>Ga0070733_10001185_pt1 | contig 19693 bp, 18 predicted proteins | sample Coa_R1_9_FD_66450 | JGI IMG/M metagenome (GOLD analysis project Ga0070733, IMG submission 66450) | Surface soil microbial communities from Centralia Pennsylvania, which are recovering from an underground coalmine fire - Coalmine... | ecosystem: Environmental > Terrestrial > Soil > Unclassified ... | reverse complement strand
TTTATGGAGAGCGGTATTCGTATCCCGCGAGGCTCATATCCAGATAGCCACATACCCCGAGGCATAAACGATCTCTTGGTCCGCTTTGTCAGATGTCGCAAAAGGATCTATGAAGAAGAAGTACGAGCGATAAAATCCAGTATTAGCAATCCAAGTTACTACTGGATCAAGGTTAAATGAAGATACTGTTAAATCGAGGATCTTTTGAACAGCTATACCGGGGACCAGGCGGGCGCAACAGAACGTCTCCGAAAAACGGCGGCATCGGTCCCGATTCGCCATTTCCGCCCAGGCCCGCCGTTCCGGTAGCCTTCTCCGGGCCCTTATTCCTCATCCTCCGTCAAGGCGCAACCCTTGGCAGATGAGACTTGGGTCAGCCCTGAAAAAGAAACCGATCACCCGTGATCGGTCTGCGGTCGGAGAACCCACAAAGGACCCTGCCCAGGCGGCCCGGATCGGTCCTCGCGTACTTGGGAGAGTTTCCGCTTGGGACTTCGTTTCGCCATAACGATCATTTTCCCGGATGGACGAGTTGGTCTCCATAAATCCGCTGCCGCAAATCGCTCGTTTCCCGCTTTTCTTTATCGTAAGTCGGATTTCGTTATTCTTATCGGAAATGCAGCGGTATTTACGCCGCCATGTCTCAGGGTTTCGGCACCCACCGGAAGACCGAGCCTTCCTAAGAATAAATGGTATACTGAAATACAGTTTTCAGAAAGAGATGCGGGGAGACATAATACGATGGATAAAGATACTCAGGCAGCGGATGGCGGACGCTCTTTAGCCGAACCCAATGCGCTCGTTTCTCATCGGGAAGATTCACCGGTCCGGTTGCCGTGTCCGCCCGACCCTCAGGAGATTCTCGACCGTGCGGTGGAGGGTGCCATTCTTAGGGCCGTGATAAACCAGGCTCCGGTGAGCCGCCGCCGTTTTATGACGATCGTCGGCGTGGGAGCGGTTACAGCGGCCTTGTCCCAGGTTCTTCCCTTGAAAGCGGTAAAGGCGGCGATCAAGGAAAGGGGCCCCTTGGAAAAGAAAGCGGTCAGGATCGGCTTTGTGCCGATTACCTGTGCCACGCCGCTCATTCTTGCTGAGCCGATGGGTTTCTACCAGAAGTACGGTCTCGAGGTTGAATTGATCAAAACCGCCTCCTGGGCGGTCATGCGGGATAAGGCGCTCGCCAAGGACTACGAGGCTGAACACATGCTGAGTCCGATGCCGCTCGCGATCACCCTGGGTGCCGGATCTCCCCCGGTCTCTTTTGTGACGGCGGCGATCGAAAACTTAAACGGCCAGGCGATTACTCTTCATCCGAGCCTTAAGGATAGAAGGGATCCGAAGCAGTGGAAGGGGTTAAAGTTTGCGGTGCCGTTTGAATATTCGATGCACAATTTTTTGCTCCGCTACTATCTGGCGGAACACGGACTCGACCCCGAAAAAGACGTGGAAATTCTGTACCTGCCTCCCCCCGCCATGGTTGCCAAACTTCAGACCGGCCACCTCGACGGCTTTCTCTCCCCCGATCCCTTTAACCAGCGAGCCGTTTTTGAAGGGGTCGGTTTTATTCACATCCTATCGAGAGAGATTTGGGATGGGCATCCTTGCTGCGCCTTTGCAGCGAGTCGGGAATTCGTGACCGAGATGCCAAACACCTTCGGCGCGCTGCTCAGGGCGATTGTCGACTCAACTGAATTCTCGGCGAAGGCCGGGAATCGGATGGAAGTCGCAAAGGCGATTACCTCACAGCGCTATCTGGATCACCCGTTGCCCGTTGTGGAGCAAGTACTGACCGGAAGCTTCGATGACGGACTTGGAAACAAGCATCACGTCCCCGGCCGGATCGAGTTTAATCCCTTTCCGTGGCACTCGATGGCGGTTTGGATTCTGACGCAGATGAAACGATGGGGGTATGTCAAAGGGGAGATCGACTATAAAGGGATCGCGGAGAAGGTTTATCTCGCCTCGGAATGTGGTGAGATCATGAAAAACATCGGCGTCCCCCCTCCAAGCGGCACATACCGCAATCATACGATCATGAGCAAGGTCTTTGATCCCAACAAGCCCGTAGAGTATCTGAAAAATTTCAGTATACCCAGAACATAGATCGGGCAACAAGGCGCAACGTTGCAGCGGAGAATCGAGCGGAGACTCTGATCCAGCCCCGTTGGGGACGGGTAGTGATTGACTCCACCATTCGTCCGACCCGGGACGTTCCGTCAACGTCTCTGACCGACCATTCCCACTGAGCCGCCGCCGTGCTGTCGCGAAAACTCCTCGCGGAAGCCCAGTTTATCTCGCCCGAATGCATCGCCAAGTTGAAAAAAAAGATGCTCCCGCCGTTACCCGAACCATTCCTCCCGAGCGCCCGGCGCCTTCGGTTCAGCAACTCGGTGCCTGGAATCTCAACCGTAGCCTTCGGCTTCTCCGGTAAAGCGTTAATTTTTAAAGGAATGAGATGGTGTGTTGGATTATCGTCCCCCAGGCCATGGAAATTAGACCACCCCGATCGAAGTTCATCGATATCGGCTGCGGATATCTCAGCGACAGAATGAATCTCTAGGTTCCTAGAACGGCGCTTAGCGTTGGAACGGGCATGGTTTATTTGCTATGATGTGCGCTGGGCTGATCCAGCGGGTTGGATGGATAACGTTGTCATAACGTGAAAGGGCAGCATGATACCTCTCAGAGATGAATCTCGACGTCTGGCCCATTCCCCCGTGATCACAACCCTTATCATTGCGGTGAACGGCTTGGTGTTCATGCTTGAGCTCACCGGGGGTGATGCGTTTGTGACTCAATGGTCTGTTTTGCCCGTCGATATTTTGGCGGGCCGCCGCTGGGTCACCCTCCTGACGGCCATGTTTATGCATGGTAGCTGGTCCCATATTTTAGGCAACATGATCTTTTTATGGGCCTTTGGGCCGGCCATAGAAGACGTGATGAACCCTTGGAGGTACACTGCCTTTTACCTGATCGGCGGGGTCGCTTCAATGCTTGTTCAGATCTTCGCCTGGCCCGGTTCTACGGTTCCCCTGCTCGGCGCAAGTGGTGCGATTGCGGCCGTGATGGGGGCGTTTCTTGTGACTTATCCCGGCGATCGAATTCGCACTGTTCTGTTCTTCGGCTTGTTTTTTCGTGTCGCTTTTATCCCGTCCGCGCTCTTAATCGGGTTCTGGTTCATCATGCAACTCTTCAGCTTGGGAGCCGTTTCCGAATCTCAGGGAGGGGGAGTGGCCTATCTGGCTCATATCGGCGGTGTCGTGTTCGGGGCTGTTTCCGTCCGCATTTTTGAAGACCCGCGCCGAACTTCTTTCCGGCGCGAAAGAAATGATTTTCGCGAACCCTGGTGATTGGATCGACATATCGCAGACGCAAGCCGTGCCGAGTTGTGCAGTCTGAAACGAGAGGGGTCCGGCGATGATGGCCCCCGAAGAAGGCTCCAGGAAACCAGCCGGAAACCCTTTAAGGGGACTGAAAAACGAATCAGACCAGGCAGGGAAGGCGACTGATAACACCGGATGGTCACTTATTGATTGGTAGCAGCGCCGGGACTCCGTATCAATGACTGTGTAATTACATCCGCAGCGATGGGCATAGACGATCCTGGGGCGGCGTTAGAGAGGCTTGGCCGCATACGCTGAAACCGAGGGGGAGGAACCTAAAATTGATGGTCCCGAATTTTCGACGGACGAGACTGAGTTCTGGTTCATGAATTATGACAGACCAACCCGTTGGATTCATTTCGGCCTCGGGCTCGTGATCCTGAGCCAATTGGCTTCGAGTCTTTTCATGGTGCTGCCAAAGCCGGGGAGAAATCTTGTCCCCCTTGAAGCGGGGGCTTTTGAGGTCCATCGCCTGATCGGGATGGGAGCTTTTTATATTTTGGCAATTCACTGGTTTTGGATCTTGACGGGTCACTTGCCCGAAGGGGTGGGTCATCTTTTTCCCTGGTATTCGGGCGAACGATCAAAAAAGGTTTGGGAGGATGCAAAGCCGCTTCTAAAGTTCGACATCTCGGCGCTTCCTGAAAAAAGTGCTCTCGCGGGGGCCGTCGAAGGACTTGGCCTTCTTCTAACCACCCTGATGGCGACTACCGGCGTTTTCCTTTTTCTGGGAATTTCTCCCCAAGGAGAAATGAGCCGGTCCACCCATATCGTCAAGAACGTCCACGGGTTCATGGCCACATTCGTCTGGATCTATTTGATCGGACATTGCTCGATGGGGGTCCTCCATCAGTTACTGGGCCACCGGACGCTCTCAAAGATGTTCAACCTGATTGAAAGATGACCCTGCCTTTTTGTCACGGGCGGGTGTAAATAAGCCGGAGATCCCTTTTCGGATCTCCGGCCGGGCAGCTTATCTGATTGACTTGTTGACTCAGGCCGTGTTATAAGAACGTCGGCTCACTGTGAAAGCTGGATGTATGCAATTTAAAGCTGTAGCCCATACATCGGACTGCAGTTTTTTTGTTTCAGGTCCGCTTTCGTTCAGTGGGTGGTCAGTTCAGACAAAAATTCAAAGGAGAACAACCAAGAATGATTACGGGTAAAGTGAAGTGGTTTAATAACGACAAGGGCTATGGATTTATCACCCGCAATGATGGTGAGGCGGACGTCTTCGTCCATCATTCCGCAATCGCCGGCGAAGGGTATAAGTCCCTTGCCGAAGGAAACGAGGTTGAATTTGAAGTAACGCGGGGTCAGAAGGGTCCTCAAGCCACCAACGTCAAGGTCATTTCCTAGCAAAGACTTTCTGAAAACGGCAGCGCCCCGATTCGGAGCCCCTCCGGCCGGGGCGTTTGTTTAAAAACTTTCTTTATGCTGAACACGGCCGGTAGCATATAACGAGGTGAACACGAAGCGGTCTTGCGCCGACATTCCAAGGTGTCGCGAATCGTTTCCGCTCCGACCAGGACCAGGCTCGGAGAGCGCCGCGGCGTTCTCGGGCCGGTCCGCCGATGCAACGGCGGCGGGTTTTGGGTAATTCCTCTCTCATTCATTCCTCCCTGCGATTCCAATGTAAACGTAATCACATGCGAGCTACTAACGGGTGTTGCAACCTGGGAGATGGAATTTTTTGCCTTTTTTACAAAGGAACCCGAAGGCCCGATTTTTGAGGCCGGCGATCGATGAGCTCCCAACAGGCCGAGAGTTCAGTCGGCCCGATCCGTGGCAATCTGAATCAGAAACCTCGGTGCCGGAGCGATCCCCTCGGCAGGGGGATACTCGTTCACGGCCGCATGGCTCCCGAGAGGCAGCGCTCGTGCCGCCTGAACGTGTGTAAGGCACGGAAACGGAATCATTCGCCTTCCGATATGGCCGCGCGTCCGCCGGAATTGTAATCTAAGGGGGACTTGACGGATGTGATTCGCCCTTGGTCAAAAAGGTGGGCCTCGCGGGTCGGGTTGAAGCGCGCCTGCCCGGAAAAGCGCGTTGGGCATGCAAGTTTTCAACACGATCGGTGCTGCTGCTCCAGAGATCTTTGTCGAATCAATTGGCTCCGCTCCATTCAAAGAGAGCGGGTTCGAGTTTTTTTGTTGTATTCTCCGCCAGGACCGCGTATACTGAAGTCACTTTTGGCCGAACCCCGAGGCGGACCGCTTAAGAAACGACCCCTTCCTCAGGAGCGGGTCCAGCACCTCTTGTGCCCTTCCACTTCTTCAGGTTCTTCCATTGATCATCGACTCGCCGCCGTTTTTGGCGCGCCGATCTGACCCGGATCGAGTAGCCGAATTCTTTGTGGAGGCATCCGGGTATTCATCTCAAAAAAACAGGAGACCAAATACAGATGTCCTTTGAAAAGTTGGGCCTCGCGCCTGAAATTCTCCGTGCCGTGAAGGCAAAAAACTACCTGATTCCAACCCCCATTCAAGAACGGGCCATCCCTGTAGCCCTCTCTGGAAAAGATTTGATCGGATGTGCTCAGACCGGAACCGGGAAGACCGCTAGCTTCACCCTCCCAATCCTTCACCGCCTGCGGGAAGGGAAATCGCCGACTCTTCGGGCCTTGGTTCTCGTTCCAACGCGTGAATTGGCGTCGCAAGTCTACGAGAATATTCGAGCGTATGGACACCATCTGTGCCTTCGAACCGAAGTCATCTTTGGAGGGATCGGTCTTAGGGTGCAAAAGGAGTCCCTGCGCTACGGCGTCGATTTTCTGGTGGCCACGCCTGGGAGACTCCTCGATCATCTTCGCCAAGGCAACGTGAACTTCTCTCGTCTTGAGATTCTAGTGATCGATGAGACGGATCGGATGCTCGACATGGGTTTCCTTCCCGATGTTCGGACCCTCCTAAAGAGCTTGCCGGCACGTCGCCAGACCCTCTTATTCTCGGCGACGATGTCTCAGGAGGTCCAGACGCTGGGTCGGGAATTCCTAAAAGAGCCCGTCCTTATTGAAATTGCCCCCCAGGGGACTCCGGTCGGAGGCGTTCGGCAGGTGGTCTATCCGGTGGACGCCGGTCGAAAACAGGCCCTATTGCTGCACCTGATCGAAAAAGAGAGGATGCAACAGGTTCTGGTCTTTACCCGAACAAAACACCGGGCCAATCATCTGGCCGAACAGCTCCACCGCTGCGGAAAGCGGGCAGATGCCCTCCATGGCAGCAAGAGCCAGGGCGCGCGCACCCAGGCGCTTGAGCGATTCCGCTCCGGATCCATTCAGGTCCTGGTTGCCACGAATCTTGCCGCTCGTGGACTTGATGTTAAAGGAATCTCCCACGTTGTGAATTACGAAATCCCGGAGGCCCCGGAGGATTACATTCACCGCATCGGCCGAACGGCCCGGGCGGAGGCGACCGGTGATGCCATCTCGCTGATGTCTCCTAACGAACGCGGGAGCATTCGGGATATCGAGCGGTTGATGGGACAGACCATTCCGCGTATTGTTCTCAAAGAATTTGAGGCTGTGGTTGTCGGTGACCCGAAAAGTTCTCCGATCCCGCCCCGTTCGCCCCTCTCTGAGAAGAGAAACGCCGGTTGTTTTCCGGAGCGCTCCTCTTTGACCGTGGGCTGGCGAAGCGGAATCGAGATCGAGAGACCCAGGCCAAAGAGAATCGGCCGAAATCTAGGTTTGGTGTGAACAGGGGAGGCACAGGACGGCGACCGGATCGGTCGAGGCGGCGAGACTTACGGAACGCGAGCGGTCTCTTCGGGTAGACTCCATCTAAAGTTGTATCGAATCCCGGGCGGGCTCGGCCCGTCTAATGTTAAACCTTCATCCAGAGGAGAGGAAATGAAGATTTTCGTCGGCAATCTGTCTCGCGACGTTACTGATGAAGACTTGAATCAGGCTTTCGAGGCATTTGGCAAGGTCGATTCGGCAACTGTGGTCAAGGACAAATTCACCGGGGAGTCTAGGGGGTTTGGGTTTATCGAGATGCCTGAGAATACCGAGGCTCAAGCGGCGATTAATGGCATGAATGGAAAAGAATTAAAGGGACGAAGTCTCAATGTGAATGTTGCGCGGCCGCGGGAACCGAGAGGAGACAGCAGAGGGGGAGGACGAGGCGGAAGGGACCGCTACTGACGTCGTTCCCGGACGCAGAGGCGGTGGAGATTTCTGTTCGTGCGATCTTGGCGTCCTCCCGGTGCTGCATTTTTCTGTGGTTCTGATTGATCCCCTCCGCGGACGGTCAGGCTGATCCCCGGTTCTTCTGAAGCGGGAAGGGCCTTGAGATTCTTCGGCGTTCTTGCGCTCGTGCCGCGCCGGGCCCCCGTCCGTCAAGGCTGCTGGCGGCGATCGGCTTAGGTCTGCCACAACCTTGATCCGGCCGCGGATGGGCTGCATGCAAGAGAGTCGAGGCTTGCTCTGTTTCTGGTTTTCTCAAGTGTTCGGTTAGAGGTTCGGGCCCCGCGGAGAGGGCTTGCCTCAAAAAGATTCGGAAAATCTTGAGCCTCTCATCGTCCGCCCGTCGGCGGGGTGAATTCAATCCACCGCCTCGAGCGAAGTAAAGCGTCACGTTATCGGACATCCATCCTGGGGTCAGGTTTCCTTCCTAAGACCATTTCAAATCGACCGATCATCACTCCAAAAAGCGCCCCGCCCCTTCAGGATCGGGTGGTACGGGTCGCACGACATTTGGGAGGATCCGGCTCTTCCCGCTCCCACCGTTTAGGTCTCCTGAAGAGGTCCCTCAATTGTCCATTGGGCGCTTCTTAAAGAAGGCCGCCCCGAGATCCACTGCCGGTACGGCATCGGGGCTCTTTTCTGGTTGCCGATCTTTTTCGAAATTTTAGCGACAAGCGGGAAATGCGCCATTGAGCCCTTCGATCGTGATCGGGCAGACGGTTCTTCAGCGGCACGCTCCTTGTTGCGCTATACAAAAAAGTGTATTCTGCTGGAAATTGGCAAATAATCTGCGATGGAAGTCATCAACCAAATTCAGATTGTCTTTGTATTGCTCGCAGCAATGGTTGCTCTGACGTTTCTGGCGAATCGGTGGTCCGTTCCCGCTCCCCTGATCCTGGTCCCCTCCGGTGTGATCCTCGGATTCACCCCCTGGTTCCCGCGGATCGAACTTAATCCGGACCTGATTCTCTTTGTGTTTCTGCCGCCATTGGTCTACATCGGGGCCTTTAGTTCTTGGCAGGCTCTGCGAAAAAATCTAAAACCGATCTTTTTTTTGTCGTTCGGACTGGTCCTCTTCGCAACGGTGGTCGTTGCCGTTGTCGCTCATCGGTTCATTCCGGGCTGGAGCTGGGCTGTCGCGTTCGTATTGGGGGCCATTGTCGCGCCCACCGACGATGTTGCCGCGGCCGCAGTGATCCGGGGGTTTTCGTTGCCGCACCGTATCGTGAGCGTTCTTGAAGGCGAGGCCTTGCTCAACGACGCGACCGCCTTAACCGCGTTCAAGTTTTCCTCCGCCGCAGTTGTTTCGGGATCGTTCTCATTTGCCGTCGCCGCCGTGAATTTCTTGGGAATCGTTCTGGGTGAAGTCGGATTCGGATTGCTTCTGGGCTGGGTCCTCTCGAAGCTTCGCCAGAAGGTAAAGGATCCCACGGTCGCGATCGCGCTGTCATTTCTGACCCCTTTTGTCGCCTATCTCCCTGCGGAGCGGCTTGGCGGATCTGGGGTCCTGGCGACGGCGGTCGTCGGTTCCTATCTCGGAAGTCGCAGGTCGGAGATATTAACCCCCGGAATTCGGCTGGCCGGTCTTCCGATCTGGGAGTTCATGGCGTTTATCCTGAATAACCTGCTCTTCCTTGTGACCGGATTACAATTGAGAGCCGTATTGGAGAAGACCTCTGATCTCCCGGCGCGTGTTCTGTTCTATGATGGGGTCCTGATCAGTGCCGTGGTCATTTTCTCCAGGGTTCTCTGGGTATTTTCGGAGACCTATGTACCTCGTCTCCTGAGCCCCCATCTGCGGAAAGTGGGTCCGAAGCCGGTTTGGCGGCATGTCTTTATGATTTCTTGGACCGGTATGCGCGGATCGATCTCGCTGGCGGCGGCGTTCGGCATTCCCGCGGCGACGGAAGCAGGAATTCCATTTCCGGGACGTTCGTTGATTATTTTCATCGCATTTTGCGTCATCCTCAGTACGCTGGTGCTGCAGGGCATGACCCTTGCGCCGCTGATCCGATGGCTCGGTGTCGACCGGGATGGAAAAAAGGAGCAGCGGGGGGCGCACTATCAGGAAGCGCGAGCGCGCATTGAGGCGGGGCAGGCGGCCATTGCAGAGATCGATACCTGGACGAAACAGGGAGCGTGTTCGGAGCCGGTGGCGCGGCAGTTACGGCGCTATTATCGGGATCAAATTCGGAAGTTCAGCCACCATCGGGACGAAGAAAGCGATGAGCAGTTTGCACATCTATCCAAACGGGCGATCGAACTGGCGATTAAGGCGTTGGGGACGGAACGGGCTAAGGTATTGGAACTTCGAGAAGACGGGGCGATCAGCGACAGCGTCCTTCGCCTCATCGAGCTCGATCTGGACTTGCAGGAGATGCGCCTGGGACGAGATGCCCATTCGGAGGACAACTAGCGCGCCCTGTGGATTGGATCTCCCGCCGGGAGGGATCCCCGGATCCGTCGGTCGATATCCCATTTGAACCCACGGTAGGTTTGAGCCGCAGGCGAGGATGCCGGCTACTGGCTCCCTCCGAGAATCTTCACCGAACGCGCCATGCTTCCCCCCGACGAGAACCTTCCTAGGGCGCTTAAGAGCCCGGTGGTCGGATCAATGCGATAGGCTGATATGTCGGCGGAGTCGAGATTGGCTAGAAAGACAAACTGGCCCGACGGATCGACTGCGACGGATCGGGGACCCACTCCGCCGGGGACCGACCCGAGGGGGACCAACGTGCCGGCGGTCGGGTCGATCTGATAGATCCAGAGATCGTTTGAGGCGGAATTGCCGATATAGGCGAACCGGCCAGTCGGTTCGATGGCGATCGAGAAAGGTTGACCTCCTGCAGGAGCCCGGCCGATCCCGGTCAGAAGCCCAGTCGTTTGGTCGATTTTGTATGCCCAGACATCGTTTGAGTCGTAGTTGCTGACATAAACAAATTGGCCGGAGGGATGTACCGCTACGCAGACAGGGGATGTTCCCGCTCCGATCTGTCCCAGGTGGGTCAGCAGTCCGCTGTGGGCGTCGACCGTGTACATGGAAACGTCATTCGTGCTGATATTGGAGGCGTAAGCGAACCGTCCGGCGGGATCGAGCGCGATGGAGGTCGGACTGATTCCGCCCGACGCCGTGCCCAGCGCCTTAAGGGTGCCGGTTGTCTGATCGATGGAGTAGATCCAGACATCCTGGTCGGTCGGGGAGTTCTCGTTAATTGAGTATGCAAAACGGCCCGACGGATCGAATGTGATAGAGTAGGTTCCCGAACCCGTTGTCACCGTTCCAGTTGCCGTCAGTAGCCCGGTGATGGAATTGATCTGATACATTGAAATGTCGTTCGAATCGAAATTCCCTGCGTAAACGAACCTTCCCAGGGGATCAATGGCGACGGCATAGGATTGGCCCCCCGTGCCGGACGAGCCGATCGGCGTTAAAGAGCCGTTAGAGGGATTGACGGCGAATACCTCGATGTTTTCGGTGTCGGAATTGGCCACATAGGCAAAACGCGGAATCAATTGAGGCCGGTTCACCGTCATGGAGGCTTGGGCGGTAAAGCTCTCGGATGTGGCGGTGATGGTCACCGTTCCGGGCGCTACTCCCACGGCCAATCCAGTCGTATTGATCGTGGCCAGCGCAGGGTTTGAAGAAGACCAGGAGACGGAGGCCGCCTTTAGGGGCTGTCCGGCGGCATCTATTTTCGTCGCCGAAAACTGCTGATTGGCTCCGACCGAGACTGTGGCCGAGGGTGGAGAGATCTGGAGAGAGGCGGCACTATCCGGGATCGTGACCTGGGCCGCGTTGCTGATTATTCCTTCGAATGTCGCGGTCACGGTGATGCTGGAGGGCTTAATTGCGGTGAACAGCCCCGAGGACGTGATGCTCGCGGCACTCGGATCCGAAACATTCCAGGTAAAGGTGCCGATCGGTAGCGGATTTCCCGCCGGGTCGTCGGCGACCGCCCCAAACTGGATGTGTGTTCCAACCGCGACGGTCTCTGCCACCGGGGTCAGAGTGATCGTTGCGACCTTGTCTTGCGGAACCGGCGTCGTGGATCCGGACGAAGGACCGGTTGAGGAAGAGGAGGGTGAAGGCGAAGGGGGTGAAGAGCTGCCGCTGCAGCCTAACGGAAGCAAGGAGAAAAGAAGGAAAGCAACCAGGCGTCTCCAGGACGCGGGCCCTAAAGCAGAGCTTTTTTCATCTTTGGGCCGAAGTAAAATCACAGAACACCCTCTAGAGCAAAGTTCGTGCCTGACCAGGCGATTCATCCGCGGAGGATCCGGTTTGATGGGGGGCTTGATTCGTTTCTAAAGAAGGCTCCGGCTTTTGAGGGGGAGCAGCCATGTTCACCCCTAGAAGACGGGGCGCTTTCTTCTTAGGTCATTCGGCTCGCCTTTTTTTCCTTCAGGTCGGCGTCCTACCGAGGGCTGGAAAAAATGATCACTTTTGATCACTTCTTTTCCAGTTTGATATTCTCGAATTCCTATGGCGCGGTCGTTTCATCCGCCTGCTTCGAGCGCTCCCCTGAATCGAGGAGTATCGCCCCCCCGCGCGGCTGAGGCACCTCGGTGGAAACGTTCCTGCGCGGTTTTCGAGGGTGGAAACGGAGAGACTTCTGAGCTCAGGGCCGGCGCCGGAGAGGGCTGCAACGATTGCGAGCGCCTCCGGCGAGGGGGCCTCCAGGGTGGCGGCAGATTCAACAGGTCCTTTTTTTCCAGCGGCGGAAAGGAGCTTGATAAAAAGAAGCTCCGGGGCTTAAGATGAGGTTAGAGCTTTTGAGAGGGGTGCTCAACCTGCCGGCTCTGCGGAGGGATGGATCAGGATGATGGAAAGCCCGCCGGGAGACGAAGGCGCCTGCAAAGCGAGAAACCTTGAAATGGAGTCCGAACCGGGTCGCAGGATCGCGCTCTACGAGTTCGTGGCTTTCGTATTCCTTTTGTTTCCCTCTATGATGCTCTCCTTCTTTAGTTCGAGTCGAACGGGGTTACGCTTCGAAGTGGTCGCCGTGGCGACGCTCTTGCGCGATCTGTCCCTGGTGGGTCTGGTCCTCTTTTTCTTGTGGCGAAATGGGGAGCGCGTCAGTCGGATCGGTTGGACGGCCGAGAACTTACCCCGCGAGGTCTTGATGGGTCTCGGATTTTTCCCCCTTTTTACCTTCGGCGCGGCCGGCGTTCAGGCCTTCTTGGGTTCGGCCGGGTTTCCGGCCCCGCCGAGGAGCCTTCCGCCGTTCTTGCTCCCCAGCGGAAAGGTTCAGTTGCTGAGCGCATTGATTCTGGTTCTGGTGGTTGCGGTTTCAGAAGAGGTGGTTTTTAGGGGCTATATGATTCACCGTCTGCGCAGCGTTACTTCCAGTCAGGCAGCTGCATTATTTCTTTCTTCGGTCATTTTCTCTTTTGGACACGGCTATGAGGGATCGGTCGGAGTCTTGATGACCGGTTTTATGGGGCTCATCCTGGGCGTTGTTTATCTGTGGCGGGGGAGTCTGGTCGCCCCGACCATGATGCATTTTTTGCAAGATTTAATCGGACTGGTTTTGGTTCCATTATCGGGGCTGAAATAACCCGGAATGTTCAGGTCCGACATGCTGCGGCTTTCTTCTTTTCCTTTCCTCAACGCCGTTCGACCGGTGCGTAGAGCGCGTCCTGAGCGGGAAGCCACGGGCCCGAGGAGAAAGGCATTCGGGCGAGCGCCTTAATTACTCAGGTGGCCGCCTATTTTCCCCCCTTCTTCCTTGCCTTTTCCGAAATTTCGATTCGATACCATCCCGTGATCATCGACCCGACTCTATTCCGAAATCCGGTCAAGGAGACCATGAGAATGTGAATCAAGGTATAGGCGACCACGAGGATTGCCGCGATCAAGTGAAACCTGCGAGCGCTCTGTCTCCTCCTAAAGAGGGCCAGCAGGAGGGGGAACGAGGCGTCCACCCGCGGGGAGAGTACGAGACCGCTCAGCAGGATCGAGGGTGCCAATCCAAAAAGAACTCCCGTGTAAACGATCTTTTGAAGCACATTGTACCGGCGTTCCGCTTGCCTAAAACGGCGAAGAATGAAATAGCCCCGTAGAGTCGGGCCTATCTTCCGCAGCTCTTTCCAGCGGGGAAGGAGATCTCGAAAAAGGTGGCGGCTTAAAAGAGAGTAAGTTGAAAAGAACAATCCATTGACCGCAAAGATCCAGGCAAAAAAGAAGTGGCCCCATCGTCCGATCGCCAGCCATTGGTGGTTTCCGTCATAAATCTGCAAACCGCTGATCAATAGGATTGAGACGGTGACCAGATTGATCCAATGCGCCACCCTGACGGCCAAGGGGTGGCGGAAATACCAGTTTTCTCCGAGTGAGGCGGCGTGGCCGGATCTTGATCGTCCTGGGGGTGGGGAGGAGAGGACAAATTCGGGTGGGCTACCTGCGGGCGGTCGGTGGGGGGCCCCGCCGCATCCCTTGGAGTCGGTTTCGGATTGCATATGACGCCGCCTTGTAGGGTTTGAAAGTAACACGATCAAATCCGGTTGTCAAAAGAGGGGCTGAGATCTGGTTTTCCGCTTCAATCCGCTGGCGGGAGGCCTTCGAAGGAAGATTGCAGAGCTCCTGGTTCACCATGGTTGGATCGAAATCCGGAGAAGCTTTTCTCCTCACAGAGCTCCGGGTCGTATTGAGGGGATCCCGGGACAAGCTCCCAAGTGCGTGTCGTTGACTCCTCTTTTGAAAGGCCGAGGCCGCGATCGCAAGAAAATTGACCCGGCGGAATAAACCGTTATACTTGTCGAGAATCGGGGACGAGGCATCGTCTGCTCGTTCTTATTCCTACCGGAGATCGGTGACGAGTTTGCGCTCATTTTGGGACGAATAGACAAGAAGATCCTCCCGCGGAAGGACGACGAATGCAGTCTCTTGGGTTCGGATTTATGTTAAGATTCCGGTTGAGAGACAGTTCTTACGAAAGTTGAGGATCTCAGGGCGGCAGTTGATGAATGGCGCTCTGGCCTGAAACCCAGGCCAGGAAATCTACAGTCTGGCGATGGGGCCTCTTGCCGGGTACGAACGATTCGGAGAAAATTGTCGTGAGAGCGATCGTATTCTCTATGTGCGTGATTGGCTGCTTGCTGATCGAGTACAAGGCTTCCTTTGCCTCTGAGGCGCTCAATGTGGGAACGAACCAAAGAGGGCTTGAGATGAGGGTTGGATACCAGGGGGCTCAGCTCTCCTATAAGGAGAGCATCCAGGGAGCGGTCGCCGACAAGGACACCGGCTGGTTAAACGGCGGATTCTTCGAATTGAGAGGTGATAACCGGGTGATGTTCACACGCTTCACCCTGGATTTCACGCTATCGAATTCCGCGAAATACACTGGATCGATCCAAAACGGGGGAATTTTAACGCCGACAACCATGGTGACCCGAGACGAATTTTATAAGACGGAGATGAACATCGGAGCCAAGGTTCTTAATTATCGGACCTTTACCCTTGCACCCTATGCCGGGATTGGATACCGGTACTGGATCCGCGGTCAAAACAGTCTTCCCGATTATCAGGAAGATTACAGCTGGTGGTACGCGGCGGCCGGTGCCAACCTTGCCTTTCGCCATGCGGGAATTCTGCTCAGTCTTGACGCCGCGGCGATCGTCCCCTTCAGTCTCGCGATGAAGACCAGCATTTCCGGGACGGTAGACGATCTCACATTCAGGATTCGGTCCGAGCCCGGCTTCCGCGTCGACGCTCCCGCGAGATTTGACCTCGTCAACCGCAGGGAAGCCGGCATTTTCTTGTTTGTCACTCCCTTCTATGAGCTCTGGAACGTGGGAGCCTCCGATGCCGTGACCCTGACCTCCGGTGGCGTCCCGATAAGGCCCCTGACCAACGCCTTCGAGCCGCGCAGCAGCACGGCCATCTACGGGCTCCGAACCGGTTTAGGAATTAACTTCTGAGATCGGAGTCGGGTCTTCGTCAAATCCCAAAAATCGATCCATGTCTTTTCTGCCACCCTTGCGACGCAGGACGCGCACGCCTTTCTCTGATCTCTAAAATTGAAACGCGCTCTTACCTGCCTGCCGTCAAGGTGACAAAGTGACCGCGGCGGTTTTTCTGGTAGCAGACCTCGTTGTGCTCGTCGCAGAAAGGCTTCTCCTTTCCGTAGCTGATGATCGAGATTCTAGACGCCTCGACCCCGAGGCTGATGAGATAGCGCTTCACCGCATCGGCTCTCCGATTTCCGAGAGCCAGATTGTACTCGACCGTCCCCCGTTCGTCGCAGTGGCCTTCGATCTTGACCTTCATCTCGGGATGGCCGGCAAGAAGTTTTGCATCCTCTTGGAGGAATTGCTTGGTGTCCTCGCGGATGGCGGATCGATCGAAGTCAAAATAGGCATCGCGAAGCTGGGTCGGCAATCCTAAAGCGACTGGCGTGGGCGCGGGTTCTGGCCGCGCAGGAGGCGTTGACATCTCCGGGGAGGCGGGTACCTGGGCGGCAGGTGCTTGAGGCGCCGGCGACACGGAGGGTCCCGGGTTGTCGTTTTTCACCGTGGCGGTTCCCACCTTTCGATTGCAGGCCGGAAGCAGTAACATCCCCATCACGAGGGGCAAGCAAAACAGCATCCATTTGGAGCGGACCATACTCTTTTCCTCCATGGTGTCGATCTTGTTCTATCCATCAGTAAATATCGGTCTTCTAAAAAATCCCGACCTATCTCAAGCGCCGGGCGGGTTTCCACCTGACCGGTGATGACCCTGCGACCCACCCGATCGGTCCTAAGGAAGCGAAAAGATCGTGCGCATCCTTACGATGCTTCAGGGGCCTTTCAGATTAATGGGAGTGACGGAGCGAGAAGAGAGGCACCCCGATGAAATTGTTCGCCGTCTCCGTCTATTCTTCGCTGAAGAAGAACTTGACGTGGATTTGGTCCGCCTCCATGAGCTGTACGATCTTTTGAAGGGCGTCATACACCTGCGTGACTTCCTGGACCGACAATTTTTGGAGACCATGGAGCAGCTTTCCCTGGGCTGGCTCGGGACCTTGACGAACCAGCCTTTCTCCGGCATCGGTCAACTGAACCATGACCACGCGGCGGTCCTTGTCGGTTCTCTTGCGTGTGACGTATCCTTTCTCTTCTAGGCGATCGATAATGCCGGAGACGGTAGAAATATGAAGGAACATCTCCCGGCTCAGGGATCCGACGGAGCTTTTCTGGTCCTGGCGAAGGGTTTTCAGAAGCCAAAGCTGAGGACCGGTAACGCCGAACTCTTTTAACACCTCTTCTGAATATTGCTGGATCGCTTTAAAAATCCTGCGAAGAGACTGCATGATTTGGGCGATCGTCGTTTTTTTGGACCGTTTCGCCTTATCCTTGCTCGTTCCCGCCATGTTTGCACACATATTAGATATTTGAAGGATGGATGTCAAGACCCGTGGCATCGCCTTCACGCGCCCTGTCCAGCTCATCAGATGCGCCTCCTGAGCTCTGTTTGGAATAGGATTTTTCTGCAGGTGCAATAATTCCCAAGTTGGCACAGCGCAAGGTGCGCTCCGACCCATGTCCGGGGAAACAGCCATTTCGTGTCCAGGGCACCCAGGCCAAGGGTAAGATGGGGGAAAAAACGTTCGAAACTGGCGCCCTCTCGATAACGTGTTACGTAGTTGACCGAGGCTGCTCGGACATGATCGGGATCGAAAAAGGTCTCTTGGGTTCCTTCGGAGCTTAAGTAAGCGGCAGCACGGTTTGTGACGATCTCGTGAAGGGATCGAACTGGAGCGGTCCTTTCGAAGGAAATGATGCTGACTTCCTGACCGGAGGCTCCGACGACCTCGATGCCTGAAACGGGGAGGGAAATGGGGCCCAACGGGAGTGCAATGTCCTGAAGGATCTTTGCCAATACGGGAATCTCAATCTCCTCAAGAAAGCCCATGGCGAGGGATATGTGGGGAAGACAATCGGACCTGTTCAGGGCAAATCCGCTCGAAGTAGCCTCAAGGAGCTGGCGGTTGAGCTGCAGGGCGACATCAATGATCTCTGGGGAGGGGAGAAGGACGACGTCCGCCGCGATTTTGCCCATGGTTCCTCGGAAGACTGGTGGGACCGCGCCGGCAGGCGCCATAGAGTCCGGCGGTCGGGAACCGAAGAGTTTTCGTTAATGCAACGAAATTACTTCTTTTGGGAGGTGTTCCAGCGAAAAAGCCAAACTTCTTGACCGGAGACGCTTTTGATCAGGAAATTAATTTGGTTTTTAGAGAATGACAAAAGGACCTCACCGTGGGAGTCCCGGTTCATGAAGGGACCCATCTGATCTCTGAGATACTGCTCCGCGGATTGTCCGTTCCCGTCGGGGTAGAAATAGTTGCGAATTTGATCATCCTGGAGAAGGAGGCGGTGGTTGAGGTGAAATCCGGGCCGCACCTCTCTATAGTAGCTCAGCCTCCTTTCCGGGAAGCCCTGTATGCCGGGAGCCCCCTGTTCACCCTGTTTTGGGGCGGGAGGACGCGAAAGTTCGCGAGACTCAACGCTGGGAGGATTTGCCGGGACAGGGGGGCCGCCCTGCGCCCCCGACGAAACAGGGTTTGATAGGATCGATGCGGCCACAAACCCCGACAAAACGAGGGTCCGGTTCCACTTCACTTCATCCTCCAGAGAAACTCCTCAGAACAACTCAAAACCATTATATACCCAATCGCCGGCGAAAGTAAGGGCCATGACTTGTCCGGTTCGGGTGAACAGAGGGTTGACGGGAAAAATCGGGTTGAGAAGAGCTCTGAGGGATAAGGCTGATTCCGTCGAAGGGATCGTTTAGCTCGGTCGGCATCGTCTAAATTTTAAACCGATTAACCTCTTCATGCAGCGAAGCGGTCTGCCGGATCAGAGTTTCCATCGCCTGATTGACTTGATGAACCATTTGGGAGCTGATCTCAGCGATCTCCTGGATCTCAAGAATCGCCTTCCGGATGACTTCACTCCCGGTTTTTTGCTCATCGATCGTTCCGGCGATCTGTTGGATGCGCAGGGTGATATTTCCCCCCGCTGCGCTGATCTGTTTACTTCCCCTCGCCTGTTCCTCGGTGGCGATTTTGACCTGCTGGGTGATCGATCGCATCTTCTCGGAGGACCGGGTGATGTTGAGGGTTCCCATCTCCAGCTCCTTCATCGCGCTTTCGATCTGGTGGACCATATCGTTGACTTTCTGCATGATCTGGGCCACTTGGTTGCTCGCCTTCACCTGCTCGATGGTGGCCCGCTCGATCTGGCGGGACATCTCCAGAGAGCGCTTCGAGCTCTCCAGGATCTTGTTGAGCGATCCGCGCGCTTGGCTGGAGCGGCGCACCCCCTCTTCAACGCTTTGGGTCCCCTCCTGGGCCGAGAGCACCGCGTTCTTGGTCTCCAGCTGCACATCTGCGATCAGTTGAGCGATCTCCTTGGTCGAGCTCGCCGTTCGATCGGCCAACTCCTTGATCTCTTGGGCCACCACCGCAAAGCCTTTTCCCTCGCTGCCCGCCTGGGCCGCCAGGATCGAGGCGTTGAGCGCCAGCAGATTGGTCTGGCGGGTCACCTCATCGATCACGGTGAGGATCTCCCCGATCTGCTCCGTGCGCTCCTCCAGCTTATGAATCACCTGCGAGGACTTCTCCACGCTCTTTTTGATCTGCTCCATCCCCTCGATGCTCTGCTCGATCGCCACTATTCCCAGCTCGGCCGCCTCCTGATTGACCTTGTCGGACAAGACGGCCGAATCCTTCGCGTTTCTCTCGACCTCTTTGATCGAGGCGTTCATCTGGGTGATCGAGGAAGTGGCCTCTCCGGCGCAGGAGGAGAGCGTGTCGATGTTTTCGACCACCTGCTTGATCGAGCTCGACATCTCCAAGAGCGAAGAGGCGGTGTCTTCCACGGAGGTGGACAGGGCGCTGGTGTTCTCGGCCACTTGGGTGACGGCGACGCTCATCTCGGTGAGCGAAGAGGAGGTCTCTCCGGCCGATGCGGAGAGGCTCCCCACGCTCTCCGCGATCTTATTGATCGAGGCGTTCAGGGCATCCACCGAGGCCGAGGTCTTCGCGGCGGCCCCGGCCTGCTGGGCCGCCCCCTTTTTGACTTTCTCCGCGCCCTGGGAAACCTGCTCCGATACCTGCGTAATCTGATGGGAAGTGCCTTGAAT
>Ga0070733_10001184_pt1 | contig 19694 bp, 17 predicted proteins | sample Coa_R1_9_FD_66450 | JGI IMG/M metagenome (GOLD analysis project Ga0070733, IMG submission 66450) | Surface soil microbial communities from Centralia Pennsylvania, which are recovering from an underground coalmine fire - Coalmine... | ecosystem: Environmental > Terrestrial > Soil > Unclassified ... | reverse complement strand
CTCTTCGCCCCGCGCGGTCGCGTGCGCGCGTCGAGGCCTACCAGGAAGGCCCGCTCGACATCAGACGCACCTTCGCCGCTGCGCGAAGTATCGCGGGATTTCTTGAGACTGCGAGCCAAGACGAACGCGCCTATCCCTCGGTGCCCGAGCCCGGCACCGTTCCGGCCGTGGCCGCCGCCGCCGCGCTGGCCGCCGGCTTATCCGAGTGCGCCACATGCGGCACGTGCGACGATGCGACCCGCCCCATCACCACGGTCGAGATCGCGTGCTTGAAGATGAGCTGCTCCTGGCCGTTGGCCTCCAGCACCACCGAGTACTTGTCGAAGGAACGGATGCGGCCCGTCAACTTCACGCCGCTGAGCAGATAAATCGTGATGCTCATTCTCTCTTTGCGGGCCGTGTTGAGGAAGGAATCCTGAATGTTCTGCGCCGGCTTATTGCTGTCCATCGCCGATCTCCTTGCTGTCTGGACTGCGGACAACCGCATTGCCGGTCCGCGCCCGAAGCCGCGGACGGACACAAGCTTGAAGCATGTTCCCGGCAAATTACGCGAGTCTTCTGCCTTCCCGCGCCACCGCGAACAAAGGGGGGACAATCCCCGCCGGCTGCAATCGAACCTCCCGCAGCTTTACGCGCCGGCAGACAGATGCCAGTAACGATACGGCGATCCCGCCGGCTTTTCAACCCCCTTGCGAGCAAATCGCGGCCCTATTCTCGAGCCACTGGAGGACGTCATCCCGAGCCGAGCCGTTCTTCCGGCGGAGCGCGGGATCTCCAAGGCGATAGAAAGCTGCCCGGGCATGCCTGCCCCTGCAGGAACTCATTGACAGCAGTTATCTCCGCAAGGCAGACTTTCCCCGACTCAGCACTCACACTCTGGATCCCCGAACTTTCGGCGGAGGAACTCCCGATGCTCCATTTCGTCCCAGCAGCCGTCATGCCTACCCACACCGGTGCGGAGGCCACTCAATTCATCCTGCGCTGGTTTCACATCATCGCCGGCATTCTCTGGATCGGCCTGCTGTATTTCTTCAATCTCATTAACGTCCCCTTCATGAAACAGGTGGACGCGGCCATGAAGCCCAAGATATTCCAGAACCTCACCCTGCCCGCGCTGAACTGGTTCCGCTGGAGCTCCCTGGTCACGGTTTTCCTCGGCTTCTGGTACTGGGGACAGTTCTATGTCGGACCCGACGCGCAGCGCGAAGGCGGCAGCGGCCTGGCTACGATTGGGCTGTTTCTGGCGGTCTGGATCGGCGCCTGGTTCATTCTGTTCCTGCTGATCAAGAAAGCCGCGCCCAGCGGATACGTCCTGGGCGCGATTACAACCGTGGTCGTGATCGCCGCCGGCTGGCTGTTCGTGAACTACACGCCCGTCGGCCAGGACGACAACCACGTGCTCGCCATCGGCGTCGGCGGAGGCATGGGCATTCTCATGCTGTTCAACGTCTGGGGCATCATCTGGCCGAGCAACAAGAAGATTATCCGCGGCACGCTGTCCGGCACGCCTCCCGCCGATGCCGCCACGCTCGCCCGGCAGGCTTTCCTGGCATCGCGAACGAACTTCTTCCTGTCCGTCCCGCTGCTGTTCTTCATGGCCGCCAGCTACCACTACGTGCTGTTCGGGAAGTAAGGGGCATAGCCGCGAGACTCCGCCAGTGGCGGAGTTTGAGCGGAACGAGTGAGGTCATCGGGAGAGCCCGCGCTTTGCTTCGCGGGCCGAGAGCCTGCCCTGAGCGGCTTCACTCGGGATGACCTCCATCATTAGATAAATGCGCCGGGAGATTTGCAGCCCGAAATTCGCGCGAAAAGAAAATGGGCCGGGCGAAAGCCCGGCCCATAAGTGTTTCGTGACTGGTTAGAAGTAGAACTTCGCAGCCAGCTGGACCACGCGGCCGTCGCCATCGGTTGAGATCGACTGGACGCCAAGAACTCGTCCGAAGTTCGGATCGCCGATGTTGCCATCCGGAGCCGCGAAGTTCGCGTGGTTAAAGGTGTCAAAGGTCTCCAGCCGCAGCTCGAAGTACTTCGACTCCGTGAGGTGAACATCCTTTTCCAGGGCCATATCCCAGAAGTTCAGGCCTGGGCCGTAGAAGGGGTTGCGATTGGCGTTACCGGTTGTTCCCGGAGTATTCAGCGCGAAGGCCGCGGGATTCAGCCAATAATTTGGAAGATTTGCAATGGTGTTGTTCCTCGGGTTGTGGTTCACCATCAAAGGCTGGCCAGTCAGTTCGGCGTGCCCCGGAGGCGCGTAGTAGGCGTCCGGATACGACCACTGCAGGTCGTCATAAGCAAGACTGAATACCTGCACCGGGAAGCCGCTCTGGAATGTAGCGATTCCGTTCAGCTGCCAGTCATCTGTCAACCGTTTCCAGTGATGCCCCAACTTGTAGAAGGGCAGGGTGTAGTTCCAGTTCACCACCAGGCGCTGCGGCGCATCGTTGGCCGACGGTCCGTAGTTCTGGCCAACTAAATAGTTATTGATTCCGGGACCATTGAAGGCACTGTTTTCCAGGCTCGAGGTGTAGTCGAAATAGCGTGACCACGTGTAGGCGGCCTGGAACTGCAGCCCATTGCTGAAGCGGCGGTTGATCGAAGCCTGCAGTGAGTTGTAGTTGGAACTGAAGTCGGTTACCTGGATTCCGGGCTGACCCACGATGTTTGTCTGTGCGCCGTACTGGAAGGTGGCGCCGCCGGTGCACAGCGCCAGAAAGAAGTCGCCGCCAGGGCCGTTGCCGCAACCCAGGGCTATCGCCGCCGGATTAACGCCAGGAGCCTGGCCTGCCGGGTTCAGGTTGTATGCACCGAGCAGATGGCGCCCGATGGTCCCAACGTAGCCGATAGTCATCACGGTGGCTTTGTCAATCTGATACTGCACGTTCAGGTTGAAGTTCGTGACCCGGGGTGCGGTCATATTCGGGTCTTCGGTGTTCAGATTGAATCCCAGCGGCTCAAACTGCGCCCAGCCGCCGACCGGCGTTTGACCCGGCTTGGGTGGGGTAAACGGGAACTGCTGGGCTAACACGTTATCGCAACCGCTCGGACACACCGTCGGGAAACCAGCAACATCCGCTGTGTTCACCGAAAGGAAGGGGTTTCCGAAATTCGGAGACGTACCAAACGCGCCCGAACCGGCCGTAGTCAGTGAAAATGGAGGATTCGCCAAAGTCTGCAGCAACGTCTCTTCCTCATAGCGGTTGTAATAGAGCCCGATGCCGCCGCGGAGGCTCAGATTGTGGCTGTTGCCGGGACTCCACGCGAATCCTAAACGCGGAGCAAAGTTCTTGTAGCGAATGGGCGGTCCGCCATAGGCGTTGATCCCTGGATCGCCAGGGAAAACCAGCCCCGTCGGAGCGGTTGGAAAGATCTTGGATTGCTCCCCTAAGCGGAACGCGGACATCACTTCGCCACCGGCATAGAGGTTTTTATATGGCGTTTCGATGTCCCATGCCACGCCGAGAGTCAGCGTCAGGTTCGGTTTCACCTGCCACTGATCCTGACCGTAAGAATAGTATTCGCGGCCGCGGGCCCGGATCACCGAGCCGCTGCCTTGGCCGTAAGAGTCTGGAATGCCCAGAAGGAAATCCGCCCCCGCATTTCCGGTTGAGAAGACTCCGGATCCGTTATAGGTGTAATCGCCGTTTAGGCTGTTAAAGAAAGGGTTATTCAGTTCCAGCCGGTCCATATTGAAGCCGGCCTTGAAGGTGTGGTGGCCCCAAACCTTGCTGAAATTATCGGTGACCTGGTAGGTGTTCTGGATACGCGGTTGCGGGCCGTTGGTGCTGAAGCCGAGCGTGAAGAAGCCCGACACCGCCATAACCGGGAGCTGGGCATAGGTTGGAACTTGGGGAGTGATGCCCGTGAAGCCGTACGCCCCGGCGTTGATCGTATTGACCGGCGTAACCGCCGAGTAGTTGAAACGCAAGAATGCAAATCGCGCTTCGTTCAGTGCCGTAGCCGAAAAAGTGTGGTTCCAGGCCGCAGTGTACTCGTAAGTCTTCTCCGGGTTGGTTTCCGCAAAGCCGGGGACATTCGCCCCCGTAAATGGCAGCGTCTCGTTAAACGGGCTGTTCTGATACAAGCCGTAGAACCAGATGGAATCCTTGCTGCCCAGCTTGTAATCGATGCGCCCCAGATACTGGTCGTTCTTGATGGCTTCGATGGGGTTGAACTGGTACTCGTTGCCGCCCGCGTTGACCGTCGGTACATATTGATTCACCAGTTTCAAGGCCAGCGAGTTCAAGTCTGTCAGTCCCAGAGTGCCAGTTGGGAAGGCAACGCAGGCTGGTGTGCCGGCAGACCCACCGCTGGTGGCAAAGGGAAGCGCGTGTGGCCCAAACGGACCCTCTGATGTTTGCCCGGTCGGATCGGAGGAACTGGCCGGACAAGGTGAGCCGTTAGGCAGAGGTCCATTCGGGCTGGTCGGGCTATAAAATGGCGGTAGTGCAGAAAAGTCACCTGCCCGCTCGCCTGTCGCTCCCGCCGCACCGGCCGTGCCGCTTCCAGTGTAAACCGTAGGAACGGTGAAGGGCTCCGGCGTAGTAGCGCGGCGGCCCTGGTAAGAGAAGAAGAAGAACGCGCGATCCTTTACCACGGGTCCGCCGATCGTCCCGCCGTATTGGTTCTGATGGAATGGCGATGGCTTGCTCTCAAACCAGCTCTTTGCGTCGAGGAAGGTATCACGATAGAACTCGAACACGTCGCCATGGAACTGGTTGGTTCCGCTCTTGATGGCGGCATTGACAATCGCGCCGGAGTTGCGCCCATACTCCGGGTTGATCGTGCTGGTTACCAGGCTGAACTCCCCAATGGCATCGGGGCTGGGCGTGACCAGCGGCGTATTGATCGCGACATCGTTGGAGTCGGTTCCATTGATCAGGAACGAGTTGGACTGCGTCTCCGAACCGTTGGTGGAGTACGCGCCGGTTCCGAACCGGTCCGAACTCGACTGCACTCCGGGCTCAAGTTGCATCAGCTGAACCCAGTTGCGGCCATTCAAGGGCATATCTTCGATCTGGTTGCCGGTCACCACCGTCCCCAGCTGCATGCTGGTGGTTTCGACCTGGACGGGATTGGCTTCAACCTGGATGGCTTCTGAAATCGCTCCGAGTTCCAGCTTGGCGTTCAGTGAGTAAACCTGATCGAGGTCGAGGTGTATGCCGGACGCTTGAAACGTCTTGAAATTGGGCGCCGTGATGCTGATCCGGTAGTTCCCGATCGCCAGCTGAGGAAATACATAGCTCCCGCTCTGGCTGGTCGTAACTTTTGTTTCAATGCCGGTATCGGTATTGGTGGCGGACACCACCACGCCTGTCAGCGCCGCGCCGCTGGGATCCGTAACAGTCCCGCGGATGCTGGCGTACAGGTTGTCGGCATAGGCCGGCTGTACCAACAGGCCGGTCACGCTGACCAGCGCTAGAGCGAGTGCGAGCAAGGAAACGTTTCGCACGATTCGGTTCATTTGCATTCTCCTCAAGAAATCTTTTAGGGGAGCCCACCCGCGGTTGCGAGCGCTCCCAACGCGCCCCGACTACATAACACTCTATTTATCAATTGTTTCGTATCGCCGGGGAGCGGCCCTTAGACACCTGAAACAATGGCACACACCAATATCGAACTTGGTTTGTGCAACTGTTGCACCAAAACACAGTCCACACTAAACACTTTGTTATCAGCGGTTTATCATGTGATTCAAGCGGGATTTGTACGGAAAATCGTAGGCCGAACTCTGGGAAATATGAATTGTTGTAGTCTGGCCGCTGCCGATGGGCCCTAATGCCTACGTTTTCCCGAACCGGCGCCAGCCCTCGATGGCTGCTCGCCCGGAGCCAGAACACGGCGAACGATGGGAGTGTTTAATTTGTATTTCCTGTCCTTGAGGTTGCCGTCCTCGTCCCGCACATGCAGAACAAACACCGGCAGTGTGCCTTCCTTGTCGAAGCTTTCCTGGGTCACAGTAACCGGCAACACTCCGGCGAGGCCGTGTTCGCGGTAAGCCGTTTCATAGCGGTGTTTGTGCGTGTTCCAGGTGAATACGCGGACCTGGTCGAAATCGAAGGGTTCACCATCGTGCGGAGTGGTCAGCACGCAGAGATATTGCGGGACTGTCTTGTCGCCATCCGGGACGGAATCCAGCACGAAAAAAGCCACAAAACGCTGCCCCTCGGCGTACTGCGCGATCTCAAGCGGGACATCCACGTCTACCATGCGTGCCAGAACCCAGCCCGAGCGGCCCTGATCGTCGCGCACCAGCCACCAGTCTTCGAGAAGGGGCCCGGCCGCAACCGCGCCGCGCTTGCTTGCGGCATTCGGCGGTTTCACCACCGGCGCTAGTCCGGCCTGTTTTTCGGCCGTCGCGCGCCTCAGAATCGCGACCTTCGCCCCGGCAGCCAGTTGGTAGAGGTGCTCGGTGTCACGGCCGGGAGTGATGTGCAGATTGGTCTCGTTGCGCAGAACTCCGGGAGCCTGCACCGGTGCATCCTGATTCTCCTGCGCAAGCTTTTGAAAGCCGTTAAAGGTTTTCTGATCCACCAGGAGACGCTGTTCGATCCAGCCCTCGATGCCGGTGGAAGTGCGCACTCGGGCAAAGCGTTTCTCGCGCTCCAGGATTTCTACCCGGTCGCCGTTTTTCACGTTGCCGACGCGGTTGTAGATTGCCGCCACCTGGTCGCGCAGGGCAGCCTGCGGCGCCGATACGTAAGCCACCTCGAGAACGCGGTGGCGACCGCGACTGCAACCGGTCGCAAGCAATATCCCGCCCGCGAGGGCTATGATCAGACCGACCGCCGTCAGCCGGGAATGAGCGCGCAACGTCTTCATAAGAGGGAGAGACTTTCACTATAGCGCGCCCCGGCTCCGCGAGGCCGGTCCCAAAGGTTTACGCCCTGTGCACCCTCCACGGCTTGCTTGCAATGGCGGTGCTTTCATGGGCCAGCTTTCGCGGCGTAGCCAGAATCGGTTACCATAACCCGTGGGTCACCATACCAATGGAGCCTTTGGAATCTTGCGCTTAGCGCCTAAGGCTGCCACGATGGGACCAACCGCGTCTAAGCTGAGGTAGAAGAATTTTATCGGGGGATGTAACGTCATGATTGGGATTCAGAAGCTTGTGAAAAGCACGTTTGGATTGGCCTTGCTTACGGCGATGGCCGCTCTTCTTTTGTCAATTCCGCCGGCTTCTTCCGCCCAGGACACTCTAGATACCATTCTGCGCCCGCCCAAAGGATCGCAGGTCGCTATCGTCGTGTTCGAGGATCTGCAGTGCCCCATGTGCCGGCGCGTCGCTCCCATCGTGAAGGAGGCGTCAAAGACCTACAAGATTCCCGTCATCCGGCATGACTTCCCGCTGCCCATGCACAACTGGTCGTATCAGGCCGCGATCATGGCGCGCTATTTCGATACCTTTTCCAAAACCATGGGCAACGACTTCCGCGACTACATTTTCGAGAATCAACTCGAGATCATTCCCCAGAACCTGCGCGGCTATGCCGAGAAGTTTGCCGCCGCCCACAAAGTGGACTTCCCTTTCGTGATTGATCCCAGCGGAAAATTCGCCGCCGAAGTCAATGCCGACCGCGACCTCGGCAAGGCCATCAAGCTGGAACATACGCCGACGGTGTACGTAGTGAGCAGCCGCAATCCCAGCCGCCCGTATGTCGAAGTCAAGGAACCAGCCAGCCAGCTCTACGCGACGATCGACGCGGTGCTGAAGGAGTAAGGGCTGCCCTTTGCGGGTTACTCCGGCCGTCCGGTGTAGTGCTCCCGGGTATGGACCTTCTCATGATCCTCGAGTGATTCGAGGTGGGTGATCACTTCCGCCGGCCGCTTCAGTTCAGACGGCAGCCGCTCTTCTAACCGCGTCGCCAACCGATGTGCTTCGCCAACTCCGGTAGCCTGCGGAAACAGCAGGTGCACTTCAATAATTTCCCGGTGACCCGTGGTGCGGTAGCGCACGCCGTGATAAATGATTCCGAGTTCACCGCAAATCGCGTCCAGCTTCTCGCGAATCTGCCGGCCCGTCTCCGGATCGGAGTAATCCAGCAGTCCCACGGCCGATCTCCACGCCAGCCGGCCACCCGACCACAAGATGTTCCCCGCGACCGCAATCGCCACCAGCGGATCGAACGGCTTCCAGCCCGTGAGCATAACCAGGCCCAGTCCGGCGACCACGCCGAAGCTGGTGAAGCTGTCGGTAAGGACATGTTTGCCGTCGGCTTCAAGAATCAGTGAACGATTGCGTCTGCCCACGCGCAACAGATACCAGCCCAGCCAGCCGTTGAGCAGGCCTGCCGCCAGCAGCAACAGTGCGCCCGAGCCGAGATGCTCGAGAGGAAGTCCGGCCAGCCATTTTCTGACCGTCGCAACCAGAATCCAGATCGCCGCCATCACGATCATGGCGCCTTCAAATCCGGCGGAGAAAAATGTAATGCGCTCGTAGCCGTAAAGAAACGTCGGCGCGGCCGGCTTCGTGCTCAACCGCAAACTGAAGGCCGCGAAGCCCACGGCGATCACGTGTACCACCGACTCGGCAAAATCCGACAGGATGGCCGCCGATCCCGTCATGAGATAAGCAATCGTTTTGCCGGCGAGCATGACCACACCCACCGCCAGCGACAGCCGCATGGCAAACCAGGCTGCTCGCCGCTCCGCCACGGCGCGCGGATCGCGCGGGTATTCGTGCTGACCAGCGTGCGGATCAATGCGCGGATCAACGTGTGGATCACGGGCCGAATTCGGTAATCGAGTTGTCGCAGACTCCGACACGGATTCTCCCTGGATCGGATTAGGTCGGATTATGCTCCCACGCCAACCCAACGCCGGAAAGTGATCGAAATCACCCAGGGTTGGCGCGGATGCTGAACGCTGATGCTGAACGCTGCTGACTGACGACCGCTGGCCGACGGTTGGCCGCTTTAGTCCCCGAACCCGATCCCGATCGCGCGCGCCGTGCGCACCAGTTGTCCCTCGGGCTGCACCGATTTCAGATGTCCGATGGCTTCGGCGACATCTACCGCGACCACCTGACTGCAGCGCAGCGCCACCATCTTGCCGAATCCGCCTTCAGCGATCAGATCCACCGCGGCCACGCCAAAGCGCGTAGCCAGCACGCGATCGAAAGGCGAGGGCGAGCCTCCGCGCTGAATATGCCCGAGCACGCTGACTCGCACTTCCTTGTGCGAGCCGTGGGCGATGGCGTTGCCGATGACGTTGCCGACCGAGCCGGCGCGGCGGTTTTCCTTCAATTCGGCCGGCAGGTGAACGCCTTCGGCGACCACCACGATGGTGAAAAACTTGCCGCTCTGCTCCCGCCGCAGGATGAACTCGCACACCTTTTTCAGGGTGAACGGAATTTCCGGCAGCAGGATGATGTGCGCCCCGCCGGCGATGCCGCCGGCCAGCGCGATCCAGCCGCAGTCGCGCCCCATGACCTCAACCACCATCACGCGATGATGCGACTCGCCCGTGGTGTGGATCTTGTCCACCGCGTCTGTAACCGTGTGCAGCGCCGTGTCGAAGCCGAACGTCACTTCCGTGGCCGACAGATCGTTGTCAATCGTCTTGGGCACGCCCACAATCTTCAGGCCTTTGAGAAAAAGCTCGTGGCCGATTTTCTGCGACCCGTCGCCGCCGATCGTAATCACGGCGTCAATGCCCAGCTTTTTCGCGTTAGCAATCACTTCGTCGGAAATATCGCGCACCGCTTCGCCGCCCGCATCCTTGTAGTGAAACGGATTGCCCCGGTTGGTGGTGCCGAGGATCGTGCCCCCGCGCGGCAGAATGCCGCTGACCCGGTCCAGTGTCAGCTCAAATGATTTTTCCGGCCAGATCAGGCCGTCGAAGCCGTCCGGAATCCCGATGACTTTCCAGCCATACTTGAGGATCGCGGTCTTGGTCGCGGCGCGGATAACGGCATTAAGGCCGGGCGCATCCCCGCCTCCGGTGGCAATACCAATGCAGTGAATGTCAGGCATCGCTACGATGATATCGCTTCATCCCGAAACTCGACGGCATTACGAGCGGACGTGGGCGGCGGCGATGGGCGTGAAGATTCGGGTACCCCACTTCTCGCGCGCCCTTTGCGCGAGAAGTGGGGATTCTGAACTTGGATCTCGCGCGGAGCGCCGGAAGGGGAAGTCGAATGGGTCCGGTCGAGCGCAGCACGACCGTCCAGCTAATCGGCGCCCAAAATCAAAAGCCCCACTTCTCGCAAACCTGCGAGAAATGGGGTACCCAGGATTCGATTTCTCTGGGCGGTCGAATTCAGTACCCGCTGGTCGTGACCTGAATCTGGTTGCTGGTGAAGCCATTGGCGGAAGCAGTAATGTAGAAATTGCCGTCTGCGCCAGTGGTGGCGGTTGCGCTCAGGACGTTTCCGGAAAAGGTGGCGAAGTTCGTGTTGCTCGAGAACCAGGTCGCTACCGCAGTGATATCCTGCCCGCCGTTGCAGGAGGCAGTGAACGTTTGGCTCGATTGGCCGTTGTTCGTCAGGGTGACGGGGCCGGTCGGGCTGACAAGGGGTGCGCTAGTGCAGGCCACTGAAACCGTGAGGGGCTGGTTCCCGGTAATAGACGGAAGTATGTTCGACCCCGCCGTTACGCTTCCGGTGCCGACACTTTGCGCTGTGACCAACCCGCCGGTGGTGATCGTTGCGATCGGCTGACCGCTCGTGCCGGTTCCCGTAATGCCCCACGTCACTGGTGTACTCGAATTACTTCCGTCGCTGAAAACGCCCACTGCGAACATCTGAACGGTGTTATTCGTGGCCCCGACGTAAATTATTGGCGTGAGCGGTCCGACCGCGAGTGACGTAAGCGTCGGCTTTACAAAGAATCCTCTGCAGCTCGCCAGCAGCGCCAATCCCATCAGCGCGGCGAACGCACCGGTCAACCGGAATGGCAACTTCCTTGAAGGCATATCGTTTCTCAAGCTCCTTGAGCCCGCCCTGATTTCGGCGGTACTCAGTCTTCTCAGTGCGTTCCTGCCAGTGCGTTTCTGAAAATTGTAGCAGAGAAGATTTCCCGTGGCGCGCACTCTGGTACCTGCGCCCCGGGGCCCGGAACCATCCCCGCCAATCGTCTCCTGCAGAACGACCCGCTGGCGGAAACTTGCACGGCGAAAGTTTCAGAAGTCTCAGATGGAGGTCATCCCGAGCGAAGCCGTTCTACCGGCGGAGCGAGGGATCTCCCTACTGGGAAATGTTGCCAGGAGATCCCTCGGCCCGCGAAGAAAAGCGCGGGCTCTCGGGAGGACCTCCAATCGGCCCAACCTTACCGGTTCTTGCCGTGATTCTTGGGCGGCGGGCTGTTGTGATGCGGCGGCGGACTCGACTTGTGTTGCGGCGCCGGCTTGTAGCTATTGTTGCTCGAGTTGCTCTTGGGCGTCGCATTGTTCGTCGTCGCAGTCTTATTGGTGTTCGTCTCGGCTCGGTTCGCCGCGTTGTTATTGGGCGGGCTGAACGACTTGAATCCTTCATTCGACCGGTTGCCCGCCGGATTTGAAGCCGGACTCGAAACCCGCGCTTGCTGCGGGCTCATTGCCGGGGCATAGTATTCGCCGCCGGAGGCGCGGGCCGGAATCGCCGACTTGCTGCTGAAATCGCCCGCCTTGCTGGTGGCCGCGATCGCCGGCTTGCCGTGATTCTCGCTGGCAAAGTTGGCTTTGTTCTGCGACGCCATCTGCTCATGCTGGGTCTGCGCCGCCAGCGGAGCGGTGTGCGGTTCGTTCGCCGCCGCCTCTTCGGCCGCCGTAGGACGCGCCTGGATGCCGCCGGTGCCACCGTTAAAGCTGGTCGTGCTGGTGTTGTTCACCACCACCGTCTTGTTGTAGACGTTGGTCACGTTGGTGACGCTCACGTTGGTGACGGAGCGATTGTAGAAAAACGCTCCCCCGCGCCACTCGCCGCCCACAAAGCCGACGCCGCCGTAGCCGAAGCCGTAGTTAATGCCGCCGTAGAAACCGATGTGCGGGCCCCAGTATCCGGCGTGCCAGAGATACAGTCCCCCGCCCCAGCCCCAGTAGCCGGGCGTCCAGAGCAGCCCGACCGGAGCCACCACCCACGTACCCGGCACCCAGTAATAGCCGCCTTCGTCGTTCCATCCCCAATAGCCGGGAGTCCACATAAAGCCGGGGCCGGGGCAGATGGGCTGGGCGTAAACCGGCAGCGCCGGCGGTCCGATGCGGACCGAAATGCCAACCCCGATCTGGCCGAACGATGCGGCCGAGAAACTCGTCACAATAACCGCCAACAGCAGCCAGCGCAGGATCCCAGAGCGTTTGATATCCATGATGTTTTTCCTCAGTCTGTTCTTTTTGCTGAACCCAGGGGCCGGCCCGAAGGCCCCTTTCGATCTCTTTGCCCAACCGCTATTTTGACGCAAATTGCTGTCCGCGGCCTGATTACGTTCCTCCCTTGCTAACCCTGCACTTCGGAGTATGTTGCGAGGCTGGTGGGTGATTTGGGCCGGATCAGACGGGCGAAGAGAGCCGGATCAGTCCCTTCCAGGACAGGGACTTGCGGCGGAACCGGTCGGGCGGAAATGGTAAAGACGCTAGTTCGTGCGCCGGGCCTTGGCAATGCGCTCGTCAATCGGCTTGCGGCCGGCGAAGCCTTCCGAGGTGCCGTGCCAGTGGGTAATGGCCGCTTCGCCCAGTTTCCAGCACAGCAGGATGATCTGGCCTTCGACTTCGCAGGGGAAATCGAGCAGGCCGATGTCGAGATCCTTCACCTGCACGCCGATGGCGTCAATCTCGGCGATGGCATCTTTCGCGCGCTGCTCGGCCTTGACGCGCTCGGCCTTGCGCCGGGCCAGCGGAACCACGTCCACCCGCATGCCGCCGCTCAGAAAAATTCGCTGCCCCATGGCATGCCCTTCGGCCTCGACTTCCTCGATCAATTTCTTGGCGGCAATCGCCGTGCGCAGCAGGGATTCAAGCACCGGCAGCAGGGATTGAGCTTCGTCGAGCGTGAAGGTGCGGTCCGACATGACTTTATTTTACACCTGCAGGTTTTGTGACGCGCGGGCGCGCCCGCGCGCGCTATTCACCGGTTCGTCCGGGCAAAGTTTACCTGTACGAAGTTCGGCCGAGGGAAGTCCGGCCGTGGGAGGGATCGGGGGACGTCGCCGAGTTCACATCCACGTGCAGGCGCTGAGCGGTTGAAAAGCCCGGCGAGTAGCACTCGCCGTCGCGGCTGTAGTTGGCGCAGCGCCCGGCAACTTCTTTGCGCCGCGGCGATTGCGCAAACTGCCAGACTTCGGCGAACTTCACGCCGCTCTTTGCCGGACCGGGCGGGCTCGGCGGGAATCTGCATCCCGGAGAAGGCGGGCAGGCGTCGTTGATCGCCCAGTAGACGATGTCGCGTGGCTTGGATTGTGTGGCGCGGGGTTTGGATTGTGTGGCGCGGGCGCTCTCGCCCGCGGAAGCGAGAACCGGATCAGCAGCATGCTCACGAATATCTTCCGCCGTCACCACGTTGTCATCATCTTTCGCGGGGATGCCCGAGCAATACACGCCGGCGCGGAATCCTGCCGCGGTCACGCTATCCACCCAGGCATAGATGTAGGCCTTCTGCTCGGGCAGCATGCGTCCGCCCTGCTCCTGATCGAGAAAAATGATTGTGTCCGCCGGAAATCCTTCGCGCCGGGCGGCGGCAGCCGCGGCTTCGGCGTCAGACTTTCCCAGTTGCTGCGCGTTGGCCGCCGTTTTCAATTCCGCGTAGAGCCGTCCGTTGAAGAGCACGAGAAATCCGAATCCCGCATTTTCGACCGCGGCCCGATGCCCGGCCCACGTGTTTGACGACTCGCCCGGAGGATTATTGAGCCAATATCCCGAATAGGAAAAAGTCTTGCGCAGCGCCGCGAGATTCGCGTCGCCGGGATACTCGTTGCGGTCAAAACCTAGGTAGGAAGAGGTTTGCGCCCTCAGGTGCGGAGGCGCCAATGTCGCAGCGAGCACTGCGAAGACCCCAACGCACCTTCCCAGAGCCCCGCTGAATGCTCCCATGCCTCAATGCCGCCGGCTCTTAGATTTGGCGGACACGCCGATGTGTCTGACTGCTTTCGCGTATTCCTTCAACGTCTGCGGGATCATGCGGTTGTAAATGAATTGCCCGTCACGGCGGCATTCGATCAGGCCGGCATCGGCCAGGGTTCGCAGGTGGTGAGAGACCGTGCCCGGCGCGAGTTCGTGCTCGCAAGTGATCTCGCCGCAGTTCATCTCTTTTTTTCCGGCGATGGCCTCGAAGATGGCGAGCCGCGTGGGATCGGACAAGGCGTGCGCGATTTTCGCCAGCCGCTCGGCGTTCATGATTCGCCTTCATTCTAATCCATTTGAGCGCTTCGGCCCGCCGTTTCGCAAATTGTGTGAATCTTCAACATTTTGATAATCATCAAAATTTCGAAACGTGATGCTCCGGCAACCCGGGCGCGAACACCGATTCTAGAAAGACGGATTAGCGAAAGGAATCTTTATGGCAAAGCTCAACGGAAAAGTGGCAGTGGTAACTGGCGGCAACAGCGGCATCGGCCTGGCCACGGCAAAACTGTTCAAGGACGAAGGCGCGAAAGTCGCCATTGCCGGCCGCGATCAGAACACTCTCGATGCCGCCGCGAAAACGCTCGGCGCCGATACCCTGGCCGTGCGCGCCGACGTCTCCAAACTGGGCGATATTGACAAGCTGTTCCAGGCGGTCGGCCAGAAGTTCGGCAAGATTGACGTTCTCTTCGCCAACGCCGGAATCGCCAAGTTCGCCCCCTTCGAACAAAGCGTGGAAGCGTTCTACGATCAGCAGTTCGACACCAACGTGAAGGGCCTGTATTTCACCATACAAAAAGCTCTGCCGCTGCTGAACGACGGCGCCGCGATCGTTCTAAACAGCTCGGTGGCCGGCGTAAAGGGTCCCGCAATGGCCAGCGTTTATGCCGCCACCAAGGCGGCCGTTCGTTCCTTCGCCCGCAGCTTGACGACCGAATTGGTCGGACGCGGCATTCGCGTGAATGTGGTCAGTCCCGGCCCCATCGAGACCCCCATCTTCGGCCGCACCGGTCTGCCGAAGGAAGCCATTGACGACTGGGCCAAGGGCGTACTCGCGACCGTGCCCATGCAGCGCTTCGGGCAGCCGGAAGAAGTGGCCAACGCGGTGCTGTTTCTCGCCACCAAGGATTCTTCTTACATCAGCGGACAGGAATTGTTTGTGGATGGCGGCCTGGCAAACGTGTAATGGCCGAATATCCCGGCGTGAGGGCGTCGGCGGGCATCACCGTTCGCCCGATTCCCTCAGCCCGCACTGCTGTTGAGGCGATTGGTGGGCGTGAGCGGAGCGGGAACCCGCTGCCGAAATCCTGAGCATAGCGAAGGATCTGCGCTATCCCCCGATGTGCACCATGGTGCGCGAAGCCGGCACGAAGTCGGGCTCGCCAATATGATGCCTCTCTTCTTTTTTCTCGACCACGCCGCGAATAAAGTCCGCTAAGTCTTCGTCGCTCGCGCCGCGCTGCATTTGCGCGTGCAGGTCGTGGTCCCAGGCGGAAAACAGGCAGGTGCGAATCTTGCCGTCGCTGGTGATGCGGATGCGGCTGCAATGACCGCAGAACGGATGCGACACCGGCGCGATGATTCCGATCTCGCCGACGCCGTCGTCGAAGCGATAGCGACGCGCGGTCTCCGAACGCGCGTGCGGAATCTCAACCAGCGGCCGGTATTCGGCCATGCGCGCCAGAATCTCGTCGAGCGTGACCACGGTCGTTGGCGACCAGGTGCGTCCCTCTTCAAGCGGCATGAATTCGATAAAGCGCACGATTACGCCTTCTTCGCGCGCGAACATGCCGAAGGGAATGATCTGGTCCTCGTTGAACCCGCGCATCAGCACGCAATTCACTTTCAGCGGCCACAGTCCCACGCGCCGCGCGGCGCGAATCCCGGCGATCACGTTGTCGAATCCCGAAGGCACGCGGGTGATGCGGGCGAAGCGGTCCGGATCCACGGCATCCATGGAAACCGTGACTCGGGTGAGCCCGGCATCTTTTAACGGCTGCGCCAGATCGGCCAGCATGTGGCCGTTGGTGGTCAACGCAATGTCGAGCGGGTCGTTCACTTCGTTGTCATTCCGAATCGGCGCCAGCCGGTGAGGAACCTGCTTTTCCTGCATGCCCTCAGGCTGAATCGCCGCCAGTTCGCGCACAAACTCGACCACGCCCTTGCGCAGCAGCGGCTCGCCGCCGGTCAGCCGAATCTTCGTGATTCCCAATCCCACCATCACCCGCGCCATGCGCAGATAGTTGGCGAACGGTAAATCGCCATACATCGCGCCTTCATTCCCGGTGCGGCAGTAGACACACTTGTAGTTGCAGCGGTCGGTGATGGAGATCCGCAGGTCGGTGATCACGCGCCCGAATTTGTCGCGTAGAGCTGTCACTCGGAATTGATCGTTCAGCAGGAAAGAAAAGCAGGCGGAGAATATCCCCGGCGGCGTTTCCTTTCCAATGCGCCCCACAGAGAGCGCGGGAGGCGCAGGCGTTACCGCCTTGCACCCTCGGGAAAGTGTGGCGCGGGCACTCTTGCCCGCGAAACCTCTCCCTCGCCGCCGCAACCTCGGGTATGCCCAGGATCGAGACGGTCGGAAACTCAGGCTCCGATTATAAGCGCAGGAGAGAATCGTATAGATTCGTATGGTTTGGTGAACTCAACCTGCCGCAAGTTTGCTTGCGACCCGACCGGCTCTATTTCTCGGCGGCCGCAATCGCCTTTTCCGCCAGCGGGGCCATGATCTTGTATCCGGCGTCGTTCGGATGCAGGCCATCCTCGGCCAGATCTTTTTTCAGCATTCCCTTGTCATCCACCATCGCCGAGAAATAGTCGAGATAGACCAGGCCATTCTTCTGGCAATAGTCCTTGAGCCAGGCGTTCAGGGCAAGAATTCTGGCCGGCGACCGCTGCGCAAACATATCCTTCGACCGCTCCGTGTAATTGTGCACCGGCATTACGGACGAAAACACCATGCGAATGCGATGCGCGCGCGCCAGTTCGGCCATGGACGCGTAGTTCGCCTCAATATCCTCGTTGCGCATGGGGCCGGTATTGCCGGCAATGTCGTTCGTTCCCGCCAATATGACGACGACCGCCGGATGAAGCTCAATCACGTCCTGGCGAAAGCGCACCAGCAGCTGCGACGTGGTCTGTCCGCCGATGCCGCGGTTGATATAGGGCTCGCCGGGAAAATAATCCCCGAGCTTCCAGAAGTCGGTGATCGAGTCGCCAAAGAACACCACCCGCTTCTCGCCCGCCGCCGGCGGCGCGAGCGCGGCATTGGCCTCCCGAAAGCGCTGCAGTTGTCCGTAGTCGTCGGTAAAAATGGCGATCCGCGACGCCCGGTAATGATCGAGCCCGGGAAAACCGGTGGGAGGAATAGATGGGGCGGGCTGCTGGGCGGAGGCCTCTAAGAAACATCCGAGCGCGAAGACAAAGACGATGACCAGGCGACGCATGCCGCAAATGCTATCACGCAGGCAGATGAAAATCGTGATCGCTGCGATCATTCACGGCAAGCGCATCCTGCAATAACCACCTCACTCGGAATGACTACCTCTTCAGGCCTTGATCCATGCTCATCCGCTCCTGGCCTTGATCCGTGCTCATTCGCGTGAATCCGTGGCCAGGACATCGCGGGCAGGAGTGCCCGCGCCACACAGTCACGTCCCTCCGCGCCAAGCTGTTAGACTGTCCCGTTATCACAGTCCCGTGATCTAAATCTAGGAGAAAACCGCTCATGAACTGGACGGGACGCATCGTCGCGCTGCTGGCCATCATCACCTCGGTCGCCCTGTTCTGGCGCCGGTTCGGCCGCGCCCTGCGCATCATTCTCGACGCCAAGCCCGACGCCGACTTCAAGCTGCAGCCCGTCGGCCCGCGCATCGGCAGAGTGTTTTCGGAAGTCGTGGCCCAGTCCAAGGTTATCGCCCAGCGCCCGCTGCCCGGCCTCGCCCACGCCTTCGTCTTCTGGGGATTCTGCGTCTTCGCCCTGGTCACGCTCAACCACTTTGCCGCTTACTTCGGCGTGCCGTTTCTCTCGCAGCAAGAAGGTTTCGGCCGCTTCTACTTCCGGTTCGTGGCCGTGTTTGCGGTGCTGGTGGCGGTTTCAATCGCCGGCCTGGCGTTCCGCCGTTTCGTGATCCGTCCCAAATCGCTCCAACCGCTTTCGCCCGAGTCCGGCCTGATTGCGTTTCTCATCTTCGCGTTGATGATCACTTACCTCGCCGCCTTTTTTGTGCCCGAAGGCAGCAGGGCCCAGATGGCTCTCTGGTGGTCGCACACCATCGTGCTGCTCGTCTTTCTGCCGCTGATCCCGAAGACCAAGCACATGCACCTGATCTTGAGCCCGTTCACGATTTTTCTGGAGCGCGACGGCTTCAGCAAGATCCCGCCGCTGGTCGGCGACGAAGATTTCGGCCTCGACACCGGCAAAGACCTCACCCGCATCGCCGCGCTGCAAGCCTACAGCTGCGTCGAGTGCGGGCGCTGCACCGAACACTGCCCCGCCAATACCACCGGCAAACTTCTCAATCCGAAGGAAATCATTCTCGGCACGCGCCGTTACCTGAATGAATTCGGACCCAAGAGCAGCGAACTTTTACTGGGCAAACATATTTCAATGGAAGCGGCATTCCAGTGCACCACCTGCGGCGCCTGCGAATTCCAGTGTCCGGTCGGCATTCAGCATTTGCCCATGATCGTGGGCCTGCGCCGCGGCGCGGTCAACACCGGCAAGTGGGAGAACTCTTACGGCGGCGATCTCTTCGTCACGCTCGAGCGCCAGGGCAACGCGCTCGGCTTCGCGCCTTCGGAGCGGCAGAAATTCATCGAGAAAAATAATCTGCCCTACTATGACGGATCCCAGGAATATTGCCTTTGGATGGGCTGCCTCGGCTCCTACGATCCCAACGGCCGCAAGATCCTGCTGGCGCTGACCGAGGTGCTGCAGTATCTGGGAATCAGTTTTGGAGTGCTGAAGCAGGAAAAGTGCTCCGGCGATCCGGTGCGGCGGCTGGGCAACGATTATCTTTTCGGCGAACTGGCGCAGCAGAATCTGGAGCAGATTAATGAGAGTAAAGCCGAAGCAAAGAAAGAAATGAAAATGCTCTCCATCTGCCCGCACTGCGTGCGCACCATCGGCACCGACTGGAAAGAGCACGGCGCTGACATCGCCATCGAACACCACACCGAGTTGCTGGCGCGTTTCCGCGACAAATTGCCGGCGAGCAACGACGGGCAGAACATCGTCTTTCACGATGCCTGCTATCTCGGCCGCTACCGCGGCGTTTACGACGAGCCACGCGACGTGATCTCGCGCTTCGGCAAAGTGATTGACCCGCCCCGCGCCCGCGAACGCGGCTTTTGCTGCGGCGGAGGCGGCGGATTGATGTTTCTGGGAGAAGAAACCGGCAAGCGCGTCAATCTTGAGCGCGCCCAGGAACTGGCGGCAACGGGAGCCAGCGTGGTGGCAGCAGCCTGCCCCTTCTGCAACTCGATGCTGCGCGACGGCCTGGCCGCGAATTCATCCACGCCGCCGGAACTGCTGGATGTGGTGCAGATTGCGGCGGCCGCGATTGGGAAGAGTTCCGCAGAAAAACCATAGCCACGGATTTATGGCGGCGAAGTAGGTGGTGTGTCATTCCGAAGGCCCGCGTTTTTGCGAGCGGGCC
>Ga0070733_10001183_pt1 | contig 19703 bp, 17 predicted proteins | sample Coa_R1_9_FD_66450 | JGI IMG/M metagenome (GOLD analysis project Ga0070733, IMG submission 66450) | Surface soil microbial communities from Centralia Pennsylvania, which are recovering from an underground coalmine fire - Coalmine... | ecosystem: Environmental > Terrestrial > Soil > Unclassified ... | reverse complement strand
ACCGGCGGAATGCTGCTCGAGTAGACCTGCAAGCAGTGCCGTCTTCAACGAACTGCACTACTGCCCGCCCGCCGCCGTACCTTTCACGAACCTCCGGAAAAAGCTGTCGCTCTTCCACTCCGGACGCTGCGGGTCATTGGCAACTTTCACCGCAAGACCTTCCACGATGTCTTCGAACTTTCCCGCCGCCGCAAGGTCCACCGGCTGATTCAAGTCATCCGAGGGCGCGTGATAGCGTTCCGTCAGCCACTTCTTCGCCAGGTCGGCCTCGGGAGTTCCGGGCCGGAAGCCCACCTTCATGGCCAGCGACGGAATACCCTCCCGAATGAAGCTGTACTGATCGCTGCGAATGAAAATATTCCGCAGCGGCTCCGGATCCGGCTGCACTTCCACGCCCTCAGCCTGCGCCACCTGCTGCACCGCGTCGCCCAGGCTCGACTCCGCCAGTCCATACACCGTCAGCAGCTTCATGGGAAAGATCGGCAGAAACATATCGGTGTTGATGTCGGCCACGATCGCACTCTGCGGAACGGTGGGATGCGACGCAAAATACCGTGACCCGAGCAGACCCTTCTCTTCCGCGGTCACGAAAACGAACAGCACGGACCGCGCCAGCTTCGCGTGCGAGCGATGCAGCGCTTCCGCGATATCCAGATTGAGCGCGCAGCCCGAGGCGTTGTCCATCGCGCCGTTATACAGATTGTCGCCGTTGATGGGTTCGCCGATCCCGAGGTGATCCATGTGCGAGGTGAGCACGACATATTCACCCTTCAGTTTCGGATCCCTGCCCGGCATCCGGGCTACAACATTGTCCGATTCGACCGGCTTCTCGATCATGCGCGCCCGCGCTGAAAGGCTCACCGTCAGCGGGAATCGCGGCAGGGGCTTGCGGTCTTTCGCCAGCGCGGCCAGTTCTTCGAAGCTATGCCCCGAACCCGCGAACAGTTTCTCGGCGTGCGCGGGATTAAAAGTCACACTCAGACCTACGCCGCGCGCGTCGTCGAGATCGGCGTCGGCCAGAGCCATGCTGGGCCGGGTTCGCGCCAGCGTCATGCGGCTCCACGGAATGTCCATCGCCGCCGGATTTGGAATCGAGACGATCCCTGCCACTCCCGCCTCACGCAGCGTCTTGAAGCGCTGCGCTGCAGCCTGATAATGCGAAGCCAGCGCGGAAGGAAAACCCTCCGGCGATCCCGCAATCATGACCGCGATCTTGCCTTTCAGATCGAGCCCGGCGAAGTCGTCGTAATTTTTCTCTGGAATCCGCAGGCCATAGCCCACGAAAACCAGCGGCGCGTCCACTTCCGGCGATAATTTCAAACGCGTCCCGAAGAACGCATCTTCGCCGAGCGTCAATGGTTCCGTCTTACCATCGCGGACCAGCGCCAGGCTCGACGCGGATTCATCAATCGCGCGGCTGATCAGTTTCACCGGCTGATAGAAGCCATCCACTCCCGCTGGCTCAAGCCCGTCTTTCTTCAGTTGTTCGACGATGTACGCCGCCGCCCGCTGCAGCCCCGGACTGCCGGTCTCGCGGCCTTCCATGTCGTCCGCCGCCAGCACCTTGATGTGACCCCACCAGCTCTTGCCGTCGAAGTTCGGGCTGTCGGGAGCAGCGGCGCCGTGGGCTGCCGACACAACCACCGCCAGCCCAGCCAGAAATACCATGAGCATGAAGGCCCGAACCGATGGCAGCGACTTCGTCATGAGAAGCCCTCCGAAAAAATGCGATTCTTCTATCGTGCCGGGAATTATAACGTGCAGGAGAAAGACAGGAAGGCGTTATCGGCCGCGCGCATACCAGATCGAGCCCGGAGAGCGGTAGTCGCGGCCTTCGCCCCACACCGCATGAGTCGTGCCGGTGTTGTCAATCGCGATTCCGAAATAGTCGCCAAAGGGAAAACGGAATCCATTGGGCAGAATGTAATCAAAGCCGCGGGCCGGACCGGAGAGGCGCGATTCCGCTGACCAGGTCGCGCCGCCGTTGGTCGAGCTGCGATAGAAGGTATTCCACAGGCGGTTTCGCGGATGCAGGGGTTCCACGGCCCGCGCGTCCATCCACGCGATGCGCACGTCTCCAGGCGCGCCGGCTGCGATCGCGGGAAAACAATGCTCTACTCCGGCCACTGCTGACGAAGCGGCGGTCCGCTCCGACCAGCTCATTCCACTGGTCGTGGAAGATGAAAAATACATGCGCTCGAATCCGCCGCTGCTCGAACCCGCATTCCACAAGGCGTAAAGCGAACCCGAGGCGTCCGAGGCCAGGGCAATCTGCGCGCCCAGGTAGCCGTTCTGGCAGTTTTCTTCTTCGCATCCCGGCGCCGCGCCGGAAACATCGAGCAGAACTGTATTCCAGCCGCGCCCGCCGTCGCTCGACCGGCTCACATACACCCGCACCGGCAGCGTCGCCATCTCGTCGCGGGCATAGTCGGTCCAACCGAAATAAACGTTGCCCGCCGGATCCACGGTCGCCCCTCCCGCCAGCGACCATCCGGGGGACGCATTCGGATTCACCAGAACGGTCGAGAATGTCTGCCCGGCATCGTGCGACGACGCGACGTAGAAATTTTCTTCCCGGTTGAAGCCGACGTAAACGTCCCTGCCGTGGACAGCCAGGACTGGCTTGTCGGCCTGTTCCGCAGCGCTCTCCGCCACGGAAAACGACCAGTTTCGGCCAAAATCAAGCGACCGCGCCACCAGAACCGTTTTCTTATCGCTTTGCAGCCACGACGCGTAGACCGTCTGCCGGTCCTCCGGGTCGACCACGATCTGTGGATCAAACTGTCCGGTCGGGAACGGGAGCAGCACGCGGGAAGACTGCCAGGTCGCTCCGTTATCGCTGCTGATCATCAGCGCGATCGTCGGGGCTGTACAGTTCGCGCAATCGAGCACCGCCCCATATTGCGGATAGAGGATGTAAACGTGCCCGTGGCCGTCGGCCGAGATCGCCGGTTCCCACTGGTCGCCGTTGTGGTAGCCCATCCGGGTCTGCGGAGTAAAGCTCGAAGCCCCCAGGGCGGCCTGCGCCACGGCGAGCGAAAGAAAGGCCGTCAGCAGGACGAACTGAGCCAGACCGCGCACCGCGCGCGGCCTCGTCGTCCGCCAGGCAGTCCAATGCGAGGCAGCCTTCGGCTCGATTTGTAAACTGGCGGGGACCACAGAACCAAATCCTGCGAACCAATCCTGGGAACTAATCCTGCAGGACTAAATCCTGCAGGGGCGAATCCTGCAAAACCGCCTGGAAAACGGGTACAACTTCTGTCCGGAATCTACCCTGATTTCTAGGCACCGTCAATTGCCAAGCCGGGCCAGATGCAAGATTTTGCAACTTCGTGACTTTCTCAGCCGTCTGACATCTAATAGGCGGCGCATAAATCCTTCAATTTGTGAGGAGCGAGAACAATGGCGAAAGCCACATTTGCGGCAGGCTGTTTCTGGGGAGTAGAAGCGACGTTCCGGCAGATTCCCGGCGTGACCGGGACCCGCGTAGGCTACATTGGCGGCAAAACCGCGAATCCCACCTACAAGGATGTTTGCACCGATTCGACCGGCCATGCCGAGGCGGTTGAGGTGGACTACGACCCGGCCAAGGTCGCTTACGGGGATCTGCTGAAGGTTTTCTGGGAAAATCACGACCCGACGCAGCTCAACCGCCAGGGCCCGGACTGGGGCACGCAGTACCGCTCAGCCATCTTCTACCACTCGCCCGAGCAGGAGAAGGAAGCCCTCAGTTCCAAGGAGTCTCTGGAGCGGGCGCACCGCTACTCGAAGCCGATTGCGACCCAGATCGTGCCAGCGGTGACGTTCTATCCGGCCGAGGACTACCACCAGCAGTATCTCGAGAAACGCGGCCTGGCCAGTTGCCACATCAAAGCCTGAGGCTTAGCAGGTTGCAGAAAGAATCGACTTTCTGCGGCGGCGCAGTTGTTGATCTTGGGTGACGCGCTGTCAGCGTTTTTCGGTGACGGAGCGTTGTTCCAACCCTGATCCTGGGTGGCGCATCTTTTTTAGTGTCGATTTCCGGTGGAGCAGCTGTTGATTGCGCTGCGCTTCGGCGTTGATTTTCGGTGGAGCAGCCGCTTAAGCGCCGATTTCCGGTGGAGCAGCATTTTCAGCGTCGATTTTGGTGAAAAGAGCGCTGTTCGAAGCCTGATTTTGGGGTGGCGCATCTTTTTCAGTGTCGATTTTCGGCAAAGGAGCGCTGCTCCAACCCTGATTTTGGGTGGCGCAGCGCTTCAGCGCTGCGATGAGCGTCAGTTTCTCTGGGGGCTTTAGCCCCTGAGGTCAGGCCGCCGTCAGGAGAATCGGCTCACCCTTTGTGATCACAATCGTGTGCTCGTAGTGCGCGGACGGCCGCCGGTCGGCAGTCAGCACAGTCCAACCGTCGCGAGCGACCTCGGAATCCCCGGTGCCCGCGGCGATGATGGGCTCGACCGTAATGACCAACCCCTCGGTAAGAACACCGCGCGCCAGCGGATCGGGATAGTTCGGTACGCGCGGGGCTTCGTGAATCGTTCGACCGATGCCATGGCCGCTGAGGTCTTCGATCACGGCAAAACCACTGCGGCGAACTTCGCGCTCGACCACCCGGCCAATTTCCGAGATGCGAAATCCCGCCCGAGACACCAGCATGGCTTTGTGGAAGGCGCGCTCGGCGCACTCTGCCAGCCGCTGCCGCTCGTCGGAAACTTCTCCCACCGGCACGGTCACCGCCGTGTCGGCCATGAATCCGTCTTTTTCGATGGTCACGTCGAGCTTGACCAGGTCTCCCGATTCGAGCGAACGTTTGCCGGGGATGCCGTGCACAGCTTCCTCATTCACGCTGATGCAGTTCGCGCCCGGAAACTTATAGACCATCGCCGGCGCCGAGCGCGCACCGTTTTCGCGCATCACTGCCGCCCCCACCTCATCGAGTTCGGCGGTAGTTATGCCGGGCCGCACCGCGCGCTTCATCGCCTGCAACACGAGCCGGGCGATCATTCCCGCCCGCCGCAGAGCCAGCAGTTCTTCAGGACTCTTGATGGACACTCAGGACCCTCTCACGCTTTCAAAGCCGCAGCCGGCAGCCGCGGACGAAAAAAGAATAACAGCACGAATCCGCCGAAATAAAACGGCAGGCTCTGCTGCAGGTTCCCGCCCAGAAACCGCAACGCCAGCCCGAACAGCGCCATGAGTTCGCACAGCGCGTAAGTCGCGATGAATCCGGTGCGCCACTGCGCCAGGCTCAAGTCGTCATCCGGATGCGCGGCCAGGCTCTCAGCCGCGCGCAGTACCAGGGTCTTCCTCACCACGAAGATGATTCCAACGATGGCCACGCTCGAGGTGGAAAGCAAATAACTGATGGTAGGATTCACTGCCCCGGACCCTCGCGCAGCCAACTGGCCAACGATCACGTACAGCAAAATACTCACCAGCATCGCCCACTGCACCGCTCGCAGTGTTTTAAGCGCTCTGACCATTGCAAATAGTGTCTCTCTCGTGTCAATCGGGGAAAAGAGGGATTTTCCACCGGTATCCGTCTACGCACTATACGGGCGGCTTATCGCTGACCTAGCGCATTCGATGCTTCGAAAGTGCCGGACGCATCCGTAAAAAAATCTGGAACGATACCGGATGCACTCCATAGCCCGCATCCAGCGCCTCAGGCTTCGAATAGAAGGTCACATCGCCGCCGAGCCCCAGTTGCCAGGCATGATCGCTGATCAGATCGCGGGTTCCGCCAAACGTATACCCTCCGATGCGATACCACGGATGCGTCGTCGCCTCCGGAAACAGTTCGTCCTTGTCCACTAGCTCCAGCCGGGAAAACACATAATTCCTCGTCTGAAAATTCAATGTGGATTCCAGCAGATAGCTGTTCAGATGCGCGTCGGTCGCGAGCTTGTGAACGCGTCCCCACACCGCCGTAGTGGCCCAGTTCCCGGCCTTCAGCGGCCGCTCGTATTCGATAGATGCGGTTTCTCGCCACTGGCTTCCAGGCTCGAGCGCTTCCGGCTTTTCAAGTCGTCCCACGCTGTATTGCGCAACCCAGTTGCCCGAGAAATACGCGGTCGCCCGTCCCGAATAAGAATCCAGGGGCGCCAGCTGGATGCTCCAGCGCTCCTCGTTCGGCTCCCGGCCGTTGAACGCCGTGGCCTCCAGCCGGAGGTGATCGAGAACAACTCCCGTCGTGATCACGCCGAAGCTGGTATGGGTTGAATCCTGCAGGTGATGACTGAGTGGAGCCAACGGTAACTCCGCTGCCGACGCCCGGTGCAGATACGTCACCGGACCCAGCGCCGGCTCGGCCGATGGCCCGCCGTAAAGCTCCCACGAAATTTTTTCGTTCAGGGGCAGCGTGTATAGTCCCGCCAGCTCGGCAAACAGGTTGTGTGGATGCTGATGATCCACCAGCGGTTCGCCGTGGTAGGTCTCACCCGTCTGAAAGAGCTCGGGAAATCCGGGGTGCGGGGAGGTCAGAGACTCTCCGGAAAACATCTGCCGCAACAGCAGAGTGCCCGATCCGAGCCTGTGCTGCTCCATCAGCATGCCCCAGTTCACTGACTCGGCCTTGCCTTCACCACGCGGTCCGCCCTGCTGGTTGTAGTCGGCGAAGATCACGCCATGCGCCATCAGTGCCCATCCCCCGCGCATCCACATCCATTCATAGGCCGGAACCGAAGCCGGCTGCCAGGCCGTCCCCGAGCCTTCATGAGGCGAGGGTTCCGCGTCTTTCCCGGCGATATCCAGCCCGGGCATTTGCCTGTCGGGCATGTTCATTCCAGGAGCGTGCGTTTCTGGCCTCTGCGCTTCTGGCATCTGCATGCCCGGCATGGGCGCGCCCGGCGGGGCCTGCGCTATCGCGCACGCCGAAAGCATTGCCAGGCCAATTGTCAGAATTACTCTCGTTCTTGGCATTCCGAACGGCTTTGGCCGGGGGCAGTCCGCGACTGCCTCGGGCGAGCTCGCAGCCAGCCGTAGATTCTTCTTCACGTGGAACCTCTGTGCTTTTCGAAATTGCAGCCGGCTCGACCGCGCTTGCGGGCAAGCCCGAGGGAAGGGCTCGGTATCCGATGAAGCAATGCGGGGAGGCAGAAACTCTAGACGCGCAGAGGAACCGTGGGGGGACGATCAGGGAGAGCCGCAACAGCCGGGAAATCTGTAACTGTTGCCACAACTTGAAAATCAATGACCGGCAAGTTGCGGCTGATCTCGGCTGCGTCCGTCGAGAACGCCGCCATCGGAACCGCAGCCTGGTGGCCGCTCACGCAGCATTGATGATTCGCCGGGGACTGACCAGACTTCATAGGCCCGTGGCCGTGGCATCCGCGAGCATGATTCTGCGCCACGGGCAGCGCCAGCGCCGGAGCGCACAGCAGACAACCCGCAAAGCTGGCCAGCAGCAGAGCGGTCACGACTCTGTGCGCCGATTTGTTCGCCAAAGAATTCATGCCTAGGTTCCGGTGATCTTCATGCGCAGCTCTTCCGGCAGCCGCTGGCGAATTTCCTCCGGCAACCGGTTATGCACGCGCCGCGCGCCTTCTTTGGCCGCGTCCAGCATCGTCACCGGCGCGGGGGTAGCTACCGCCACTACCAGCCAGATCAGGGCCGAGAGCGCGAATCCGGCCAGCGCCGCAATTTCCAGCCAGAACGCGTGCCGCGGTCCGAAATGCCGGATCACGCCGAACGCCAGCAGAAACACTCCGCCGGAAACCGAAGCCAGGGCAATCAGCCCAACGTCAATAATGCGGTGAATCTGCTGCCGGCGGTGGCAGCGCTGGCAGGCATTCAGGTGGCTCTCGTAGTCGGCGCGCATCTCCAGCGCCAGGCCGGAAATGTCGTACCGCCAGCCTTCCAGAATCTTGCCTACGATCGGATCTGTGCAAACACTCATGCAGTCACAACGCCTGCCCGCCTATAACACGATGGGCGGCAGGACCTCAGCCTGCGCCGCCAGCAGCACGCGGTTCTGAAACAAACCGCCCCGCTGCGCCAGCGCCCGTTCCGCCTCCCTCCGGGCTACTTCCGGATGGTTGTTCTCCTGAGAGAGATGCGCGAGAACCACAAAGGCTGCACTATTATCATAGTCGTTACTAAAAAAATCGGCGAGGGCTTCGTTGGAAAGGTGCCCGACCCGGCTCATCACCCGCTGCTTCACCGACCACGGGTAGGGCCCCACCCGCAGCATTTCGAGATCATGGTTCGATTCCATCACCAGCACGTCGCAGCCGCGCAGGTGATCGCGCACGCTCGCCGGCAGGTAGCCCAAATCGGTCGCGAACCCGACCTTGACCCCTTCGGCGCGGAAGGTAAAGCCCACTGGGTCGGCGGCATCGTGCGGGATAGTAAAGGGCTTCACTTCGATGTCGCCCACCTGAAAGCGGTGGCCGGCGTCAAAGCGTTCCAGTTTCTCGACTTGCGGCTTCTCGCCCTGCTGATTCCGTATCGCCCGGGCCCACGCCTGATGCGTGCCGCCGGTCATGAACACTGGGATGCGCAGCCGCTTGGCCAGCGTTGCCAGCCCGTAAACATGGTCGGAATGCTCGTGCGTGATCAGGATCGCCGCCAGCGTGTGCGGATCCTCGCCCAGCGACTTCATGCGCTTGAAGGTCTCGCGCCCCGAGATACCCGCATCCACCAGAATCCTGGTGGTGGCGCTGGCCACGATCGCGCAGTTGCCCCGGCTGCCCGAAGCCAGCATGGTGACCGTAATACTCATGAGAACAAGCCCACGTTCGCAGCATACGCGCCCGTGCTGTGGATCAGGGAGTGACTGAGTGGTTATCCGATACTTTCGAGGAACTGGCGCCGGCCGCAGCTGCATTCTGGCCCTGGCTTTCCGCCGGCTAGGGCGAGAGCGGAGGCATTCCTTTCGACGATAATGACTGCGGGAGATACAGGTTTTCCCCCAGTCCCATGCCAGCGGCATCGAACGACGAACTCTTTCACGAACTCGCCTTCTACACGCTCGCGCACCCCGACCCGTCTTTCATTCACCAGAATGCGGTGGACGCATTCGCCGCCCAGACCGCCGGGGAGTCAACCAGGAACATCACCATCGTTTTCGCCCTGATCGGCCTCTATCTTCACCTCGAGAAAAATTTCACCGGCAAGCAGGTGCAGCAGGCCCATATGCGCATGGCGCGGTACCGGCGGGAGTGGCCGCGGACATCGTTGCCGGCGGAGCGCGGCTCGATCGCAATTGCCGACGTGCTGGCGGCGGCGCCAGGCGCTGAGCGCGACGCCATGATCCGCAACTGGTGCGCTTCGGTGTGGGAAGCGTGGCGCGAGAGTCGCCCTCAGATCGCCGCTTTGGCCGAGAGCGAACTCGGAGTGCGTTGACTCGGGCAGCCCATCCCCCCGCTCCTCAGATCTAACCTCCACGGTCCGCTATTTCAGCCCCACCCCGTAGAAATATGTATATGGCTCGGAGCCGGTGATTGGCAGTCCGGTCTGAAAGCTCGAGAAGACGATCGCGTTTCCCTGAAAGGAGACGAATACATCCTGCTGCGAACTGGCGCTGCTGATCCGGAACGTGAACATGCCGTACAACGGATCGGTAAGTTTGTTCGAAGTTCCGTCGTAGAGATACGCCGTGTCGGCGATGGCGGCCAGCGTGCCGCTGGCCAGCGTATTGTTCTGACTGTCGGTGATACTCACCGCGCCGCCCGCTGAAATCGTGATGGTTGCTTTTCCTTCGGTTGGCGTGCCGGTTTCGACGTTGCCCTGACCGGTCTGGGCATTGGCTTTCTCGTAATACAGCGCGGTATAAGTTCCGGCCGCGGTCACGTTGAAGGTTTTCGTTGCCGCTTTAGGCAGGCTCAAGATCGTGCCATTGCCCGTATCCACGGCGAAAAATCCGCTGGGCGTCCCAAAGGCGTAATTATTGGACCCGCCACTGTCGGTAATGACGAAGAAATCGCCCGAAGGATCTTCCTGCACAGCCGTCGCCGGGAAACTGCCGCCGGTAAACAGATTCTGGCCGCCGAAAACGCCGAACGGGCAGTAGCCGTCGTGCTGCACGTTGCCCTGCCCGTCAATCGTAATGGTGCCCACTTCCAGGCCGCCGGCGGCCGTGCGCATTTGCAGGTAATTGAAATTGTGTCTGGCGAAAGCGTTGATCGAAGCCGGCACGCTTTCGATGGCGGTAATCAGCGCCTGGGTGTCGGCGTTTGGCCCCGATTTCGCCGACTCGACCATCATCACATAGCCCGGCACCTCGTACGCCGCCAAAAGATTCCCATTCGGATCACTGATGGCATAGGTTCCGTCCGCATTCACCGTGTAAGGGACGGTGCCGGAACTGTCGTTGGTGTAATTCTTGTAAGTGATGGTCTGCGCCACCGAATTCACGGAGATGGTCAGGAAATCGCCCACCGAGGCCGTGCCGTTGTAGGCGCGAACCGAATTTTGCGATGTAGGCAGTTTTGAACTATTACAACCAGCTAAGAAACCTACGGCCACCAGCAGCGCCAGCTTTGCAGTCTTCATCAGGAAAGAATCCTCCTGAGGATGACCAATCGGCGGGAGATTGGCGGACTTTACGAACGCGGGCGCTGGCGGCTTACGAGGGTAACGGAATCAGAACTCTGAGCCGCGTCTTACTTTTTCTGCATTAAGTTATCAACCATCCCGCGCATGACGGCGCCGCCGTAGGCTCCGGCGATGCCGGGAAGAAACACGAGGAACGAGCCATAAATCTGCGCCCGCGTAGGCGTGACGGTCTTAATCTTGTAGGCCGCCAGCTCCGTCAAGGGAACAAACATGCCGACCACCAGCACCCAGCGCCACGGCCACTTCGGGCGCAGCAGTCCCAGCAACATGCACGAGGCGACCACCAACAGGGCCGTAAACAGCAGGTCGTCCACAACCACATCGGCGACGCCCGCCCCTACGCCGCACAAGGCCGCCAGCAGATAGCTCCAAGCGCCGCCAATTCGTCCCATCCCGTTTTCGGTCACGCCCTCCCCGCAGGTGGTTTTGGGAAGGGCACGGCTTCAGCCGTGCCGCTTATGCCCCAAGAAAAGGTGGGGCTTTAGCCCCTGAGAAAGCACAACACCAAATCGCTTCCGGCGCCAGGTGGCGACCACGTGGCGACCACTAATACTTATAAAAGCCCCTCCCGCTCTTTCTCCCCAGCCAGCCTGCATCCACCATTTTGATGAGCAACGGGCACGGGCGGTACTTGGGATCGCCCAGCCCGCCCTGCAACACGCGCATGATGTCGAGGCAGACATCGAGCCCAATGAAATCGGCGAGCGTCAGCGGCCCCATGGGATGCGCCATCCCCAGCTTGAACACTTCGTCCACCGCCTCGGGCGTGGCCACGCCTTCCATCACGGCATACATGGCTTCGTTCAGCAGCGGCATCAGCACGCGATTCGAAACAAATCCCGGCGCATCGTTCACTTCCACCGGTGTCTTCTCCAGCTGGAGAGACAGCTTACGAGTTTCAGAGAACGTATCCTGCGAAGTCGCCAGCCCGCGAATCACTTCCACCAGCTTCATCACCGGCACGGGATTGAAAAAGTGCATCCCGATCACTTTCTCCGGGCGCTTGGTCTGGGCCGCAAGTTTCGTGATCGAAATGGAAGAGGTATTCGACGCCAGAATGATTTCTGGGCGCGTCAGCCGGTCGAGATCGCGGAAGATTTCTGTCTTGATTTCAAATTTCTCCGTCGCCGCTTCGATCACGAAATCGCAGTCCGCCAGTTTCCCGCGCTCGGTGACCGGTTGAATGCGGCCGAGCGCGGCGGCCTTCTCGTCAGTTGAAATTTTCCCCTTTGCCGCCTCGCGCTCCAGATTCTTGCCGATCGTCTCCAGCGCCCGATCCAGAAACCGCTGCTCCACATCGCACAAGACCACGCTGTATCCGCCGCGCGCGAACACATGCGCAATGCCGTTGCCCATCGTCCCCGCGCCGATGATTCCGACTCTTCTGACATCCATAAGATCGCCTCAGATCTCTCGATCGAAACTTCCGAGTCTACCACTCGACAGGCATCCGAACCCAGCCAGAAGCCTGGTCATTCTGAGCGCAGTTGTCTTCCGCCGAAGGCGGACGAAACTACAAACAGTGTCCCGCCCGCGCTTCTCCCCGTGGGCGTATCATAAGGGGTTTCCATCGCCCATCACCTGGAACTTTTCATGCCGGTCAAAACCATCATCGAACCCTTCCGCATTAAAAGCGTCGAGCCCATCCGCTGGACTACTCGCAAAGACCGCGAACAACTGCTCGAAGCCGCGCATTACAACCTATTTCTTCTGCCCGCCGACGATGTCCTGATTGACCTGCTCACCGACTCCGGCACCGGCGCCATGTCCACGCATCAGTGGGCCGCGATCATGGAAGGCGACGAAAGCTATGCCGGCTCGAAGAGCTTCGACCGGTTTAAGAATTCAATTCAGGATATCTTCGGCTATCGCCACGTTATCCCGACCCACCAGGGACGCGCCGCCGAACGCATCCTGTTCGGCGTGACCTGCAAAAAGGGCGACGTCGTTCCCAACAATACGCATTTCGACACCACCCGCGCCAACGTCGAGTTCGTCGGCGCCGAAGCGGTTGATCTGGTCATCGAAGAAGGCAAGCAACCCGCGCTGTCGCACCCTTTCAAAGGCAACATGGACGTCGCCGCGCTCGAAGCCTTGATCGCGCGCGTGGGCCGCGAGCATATTCCGCTGGTCATGCTCACCGTCACCAACAACTCCGGCGGCGGCCAGCCCGTCTCCATGGAAAACGTTCGTGCCGTGAGCGCGCTCTGCCGCCGCCATAAAATCCCGCTCTACTTCGACGCCTGCCGCTTCGCCGAAAATGCCTGGTTCATCAAGCTGCGCGAGAAAGAATACGAGAAGAAGTCGCCCAAAGAAATTGCCCAGGAAATGTTCCGCCTCGGCGACGGCTGCACCATGTCGGCCAAGAAAGACGGCATGGCTAACATTGGCGGATTCCTCTGCACCAATGACGACCTGCTCGCGCAGCAGCAAAAAGATCTGCTCATTCTCACCGAGGGCTATCCCACTTACGGCGGGCTCGCCGGACGCGATCTCGAAGCCATCGCGGTCGGCGTGCAGGAAGCCCTCGAAGAAGACTATCTGCGCTACCGTATCGCCTCGACCGCATACCTCGGCAACCATATCGCGTCCCAGGGAGTGCCCATTGTCCAGCCGCCCGGAGGTCACGCCATCTATCTCGACGCCCGCGCCTTTCTGCGGCACATTCCGGCCGATCAATTCCCCGGCGTCGCGCTCGCGGCCGAACTTTATCTGGAAGGCGGAATCCGCTCCGTAGAAATCGGCACCTTAATGTTCGCCGGCGCAGCCAAGATGGATCTCGTCCGTCTCGCCATCCCGCGCCGCGTCTACACCCAGAGCCACATTGATTACGTGGTCGAGGTAATTCTCGAAGTCTGGAAGCACCGCGAAAGGATTCCCGGCCTGCGGCTTACTTACGAAGCCCCGTTCCTACGCCACTTCACCGCGCATCTGGAACCGGTGCCGGTCGCGCTGGTGCGTTCCTAGATCTGGCGAACCCAGATCTGGCGGACCAATTCGGTCTGGTCCCGATTTGTTCGTCCCAAAGGTGCATAGGATACATTTTTCCACTGCCTCCCCTAACGAGAGGAGTACAATTCCCGAAGCCTGATACCAGTCGTGTATCAGCCAATCAACCAAAGCTGGACCTGCCGCCTTTTAGATCGTTCGTGACGGCACGATCGACTCGTTCCTCTACGGAAAGGCAGCAGCCATGCGGATTCTGCTCTACAACCCTGACAACGGTGTGACTCGCAATTTTATGCCACACCTCTGGATGTTCCTCCTCCAGTCCCTCACCCCCGCCGGTCATGAAGTGCTTCTGATTGATGGCAATGCGCAGCCCATGGACGAGGCGCAGATTGCCCAGTATGTCCGCGACCAGAACATCGGTCTGGTCGGCATCGGCGCCATGACCCGCATGATCGCCAAGGCCTACCGCATCGCCGACGCCGTCCGCGCCACCGGAGTGCCCGTCGTCATGGGAGGACCACATGTCACCGAGATGGCCGATGAAGCTCTCGGCCGCGATGGCGGCCCGCGCCACGCCGATGCCGTCGCGCTCGGCGAGGCCGATGAAACCTGGCCGCAGATCGTCAACGACGCCGCCGCCGGCAAACTCAAAGACATCTACAAGCCCGTCGACGTCTTCGGTCAGGAACACAAACCGCCGCTGAAGCCGTACCCTGTAATTCCGTGGGACAAGATTGATCTCCACCAGTTCAATCTTCTTCCCAAGATCTGTCACCGGCTGTTCAAGGATGTCGGCGAGGGCTGGGGAACATTTCGCATCATCCCGGTCGAATCCGGACGCGGTTGCCCTTACGGCTGCGAATTCTGCACCGTCACCGGATTTTTCGGCGATTCCATCCGCTTCCGCTCGAACGAAAGCGTGGTCAACGAACTCCTGCTCTTAAAGCAGCGCGCCCGCAGTGAGAAGGGCCAGATGGCCGTCTTCTTTATTGATGACAATTTCGCCATCAACGTAAAACGCACCAAATCGCTGCTCAAGGACATCATCGCCGCGGGCGCCCAGGTCCACTGGGTGGCCCAGATCAGCGCCAACCTGCTGCGCGACGAAGAACTCTGCGACCTCATCGCCGCCTCAGGAGGCAAGTGGGTTTTCATCGGCATGGAATCGATCGACCCGACCAATCTCAAAGATGTAAACAAAGGATTCAACAAGCCCGGCGAATATGCCGCCGTGCTGGAGCGTCTCGCGAAACGCAACGTCTACGCCATCACCTCATTTATTTTCGGCATGGATAACGACACTACCGGCGTCGCCGAGCGCACGCTCGCGCAGGTCCGCACCTGGCCGCCGGGACTGCCCATCTTCGGTCTGCTGACCCCGTTGCCCGCAACTCCGCTCTACAAGCGCCTCGAGGCCGCCGGACGCCTCACCCGTCCCAAACATTGGCAGGAATTTATTCCCTTCGCCATGGCTCATACTCCGCTGAAAATGACCATCGAAGAAGCGCACGCCGAAGTGAAATATGGATGGGCTCACGCCTACAGTCCAGAAGCTCTCGCGCAGGCCGTCGATTCGCTCGCCGATCAACCACTCGGCTATCGCATCAACATCTTCCTCGCGCGGATCTGCTTTCGCGGCATCTACTTCCCCATGATGGGCCGCTTCGCCTGGCTGAAAGTAATCGCGCAGAACCGTCGCACCATCTCCAAGCTGGTGATGGAAGCCGTGTTCGGGCGGAAGTCGCGCCCCCGCGATCCCGACCTCGAACATCCCTACGAAGAGGCGGCGGCACCAGAAGTCACCGGCGAGGTCGGCGCCTAACAGGCCGCCAACTCGCAGAAAATAAATCTTAAAAACTTCTTGACACCTACTACGTATGTAGTAATAATGCACACGTCAATAGGAGATCGAATGGCCGAGCCCAAACTCACCCGGCTGGAACTGCAAATCATGGAAGCTCTCTGGACTCGCGGCAGCGCCTCCATCCGTGAAATTCAGGAAAGCTTCCCTGACAAAAAGCGTCCCGCGTACACCACCATTCAGACCACGGTCTATCGTCTCGAAATCAAGAAGGCCGTCCGCCGGGTCCGGAAAGTCGGCAACTTCCATATCTTCGAAGCCGCCGTCAGCCGCGACCTCGCCCAGCGCCGCCTGATTGACGACCTGCTCGCCCTCTTCGGCGGACGAACCCAGCCCGTGATGGCCCATCTCATCGAATCCGGAAAACTCACGCTGGCCGACGTCAAGGAAGCTGAGAAAACTCTCCGCCAGCTCGAGAGGAAGGAGAACTCCTGAAATGACCACTCTGCACGGACTCGGCGAATATCTTTCCTCGGCGTGGTCTGCGCTCGCGCCCGCCGTAGGCAATCACTTGTGGCAGTCCACGTTGTTCGCCATCGCGGCCGGCCTGTTGACCATGCTCTTTCGCCAACACAACGCCCGGACTCGGCACGCATTGTGGCTGGCTGCCTCGCTGAAATTTCTGGTTCCGTTTTCTTTGCTGGTCAGCCTCGGCCACCGCTTCGCCTCCGCTCCCGCTGCCGCGTCATCCGTCCGGCCTGAACTGTACTTCGCCGTCGAGGAGATCAGCCGCCCCTTCACCCGTCTCGGCGTCCGCGTCACTTCGGCCCATGCACCTTCGTTGTTCTCCGCGATCTTGCCGCGGCTGACAGGGGCGCTCGTCGCCATCTGGCTGCTTGGATTCCTCACGGTCGTTCTTATCTGGAGCCTTCGCTGGCTGCGAACGGCCGCCGCACTACGCCATGCCGTCCCACTGCGCGAAGGCCGCGAACTCGCAATGCTGCGCCGCATGGAGCACGTGGGCGGAATTCACAAACCCCTCGACATGCTGCTCTCGCCGACTTCCCTCGAGCCCGGAATCTTCGGCATTGCCCATCCAGTTTTGATCTGGCCCGAAGGAATCTCCGAGCATCTCGATGACCTGCACCTCGAAGCGGTTCTGGCGCACGAAGTCTGGCACATCCGCCGCCGCGACAATCTCTTCGCCGCCCTGCACATGCTGGTCGAAGCCGTCTTCTGGTTTTATCCGCTGGTATGGTGGCTCGGCGTCCGACTGATTGATGAACGCGAGCGCGCCTGCGACGAAGAAGTCGTAGCTCTCGGCAATGACCGCCAGATCTACGCCGAAAGCATTCTGCGAGTTTGTGAATTCTGCCTGGGATCGCCGTTGCCCTGCGTGTCAGGCGTGACCGGCGCTGATCTTAAGAAAAGGATGGTTCACATTATGAACGACCGCATCTTGCACCAACTCGGATTCGCCAAAAAACTCCTGCTAACCGCAGCGGCCTTCGCCGCCATCGCCGTTCCCGTCACGTTTGGATTACTGAAGGCAACTCCAAGCCAGGCTCAGTCGCAGGCCTCAAGCGCGGCCCTGCCAGCGCCCGCGTTTTACTCCGTTTCGATCAAGCCTTCCGCAACTGTCGGCAACGGCCCACAAGCGTCGAGAATCATGTTTTCGCTTCGGGATGGCAGCTTTTCCGCGCAAGGCATCACTTTGCAGATGCTGACGCGCATGGCCTATCACGTCCAGGACGCTCAGATCGCGGGAGGCCCGGACTGGCTCAATTCCGCGAAGTTCGACATTGACGCCAAACTGGACGATACCGCGATCCAATCGATCCGGGCTCAAGCCCCGGACGGGTCCAGGTTTGACGACCAAGTCATTCTGACAGCACTGCTTGCCAACTATTTCAAGCTGGCGTTGCACTCCGAAAACAGAAACCTTCCCGCCTACAACCTGGTCGTGGACAACGCCGGCTCGAAGCTTCAGGACAATAGCGATCCCAAACTCCAGCCGTCGCAGCAACAGCGCATGATGCGAATGGGACCGGGCCAGTTATCGTCGGAGGGAGTGCCGATAGAGTTGCTGGCTGAGGATCTGTCCATGCGCCTCGGCCACACCGTCGTAGACAAAACCGGACTCAAAGGCAACTACGCCTTCAACCTTCACTGGACCCCTGATCCGGGCGAAGACCAACTCTTCAAACAACACGGCGTGCCAGTGGCTCCTCCGTCTTCTCCTGAACAGTCATCCTCCGATGCCGCCGGCCCAAACATTTTCACCGCCCTCCAGGAACAGCTGGGACTGAAGTTGGAACCGGTAACCGCTTCCGTACCCGTGCTGGTAATCGATCACGCCGAAATGCCCGCTCAGAACCAGTAACCGAAAAGCCGGGTGCGGGTGCCCCCATCCTTTCGCGTTCTTTACGAAAGGGTGGGCGGAGCCGGGTGCCCCATTTCTCGCGCGCCTTCTGCGCGAGAAGTGAGGACTTTCGACGTAATGTTCCAATCCCGTCCTTGTCCCTGCGCTTTTGCAGGGACAGGGCGGAAATTTTGAATTTCTTCGGTAAGTCCACCCCATCCAAAAAATCACCCCGTCGACTCCAGCCAGCCGCGAAGCGGCGCAAGAATCCAGCCCACCATACCCGGAGTTGGCAACCTTCTGCAAACAAAGATTTTGTCGGATTCGACTGAAATTTCATATATACCCATGTCCGACTGCCAGCCCCACCGCACGGGCGCCTCGCGTCTTTACGCGGTGTAAAATGATCCTAGTCATATCTGACCTGTCATCGTCGAAAGGAACTCTCCCATGGCAACGCTAGAAGCCCCCGTCCGGCCGCGCACCAGTTTGCATCAAGGACCATTCGTCACCGAACCATTTTTTGATTTCCGCAATGAAGAAAACGCGCGCCGCATGCGCAGCGCCATCGCGAAAGTTCGCGCTCAACTGGGACGCGAGTACGACCTCATCATCGGCGGCAAACGCGTCAAGACGACCGAGAAGATCAAGTCGCTGAACCCATCCAAGCCTTCCGAGATCGTCGGCATTCATCAAAAGGCCAACAAGGATCACGTGGAACCCGCCATGAAAGCCGCGCTCGAAGCCTTCGAATCCTGGAGCCGCACTTCGGTCGAAGAGCGTGCCGGCCTGCTGTTCCGCGTGGCCGACCTCATGCGCTCGCGCAAGATGGAGTACATGGCGTGGCTGGTTTTCGAAGTCAGCAAGAACTGGGCCGAAGCCGACGCCGACATTTCGGAGACTATAGATTTCTGCGAGTTCTACGCGCGCGAAGCGCTCCGGTTCGCCAAAGCGCAAACCCCCATCCAGCTACCCGGCGAGCGCGACTCGCTCATGTACGTTCCGCTGGGCGTGGGCGCGGTGATTCCGCCGTGGAATTTTCCTTGCGCCATCATGGCCGGAATGACGCTCGCGTCGATCGTCAGCGGCAACACGGTCATTTTGAAGCCGTCGAGCGATTCACCGACCATCGCCGCCAAGTTCATGGAACTTCTTGAAGAGGCCGGCATGCCCGAGGGCGTGGTCAATTTCTGCCCCGGCGCCGGAGCCAGTTTCGGCGACGCCGTCGTGGCGCATCCCAAGACGCGCTATATCGCCTTCACCGGCTCGCGTGAAGTCGGCTTGCACATCAACCAGGTCGCGGCCACGCAGGCTCCCGGCCAGGTCTGGATCAAGCGCACGATTCTCGAAATGGGCGGCAAAGACGCCATCATCGTGGACGCCGACGCCGACATTGATGCCGCGGTCGAAGGCGTGGCGCAAGCGGCCTTCGGTTTTCAGGGCCAGAAATGCTCGGCCTGCTCGCGCGCAATTATTGACGAGCGCATCTACGACAAGTTCCTCGAACAGCTCAAAGCGCGCGTGGAGAAGATTCAGGTCGGCGATGTCACCGAGAATGCCAACATGGGCGCGGTGATCAACGAAGGTTCGATGAAGACCATCCTCAGCTACATCGAGCAGGGTAAAAAAGACGGACGTCTCCTCACCGGCGGCGAGCGCCCGCCCGGCGAGGGCTACTTCGTGCAGCCCACTGTGATTGCCGACATTCCGCCGAAATCAAAACTCGAGCAGGAAGAAATCTTTGGTCCGGTTCTGGCCGTGATTAAGGCCCACGGATTCGAACACGCGCTCGAAATCGCCAACGACACCGAGTTCGGGCTGACCGGCGCAATCTACACCAGTTCGCGCGACAAGATCGATCGCGCGATCCAGGAATTCCACGTGGGCAATCTCTACATCAACCGCAAGTGCACCGGAGCGATGGTGGGCGCGCATCCCTTCGGCGGCTTCAACATGTCAGGCACGGATTCCAAGTCCGGCGGTCCGGATTATCTATACCTGTTCACGCAGGCCAAGTCGGTCGGAGAGAAGATTACCTAACTGTTCGTGTGGGGC
>Ga0070733_10001182_pt1 | contig 19703 bp, 18 predicted proteins | sample Coa_R1_9_FD_66450 | JGI IMG/M metagenome (GOLD analysis project Ga0070733, IMG submission 66450) | Surface soil microbial communities from Centralia Pennsylvania, which are recovering from an underground coalmine fire - Coalmine... | ecosystem: Environmental > Terrestrial > Soil > Unclassified ... | reverse complement strand
CGTTGACGATCATCGCGGGCAACTTCAGCTTGTCGCTCGGAGCGATCTTCACGCTGGCCGAAGTGGTCGGCGCGTGGGCGGCGATCCACTGGGGAGTGTGGTGGTTCTTCCCGGTAACGATCTTCTCCGGTGCGGTCATGGGTTTCGTCGACGGCCTGATCGTCACCAAGCTTCGCGTGAACGCGTTCCTGGCGACGCTGGCGACGGGGCTGGCCTACACCGGCCTTGCCCTCGCGGCGAGCGGGGGCTTCAATCTCATCCCCTCAAAGGGTGCCAGCACCTTCACGTTCATCGGACAGAACTCGGTGGGCGGCATCCAGTACCCGGACTTCATCGTCTTGTTCGTCGCGATCGTTCTCCAGCTCGTGCTCGCCTACACCGTCTTCGGGCGCCATCTGTACGGGGTCGGCGGCAACCGTGACGCGGCGCGGCTCTCGGGCCTCAAGGTCGACCGTATCGTGATCATCACCTTCATCCTCGCTGGCGCGGCGTGCGGCATCGCCGGCATGATCGACGCCTCGACGACCGGTGAGGGCTCGGCGAGCAATGTCCTCGGAGCCAATCTGGCACTGCTGGCGATCGCCGGCGTGGCACTGGGCGGTACGAGCATCTTCGGCGGGATCGGATCGGTCTGGCGCACGGTGGTCGGCGTCTTCATGCTGGGCATGATCACGAACGGCTTCGATCTGCTGGGCGTGGCCGACTACTGGCAGGACGTCGTTCGCGGGATCCTGATCATCGGCGCCGTCGCCGTCGGCTCGATGATCGAACGAAGATGACGACGCGAGGTGCGGTCACGACCCGGCGCGGCTACGCCGGGCGCTAGCCGATCGCAGCCACCGCGCCGCGAACGTTCAGGTCGACTACACAGCAGTTGTTCATGGGCTCCAAACACGTTTCTGCGCTACTAGCGAACGTTTGCGAATGCAAGCAATCGCAGATCACGCAAAGATGCCGCCCATGACCAACTTCCCCGAATCCCACAGCGACCTGCTCGACACGCAGGTCGCAAGCCTCGCCACGATCGGCCGCGACGGCATCCCACAGGTCACCGCGGTCTGGTTCGTCCACGACAACGGAGAGCTCCAGCTCTCGCTGAACGGCAATCGCCTGAAGACAAAGAACCTGCAGGCGCGGCCCGAATGCAGCCTGATGATCCTCGACACCGCAAACCCCTACCGCTACCTCGAGGTGCGCGGGCACGCGCGCATCGAGCCCGATTCCGACGACGCCGTCGTCGGCAAGGTCAACTCCAAGTACAGCGCCGACGTGCGCGCCTGGGACGGCCCGGACGATCAGCGCATGGCCGTCACGATCGAGCCGAGCAACGTCTACGCGGTCGACATGAGCGGGTAAGCCCGGCCGAGCCGAGCGTGCAGTGTGGTTTACTAGCCGCGCCGCAAGGCGCGGACCCAACGACGGGCGAAGGCGCCGCGCGGGACGCGCGCGGCGCGCGATAGGGAGGCTTGCAAGACATGGAAATCGGTGTCATCTGCAGCTGGTGCGAATGGAGCGTCGATGCGGGAGCGATGGCGCGGATGGCCGAGGCCGCGGGGGTCGAGTCGCTGTTCATCGGCGAGCACTCCCACATCCCGGCCTCGCGCGAGACTCCCTATCCGGGTAGTGCCGACGGCACGATGCCGGAGGGCTATCAGCGGACCTACGATCTATTCGTTGCGATGACGATGGCCGTGCTCGCGACCACCGATCTGAAGATCGGCACCGGCATCTGCCAGATCGTCCAGCGTGACCCGATCCACACGGCGAAGGCGGTCGCGAGCCTTGACCAGATCTCAGACGGCCGAATCCTCCTGATCACCGGCTCGAGCTGGAACATCGAGGAGATGCGAAACCACGGCACCGACCCGGACACGCGCTACGACCTGATGGAGGAGCGCGTGCTCGCGATCCGCGAGATCTGGGCAAACGACGAGGCGAGCTTCCACGGCGAGTTCGTCAACTTCGATCGGATCTGGTCCTGGCCGAAGCCCGTCCAGTCGCCGATGCCGGTCTGGATCGGCGGCAACAGCGGGGGCTCGGAGGAGCGCGCGCTCCGCGCGGGAACGGGCTGGGCGCCGATCCACGTTCCCGGCATGCCCGAACGCGTTCGCGCCTTCACCGAGGGCGCCGCGGCCGACGGCGTTCAGACCTCGGCCATTGCCGTCGGTGGCGAGCTCTCCCCGTCGCTGATCGAGGAGTACGCCGAAGCGGGTGCCGAGCGCTGGGTGCACAGCATCAAGATGACCCGCACCGAGGATGAGTTCGAGCGCGAGCTCGAACGCCTCGTCGCGGCGCGCTCGGAGTTCATCGGCGCGGCGTAGGTCGCGCGGCGACGCGCGCGCGTGAAGATCACCGACATCCGCGTCGTGCTCCACGCCCGCCCGGCGGGCTCGCTGGCGGTGTTCGGCACCGCCGACACGCTGCCGATGGGCGTGCTGCGGGTCCTGACCGACGAGGGCATCGAGGGCAACGCCTTCCTGAGCCTGCCGGGGCCCGGGCCCGAGGCGGTCGGTGCAGAGATCGTCACCTACCTGCGCCCGCTCCTTCTCGGCGAGGATCCCCTCGACATCGGCCGCCACTGGCGGCGCCTCGGCGGGATGAGCCACTTCGCCGGGCCTATCGCGCTTGGCAGCGTCGATATCGCGCTTTGGGACATCGCCGGCAAGGCCGCCGGCCTTCCGATCCATCGCCTGCTCGGGACTCACCGGACGAGCATCCCTGTCTACCTCTCCTCGGGCCACCACGGCGCAAGCGGCGACTATGCCGACGAGGCGCTCTACTGGAAGGAGCAGGGCTGGCGGGCCTACAAGCTCCATCCCTCCCGCGGCCCGTGGGTGCAGCGCGAGCGGCTCCCGGTCTCGGCCGACATCGAGGCCTGCACGGCGGTGCGCGAAGCGACCGGTCCAGATATGGCGCTGATGCTCGACTCCTCCTGGGACTACGACCACAGCGAGGCGCTGCGCGTGGGCCGCGCGATCGAGGAGCTCGACTACCTCTGGTATGAGGATCCCCTCCCGGCGCACGACCTCCACGGCTACCTCGAGCTGCGCCGGCACCTGCGGATCCCGCTGATGGCGACCGAGATCACCCTCGGCGGCCTGCACACGCTTCCGCAGTGGCTCGCGCCCCAGCGTGCGACGGACTTCCTGCGCGGCGACGTCGTCATCAAGGGCGGCATCACCGGGCTGATAAAGATCGCCCACCTCGCCGAGGCGTTCAACATGAACTGCGAGGTCCACGACGGCTACAACGCGCTCGGCAATCTCGCCAACCTCCACGTCGTGATGGCGATCGCCAACTGCGACTTCTTCGAGGTGCTGCCGTTCAACCGCTCAGGCGACCACGGCCTCGAGCACCTCAGCTACGGGCTCGCGCAGCCGCTCGAGATCGACGGCCAGGGGTTGCTGCACGCGCCGACCGGCGCGGGTCTCGGCATCGAGATCGACTGGGAGCTGATCGACTCCGCGCGAAGCGGCGAGATCGCCTAGCCGCCTGGCGCTCCGCCAGCCGCGCGCTACCCTTCCGGCGCCGTGCCCACGCCAAAGACCGACCCCAGGCGTCCCACGATTCACGACGTGGCGAGCGCCGCGGGCGTATCGGTCACCACGGTCTCCGACGCGCTCAACGGCAAAGGGCGCGTCGACCCGGCGACGCGCACGCGCGTCGCCGAGGTCGTGGCCCAGCTTGGCTACCGGGCGAACCGCCACGCGCGCGGGCTTCGTCTCGGTCGCTCCGGCGCACTGGGGCTGCTGCTGCCGGTCGGCACCGACGCTCGCACCGACGAGGCGCTCAGCCTCGACTTCTACATGCGCCTGGCGAGCTCCGCGGCCGCGACGACGTTCGCTCACGGGCAGGCGCTGATGCTGATGCCGCCGCGGAGCACTCAGGAGGGGGTCCGCGGCTTCGCGATCGACGGCGCGATCATCGTCGACCCCGCCGAGCGCGATCCGCGAACGACGCTGTTCGGCCGCCTCGGCCTGCCCGTGGTGACGATTGAGCGCGACCTTGGGCGCGCCGATGAGCGCTGGTACGTGGCGACGAACGCCGACGTCAACACGCGCACGATGCTCGATCACCTCGCGCAGCGGGGCGCCGAGCGGATCGCGCTGATCGTTCCGCGCGCCGGCTGGGGCTGGGCGACCGAGACGCGCCGCGCCTATGAGGCCTGGGCGCGCGAACACGCGGCGTCGGCGACCGCGGTGACTGTCCCGCTCACACCGGCCGACCAAGGCGCGTTCGCCGCCGCCTCGCGCCTGCTTCGACGCCGCACTCCGCCCGATGCGATCTTCGTGGCCGCGGCGCGCTTCATCCGCGGGACGCTGCGCGCGGCCAAGGAGCTCGGGCGCGACATTCCAGGGTCGCTGTTGATTGGCGCCGGGGTCGACAGCGTCCACGCGCGCGAAGGCGACCCGCCGGTCACGGCGCTTGACCTGCACCCCGAGCTACAGGCCGAGGCGGCCGTCGAGATGCTCCTCTCGCGCCTCGCCGGACGCGACGCAGACGCCCCCCGGTACGTCGAGGCGACGCTGCAAATCCGAGCTTCAAGCGGCGGCTGACAGGAGGCCCTTGACAGCGCGCCGCGCCTGCGCGTAGGGTGGGTGCCGAAACGTTTCGGCATCAGCGGTCGGAGCGGCCTTGGCCGACCGCCCCGAAGCGGCGTCAATTCAGGAGGAGAGCCCGCTCATGTCGCGCCTTACCCGCGTCCCCGCCGCCTGCGCGGTGGCCGCACTTGCGTTTGCCCTCGTCAGCGTCTTCGGCGGCTCAAGCAGCCTCGCCGCCGCCACCAAGCTTCCGGCTGGAGCGCTCGGTCAGCCCGGAACGATCCGCTACTGCTCCGACATCTCCTCACCGCCGCTTGAGTTCTACAAGAACGGCACAACGGCGACCGGATCGGACATCGACCTCGGCGACGCGATCGCCCAGACGATGGGGCTCAAGCCCGTCTGGGTCAACACGGCTTTCGCGGGCATCATCCCGGCCCTGCAGGCCGGGCACTGCGACGCGATCATGTCCCAGCTCTTCGATAAGGCTTCGCGCCGCGGTGTGGTCGACTTCGTCGACTACATGAACTCCAGCGAGGCGGTGCTAGTCGCCGCCGGCAACCCCAAGCACATCTCGGGAATCGCGGGCCTATGCGGCGACAAGGTCGCCGCCGAAACGGGCACGACGATCACCGACTTCCTGACCACCCAGAGCAAGGCTTGCGCCAAGGCTGGCAAGAAGCCGATCTCGGTGCAGACCTTCCTGCGCGACGCCGACGCCCTCGAGCAGTTGGCGCTCGGACACGTCGATGCCTACGGCACGACGCTCGAGACGGGTGCCTACGACATGTCGAAGAGCACCCACAACGAGTTCCAGTTCGCCGGCAAAACGTTCGGGCAGATCCCCACCGGGATCGCGACGCGCAAGAACGACAAGTCTCTGCACAACGCCATCGCCGCGGCCTTCGCGACCGTGATGAGCAACGGCACCTATCATCGGATCTTCGCCAAATGGGGTTTGGTGGCCGACCAGCTCAAGTAAGGAATCACGGTGGGCTTTGACTGGCACTTCTTCGAGCATCTGCTGCTGTACCCGCCCAACAGCTTCATCCAGGGCGCGCTAAGGACCGTCTACCTCGCGGTGATCGCGCAGATCCTCGGGGTTGGCATCGGCCTGATCCTCGCGCTCTGGCGTCGCAACGCGCGGCTGCCGCTGCGGATCTTCGCAAGTGGATACATATGGATAATCCGGGGCACGCCGCTGCTCGTGCAGGCCGTCATCGTCTACGACGGCCTCACGGGCCTGGGCGTGTACTCGTTCCCCGACCAGCACGTCTTCGGGGTGCTGATCCCGGGAATCATCCAGGCCGGGATCATCACGCTCGCGATCAACGAGGGCGCCTACATGGCGGAGATCATGCGCGCGGCGATCGACTCGGTCGACCGCGGGCAGGCCGAAGCCGCCGTGTCGCTGGGCATGCGGCGGCGGCAGGCGATGCGCCACGTCGTGCTCCCACAGGCGATGCGCGTCGTCATTCCCCCGCTCGGCAACGAGTTCAACAACATGCTCAAGGTGACCTCGCTGCTCAGCGTGATCGGCCTGAACGAGCTCTTCCTCGCCGCACAGGACTACAACTCGGCGAACTTCCGTACGTTCGAGATCTTCCTTGTAGTGGCGATCTACTACATCATCATGACCACGGTCTGGTCGATCATCCAGAGCGCGATCGAGCGGCGCATGGCCTCGCGTGGGGGCGATCTCATCGACCGCATCACGCTGCGCGAGCGACTGTTCGGCGGCGGCGCGCTTGCCGCTGCCGGACAGCTGCGCGGAGCCCGTTGAGACGCGCGGGCCTGGTCGAGGACGCGACTGCACCGGCGCGGACGCGCACGGGCCGGCCGGTCGTCGAGGCGACCGGCGTGCACAAGTGGTTCCGCCGCAACCATGTTCTTGATGACGTCTCCCTGTCGGTCGACGAGGGGGAGGTTGTCGTCATCATCGGGCCTTCGGGCTCGGGCAAGACGACGTTTCTGCGCTGCATCAACCACCTCGAGCGGATCGACGACGGGCGGTTGCTGGTCAACGGGCACCGGATCGGGCATCGCGAGACTGCGAGCGGCAAGCTCGCCGCGGCGGCGGAGGCGGAGATCGCCCGCCAGCGAGAGCAGATCGGCTTCGTCTTCCAGCAGTTCAACCTCTTCCCCCACCTGACGGCGGCCGAAAACGTCGCGCTCGCCCCGACCCGCGTTCGCCGCGTCGGCCGATCGAAGGCGATGGAGGACGCCACTCGCCTGCTCGCCCGCGTGGGCATTGAGGAAAAGCGCGACTCATACCCGCGCCAGCTCTCGGGCGGCCAGCAGCAGCGCGTCGCGATCGCCCGCGCGCTCGCGATGAACCCGGCGCTGATGCTCTTCGACGAGCCGACCAGCGCACTGGATCCGGAGATGGTCGGCGAGGTCCTCGAGGTCATGCGCGAGCTCGCGGCGGAGGGGATGACGATGGTCGTCGTCTCTCACGAGATGGGCTTTGCGCGGCGCGTCGGCGACCGCGTCGTGATGATGGACGAGGGCCGTGTCATCGAGGCCGGCGCGCCCGATGAATTGCTGGACCGTCCGCGCGAGGAGCGCACGGCCGCCTTCCTTTCGAAGGTTCTCCACTAGTGGGCACGCTGTATTCGAGTGGCGGCGGCGTCGCGGCCGCCAACCACCTTGCGGCCAGCGCCGGCGTGGCGATGCTCGAGCGCGGCGGCAACGCCGTCGACGCTGCGGTCGCGGCGGCCGCCGTGATGGCCGTCACCTCGCCGCACATGTGCGGCCTCGGCGGCGACCTCTTCGCGGTCGTGGCTCGCGGCGGTGCCACGCCGGAGGTGCTCAACGCCTCGGGCCGCGCGGGATCGGGGGCGGACCCCGAGCGGCTGCGCGAGAGCGGCGCTACGGCGATGCCATTCCAGCACGACATCCGCTCAGTCACCGTCCCCGGTTTCGTCGACGGCATCGTCGCGCTGGCGCAGCGCCACGGGTCTCTGGGCCTCGCGAACGCGCTGCGCCCGGCGCACCGCCTTGCGGAGGGCGGCTTCCCCGTCTCGCCGACGCTCGCCCTCGAGTCGGCGGGGCTTGACCCGGCTACGCGCGAGGCGGCCTTCGGCCCACCGCTTGTCTGTGGTCGGCGCTTGCGCGTCCCGGGTGTCGCGAGCGCGCTGGCGGCGATCGCCTCCTCCGGTCGCGCGGGCTTCTACGAGGGCGCGCCCGGCGCCGAACTCGTCACACTTGGCGAAGGCGAGTTCACGGCCGAGGATCTCGCCACGTCCAACGCCGATTGGGTCGAGCCGCTCAGCCTGCCGGCGTTCGGCCGCCTGCTGTGGACGGCGCCACCGAACTCGCAGGGCTACCTGGCGCTGGCGGGCGCGTGGATCGCCGACCGCGTCGGGCTCCCGGAGGATCCCGACGACGAGCGCTGGCCGTTCATCCTCGTCGAAGCCGCCCGCCAGGCCGGCCACGACCGCATCGCGATGCTCCACGAGCACGCCGACGGCGCCGCGCTGCTGTCGCAGTCACGGCTTGGCCCGCGTGCAGACGCCGTCCGCGAGAGCGCGAGCGAGGGCCTCGCCGACGCGCACGCCGCAGGCGCCACGACCTGTGTTTGCGCTGTCGACGCCGAGGGTTCCGGGGTCTCGCTGATCATGTCCAACGGCGCCGACTTCGGGTCGCACCTGGCGCTGCCCGGGCACGGCATCTTCCTGCACAACCGCGGCATGGGCTTTTCGCTCGACGCGTCGAGCCCCGCCGTGTACGGCCCGCGCCGGCGCCCGCCGCACACGCTGACCCCACTGGTCGTCACCGACGAGGAGCGACGGGTGGACACCGTGCTCGGCACGATGGGGGCGGACGCCCAGCCGCAGGTGCTCCTGCAGCTGTTGGCGCGCGTGCTGGTGCACGGCGAACAGCCCAAGGATGCGGTCGGCGCGCCGCGCTGGGTGCTCAGCCGTGACCACCCGACCGGCTTTCACATCTGGGCGCACGACGGGCTGCCGACCGTGCGTCTCGAGCCGGGAGCGCCCGAGTCCTGGGCGAGGGGACTGCGACGACGGGGCTACGAGACAGCGCAGGCGCAGCCAGGTGAGCAGATGTTTGGCCACGCCCAGCTGATTCGCATCACCGACGACGGCCTCTGCGCCGGAGCGGCCGATCCGCGCTCGGGCAACGGCGCGTTCGTAGGGCGCTGAGCGTTCAGCCGCGCCGCACGAGCCGCCCGACCGAGGCCATCAGCTCGTCGGTCTTGGCGGCTCGGTCGCCGGCCGCTGCGCCAAGCACGCAGTGCTGGGCGTGGTCGTCGAGCAAGCCGAGTGCGACCTTGTCGAGCGCCGCCTGAACGGCGGAGATCTGGGTCAGCACGTCGATGCAGTAGCGGTCGTCGGCGACCATTCGCGCGACGCCGCCGACCTGGCCTTCGATTCGCGCGAGGCGCCGCAGAAGTTGCTCCTTCGAGGCCGTGTAGCCGCGGGTGACGCTCACGGCCGCAACGTTAGCAGATACCCCCCGGGGGTATACTAGGGAGGTGATCCTTTGGCACGGCCTGCGCGACGCCCTGCTGATGGCCTATGAGGTCTGGTGGGCGCTGGTGCTCGGCTTCGCTGTCTCGGCGGTCGTCCAGGCCTGGGTGCCGCGCGAGCGGATCGAGAGCGCTCTCGCGGGACGCGGCCCGCGCCCGGTGGCGCTCGCGAGTGCGCTCGGCGCGGCTTCGTCGTCCTGCTCCTACGCAGCCGTCGCGATCGCCAGGAGCCTCTTCGCGAAGGGCGCTTCGGCAGCCTCCTCGCTGGCCTTCCAGTTCGCCTCCACCAACCTCGTCTGGGAGCTGGCGTTTGTTCTGTGGGCATTGCTCGGCTGGCAGTTCGCGCTCGCCGAGTATCTCGGCGGGCTGCTGATGATCGTGCTGATGACGCTGATGCTGCGCGTCTTCGTCTCACCGGCGCTCGAGCGCCAGGCGCGCGAGCACGCCGGAAGTTCGGCGGCCGGGCATCAGCACCACACGGCCGCCTCGAGCGGGCCGCTCCGCGCGCGGCTGCGCAGCGCCGAGGCCTGGTCTGACGTCGCGCACAACTTCCGCGCCGACTGGCAGATGCTCTGGCGCGAGATCGCGGTCGGCCTGCTGCTCGCCGGGTTCGCCGCACAGATCCCGAACTCCGCCTTCTCGAGCGCCTTCCTGACGCACTCGCCGGCGGCGGTCCAGGCGTTCTGGGGCGTCCTGGTCGGCCCGCTGATCGCGGTCGCGAGCTTCGTCTGCTCGGTCGGCAACGTCCCGCTGGCGGCGGTGCTGTGGTCCGGGGGCATCTCGTTTGCCGGCGTCGTCGCGTTCCTCTTCGCGGACCTGATCGTGCTCCCGATCGTGGCGATCTACCGCAAGTACTACGGCGCCTCCTACGCGCTGCGAATCACGGCGGCGATGTTCGTGACGATGGCCGCCGCGGCACTTGTCATCGATGCGGCCTTCGGCGGCGCCGGGCTCGTTCCGGCCTCGCGGCCCTCGCGCGCCGTCGTCTTCGGCTCGGTCGGCGTCGATTACAAGCTGATCCTCGACGCGGTCGCGCTGATTGCCTTCGCCGCGCTGTTCGCAATGACCTCGCGGAGGGGGGCGCGCGACCCCGTCTGCGGCATGCGCGTCGATCGCGCCAGGGCCGTAACGGCGGTCCACGACGGGCGGACGATCCACTTCTGCTCCGCACATTGCCGCGACGCCTACGCGTCGAGCCGCGCCCACTGAAGCTCGTATGCTGCGCCGGATGGGCGAAGGCAAGGTCCTCGACTCGTTCGCGCAGGCCGTCTCCGACATCGCGGATGGCGCCACCGTGATCGTCGGCGGCTTCGGTCTCTGCGGGATCCCCGAGAAGTCGATCGAGGCACTGCGCGAGCACGGCGCGCGGGATCTGACTGTCGTCTCGAACAATTGCGGCGTCGACGACTTCGGTCTCGGCCTGCTGCTCGCCAACCACCAGATCGCCCGCTTCGTCGCCTCCTACGTCGGCGAGAACGCGCTCTTCGAACGGCAGTTCCTCAATGACGAGCTCGACGTCGAGCTCGTTCCGCAGGGAACCCTCGCCGAACGAATGCGCGCGGGCGGGTCGGGCATTCCCGCCTTCTACACCCCGACCGGCGTCGGCACGCCGATCGCCGAGGGCAAGGAGACGCGCGAGTTCGACGGCCGCCAGTACCTGCTCGAGCGCGCGATCATCGGCGACTTCGCGCTCGTCAAGGCCTGGCGCGGCGACGCGCTCGGAAACCTCGTCTATCGCGACACGGCGCGCAACTTCAACCCGCTCGCGGCGATGGCCGGCCGCGTCACGATCGCCGAGGTCGAGGAGCTCGTCGAGGTCGGCGAGCTTGACTCCAACCTCATTCACACGCCGGGGATCTTCGTCCAGCGGATCCTCGAGGGCTCGGGCTATGACAAGCGAATCGAGCGGCGCACAGTGCGCACGAGCGCGGCATGAGCGACGCGCGCTCGGCGATCATCGCCCGCGCCGCTCGAGAGCTCGGCGACGGCATGTGCGTAAACCTCGGGATCGGCATGCCGACGCTGCTGGCCAACCACGTCGGCGATCGCCGCGGGCTGATGCTCCAATCGGAGAACGGGCTGCTCGGGATCGGGCCCTACCCGCTCGATGGTGAGGAGGACGCCGACCTGATCAACGCCGGCAAGGAGACTGTGACGGCGGTGCCCGGCGCCTCCTTCTTCGACAGCGCCGAGTCGTTTGCGATGATCCGCGGCGGCCACATCGACCTCGCCGTGCTCGGTGGCATGGAGGTCTCCCAGGACGGCGATCTGGCCAACTGGATGATCCCCGGAAAGATGGTCAAGGGGATGGGCGGGGCGATGGACCTCGTCAGCGGCGCGAAGCGGGTCGTTGTGCTGATGGAGCACCTCACGCGCGAGGGGGAGCCGAAGGTGAGGAGCGCGTGCACGCTGCCGCTGACCGGTCGCCGCGTCGTCAATCGACTGATCACCGATCTCGCGACGTTCGACTTCCCGACTGAGGGCGGCATGGTCCTGGCCGAGCTCGAGGACGGCGTCACGCTCGAGCAGCTGCGCGCGAGCACCGAGGCCGAGTTCGCCGCGGTGTGAGAGGATCGCCGCCGCGATGACCGAGGAAGCGGGCCTTCTCGAGCGCACGACCGCCCTGCTCCCGCTGCTTCGCGAGAACGCGCAGCGGACCGAGGCGGAGCGCCGCGTCGCGGATCAGAACATCGAGGCGCTGACCGACGCGGGCGTATTCCGGATGACGGTGCCGCGCCGCCACGGCGGCTACGAAAGCAGCCTCGACACGCAATACGACGTGCTCGCCGCGATCTCCTCGGCCTGCCCCTCGACGGGCTGGGTGGCGACGATCCTCACGGCGATGCTCTGGAACACGGGGATGTTCCGCGACGAGGCGCAGGATGAAGTCTTCGCCGACCCGCGCGTGCGCGTCGCGTCTGTGTTCGCGGTCGGCGGCGAGGCGCGACGGACCGACGGCGGCGTGATCGTCAGCGGGCGCTGGCCGTTCAACACCGGCTGCCTGCATTCGCAGTGGGCGGTGATGAGCGCGCTCGTTCCTGGCGAGCGTGGAGGCGACCCCGAGCCGACGAGCCTCCTGATCCCCTATTCCGAGCTGACGATCCTCGACGACTGGCACGCGACCGGTCTCGCCGGCACAGGCTCGAACACGACGCTCGCCGAGGACGTCTTCGTCCCCGAGCACCGCATGCTCCCGATCGCCTCGCAGATGCTTTTGACGTTCCCGAGCGAGCGAAACCGCGACGCCGCCTACTGGCGGATCCCGGCCGCGCTGTTTCTGATCTCGCAGGCCGCGGGCGCGCCGGTCGGCATCGCTCGTGGCGCTCTTGAGGCGTTCATGACCCGCCTACCGGGCCGCTCGATCACCTACACCGACTACGCGAGCCAGGCCGAGGCTCCGGTGACCCACCTGCAGGTCGCCGAAGCCACGATGCTGATCGACTCCGCGGACGCCCACGCGCGGCGCTCGTTCGGCCTCGCCGAGGCCGCGGCGGCGCGCGAGCTGACGCTCGAGGAGCGAGTTCGCGTGCGCTCGCACGCCGGCTACGCGACGCGCATGGCGCGCGAGGCCGTCGATATCCTCTTCCACGCAAGCGGCGCCTCGGCGATCCAGTCCAACGTCCCGATCCAGCGCTTCCAGCGCGACATCCAGGCGCTCTCAAATCACGCCTTCATGAACGCCACGACGAGCCTCGAGCTGCTCGGGCGCATCATGTGCGGCCTCGAGCCGAACACGCCGTTCGTCTAAAGCCGGCGAAACCGCCGACCGGAGGCCGCTCGCGCGGCCCCGGTCGCAAAAGGTTGCTCAGGCGGCGGCCTTCGAGCCGTAGAGCTCCTTGGAGGCGAGCTTGGCGCCCTCGGCGAGGGCGGTCAGCTTGGCCCACTGGATCTCGGTGTGGACTCGCTCGATCAGCGCACCCTGCGCGAAGCCGCAGTCGGTGCCGCCGATCACGTTCTCGGGCCCGACGAGCTTCGCGAGGCGCACGATCCGCTGCGCGACGAGCTCGGGGTGCTCGACGACGTTGGTGTGGTGGGTGACGATGCCCGGGATCAGCTTCTTGCCCTCAGGCAGCTTCACGTCCTCCCAGACGCGCCACTCGTGCTCGTGGCGGGGGTTGGCCTGCTCGATCGAGTAGTAGCCGGCGTTGACGGCGAGCAGCAGATCGACGGTGTCGCTCAGCGGCGGGTCGTAGGCGTGCGGGCCGTGCCAGCTGCCCCAGCAGACGTGGTAGCGGACGCGGTCCTGCGGAATCCCCTCGAGCGCATGGTTGAGCGCGCGCACACGCAACTCCGCCCAGGCCCGGTAGTCCTCATAGGTCTTGCCCTCTGAGAGCATCGAGTCGCACTCGTGCATCAGCACGGCGTCGTCGACCTGCAGCAGAAGACCCGAGTCGGCGATCGCTCGGTACTCCTCGCGCAGCGCGTCGGCGAGCGCGAAGACGAACTCCTCCTCGCTGTCGTAGTGCTCGTTCTGAAGCCAGTAGGCGCTCGCCGGCGCGACGACCGGCAGGAAGCCCTCGACTTCGTCGTTGCCAGCCGCAGCAAGCGCGGCCTTGAGGTTCGCGATGTCGCGATCGACGGCCGTGCGGTCGTACTCGAGCGGCCCGGTGCAGACCCACGCGACGGCGGCGCTTGGGTTCTCGTCGCCGCCGGCGGCGGCGATGTTGGAGCCGCGGGTGGCTGCCTCATCGAGCGCGTCCTGGCGCTCGTAGGCGCCCGGGAACGCCTGGCGGTCGCGGCTCGGCGGCAGCATGCTGCCCTCGCGCTCGAGCTGACGCGTCTCGAGGCCGCTGACGCGCTCGTAGAGGTAGGTGATCCACGAGGCCTTGCCGATCTCGCCGTCGTCAATCACGTCGAGACCCACCTCGATCTGCTTCTTGACGATGTCGTTGACCGACTGGCGGATCGTCTCGCCATAGGCGGCCTCGTCGATCTGCTCGCCCGCGCCGATCTTATGCAGGTACGAGACGATCGCGGGCGGCCTGATCAGGCTTCCAGCGTGCGTGGTCAGAATCCGGCTCAACGCTCCTCCTTGTCCTTCGTGCGGGGCGGGCGGAGTCGCCGCGGACCGCTGCTATGTTCAGTGCAGGGCGCCGCTGCGCGGCGCATGACTGCGACCCGACGTCTGGCCGGCTCTGCGCCGATCGTAGGCGGCGGCCGCACGCGACGACGATAACGAGTGCGCGCATGCTCAAGTCGGCTGGCGTAAGTGTGCGCTCGGCGGCAACAATTCGTCGCTTCGTGCGCTCTCGTATACTCGCCGTTCCCCCGGGAGGGTGAGTGAGGGCAGGCCCATGACGTTGCTGATCGACACCGCAGTCGTTCCGGCCCCGCAGCGAGTCGATTTCTGGTCGCAGTCGTCCTCGGACGTCTATCACCCGGTGGCGATCCGAGCCGAGTCCGGGGAGGGCTTCTCGGGGCGCATGTGGGGCGATGAGATCGACTCACTCGGCCTGTTCCGGATCGTCACGACGGCGAACACGATGAGCCGCTCGGCGAAGATGATCGCCGCCGGCGACCCCGAGTGCCTGCATCTGAAGATCGTCCTGCGCGGGCGGATGCAGGCCGCCCAGGAACACCGCTCCGATGTGCTCGCACCGGGCGACATGACGATGTACGACACCTCGCAGCCGGCCATCTTCCGCGCCGATCAGCCGCTCGAGGTCGTCGTCGTTCGCCTGCCGAAGGCGATTCTTGGAACGCACGCCGCGAAGATGGCGGCGCTCACCGCGCTGCGCATTCCCGGCTCGAGCGGGCTGCCGCGGCTGGCCGCGCAGTTCTTCTGCGGCGTCGCCGCCGGGCGCGCCGACGGGAGCATCGCCGCCGGCGACGCCAATGTCGCCGAGCGCATCATCGACCTTGTTCGCGGCGTCTACGCCGATCGCATCGAGTCCCAGGGACCCGAGCGGATGCGCTCGCGCTTCGGCCTGCTGCTGCACGCTCAGGCCTACATCGACGCCAACCTCGGCGACCCCCAACTGGGTCCCGAACGGATCGCCCGCGCGTGCTCGATCTCGACCCGCTACCTGCACCGCCTGTTCGAGCTCGAGGGGCAGACGGTCTGCGATCGGATTCGCACCGAGCGCCTCGACCGCTGCCGTCACGACCTCCTCGATCCGGCCTTCGCCGACCACACGATCGTCTCGATCGCAAGCCGCTGGGGGCTGCCCAACCTGCCTCACTTCAGCCGGCTCTTCCGAAGCGCCTACGGCAGCTCACCGCGCGAGTACCGGGGCTCGCGGGCCGCCCACTGAGGACGCCCGCGCGCGGTGCGCGCAACGTCAAGTCGGTGCGCTTGCCGTCAATTATATATTTACAGGGCGAAATGCCCGGATTCGTTGACTTTTCGCGCTTTAGATCGCGGTCGCGTGTAGTCCTACTTGACAGCGATTTTGAGCGGTCATACCGTGCTGTGCCCGGCCGGGATTCGCGCGCGTGCGCGCGCGTTGGGCGGGCCGTGCGCGATCGCGACCGATCCCGACGTCGCATTGCGCCGGCGGCGCCAATGACAAACACCACGGAGGCCAGATGAGCGCTGAGCGGATCCTCACAACCCACGCGGGAAGCCTGCCCCGGCCCGATGACCTGGCCGAGATGATCTGGGCCCGGATCGACGGCGAGGCTGTCGACGAAGCCGCGCTCGCGGCGCGGACGGAGTCGGCGGTCGCTGAGGTCGTTCGCAAGCAGCGCGACGCGGGCGTGGACATCGTCAGCGACGGCGAGCTCAGCAAGTCGGGCTTCAGCACCTACATCAACGACCGCTTCAGCGGCTTCGAGGGACGCTCGGAGTTCCAGGCCGACGACGTCGCCGACTTCCCGAATCTCGCGATGCGCCTCTTCGCAACCCCGTCGATGGCCCATCTCGTCTTCTCCAACTGCACAGGCCCGGTGGAGATGCACGACACCAAGTCCGTGGACGACGACGTCGCCCGCCTGCAGGCGGCACTCGACGGAGCCGATCCCTCGACCGCCTTCATGGGCGCCGTCAGCCCCGGCCAGATCGCCTTCAACTACCCCGACCACCATTACGGCTCGCACGAGGCCTACCTCGGCGCCCTGGCCGACGCCCTGCACTACGAGTACAAGGCGATCACCGACGCGGGCTTCAGCCTGCAGATCGACTCGCCCGACCTCGCGATGGCCGCCCACTGCCGCTCCGTCGGCTCGAGCGTCGGGGACTGGCACACTCACCTGCCGCTCGCGATCGAGGCGCTCAACCACGCACTCGACGGCATCGCGCCCGAGCAGGTTCGCCTCCACCTCTGCTGGGGCAATTACGCCGGACCGCACCACAAGGACGTTCCGCTCGCCGACATCATCGAGCCGGTTCTTGCCGCCAACGTGGGCGCGATCTACCCCGAAGGCGCGAACCCGCGCCACGAGCACGAGTGGCGCGTGTTCGAGGACGTCAAGCTGCCCGACCACATGTCGGTCATCCTCGGCGTGATCGACGTCAAGTCGAACTTCATCGAGCATCCGCAGGTCGTCTCCGACCGGCTCGTCCGCCTCGCCCGCCTCGTCGGCCGCGAGCGCGTCATCGCCGGGACCGACTGCGGTTTCGACACCTTCATCCGCTTCTCCCAGGTCGACCCGGACGTCGCCTGGCTGAAGCTGCGCGCGCTCGCCGACGGCGCGGCGCTCGCCAGCGAGGAGCTCTGGTGAGCGCACGCGCGGACCAAAACGGCGCCGCGAATAGTCTTTCCGCGGTGCACGGGAACCGGCCGAAAGGAGCCGCGATGAGTAATCCGACAGCGGGGGGCTCTCGATGAGCACCGATCCGCAGGGGCAGCCTGGGGCCGCCGGCACGACCGACTCGCCGCCGTTTCGCTTCTACGACAACCGCCAGAAGTATTTGACGTTCGTCAATACGTGCAACGAGAAGGCGGTGATCGTCAAGCGTGCAGCGATGGAGCTTGCGCACGTCCAGCCGTCACCGCCGGCGTTGCGGCTGTTTGACGCCGGCATGGGCGACGCGACGGTTCTCTCGCGGATGATGCGCACCTCGCATCAGCTCTTCCCGACGGTTCCGCTGCTTGCGGTCGCGAAGGAGATCAGCCTCGAGGATGTGCGGTTGGGGCTCGAGAAGATGCCCGACCGCTTCTATGAGCACGGCAATACGGTGCTCGTGATCACGAACCTGAGCTATGCCGATGCGCCGGGCCTGTCGCTCGCCGATCCGTCGAAGGGCCCGATCAACTGGCAGGTGATCCGCCTTGAGGGCTCCTCGTCGAACGAGTTCGGCAATCAGATCGAGGCTTTGGAGCCATCGCTGGCGCACGGCTGGGAGACCAAGCCGAACGCGCAGACGGGCAACCCGACCTATGTTCGCCCGTCGGTGCTCGTCGTCTACCGCGCCGATCATGAGTTCGTGCTCGACTCGGTGATCCCGCACGAGGGCGCGGGCACGGGCGGTTATGACTTCGTGCTCGCCTCGCAGCCGTGGCGGGCGCGGACGAGCGCGAAGTTCAAGGCCGAGAAGATCCTCGCGCCGCTGTCGCGCTCGCTCAAGCAGGGCGGCCGGCTGCTCGTCGTGCAGTCCGCAGGTCACGACGCCGCGACCGAGGTCGTCGAGCAGTTGTGGCCGGGCGAGGACTTCTTCCCCGTGCACCGCGGCGCGCTGCTTGAGGCGCTGGCCGGCGCGCTCGGCGATGAGGCCGCTGGTTACGACTTGGCCAATCCGACTGACGACGGTGCGCTATTCCGCTATGAGATGCACACGCTGCCCTCCGAGATCGCGGATCGGATCGGAACGTCGACGCTGTTCGCGGCGTGGAACGCCGTGATCTACGTCAACCAGATCGAGGACGAGCGCCTCGATGAGGTCGTCGCGAGCGGCGCGTACCTGAGCGCGACGCAGCAGGCACTGCACGACCACGGCGGTTTGTGGTTCAACGACGAGGCATTCGTGGTCACGCGGCGATGAGCACCGCTTCGGGAGAGTCAATTAGTCGAAGTGCCATCAGAGGCATGGCACAGGGTGAGGGGGCCGCTTGGGTCGCCTGCCTCTTTGAAAGGAGCAGTTGATGGCACCCAGCAGCGGAGGTTTCCTGTTCACCTCGGAATCTGTAACGGAGGGGCATCCCGACAAGATCGCCGACCAGATCTCCGACGGCGTCCTGGACGCGGTGATGCGCGAGGACCCCTACGGACGTGTGGCCTGCGAGACGCTAGTGACGACCGGCCTGATTGTCGTCGCCGGTGAGATCTCGACTTCGGCGCATCTGGATATTCCGGCGATCGCGCGCGAGACCGTGCGCGGGATCGGCTACGACGACGCGGTGAAGGGCTTTGACTGCAACACCTGCGCGGTCATGTCGACGCTCGACCGCCAGTCAGCCGACATCGCGCAGGGCGTCGATTCGGCGTATGAGCAGCGGGCCGCGGGCTCAGGCGATGAGCTGGACGTCGCTGGTGCTGGGGATCAGGGAATGATGTTCGGCTACGCCTCAGATGAGACGCCGGAGCTGATGCCTTTGCCGATCGCCTTGGCTCACCGCCTTGCCGAGCGCCTTTCGATCGTCCGCAAGAACGGGACGCTTGACTACCTTCGCCCGGACGGCAAGACACAGGTCAGCGTTCAGTACGAGGGCGGGCAGCCGGTCTCGATCGAGAAGCTCCTGATCTCCACGCAGCACTCCGAGGAGGTCGAGCAGCCGCAGATCCGCGCCGATCTGTGGGAGCACGTCGTCGTGCCGTCGCTTCCGGAGGGCATGTACGACCAGATCGGACTTGAGAAGTCGTTCCTCGTTAACCCGACCGGGCGTTTCGTGATCGGCGGGCCGATGGGCGACTGCGGGCTTACAGGTCGCAAGATCATCGTCGACACCTACGGCGGCATGGCCCGCCACGGCGGTGGCGCGTTCAGCGGTAAGGATCCCTCGAAGGTCGACCGCTCTGCCGCCTACGCCGCGCGCTGGGTCGCCAAGAACTGCGTCGCAGCCGGCCTCGCGAAGCGCATCGAGGTCCAGGTGGCCTACGCGATCGGCGTCGCCCAACCCGTCTCCGTGATGGTCGAAACGTTCGGCACCGAGACCATCGACCGCGACAAGATCATCGCCGCGATCGAGGAGAACTTCGACCTGCGCCCCGGCGCATTCCGCGAAGAATTGAACCTCCACCGCCCCATCTACCAAGCAACCGCCGCCTACGGACACTTCGGCCGCAACAACCCCAACTTCACCTGGGAACAGACCGGCAAAGCCGACGCACTACGCAAAGCCGCCGGCGCGTAGCCGCACGCTAGGCGCCGCCTCGCAAGCCGTGGCGGCGCCGCGCCGAGGTGTCAAACTAGCCCGACCGGCCCGACCCTGGAGGAGATGAGCGATGGCCACGACCCTGCCGCGCGTTGACGAGTCCGCCGCGAGCGCAGCGGTGGCGGCGCTGACGAAGGCGCTGGGGGAGAGCAACGTCCTTACCTCGCCCGAGGAGCTCGGCGAGTATCGCGACCCCTACGACTTCAAGGGTTCAGACACCTACACCGGGTCTGCCGTCGTCACCCCGGGGTCGGTCGAGGACGTGCAGGCGATCGTCGCCATCGCCAACGAGTTCCGAGTGCCGTTGTGGACGTTCGGGCAGGGCCGCAATTACGCCTACGGCGGCCCCGCTCCGCGCGTACGCGGTTCGATCCAGCTCAGCTTCCGCAAGATGAACCGCGTGCTCGAGGTCGACGACGA
>Ga0070733_10001179_pt1 | contig 19755 bp, 20 predicted proteins | sample Coa_R1_9_FD_66450 | JGI IMG/M metagenome (GOLD analysis project Ga0070733, IMG submission 66450) | Surface soil microbial communities from Centralia Pennsylvania, which are recovering from an underground coalmine fire - Coalmine... | ecosystem: Environmental > Terrestrial > Soil > Unclassified ... | reverse complement strand
AACCGCCGGCGAAGTTTCGATCGGCAAACACCGACAGATCGACGATCGGCTTCCTGGCGATCAAAAGCCAGCCGATCGCACCCAATATCCCAAGGAAAGCGAGTAGCCCCATCAGGCAGATGAAATTGGACTGGAACCAGTCGGCGTCCTCGCCGCGGTCCAGCATGATCTCGAGACAGCCGAGCCCCACGGTGATCAGGGACAGGCCGATGTAATCGATGCCGCGGCTGCGGCGGTTCTTTTCCCACGGCGGGTCTTCGACCATGATCGAGACGAAGAAGGCGGCGATCGCACCGACGGGCACGTTGAGGAAGAAGATCCAGCGCCACGACACCTGATCGGTGATGAAGCCACCGAGTGTCGGCCCGAGCACCGGCGCCACGATGGTGGCGATCGCCGTGACGCCGAAGGCCGCGCCGCGCCGGGCCGGCGGAAAATAATCCAGAATGATGGATTGCTGATTTGGTTGCAGGCCGCCGCCGAAAAATCCCTGCATCAGGCGGAAGACGATGAGCTGGCTCAGGCTCTGCGCGACGCCGCACAGAAACGAGCAGACCGTGAACATGATGATGCAGATGATGAAGTAGCGCTTGCGCCCCAACAGGTCGCCGAGCCAGCCGGAGATCGTCAGCACAATGCCGTTGGCGACGAGGTAGGAGGTCAGGGCCCAGGTGGCCTCGTCGTTGCTCGAAGACAGGCTTCCGGCAATATGCGGCAGCGCCACGTTGACGATCGTGGTGTCGAGAATCTCCATGAACGCGGCTGATGTCACGATCACCGCGATCAGCCACGGATTATATTGCGGCTTCCAGGGAGCCTCAGGCTTGGCCGCTTCGGGCGCCGCGGGGTCGGCGTCGCTCATTGCACCGAGACCTTCGGTGAGACCGAAATCCCGAGCGGCAGTGGAATGTTGGGATCGAGCCCCTTGTCGATGACGATCTTCACCGGCACGCGTTGAACGATCTTGATGAAGTTGCCGGTAGCGTTTTCAGGCGGGAAAGCCGTGAACTTCGAACCGGAGCCGAGCTGGATGCTGTCGACATGGCCCTCCAGCCGCAGCTGCGGATAGGCATCGATCCGGATCGCGACATGCTGGCCGGGCCGCATGTTGACGAGCTGGCTCTCCTTGAAGTTGGCGGTGATCCAGACTTCGGTCGCGACGATCGAAAAGATCTGCTGGCCGGGCACGACGTAATTGCCCTTTTCCACATTGCGCTTGGTGATCCAGCCGTCTTGCGGCGCCTTGACCACGGTCCAGGACAGATTGAGATTCGCCTGATCGAGTCTGGCCTGCGCCTGCTCAACCTGGCCCTTGAGCTGGCCGACGGCCGCATCCGTCTCGCCGACGCGCTCTGTGACCGGGGAGTTCTGCGTCACCTGGGCGTCGGCCAATGCCACTTGCGCTTCGGCCTGCTTCAATGCGGCCTCCGCGGCATCGACATCCTGTTGCGAGGTCGCAGCCTTCGGCAGCGCTTTTTGCCGGTCGTAATCGGCTTGCGTTCTGGCTTTGGTGGCCTTGGCGTTTTCGAGCTGGGCCTTGGCCTGTTCGAGCTGCGCCGGGAAATTCTTTTTCGCGACTTCCAGCCCGTATTGCTGTCCTCGATACTGCGCCTGGGCGGTGGCAAGCGCGCCTTCGGCCTGCTCGCGGTCGATCTGGTATTGGCGCGGGTCGATATGGATCAGCGGCTGGCCCTGTTTGACGAACTGGTTGTCGTTGACATCGAGCGAGATCACCGCGCCCGAGACTTGCGGCGCGATCGTAATCGCGCGGCCGTCGGTGTAGGCGTCGTCGGTGTCCTCGATGCCGCGCGTCGTGATCCAGTAATAGAGACCGCCGATCGCGAGCAGCGCCAGCACCACGGCGCCGACGATGAGAACGGTCGGCCGCCGCTTCTTTCTGGTTTCCTCGCGGGCGGCCGCAGCCGCTGCCTTGCCGCTGTCGGCAGGCGGACCCTTGCCGGCGTCGGGCTTCGCCTCGTCGGGTGCTTTGTTCGGCACTTGATTCGGCCCTTGGCCTTCCTGGCCGCGCTTTTCGGCCCGCGTCGCCTCGGGCGAACGACTCGTTGCCTCAACTTCGTCAACCGCCATCGGGCGCGCCCCTTCAAACCACCAGAATCGTTAGCCTTGTTCTCAGCCTTGCTACTTGAGTAGCGCCCCGGATATAACCGTACCTGATGGTTCGGTTAGAGACAAGGGTTCGGCCACCTCCAACGCCCTCTGCAAGGCACCCCCGGCATGCCTAAAGAAGTAGTCAATCGAAAAGTTCCGCGCGGCGATCGGCGCCGCGTGGAACTGATTGACGTTGCTGAGAAAATGTTTCTTGAGCGCGGCTACGCCGACACCACCATGCAGGTGATCGCGGAAGCGGCCGGCGCTTCCAAGGAAACGCTGTACCGGCACTTCGAAAGCAAGGAGCTTCTGTTTGCCGAAATCGTCGGCCGCAAAGCGCAGATGATCTCCGGGCCCGACACCGGCATCACGCGCGGCGGGAAACCGGAAGCCGTGCTGTTGGAGCTCGGCACCAATCTCTTGCGGGCGATCAGCAGGGGGCAATCGTCGTTTCTGTTTCGAACCGTCGTTGCCGAAGCGGTGTGGACGCCGGAACTCGGCGATCTCTTCTATGAGCGCGGCCCTGGCCTGACGGTTTCACGGCTCACGCAATATCTGGCGGACGCCACCGAAAAAGGCGAGCTGCGTTGCGACGAACCGCTCATGGCGGCGCGGTTATTTCTCGGCGCGGTGGTTTCGCAATTCCACCTGTGCCGTCTGGTCCAATCGAGCTGGAAACCGCCGACGACAAGCGAGATCGACCGCCACGTCAAAGCCGCGGTGTCGATGTTTTTGGCAGAGTTCGGCGCGCGGCGAACGGGCGGCACGCGATAGCCGTGCAGTGACGGCGCAACGGGCCGCCTTCCGCCATTGTTCCCTTAAGACATCCCCCAAAGCCCTAGGAACTTCGCTGATGTTCTCGGATTGAGAATGAGAACACGGCTTGAAGAGAAAACGGCTTAAAAAGAAAATGGCTTGGAGGCTCACATGAATAAATGGATCGTTTCATCCGCTTGCGCCGCCCTGCTGCTGACGCCATTCGCGTTTGCTCAGTCGGTGGGAGAAAAGACCGGCGTCAATTCCACGCTCGGCATCAGCCCGACGACGCAGGATTTCGTTACTGAGGCCGCCAACAGCGATATCCTGGAATTGGCGGCGGCAAAGCTCGCCGAAGGCAAGGGCAACGCCGACGAAAAGAAATTCGCCGAACAGATGACCGTCGATCACACCAAGACGAGCAAGGACCTCAAGGAGCTGGTCGATAGCGGCGACGTCAAGGCCACCATTCCCGTCAAGCTCGATTCATCCGGCCAAAAGAAGCTCGACGAGTTGAGCGACGCCAAGCCGCAGGATTTCGCCGGCTACTACGACCCGATGCAGGTGAGCGCGCACAAGGATGCGGTGTCGCTGTTCGAGCGTTACGCCAAGTCCGGCGACAATCCGAAATTGAAGGATTGGGCGGGCAAGACGCTACCGGCGTTGCAGCATCACCTGGAAATGGCGCAAAACCTGAACAAGAACCGCGACTGAAAATCGGGCTTCTCTGGCGGCGTAACGAGCACCTTCTCCCCGCGTGCGGGGAGAAGGTCGGCTTTATTTTTTCGCGGCGATCGCAGCCGTATGCATGGGTTCGTCCGCCACGTCAGATGGCGCGGAGGTGATCATGTGACTTGCGACGGTTGCCAAGACCATGAGCGCCATGACCGAGCTGTAGAACAACAGGCCGCCGCGCAGCCATTTCTTGTACAGGATGCGATCTTCCGGCGACAAAAGCCGCAGCTGCCTCTGTGAAGGGCCCATAACCAGTCCTCCCTGAAAAGAGCGATGCTCCCGAAATAATCCTTGCGATCAAAATCCCGTCAAGAAGTCCTGCGGGTCAAAAGAAATGAGCGGCGCATTGAAGTGCGCGCATACGGCAATCAACAAGAGCGCCATGGCCCAAATGGTCAACGGCACGCCCAATACCAGATACTGCGACGCAAACGATTTTGGTTCTGAAACCCGGATATAGGTTGGCATGCAAAAGCCCCAAGTTGGCCGCTGTGATGGCGGCGATGATTGATCTTGTTCAGTGACGTTTGAGATGGATCGTTCGCGTCAGGGAAATACGGTCATGGATACGAGTTGTTCAGCCGACGTGCCCGCCGACATCGAAGCCAGATAGATTGCGATCAAAAGAACAATCGTCAGCGCGCCGCTGGTAAACAGGATGGTGGCGTCATGGTCAGGCGCCCTGATGTGGGATTTGTCGATTGAGTTGAATTGGGCAAAATTCGTCATCACGTCCTCCAATGAAAGACCTGAAAAATTCGAAAGCGAATGACTCAGAACAATATTTCCGTCAGTTACTGAATACGCTTCGGCTGTGAAGGCGAATATGAACTCGTTCACACGCCGGAAAATTCTCGACTGTCACAAAGCGACATAACTCCGCGACGACTCTTAACTTCGACAATCGTGCAACAAAAGATCAGCTGACCTCGACGCAGCCAATGCTATCCAAGGATCGCACGACAACGCTGCATTGTTATTACGAAAGACGTAACAGCAAGATGCGTGCCAGCGGCCGACCGCTGAAAAGCCTGAGCTTTCTCATCGCCAGGCGCGAAGGATCTGTCCGCCGGATTAAATGATATGCAAAAGGCCTAATATCGATTCACCTTATCGATTCAGCCGTGCGCCTCTCGATATTGATTCGCTGATATTGAATTCATTGGCAGGTTCACACGACTTCTTTTCTGGTTCAAAATCACCAGCCAAGTGGACAATGTCAGGGACACCGATGACCGATCACGCATCCTTCATGGCCAAGGCCTACGATCAGGCGTTCGAAAGCTACAAAAGCGGTGGCGTGCCGGTCGGCAGCGTTCTGGTGCGCGGCGGCGAGATCGTGAGCGCCGGGCACAATCAACGCGTCCAGCAGTCGGACCCGATCGCGCATGGCGAGATGGATTGCCTGCGAAAGGCCGGGCGGCAGCGCAGCTATCGCGACACGGTGATCTATACGACGCTGTCGCCTTGCATGATGTGCACCGGCACTATCATCCTGTTCAAGATCCCGACGGTGGTGATCGGCGAGTGCGTCAATTTCGGCGGCAATGAACAACTGCTCAGGGATCACGGCATCGACGTGATCGACCTCAACGATCCCAGCTGCATCGATCTGATGGCGCGGTTCATCCGCGAGCGTCCGGACATCTGGAACGAAGATATCGCCGAGTAGCGGCAATAAAAAAGACGGGACGCCTGAACAGCATCCCGTCTCTTATTCCAGTTCGCGTCGACCGCGTTACTTCATCGCATCATAGATCGCGAAGGAGTAGGCGCCTTCCGGCTTCTTGGTGATGACGGGGTCGGAGCCGCCCGCCATCAACTCTGCGACCGTGCGGTCGTAGTCCTTGACGTCGAGCTTGCCGTCGCCGGTCGAGAGCAATTTGCCGACTTCGCCCATCATCCGCTTCTGATCTTTCTCGGTCTTGGCGCCGGTGGTGTCGGCGGCGAGGATGATCTTGACGGCTTCATCGACGTGGTTCTTGGCGTAGTCCCAGCCCTTCATCGAAGCTTTCACAAACTTCGCCATCTTGGCGACAAAAGCCGGGTCCTTCAGGTTCTTCTCGAGCACATAGAGCCCGTCTTCCAGTGTCGCCACGCCTTCGTCTTCATACTTGAAGACCACGAGCTGGCTCGGCTTGTAGCCGCCGTCGATGACCTGCCAGTATTCGTTGTAGGTCATGGTGGAGACGCAGTCGGCCTGCTTTTGCAGGATCGGATCGACGTTGAAGCCCTGCTTGATGACCTTCACTCCGGTCGGCGAAGAGTCGGTCTTGATGTTGAGCTTCGACATCCAGGACAGGAACGGATATTCGTTGCCGCCATACCAGACGCCGATGGTCTTGCCCTTGAAGTCGGCGGGCTTCTTGATGCCGGTGTCGGCGCGGCAGGTCAGCTCGAGCCCGGAGCGCTTGAACGTCTGCGAGATGTTGACGAGCGGCACGCCCTTTTCGCGCGAGGCGAGCGCTGACGGCATCCAGTCGACGACGACGTCGGCGCCGCCGCCCGCGATCACCTGCGGCGGGGCGACGTCCGGGCCGCCCGGCTTGATCGTGACGTCGAGGCCTGCATCCTTGTAGAAGCCCTTTTCCTTGGCGACGAAGTAGCCGGCAAACTGGGCCTGCGAAACCCATTTGAGCTGGATGGTGACGGTATCGGCGGCTTGAGCTGCGGTGACAGCGAGGCCGAGCGTGAGACCAGCGGCAAGTGCAAGACTATGTTTCATGAGTAACCCCAAATCAAAGGACCTTGCCGACCTAGGTCCGGTACGATGGATGCCAGAAAGTTGTCGCGCGTTCGGCGAGCGTGACACATCCGTAGAAAGCCATTCCGGCAAGGGCCGCGAGTGCGATCTCCGCCCAGACCATGTCGATTGCCATGCGTCCGGCCTCGGTGGAAATGCGAAATCCGATCCCTTGCGTCGGTGTTCCAAAAAACTCTGCAACGATCGCGCCAATCAGCGCAAGCGTCGCGTTGATCTTGAGCGCGTTGAAAATAAAGGGCAACGCCGCCGGCAAGTAAAGCTTGGTCAGGCTCTGCCCTGGGCTGGCGGCGTAGGAGCGCATCAGGTCGCGCTCGATATGGCCGGAGGCCGACAGGCCCGCGATGGCGTTCACCAGCATCGGGAAGAAGGTGACCAGCACCACCACGGCCGCCTTGGAGGGCCAGTCGAAACCGAACCACATCACCATGATCGGCGCGACGCCCACCAAAGGGAGCGCGGAAAAGAAATTGCCGAGCGGCAGCAGGCCGCGGGCCAGGAATTGATAACGATGCGCCAGGATCGCAACGAGCAGCCCGGCGCCGCAGCCGATCGCATATCCGATCAGGACGCCGCGAATGAAGGTCTGGGTGAAGTCGCCGGCCAAGGTCGGCAGCGAGGCAAAAAACCGCGTGGCGGCCGCACTCGGCGGCGGCAGCAGCACCGTCGGCACGCCTAGCCCACGCACCGCGACTTCCCAGAGATAGAATGCGGTCGCCCCGAACAGGAGCGGCACCGCGAGGTTCACCGCTTGTTGCGCTCTACGCCGTAATTTCTGCAAGGCTGCGAGATTGACCAGGCTAAGCGCGACCGAGAGCCATGATGCTAGCACGATCATCCAGAATCCGGCCTGCGCCGAGCCGGCCACCGAGGCGTCGTTCAGTAGCGCGAGCGAAGCGGTGGCCGCGAGCAGCGCGCCCGCAAGGCCGACAACGGTCGCGCGGTTATCCGCAAACCATGCCGCAAGCAGGAACAGAAGTCCTGCGGCGCCGGCGATTTCCTTCAAATATGGCCGTGCCATCAGCGGCAGTGCTTCCGGCGCAATCGGCAGCACGAAGGCCAGCGCGATGGCGCCGGTGGCGAGCAAAAATCCCAGCCGTAATTTGCGCGGGTCCATCAATGGGCCCCCATGCGGCTGTTGACGCCGCGCTCGATCAGACCGACGATTCCGATCAGCGCTGAGGCCAGCACGGCAGCGGCGACCAGTGCGGCCCACAACTGGATGGTCTGGCCGTAATAGGAGCCGGATAACAGCCGCGCGCCGATACCGGCTTCGCCGCCGGTCGGCAATTCCGCGACGATGGCGCCGACCAGGGAGATCGTGATCGCGACTTTAAGGCTCGCAAACAGATACGGCACCGCGGACGGCCAGCGCAGTTTCCACAGTACCTGCCGCGAGGTCGCCGACCACGTCCGCATCAATTCGATCTGCAACGGATCGGGCGAGGTGAAACCTTTCACCATGCCGATCGCGATCGGGAAGAAGCAGAGATAGGCCGAGATGATCGACTTCGGCAAAAGGCCTTGCAGGCCGATCGCGCCCAGCACCACGATGAAGATCGGCGCCAAGGCCAGCACCGGCACCATCTGTGAACAGATGATCCAGGGCAGAAGACTGCGCTCCAGCACGCGGCTGTGCACGATCAGAAGCGCCAGCGCAATTCCAAACAGTGCGCCTAAGATGAAACCGAGCACGGTCGCCGACAGCGTGACGAGGGAGTGATAAATCAGGCTGCGCGGCGCCAGCGGCGGATAGCCGAACACGCCGTCGACAAACGCGTTGATCACTTGATGTGGCGCCGGCAGTAGCGGCCGCTCGGCATCCATGGTCCCCGCCAGAACGTCGCTGACGGTGTAGGGCGTCTCCTCGCGCTCAAAGGCGTCGCGGACCAGCGCCCAGTTCATCGCGACCGCGGCGACATACCAGATCGCGATCAGCGCCAGCACCATGGTCGCGACCGGCACATAGCGTTCGACGATCGCGTTGCGAGCAGCGAAGAAGGTCGCCCGCCGCGCCGGCAGCGTTAACGAGCTACTCGTCATGGAAGCTACTCGTCATAGGAGTGCCCTGCGCGCAGGCCGTTGCGCACGCGCTGCGCGATCTTGAGGAACTCCGGCGTCTCGCGGATTTCCAGCGAGCGGTCGGCCGGGAAGTCGCAATCGATGACGTCGATGATGCGTCCGGGCCGGGGCGACATCACCACGATTTTGGTCGAGAGAAAAACCGCCTCGGGAATCGAGTGGGTGACGAACAGCACGGTCTTTTCCGTCGACTTCCACAATTGCAGCAATTGCTCGTTGAGATGATCGCGCACGATCTCGTCCAGCGCGCCGAACGGCTCGTCCATCAACAGCATGGCGGGATCGAACGACAAAGCGCGCGCGATCGAGACCCGCTGCTGCATGCCGCCGGACAACTGCCAGGGAAATTTGCGTTCGAACCCTTTTAAATTGACCATTGCCATATAGCGCTCGGCGCGGATCTTTTGCTCGCTTTCCGAGAAGCCCATGATCTCCAGCGGAAGCTTGAGGTTCTTTTCGATCGTGCGCCAGGGAAACAGCGCCGGGGCCTGGAACACATAGCCGTAGCTGCGCGCGAGCCGCGCATTCTCCGCGGTCATGCCGTTGACCAGCAGCGTGCCGGAGGTCGGCTGCTGCAAATCGGCGATCACCCGCAGCATCGTGGTCTTGCCGCAACCGGACGGACCGATGAAGGAAACGAACTCGCCTTCCGCGATTTGCAAGCTGACATTGGACAGGGCATCGACCGGGCCGTCCGCGGTCTCGAACCTCAGCGAGATCGCATTGGCCTCGACCACCAGCCGTTTGGACGCCGGCTCGGTGGACATCAAGTCAATACTCCTGACGGATGCGGGTCGTGACATTCGTTCACTCGGGGAAGGGGCCGCTGGCGGGTCGCCGGCGACCGAAATGCTCTGTTTTGGCGATGCCATATCCGAAGTGTGGCAAATGCGGCTTCCGTAGGCGCGCACAATGTTTGCGCAGCCCGATAGAAAGTTGAGCAGCCTTTCGCCGGGTTTCGGCGCCATTTGCCCGCGGATACGCGCTCTTTTTTGACTTGCCTGAATTGGCGACCGATAATCGTGCATGTTGCGTTCGCGAAGCGGGCGCGGATGCTCTGTCGCCGGGCGCAAATTATGAAGTCTGCTCCGTTCGAATACATCGCCGCCTCGTCCCTCGATGAAGCGCTTGCCCTCAAGGCCGAATATGGCGACGAGGCGCGTTTTCTGGCCGGGGGGCAGAGCCTGATACCGGCGATGAACTTCCGCCTGGCCCGCCCGGCTGTGCTGATCGACATCAACCCGCTGTCCGAACTCGCAGGGATCGACCGCTCGGACGGCGAAACTATAAGGGTCGGCGCCGTGACGCGATATCGGGCGCTGGAACGGGACGTAGCCTTCTTGAATGCCTGTCCATTGTTTGCCGACGCGCTGCCCCATATCGCCCATCCGCAGATCCGCAATCGCGGCACCATCGGCGGTAACCTTTCGCATGCGGACCCGGCTTCCGAATTGCCGGCGGTCGCAACCGCGATGCGGGCGCGCATGAAGATCAAGTCGGCACGGGGCGAGCGGGAACTGGCTGCGTCGGAATTCTTCGTCGATCTGCTGACGACATGCCTCGAGCCCGAGGAAATGCTGGTCGAGATCGCGTTTCCCGCAAGCGCGCCGCGATCGGGAAGCTGCTTTATGGAGTTGGCGCGGCGACGTGGCGATTTCGCACTCGCGGGCGTGGCGGCGATCGTCTCGCTCGATGAAGACGGGAAATTCACGGATGTACGCCTCGCGCTGTGTGGTGTCGGCGAAACGCCGGTCGACGCGAGTGAAGCTGCCGCTTCGCTGATCGGGCAGCGCTGCACGGACAAAGCGATCGAGACGGTTGCAGCGGAAGTAAAAAACACGATCGCGCCGTCCGGCAACGTCCATGCAAGCGCCGACTACCAGCGCCACATTGCGGGCGTGCTGACGCGCCGGGCGCTGGCGTCGGCGCATCAGCGGGTTGCTCGCGCCTGATGAGGCGCAACGATTGCGTCATGCCACACCCGCCGGTTTTTCCAGGTCGGCCCAGATTTTTGCAAAATATTCCTGAAACAGCGGATCGGTGCGCAACGCCGCCGGATCGCGGCCCTCGCGCGACAGGTTCACGACATGCAGCGCGCGCACGGTCGCGGGGCGGGCGCTCAGAACCAGCACGCGGTTTGCCATGGCGATGGCCTCGCCAATGTCGTGCGTCACGAGGATCGCGCTCTTGCCGCGCTCGGCGATGATGCGGGAGACGTCGGCCTGCATCAGCAGCCGGGTCTGGAAATCCAGCGCTGAAAACGGCTCGTCGAGCAGGATGACTTCGGGATCGAAAGCAAGTGTGCGCATGATGGCGACGCGCTGGCGCATGCCGCCGGATAACGCCGCCGGCTTGGCATGTTCGAAGCCAGCAAGGCCGTAGGCCTTGATCAGTTCCAGTGCGATCGGTCTTGCGCGAGGCTTCGGGACCTTTCGGATTTCGAGCCCGAGCATGACATTGCCGAGGACGGTGCGCCACGGCAGCAGCAAATCCTTTTGCAGCATATAGCCGACATGTCCGGCCGCGTCGCCGACGCGCACGCCTCCGACGTCGACATGACCGGATGTCGGCCGCAGCAGACCTGCAATGGCATTGAACAGCGTGGACTTGCCGCAGCCGGAGGGCCCGACGATGGCGAGGGTCTCGCCCTGGTGCAATTCAAAGTCCACTTTCCGGATCGCTTCAACGGGCTTGCCGTTGCCGTGAAAGGTCACACCGATATTCTCGGCGCGCAGCACGACCGGCGCGGCGTTCGATTCACGAGCGAGAGTTGGTGCGGGTGCGTTCATCGGTGAATTGTTCAAGAGAGCAAGCGGCGTTCGATCAGGTCGATCGCGCCATACATCAGGAGTGCAACCGCCATCAGCGTCGCGATGCCGACCCAGACCGCGTTGAGGTCGTAGAGCACGCCGGCGTAATAGATCATGTAGCCAAGGCCCTCCTTGGAGGCGATGTACTCGCCGACGACCGCGCCGATCAACGCAAAGCCGACATTGAGACGGAACGCCGCGACGATCCACGGCATCGCGCCCGGTACGATCACGGTGCGCCAGGTCTTCACGCGGCTCGCGCCCAGCGAGCGCAGCAGTTTGATCAAATCGGCATCGACCTGCTTGGCGCCTTGCAGCGCGGTGATCACGGCGACGATGAAGGTGATGATCGCCGCGATCGCGATCTTGGAGGAGATGCCGATACCGAACCAGACGATGATCAGCGGCGCCAGCGCGATTTTCGGTAAACCATTGAGCGCGACAAGATAGGGCCGAAGCACTGCAGCACCCGTCGGCACCAGCCAGAGCGCAAGGCCCGCCGCGCTGCCGAGAATCGTGCCGATCAAAAAGCCCGCGACGGCCTCCCACGCCGTCAGCGCGGCGTCCCGCAACAATTCGCCGTTGCCGATCAACGTTACCGCCTTGGCGGCCACCCCGCTGGGTTGGCCGTAGATATAGACGGCGAGCAACCCGAAGCGGATCGCAAGTTCCCACGCCGCGAGCAGTGCTGCCAAGAGCGCGACCTGAAGCAACGCAATCCGAATGGCCGGCGGCAGCCCGGTCCGTGTGCCGCCCGTCAGCGTGGTTTGTTCGGCGTCGATTGCTACCACGTCACAAACCCTGCGAAGAAAATTGGTTCGTCGTCATCACGCCAGACCAAATTGTTTGGTCGCTTCGCTTGCGAACTTGTTCTCGACCATCTGAGCATAGGGAAGGGGGGCCTTCACCGCGCCGCCGCCCTGTTCGAGTTGCATCGCGCGGTCCCATTCATCCTCCGAAATGGTCGGATTGCGCGGGATCGCGGTTTTCGACCCGAAGAAGTTCTTGGTTGCGTTTTCGACCACCGAAGGCGTGACCTTCGGGAAGTATTTTTCGGCGACCTCGGTGAAAACAGCGTTGTTCTCGTGCATCAGCTTCTGCGCTTCGGCGATCGCATTGCAGAAGCCCTGAACAGCGGCGGGGTTGCTGTCGATCGTCTCTTCCGTCGCCATGGCGGTGGTAAAACATAGCGAGCCGATCACGTCACCGAAGGAGAGCACGGGCACGAGGCCGAACTGTTCGGCGGCAATGCTGACGTCCCATTCAAAGGCGGTCGCGATATCAGCCCGTCCGTCTTTTACGGCAGCGGCCTGCGCGCCCGGCGGAAGCTCCATGAAGGTGACGCCGGCTTCTTTCGGATCGAACTTGCCGACGGTCTTGATCGCAAACGTCGGGACTTGAATCGTCGAGGAGGGAAACTTGAGGGTGGCGATGGTCTTGCCGCGCAGGTCGTCGATGGTCTTGATGGCGCTGTCGGCCCGCGCAATACCCCACATCGAGACGCCACCGACGATTTTGGCGATGTTCTTGATCTTGCCGCCCTCGCGGACCGCGTTGACCGACATTCCGGGGCTGGTCACGCCGATCTGGCCACGTCCCGACAGCAGAATGGGAACGGGCAGCGCGATACCGCCTGCGGTGGTGAGATCAACGTCCAGGCCATGCTTGGCAAACAGCCCCTTGTCGGCCGCGACATAGAGCGAGTTGTACATGCCGAGCCGAAGCGCTTCGGCGACCGCGAATTTAGTACCTGCGGCGAAAGCCGGGGTACGCAACGCGAGCGGCGCGGCCGCACCGAGCACCGAGTACTTCATAAGATCGCGTCTGTTGATCACGTCCTTGGTCCTTTGATCTGTCAAAAATGGTTCGGGTCGAACGTCGTTTAAGTCCGGCGCAAGGATTTCAGATAGGCTTCGGGCTTATCGGAATCGAATTCGCTGCCGAGGATGATTTCCTTGCCGAAGCCGACCGGCGGCGGCGTCACGCCGCTCTCGCGCAGGATCGTGGCGGCGTTTGTCGCCAGCATCACCTGCTCGGCGAGCTTCTTGTAATCGATGTCTTCTTTGAGAATGTTCCAGCGCCGCAACTGGGCCATGAGCCAGACGGCTGCCGCATAGTGGGGGAACGGTTGATAGTCGACGCGCCGTGCATCTTCCTTCACCTCGCCGAGCCCGTCGGCGTAGCGGCCGGTGATCACCTGCTCGATGACGGGTTCGGGCGCATTGAGGTATTGCGGCTGCGCGAGAACCTTTGCCATGCCGGGCCGGTTGTTCCTGTCGGAGACATGCAAACTCGCCGACACGATCGCGCGATAGAACGCCATGAAGGTGTTCGGATGTTCCGATATCCAGCTCTGCGCCGCGGTGACCGAACAGCAGGGATGCCCGTCCCAGATCTCCTTTGAAATCAGGTGAATGAAGCCGGCGCCTTCATAGACGGCGCGCTGACCGCCCGGTTCGCCGCCGAAGAAGCCGTCGATGCTGCCGACCCGCAAGTTCGAGACATATTCGGTCGGCGGCACCACGCGGTAGGCGACGTCCTTGTCCGGGTCGAGGCCATGAGCGGCGAGATAGTTGCGCAGCTGCATGGCCTGATGACTCTGATCGAAGGGAACTGCGAAGGTGAACCCCTTCCAGTTTTTGGGGTCGCGATTGTCCTTGTGCTTGTTGGCAAGCACGAGCGAATTGCCGTTCTGATTGAGAATGGTCAGAACCTTGATCGACTGCGCGTTGCCGCCGAGGCCCGCGCTCATGGTCAGCGCAACGGGCATCACCTGCTGCGAGACATCGAGCTCGCCGTTGATCATCTTGTCACGGATCAGCGCGATGCCTGCGACCTTCTGCAGCGACACCTCAAGCCCTTGCGCGGCGTAGCTGCCCAACTGCTCGCCGTAGATCAGAGGTGCTGCACAAGTGATCGGCAGAAAACCGACATTCAGTTTGGTTTTCTCCAACGGCTTCTTCTCTTGCGCGATCGCCTTCAACGTCCCGATCGGCAGCAGCGCGGACAACGAGCCGAGCAGAACGGCTGCGCCAACCTGCTTCAGCAGGGTTCTGCGCAGGCCGGAATCGGGAAACAGGCCATGCAGCAACGCCGTCTCGACGCCGTCCGAAATTGCGTTCTCCGCGGAGAGCGTGGACATCGGCTTGCAACAGGGGCAAGCAGCCTGGAGAAGCGTCCCGTCTTGATCACGGCTTTTCATGCGTGAGGCGCTCCTGCCGGCTTTGCATCACGACCCGACCGGGATCGAGGCGCATGAACTCGCATCGACGCTTGTTCGTTCACGCATGAACAGTCTCCGCCAGAAAGCGGGAGATGATGTCATTGAAGACGGCCGGATTGGTCACCGAATAGCCGTGCCCGCCCTCTGGCGTCACCGAAAGGTGGGAGCCGGGAATGGCGCGGGCGAGCGCTTCGGAACTCGTATAGGGAACGAGGACATCGTCGCGCGCGGCCGCGACCAATGTCGGCGTACGGATCTGACCGAGCTTGTTCGACGGATCGAACTTCAGCAGCGCCCCGATCCGCTTGAGCAGGGTTTCCTTGCCCTGGAAATGCGCGATGCCATGGGCATCATCCTTGGCAATCGCATCCGCGTGCTGCGATAGCCACCAGGAGGGATAGATGAAGATTGGCTGGGCGCGGACATAGGCCTCGGCCCCGACGTGTTCGAGAAGCGCAAGGCGTGCTTCAAAGCAGCGCCGCGTGTGCGAGTCGACCACAGGCCATGCGTTGATGAGAAGCAGGCTGTCGAGGCGTTCCGGATAGCGTAGCGCCAAGTCTAACCCGACCAATCCGCCGAGCGCGTGGCCCATGAAATGGCATCTGCTCACGCCGGCCTGATCCAGGATGGACACGACATCGTCACCCATATGGGCGATCGTGTAATTGTCGGGCAACGGCTCCTTGTTGGCGCCTGTGCCGCGTTGATCGTAGGAGATGACACGGTAGCGGGCCGCAAGCATGTCGTATTGCGGCCGCCAGAAACCGCCCATGCCGCCGAGGCCGGCCGACAAAACAATTGTCGCGGCCTCGGGTTCGGAACGGCCAAAACTCTCGTACTTCACGCGTTCACCTCGTCGCGCTTTATTTCTTGCCGATATGCGCGAAGGTCGCGATTTCAACGAGCGCGTCGGGCTTCACGAGGCCGCACTGGATGCAATAGCGGGCCGGCTTGTCGCCCGGAAAGAACTCCGCGTAGACCTTGTTGACGGCGCCATAGTTCGCCCAATCCGTAATGAAGATCGAGTTGAACGTGACGTCGTCCATCGTGCCGCCGGCGGTCTCGACGACCGACTTGATCGTGGTGAGGACATGCTTGGTCTGCGCGGCTGCGTCGCCGACGTGCACGACGTTGTTGTCCTTGTCGAACGCCAGCGTGCCGGAGACATAAAGGACGCCATCGGCGAGCGTTCCGGGCGAGTAGGGGGCAAGCGGTTTTCCGGTGCCGGGCGGCAGAACGATCTTCTTGGGCATGATGACCTCAGTTGTTTGCAGGTGGAGTTTGCGATACCGCGCCGCAGAAGTCGGCGACGGTTGAGACCCAGCCGAAGAACTTCTCGATGTTATAGAGAGAGGCTTCCTGGATGAAGGCGGGGCCTAGATGATGCGTCGCATCCTTGAGCACGACGCCGAAATATTCGAGATGAAACGCATCCCGCAGCGAGGATTCCACGCAAACATTGGTCGCAACGCCGACGAACACCAGCGTTCGAATGCCGCGGGCGCGCAGGACGCTGTCGATGTTGGTGTTGAAGAAGCCGCTGTAGCGCGTCTTGGGAATGACCAGATCGCCGGGCTGCGGCACCAGCTCGTCGACGATCGCATAATCCCAGGTGCCCTTGGCGAGCAGCGTGCCGGCAAGTTCAGGCCGCGCCCGCATGGTCTTCAGGGCATTCGACTTGTGCCAGTTCGGTGAACCCGGCGTGCCGGCTTCAAGATAGTCCTTGTCCCAGCCATTTTGAAAAAAGATGACGGCGATGCCGGCGGCGCGTGCAGCATCGAGGACCTTCTTGGTCTGAGCAACAGCGGCCGCGGCGCCGCTGACGTCGAAGCCGGCGATGTCGACATAGCCGCCCTCGGTGGCGTAGGCGTTCTGCATATCGACCACGATGACCGCGGTTTCGGCAGGTCTCAGCGTCAACGGCTCCGGGCTTGCGGGCAGCGAAACATACTCGCTGTCGGCAGGCGGCTGGTAGCCTGTGCGAACCTGACTGCCCATCAGACAGCTTCCTTCATTTTGTTGAGATGGCTGCGCGACTTCATCAAAGGCTGGATGCGTTCGCCGAAATTCTCGACGCCTTTGACGAAATCGTCGAAGGTGAGCAGAACGCCTTCCGCGCCGGGCACAGTCGCAACCTCGTCCAGCATGCGGGCGACGTTGGCGTAGGATCCGACCAGCGTACCCATGTTGAGATTCACGGCTGACGCTGAATCCGCCAGCTGGCGAACATTGGTATCGGCACTCTTGTCGACGCCGGATTGCTCCTGGAGCCAGGCGATCGCTTCCTGGTCGGCGCCGTCCTTGTACAAATTCCACTTTGCGCGCGCGGCTTCATCGGTTTCATCGGCGATGATCATGAACAAGGCATAGGATGTGACGTGACGGCCGTACTTTTTGTTGGCTTCGAGCAGCTTCTCCGCCGTCGGCGCAAAGGCGGTCGGTGTGTTGACGCCTTTGCCGAGGCAGAAATTATAGTCGGCATATTTGGCGGAGAAAGCCATGCCTGCTTCGCTTTGGCCGGCGCAGATGATCTTGATCTCGGCTTGCGGCTTCGGACTGACCCGGCAGTCTTCCATCTGGAAGAAGTCGCTCTTTCGGCTCGAGGTGCCCGTCGCCCAGAGATCGCGCATGATCTGCACGTATTCGGAGAGCATATCGTAGCGCCGTTTGAAAAAATCGTCGCCGGGCCAGAGACCCATTTGGGAGTATTCGGGCCTCTGCCATCCGGTGATGAGATTGAGACCAAACCGGCCGTGTGAAATGGAATCGATGGTGGACGTCATGCGGGCCGCAATAGCCGGCGGCACGGTCAACGTCGCCGACGTCGCAAACAGCTTGATCTTGGTCGTCACGGCGGCAAGCCCCGCCATCAGCGTGAACGATTCAAGATTGTGATCCCAAAATTCGGTCTTGCCGCCGAAGCCCCTCAGCTTGATCATCGAAAGCGCGAAGTCGAAATCGTACTTTTCGGCCTTCTGAACGATCTCCTTGTTCAGGTCGAAGGACGGCATGTATTGCGGCGACGTGCTGGAGAGAAGCCAACCGTTATTCCCGATCGGAATGAAGACACCAATTTGCATGGTCGTTCTCGCGTTTTTAAGGGGCCGATGGGCCGGAACTAACGCATTGCCTAGCAGGCTTCATGCCACATCCAATTCAGCCGTAATTTTCAATCCCTTGCAAGATCGCGATCGGACCATTCAGTCTTTTTCGGACCAATTGGTCCGTTTTTTATCGGCGCTTTGCCGTGTTCCTGAGCAACATGCTGCCCGTTCTGAGGTCAGGTTGATCAGCCAGCCGACAGAATACCCAAACTCCCTCTCAAGACGAGCGGATTTTGATTCCGCCGAGGATGATCCGCTGGACGTTGAGCGTTGCCTCTTCGAAGAACGCCTTGTCCGTCAGCCGCTTCTCCAGGATGGCATGAACCTGGGCCGAAAAGTCCGCGTAATGCTGCGTCGTCGACCAGATCGAGAAAATCAGATGGTAGGGATCCACGGGTGCGATCTTGCCGGCGTCGATCCAGGCCTGAATGACGGCTGCCTTTTCGTTCACGAGCCTTTTGAGGGAGGTGCGCAGCTCCTTGCCGAGCAGGGGCGCGCCTTGAACGATCTCGATGCAAAACAGGCGCGAGGCTTCGGGATATTTCCGCGAAAATTCCATTTTTCGCCGGATATAATCGCTCAGCGACTTGATCGGATCTCCCTCGACGTCGAGCGCGAGCATCGGAGCGAGCCACTCCGTCAGCAGGTTTTGCAGGGCTGCGACATAGACGTCTTCCTTGGTCGGGAAGTAGTAAAACAGATTGGTCTTGGAGACGTCGGCGGCTTCCGCAATCTGGTCGACGGTGGTTCCGTGCAATCCGTATCGCGCAAACAGCTCAAGCGCCGCGTCGAAAATGGCGATCCGCTTGTTCTCAAGCCGCTGTTGGCGGCGCGGCGTTTTGTCCGAGGGGGCCGTGGCCGTCCGCTTTCGATCCGTGCGGCTTCGGTTGCCGGCAGATCGAGCCTCTCTGCGCTCTCGCTTTAACCTGACGGATTTCATGCTGCCTATCTAGTTAGCGAATGCGAGCCTGCCCGTCACGAACAAAAGCAGCCAGCGATTGAGGAAGCATCCGTTGCCCACTCAAGCTTTCTTCGACCAAGCGAGCCTTCCAAAAGCTCGCCTGCAAAACTTGCCTGCAAAACTTGCCTGAAAGTTTTCGCGCCTCTCGAAGCGGCGCGGAGAATCGTTTTCAATCGCCAATACACCTTTTGGTTTTTAAAAACCATCGTACCATTTTTGCGGGCGAACACGCGTGCAGAAAAATTCCATCAGCACCTGCGCGCAGCCGTAGAATTACCGATTTTTGCGGCCGCCGCCTTGCGCTGGCCATCTTGGTTAAGCCGCCGCTAAGGAATTTCAAGCTATCGTGAGTGAAGCCATTCAGATCGGCGCTTTTTTTTGTTCTTATTTTGGAGACGTCTCGATGCTGCGCAATATGGCCATTGCCCCCAAGCTCGGCATTCTGGTGGGCGCAACGCTGATCGGTCTTTGCGTGGCCTGCGGAATCGCCAGCTACCTGATGAAGCAGGAAATGTTCAACGCGCGGGTCGACCAGACCAAGGCCATTGTCACCATGGCCAAGAACATGGCGGGCGAATTGAAGCGGCAGGTCGATGCCGGCGAGATGACCAAGGACCAGGCGATGGCGATGTTCCGCAAGCTCGGCAACGCCATGACCTATGACAACGGCTCCGGCTATCTCTTCGCCACCGGCTATGACGGCATCACCCAGCTGGCGCCCGATCCCAAGCAGGTCGGCATAAACCGCATGGACGTCGTGACCAACGGCCGGAAGCTCTCCCAGGAATTGATGGATGGCGTCCGCGCCAAAGGCGAGATCCTGTTGCCTTATGAATATGTCAAGCCCGGCCAGGAGACGCCGATCCGCAAGATCGGCTATGCGATCGCCGTTCCCGGCTTCGATATGTTCATGGGCACCGGCGCCTATCTCGACGACCTCGACGCCAAGCTGAGGCCGATCGTGTGGACGCTCGGTCTTTCCACCGTCGGCATCGGCCTGTTCTCGGGCTGCATCGCCTGGTTCATCGGCCGCGGCATCAGCCGTCCGCTCAATTCGCTCGGCGCCCGGATGGAAGGGATCGCCAATGGCGAACTCGACAGCAAAATTCCCGGCGCCGGCCGCGGCGACGAAGTCGGCAAGATGGCCAAGACCGTGCAGATCTTCAAGGACAACGCGCTGCGCATGCGCGAACTTGAAAAGTCGGAAACCGAGA
>Ga0070733_10001177_pt1 | contig 19760 bp, 18 predicted proteins | sample Coa_R1_9_FD_66450 | JGI IMG/M metagenome (GOLD analysis project Ga0070733, IMG submission 66450) | Surface soil microbial communities from Centralia Pennsylvania, which are recovering from an underground coalmine fire - Coalmine... | ecosystem: Environmental > Terrestrial > Soil > Unclassified ... | reverse complement strand
CGAGGAGAACCAGTCGTCGCGCTCGCCTTGTTCGAGGACGAACTGCAGCGACGCGAGGCCCGCCGTCAGCAGGCCGAGGCCGGCCCAGTCGATGCCGCCCTTAGGCTTGGCGATGTACTTCGGGCTGGGAATGAATGCCAGCGTCATGAGAAAGGCGGCGATGCCGATCGGGATGTTGATATAGAAGATCAGCGGCCAGCTCGCGTTGTCGACGATCCACCCGCCCAGCGCCGGACCGATCGCCGGACCGACCATCGCTCCCATGCCGAAGATCGCCATTGCGGCGCCGCGTCGCTGGGGCGGAAACGTCTCAAACATGATCGCTTGCGCGGTCGGCTGCAGCGCTCCGCCACCTAACCCCTGGACGACGCGGTAAAAGACCAAAACCCAGATCGAGCGGGCGGTTCCGCACAAGAGCGACGCTACGGTGAAGAGTGCGAGCGAGATCGCATAAAAGGTCTTGCGGCCGAGCAGCGCGGTCAGCCAGCCGTTGAGCGGCATAACGACGACGCTTGCCAGAATGTAGCCGGTTGCAACCCATGCAACCTCATCGACCGTCGCGCCGAGGTTGCCGCCGATCGTATTGAGGGCGACGTTGACGATGGTCGTGTCGATGATCGCCATGATCAAGCCCAGCATGACGGTCACGGTGACTAGTGCGACCGGCGCGTCGTCGCGTTGCGGCATTAAAGGCCTCGTACCCATTCTCGAACAAGGGACCGTCCGGTGCAGAGACTGGTTGCCGCATTTGCGCTCTTCGCGCTGATCGACGTGCTTGCGTTTCACACGCCGCTCTACCACGCCGCCCTTGATCCCTCGTCGAGCACGGGCAGCTTCGAATCGGCGATCGCTCAGTTCAACGCTTTCCACGGCGGGCGGAGCCGCGACGTCTTGGTGCTGGGCGATTCGCGGATCTACTCGGGACTGAATCCGCAGGCGGCAAGCGAAGCCGCCGGCACGCTGCGGTTTCTCAACGGCGGCGTCCCCGGAACGACGCCGCGCTGCTGGCCGTTCTTCGTGCGGGCGATCGATCCCGATGCGCGCCGCTTCGCGGCCGTGGTCATCGCGGTCGACACGTACGGCGACGACGACAGCGCGATCGGCAGCTTGGACGGCGACGACCGTCCGATGGACCTGCGCTACGTCGTCTTTCAAACGCGCTTGACCGACATTCCCAAGCTGGCCGGCTCGTTCTCCGATCCGCGCGAACGCGTCGAGAACGGAATCGACCTTTTCTGGCGAGCTTCGGAGCTGCGCGACGATTTTCAAGCGCTCGCGGCGAACCCGCTCGCGCGGCTGACGGCGATCGAGGGGGCGCGCAACACGGCGGCGTACGATCCGCTCGCCGCCCACCCGCGAAGCGAAACGCTCGCCGGCTTACACGTGGATTTCGCGACGAACGCAATCGTCTATCCGCCCGGGGCTACCGACGACGCGCGCGCCGCCATCGCCACGCAAGTGCTCGCGGCCGCCAAGCCGAGTCCCTCGTACGCGCGCTACCGGGAACAATGGCTGGCGCCGATCGTGGCGCGATATGCGGCCGGTGGAACGCCGGTCTTTTTCGTGCGCATTCCGACGCGTCCGGCGCATCGCATCTCGTCGCAGCTTCCCAGCGGTTCGCTCGTCGAAATTGCGCGAAACGACGGCGCGCGGTTCATTCCGGCCGCGAAGTATCTCGCTCTTGAGCGGCCGGAGCTCTTTGCTGATGAAGACCATCTCAATCGCGAGGGGAGTTTGCGGTTTAGCCATCTCCTTGGGGCGGATGTGGCGCGCTTGCTGGCCGAGGCGCGGCGGGGTGTGCCGGCCTCGCTAATTCTTAGGTTAACCGCTCGGCCGGCACACCCCGCCGCGCCTCGGCCAGCATACTCCGTGTTGGATCGGCAAGCGGATCGGGCGGCGGCTCCGCAAGGCGAGCATCACTCGCTTTCTTGGTTTGCGGCGGCTTGTGGGATTGGAATTCCGTTGCGTTTTCAGTCGTATGAGTTCTGGCTTTTCTTTGCGATCGTCGCTCTGCTCTTCTATCGGCTGCCGCGGCGTGCGGGCTGGTATGTCTTGCTGGTTGCGAGCTACTATTTTTACGCGCGCTGGAACGCGTGGTACGTGCTGTTCTTATGGATCCTTACGGCGAGCGATTTTGCGATTGCGATCTGGGTCGAGCGGGCGCGAGCGGCGGGGGGGCGGCACGTTCGCCTGCTGCTGGGTGCGGGCGTTGCGGCGAATCTTGCGTTTCTCGGGAGCTTTAAATACGCGAACTTTGGAAGCGGCACGGTGGCGGCGCTAATCGGCATGCACTCCAATCCTTGGCTCGTGAATCTTTTCGTGCCGATCGGCATCAGTTTCCATACGTTCCAAAGCATCTCGTATCTGGTGGACGTCTATCGTGGGCGCACGCCCGCGGTGCGAAAGCCGCTCGATTACGCGCTGTATTTGGCCTTTTTCCCGCAACTGCTGGCCGGGCCGATCGTTCGCGCCGGTCTGTTCTTCGGCGAGTTGTTTTCGTGGCGGCCGCCGGGACCCGACGACTTCAGTTACGGCTTTGCGCGGGCCGGTTTCGGTCTGCTGAAGAAGACGGCGGTTGCGGATCAGTTCGCATCGGTGGCAAATGCGTACTTCGATGGAATTGCAGCCCATCCGGGCGCTCCCGCGGCTTGGAGCGCGCTCTTTGCTTTTAGCATGCAGATCTATTTCGATTTCTCGGGCTATAGCGACATTGCAATCGGGTGCGCGAGAATTTTGGGCTTCGTCTTTCCGGAGAACTTCCGCATGCCGTATCTCGCGACGAGCATCGGCGACTTCTGGCACCGGTGGCACATCACGCTCTCCACGTGGCTGCGCGACTATCTCTACGTTCCTTTGGGCGGAAGCCGCGGCGGTTTAGCGGCGACGCTGCGCAACTTGATGGTCACGATGCTCTTGGGCGGCCTCTGGCACGGCGCACAGTGGACCTTCGTTGCGTGGGGCGGCTTTCACGGCACGATGCTCTGCATCGAACGACTGCTCGGCATCGGCCGCAAGGGGAGTTCGCCGGCCGGCGTAGTGCTGCTCGCGCGCGTAACGCTCACGTTTGCGATCGTCACGCTCGGCTGGGTGCTTTTCCGGGCGCCAACCTTCGGCGCCGCCGTTGCCGTCTATCGAGCGCTCTTCGCCGGGGGGGCCGGCGCGTCGCTGTTGACGGGATGGCAAGCGGTGCTTGCCGCCGGCATCGTCGTCTTCGGGGGCGTGCGCCTGTTGCTCGAACGCCGGAGCGTTGCACCGGCGTGGCAAGGGCTGCGTCCGGGCATCCAGGTTGGAGCGCTCGCCGGCTTGCTTTTGGCGCTCGCGCTCTTCTCGTGGCCCGGCCTCTCGCCGACCTTCATCTACTTCAAGTTTTAGGAGCCGGCGGGCTCCTAAAGGGCTAAGCGTAGGCTCCTGATGTAAACTACCGGGAGTGCGGGAAGAAGAAGATCAAGCGATTGCAATCTCCGCGTTTGAAGGAGCGCGCGTGATCACGCTGCGCGGCGAGTGGGACGTCTCAAACCGGGAGCGGCTTCGCGATGCCTTGAGTTCGCTTGGAGACGAGGGCGACGTGGTCGTCGACCTGCGCGAAGCGAGCTTCTTTGATTCGACGGCGCTGGCCGAGCTGATCGCGCTCTACAAGCGCTTGACCGGCGACGGGCGCCGCCTGGAAGCGCTGGTCGGCGAGAGCAATATGCGTCGGCTGCTGGAGCTGACGAGTCTCGACAACCTGCTGGGCGTCTCGAGCATGCGAGCGCGCTACCTGATGGAACGCCTGCCGCCGCCCGCGTGGCCGTCGGGGGATTCGGCGTGACCCCGTTGAGCGCGCATCGCGCCTCGCTCGAGCGGTATCTCAGTGAGATCGCCTTCCCCTTCGACTCCGTCGCGGGGCGCATTATCGCCGAGCGTCTCCCGATCTCGTCGGCGCGCGATCCGGTTCGGCCGTGCCTGTTGCTCTGGGCCTGCGCGGCCAATGGCGGCGATACTGCCGATGCGCTTCCCGTTGCCGTCGCCTTCGATCTCTTCGACCGATTCATGCTGCTGCACGACGAGCTTGCCGACGTACGCGCCGATACGATCGTTCGCTGGGGCCTCGGCCAGAGTCTCAACGCCGGCGACGCGTTCTATGCCTTGGCTTTTCGCAGTCTTGCCAGCGACGTCGGCGATCCGGCGTGCCGGCTCCAGGTGGCACGGCTCGTCGGGGAAGCGGTTCTGGAGGCGATCGAAGATCGCGAGGGCGCGATGGAAGGGCGCTGTGCGCTCACCGGAGCCGCGCTGCAGGCCGGCGCCATCATCGGCGGAGCCTCCCCCGACGTCGCGGCGACCTTCGCCCGAGCGGGGCGGGCGCTCGGAATGGCGAGCGAGACCAACGATAGCGAAAGCGCGAAGCGGTTCGCTCGCGCGTCGATTGGCGCGCTGCAGCCGTGCACGCGCGAAGCCGACCTCGACGTCTTTGCGGAAGTCGCATTCTACGTTGCGCGACAAGCTGCCTAATCGTTCGACCCCGTCGCGCAAGGCGGAGCATCTTCGAATCAACATCGAACAAGACGTCGGCGCGAAGGGCCTGACTGCCGGGTTCGAGCGCCACGCGTTGTTGCATCGCGCGCTGCCGGAAATCGATCTCGCCGACGTTGACACGTCGATGCACCTCTTCGGCCGCCGGCTGGGCGCGCCGCTGCTGATCTCGTGCATGACCGGTGGAACGCCGGAGGCTACGGCGATCAATCGTCGCCTCGCAAAAGTCGCGGCGCATTACGGCTTCGCCATGGGTTTGGGCTCGGGTCGCGTTCTGCTCGAGGCGCCCGAGACGATCGAAAGCTTCGACGTGCGCGCGCATGCTCCGGAGACCTTGCTCTTCGCAAATCTCGGCGCCGTACAGCTGAACAAGGGCTACAAACTCGCGCAGTGCCGGCGTCTGGTGGAAATGCTGAAGGCCGACGCGCTCGTGCTGCATCTCAATCCGCTGCAAGAGGCGCTCCAGCCCGAAGGCGAGACGTGCTTTCGCGGACTGCTCGGACGGATCGGCGAGCTGTGCGGGCGCGCCGATTTTCCGGTCGTCGTCAAAGAGGTCGGGTTCGGCATCGGCGCCGGCGACGTTCGCGCGCTCTTCGATGCCGGCGTCGCTGCGGTGGACATCGCCGGTGCCGGCGGCACGTCGTGGAGCGAGGTCGAGCGCTATCGGATCACCGAACCCTGGCGGGCGCGAGTTGCCGGCGCATTCGCCGCGTGGGGTATTCCGACCGCGCAGGCGATCGCCGATGCGCGCGCGATCGCGCCCGAGGGGACGCTGATCGCCAGCGGAGGAATCCGGACGGGTCTCGAGGCTGCCAAAGCGCTCGCGCTCGGTGCCGACCTCGTGGGGATCGCCGGGCCGTTCCTCCGCGCCGCCGACGAGAGCCTCGAAACGGCGCTCGAGGTTGCCCGTGAATACCTCGAGACGCTGCGCGTTGCGATGTTCTGCGCGGGCGCCCAGCGGCCGGCCGAGCTGCGCGGCCGGCTTGAATTTCGCCCTTGACTAAGTGGACTAAGTCCTATAGACTAACGCATCATGAAAAGTGTGAACATCCACGAGGCAAAGACTCACTTTTCGGCGCTCCTCGCCCGCGTGGAGGCCGGCGAGGAAGTCGTGATTGCCAAGGCGGGGCGCCCCATTGCCCGTCTGGTGCCGGCGCAAAGGCTCGCCCAGCGCGAGCTCGGCTGGGACAGCGGCCTGAGCTTTTGGATTGCCGAAGACTTCGACGAATACTTGCCGGAAGAGTTTGCCGAGTACGTCGAGTGAGGCTGCTGCTCGATACGCGCGTCTGGCTCTGGATGGCATTGGCGCCGCAGCGTCTCGGCGCAGATTCGCGTTTGATGCTGGAGGACCGAGGCAATGCGCTCTTCCTCTCAATCGCCAGCGCCTGGGAGATCGTCAGAAAAGACGCCCTCGGCAAACTCGAGCTGCCGATCGATGCGGCGACGTATCTGCGGTCGCGTCTTGCGCGTAGCGGAGCCGAGCTGCTGCACCTCTCGCTCGATCATCTATTTGCGCTCGGTTCGCTACCCGATCGTCATCGCGATCCGTTCGATCGCGTGCTCGCGGCCCAGGCGAAAGTCGAAGGCATGAGTTTGATGTCCGCGGATCCGCGCGTTCTTGCCTACCCGGTATTGACGATCGACGCGCGCACGTGAATCTGGGTCTGCGGGCCGCCGACACGTATTGCCGCGTGCTGACGCGCGGGCACTACGAGAACTTCTCGGTTGCATCGCGCTTCGTAGACGCGGCGAGGCGGCGCGATCTCATGCGTATCTACGCCTTTTGCCGAACGACCGACGATCTCGGTGACGAGAGCCCCAACGGCACGGCGCTGCCGCGGCTCGAACGCTGGAAGGACGAAGTTCGCGCGCTGTTTGCCGGCGTGCCGCCGGTCCATCCGGTGCTCGTCGCGCTGGCCGAAACGATCGAGCGGCGCGCCATTGGGGCGCAGCCCTTTTTCGACCTGATCGAGGCCAACGTGCAGGACCAAAGCGTACTGCGCTATGCGACGTGGGAAGAACTCGACGGTTACTGCCGGCTTTCGGCGGCGCCGGTAGGCCGGATGGTCCTTCGAGTCTTCGGAGTTGCGAATGAGGAGGCGGGCCCGCTCTCCGACGACGTCTGTATCGGCCTGCAGCTCGCCAACCACGCGCAAGACGTCCGGCGCGACGCGGCCATCGGACGCAAATACTTGGTCGAAAGCGACGTCGCCGCGGTGGGTGTGCCCGGCGCCGCCGAGAGGATGGTACGCCGCGCCCGTGCCTTGCTTGCTTCGGGTGAGCGGCTCGAAGCCTACGTGCCCCGCGTGCTCCGCCTCCAACTGGCGCTTTATCGGATGGGAGGGCTGGCGATCTGCGACGCCATCGAGGCGCTGGGCTACCGGACCGAGCAGGAACGGCCGAGCCTTTCGACGCCAACGAAGGTATCGGTGGTGCTTCGCGCCGCAGTAGAGAGCTTTTCTCGAAGGCCGGCATAGATGATCGATACCGAACAGCTCCGCGCGGAGCGCTTCAACCGGGATATGGCTAAGCGCGAAGCGAGCAACTTCTATTGGGGCTTCATCTCACTCAGCCATCACGAGCGGATGGCTATTTACGCGCTCTACAACTTTGCCCGCCAGGTAGACGACGAGGCCGACACCGTCGGAGTCGAGAATTTGCCGGCGCGCCTGGCCGTTCATCGCGCGCGCATCTCTGCAGCCGTGCGCGGCGACTACGGGGACGACCCGATCTTGCGCGTGCTCTCCGAGGCTATCGAGCGTTATGCCATTCCGGAAGAAGAGCTGGCGATGCTGATCGACGGCGTCGAGATGGACTTTAGCCAAACCCGGTATCAAACGTTCGACGAACTGAAGGATTACTGCAACCTCGTCGCCTCGGTTGTCGGCCGGATGTGCGTGCGCATCTTCGGGTTCAGCGATCCGATCGCGCTGCAGCGTGCCGACGATCTCGGCATGGCGCTGCAGCTCACCAACATCTTGCGCGACGTCCGCGAAGATGCCGTCGACATGAATCGCATTTATCTGCCGCAGGACGAGCTCGCGCGGTTCGATATTCCCGAATCGGCACTTTTTTCCGGGGAGATTCGCCCCGGCTGGAACGAGCTGATCGCCGAGCAAGTCGCGCGTGCGCGAACGTATTTTGAGACGGGATACGAAGTGCTGCGTTATATCCCGCGCCGCCCCGCCGCGTGCGTCCAGACGATGGCGGGGATCTACGAAGAGCTGCTCAAGAAGATCGAGCGCGAGCCGGGGCTTCCGCTGCGAGCTCGCGCCGCGCTCTCTAAGACCGAAAAGCTCCTCGTGGTGGTGCGATCGTGGCTGTCGAGCGCGTAGCGGTCGTCGGAGGCGGTCTCGCCGGGCTGGCCGCGGGTCTTGCGCTCAAAGCGGCCGGAGCGCGCGTCGAGCTCTTCGAGCGAAGCCGCATCCTCGGCGGCCGCGCAACTTCCTTCGAAATCGACGGCGTGGAAGTGGACAATGGCCAACACGTCTTCTTGGCGTGCTGCACGGAGTTCGTCAACTTCGCGAAGGCCGTCGGCATGAGCGGCCAACTTCACCTGCAAGACCGCTTCGACGCGACGATCCTCTCGCGAAGCGGCAAAGCGGGACGGCTGCGCACCGCGGCATTACCCGCGCCGCTCCATTTGATCGGTTCCTTTGCGAGCTACTCGCACCTCCGCGTTGCCGGAAAACTGCGCATCGCACGGGCACTCGCGGCGGCACTGCTCGGCCGAGGCGACGCGAACGAGACCTTCGAGGCGTGGCTGACGCGCAACGGCCAAGGAGCGGAGGAGCGCGCGGCGTTTTGGGATCCGTTCTTCATTCCGGCGTTGAACGCATCATTCGATCGCGTCGGAGCGTCCGACGCGATGTTCGTGTTAAAGACCGCTTTTCTGCGCGACGCCGGCGCCGCGCGCTTCGGCTTCTCAAAAGTCCCCCTCGCGCACCTAGCCACAGCCGCCGCCAGCAGACTCGACGCCGTCCACACCTCAACCCCGGTACTCTCCGTCACCCTGACCCCCGTCGAAGGGCACGCCAAAAGTGTCACCCTGAGCCTGTCGAAGGGTGACGCGCACTTCGACGCCGTCGTTCTTGCGGTGCCCCCGCGCCAGGCCGAGCGCATCCTCGGCGACCCCGCGCGCTACGGCGTAAGGAACCTCGATCGCTACGACCCCTACCCGATTATCGACGTTCACCTGTGGCACGGCGGTGGAACAATCGGCCGCGACTTTGTCGCCGCGCTCGAATCGCCGTTGCAGTGGATCTTCGAAAAGGAGCCGGGATATCTGTGCTGCAGCTTCAGCGCCGCCGACGAATATCTCCGCCAGCCGACCGCGGAACTCGAATCGCTCGCCTGGCGCGAGACGCAGACGTTTCTGCCGGCACTCAAAGATGCAACGCTCGTTCGCAGCGCCGTCACGCGAAACCCCGAAGCAACGTGGCTTCCGCAGATCGGCGCCAAGCGAACGGAACAGCGCACCAACCATCCCGCAATCGCAATAGCGGGCTCGTGGACCGAAACCGGCTGGCCCGACACGATGGAATCGGCCGTTCGCAGCGGCAACCTCGCAGCTCGAGTCGTTCTGGAACGCCGTGCGGGCTCTCCCGATGGATAGCCATCAAGCGTTACGGCGCGCCACCGACTGGCTGCTGAAGGAACAGTCGCCGGAGGGCTGGTGGTCGGGCGAACTCGAGACGAACGTCACGATGACCGCCGAGCACGTGTTGCTGTTTCGCTTCTTGGGCTTGCCGCACGACGAGTTTCGCGCGGGGGCAATCGGTCATCTGTTCAAGCATCAGCGCAACGACGGATCGTGGGCGCTCTACTACGGCGGCCCGGCCGATTTGAGCACGACGATCGAAGCCTACGTTGCGCTCAAGGTGCTGGGCGTCGATCCGTCACGCGATGAGATGCGCAAGGCGCTGCACGTGATCGTGCAGCAGGGCGGCGTGGCAAACGCGCGGGTCTTCACGAAGATTTGGCTGGCGCTCTTCGGCGTCTATCCTTGGTCGGGCGTGCCGTCGCTGCCGCCCGAGCTGGTCTATTTTCCGCTCTGGATGCCGTTCAATCTGTACGATTTTGCCTGCTGGGCCCGCGGAACCGTCGCGCCGCTGACGATCGTCGTCTCTAAGCGGCCGGTTCGCGCGCTCGGCGTCGACGTCGGCGAAATCATCGCGCCTGGAACCGAAGGGGATCTCCAACGCGTGACCGGGTCGCGCCATTGGCTGATGTTCGTCGAGAAGTTGCAGAAGCTCTACGAGCGGTTGCCGGTTCAACCGTCTCGCGACGATGCGCGGCAACGCGTGGCGCAGTGGGTCGTCGAGCGCCAAGAGGCCGACGGGAGTTGGGGCGGCATTCAGCCGCCGTGGGTCTATTCGCTCATTGCGCTCGACCTGATGGGATACGGCGTGGATCATCCGGTGATGCGCAAGGGCATCGAAGGCATGCGCCGTTTTATCATCGACGAACGCGGCGATTGGCGCTTTCAGGCCTGCATGTCGCCGGTATGGGATACGGCGTGGGCCGTGCGAGCGCTCGCGATTGCCGGCTTTGGCGAATCGCACCCGGCGATGCGACGCGCCGTGGCGTGGCTGCTGCGCGAACAAATTCCCGACGACGCACCGGGCGACTGGCGCATGAAGTGCACGGAGACGCGCGGTAACGGCTGGGCGTTCGAGTTTGACAACGACGCCTATCCGGACATCGACGACACAACGATTGTCGTGCTGGCGCTGCTCGAGGGCGGGGAGCGTAACGCAATCGCCGATTCGGTCGAACGCGCGCGGCGCTGGACGCTGGCGATGGACTCGCGCAACGGCGCCTGGGCGGCGTTCGATCGGGACAATACTCGCGAACTGCTCTACCGTATGCCGTTTTCGGATTTCGGAGCGATGATCGACCCGCCGACGGAAGACGTAACCGCACACGTGCTGGAGATGCTCGCGGCCCTCGGCGAGGGCGCGTCGAATCCGGCGGTCGCCCGCGGCTTGGAGTATCTGCGTGCCACGCAAAAGCCGTGGGGTTCCTGGTACGGACGCTGGGGCGTCAACCACATCTACGGCACCTGGTGCGTGATCTCGGCATTGACGGCCTTACGAACCGGAGTGGAGATGATCGAGCGCGCCGTCGCGTGGCTGCTCTCGGTGCAGAATGCCGACGGCGGCTGGGGGGAAAGCTGCCACTCCTATGCCGACGAGTCGTTCGCCGGCATCGGGAGCAGCACGCCGTCGCAGACCGCCTGGGCCGTGCTCGCGCTGCAACTTGCCGGCAGCCCGCAACATCCGGCGGTCGGCCGGGGTCTTGCCTATCTGTGCGAGCGGCAGCGCGGCGACGGGACGTGGGACGAGCCGGAGTGCACCGGAACCGGTTTCCCTCGCGACTTTTACATCAACTACCACCTTTATCGCCACCTCTTCCCAACCATGGCCCTCGCAATGGACGACCTTCGTCGAAGGGCGAAGGGTGACGAAGCCACCAACCCTGAAGGAAGTAACCCATGAGCATGCCCCTCCAACAGAAGATTGCCGTGGCCAAGTATATCGCCGGCAAGCGCCTGCGCGGCGAGAAGAAATATCCGCTCGTGCTGGAGCTCGAGCCCTTGCTGCAATGCAATCTTGCCTGCGCGGGCTGCGGTAAGATCCAGCATCCCGACGAGATTCTTCGTCAGCGATTGAGCGTCGAGGAATGCATCGCTGCCGTCGAAGAGTGCGGCGCGCCGATGGTTTCGATTGCGGGCGGTGAGCCGCTGGTGCACGATCAGATGCCGCAGATCGTCGAGGAGCTGGTCAAGCGTAAAAAGTACGTCTTCCTCTGCACCAACGCGCTGCTGCTGAAGAAGAAGATTCATCTCTTCAAACCCTCAGTCTATTTCGTGTGGATGATCCATCTCGACGGCATGCGCGAGCGTCACGATCAGTCCGTATGCCGCCAAGGCGTCTTCGACAAAGCGATCGACGCGATCAAAGAGGCCAAGGCCCAGGGTTTCCGCGTCTTTACCAACACGACGTTCTTCGATCAGGATGGCCCGGAATCGATTCGCGAGGTCCTGGATTATCTCAACGACGATCTCAAAGTCGACATGATGCAGATCTCGCCGGCCTACGCGTACGAGAAGGCGCCCGACCAGGAGCACTTCCTCGGCGTCAAGCGAACCCGCGAAATCTTCACTCAGGTCTTCGCCGACGGCAAGCGCCGCAAGTGGCGGCTCAATCACAGCCCGCTGTACTTGGATTTCCTCGAGGGTAAGGTCGACTTCGAATGCACGCCGTGGGGGATTCCGTGCTACACGGTCTTCGGCTGGCAGCGCCCGTGCTACCTCATGAGCAAAGAGAGCTATGCCCGCACCTATCAAGAGTTGCTCGACGAAACCGACTGGTCGAAATACGGGCGCGGTAAGCATGAGTCGTGCGAGAACTGCATGGCGCATTGCGGTTACGAACCAACGGCCGTCATTCGCACGACGGGTTCCATTAAGGAATCAATTCGCGCCGCAATGAACTAGCGGCCGATGAATCGCAGCCGGGTTGGGCTGGCCGTTACGCTTGCGTTTCTCGTTGCGTGCGCCGGCCGGGGCAGCGGTCCCGTCAACTCGTTGCCGCAGGCTGCGGCGCCCGGAGCCCTGCTCCCGGCGACCGGCGGCACCGAGCTTCCGGAGCCTCCCGTCGTTCAAGCGGTCGACGGCGTCGCGAAGTTCTCGCTGATTGCCGAGAATGACCAAGCGACCGGAGAGCCGACCTTCGAGTACAAGGGCGCGCTCGGGGTTATTCCGACGATCGTCGTCGACCCGGGGGATACGATCGAGCTCAGGCTCAAGGACAAGCTTCCAAACGAACCGCCGCCGGAAGTCATGCCGGACACACCGATGCCCGACGAGATCAATCTGCATTTCCACGGACTCGGATCCTCTCCGGAAAAGCCCGGCGACGACGTCCTAACCACCCTGGCCAAGCCGGGCGAAACGCTGCATTATGTGGTTCACGTGCCCGTTACGCAAGAGCCGGGGCTCTACTGGTACCATCCGCACGTGCACGGGCAGACCAGTTATCAAGTCGGTGAAAGCGGAATATCCGGCGCGATCGTCGTGCGGGGGATCGAGAAGCACCTGCCCGAGCTCGGCCGGATGAAGCACCGGCTAATCATCGTTCGCGCGACGGGAATTGGCGCAAACGCCGAACCCGAAGGCGGCATGCCGCCGGCAACCGCCAAACCGCAAAACAGTAACAAGGAACCGTGCCTCTTTCACGACGGTCTGACGGTGACGCTTAACGGCGTAGCGCAGCCCGACATTTCGATCGCGCCGGGCGAGCGGCAGTTCTTCCGCGTCGTCAACGCCACCGGTCACAAGACGCTCAAGCTCGCCGTGGAAGGCGAGAACGTTCAGCTCGTTGCGGTCGACGGATTTGCGCTCGACACGTACCCGGGCACGCCGCCGACCGAGTCGATGCCGTATCTTATCGTTCCACCCGCATCGCGCGCGGAGTTCATCGTCACCGGTCCGGCCGGCGGTCACGGCAAGTTCCGGACGCTCTGCTATAACTCGGGTCCCAACGGCGACGGCGATCCGCCGTGGTTACTGGCGCATCTCGTCGCGCCGAAGAAGCCCGATGGAGGCGACTTCTCGAGGCGGCCGATCACCGTCGGCGCGCCGCTGCCGCAGGACGGCTACTCGACCAAACTGCCGCCGCCCGCGGCCAAACGCGTGGTCGTCTTTAGCGAAAACAATAAGCCGCAGTTCTTCATCAACGGCAAGAGGTTTTCGATGAAGTCGAAACCGATGTACGTAGTGCGCGTCGGCACCGTCGAGGAGTGGCACGTCGTGAACGTCACGCAGGAGATTCACGATTTTCACATCCATCAGCTGCACTTCTTGGTTCAAAGGATCAACGGCGTGCCGGTCAAGCACCCGTTTTGGGCCGACAGCTTCGTCCTGCCGCATCGCTATCCGGTCGGAACCAAGAGCATCCCGGGCACGCTCGACCTGTTAATGGATTTCCGTTCCCCGCTGATCCGCGGCGAGTTTCTCTTCCACTGCCACATCCTCGACCACGAGGACGAAGGCATGATGGCCAAGATCGAGGCGATTTAGCGGGCGATACGCAATGCGCCCGGGTATTTATAGCGCATCACTTTCTCGAGATTAATGCCGCGGATGATGCCTTCCGCGTGGTAGGTCAATCCCCAGGAATCGATCGAGGACATGTCCGGAAAGATGCACGCTTCGAGCGTTTGATCGATCGCGTTCTTCTCGTACCAACCTCCGCCCGAACCGGAGGTCCCGCCGAATTGGTCCGAGCCGCCCAATAGCGAGCAGTAGCACGACGCGGGGTTTCCCGAGCACGAGCCGACCGCCGGCTTCAAGATATACGCCAGCGCGGCCAGCGACGGTTTCGTCGTGTAGAGCGTCTCCAACAGGATGTGGATGCGCGATCCGTCTTTCTTGCTGGTGTATTGGCAAAAGGTTCTGTCGCCCGCGAGGAAGAGGAACTTTGAGGAGTTGCTGCCGTACACCGGACGGCGAAGTTCTAGCTCGCCGCCGGTCTGCTTGCAATAGGCCGCCGCTGCCGTCTGCGCAGATGCGGTCGCCGCAGCGAAGGAGTTTGCCGAGAGGGGAGGCGACGCGCTCGCGCCGATGCCGCCGCACCCTGCGATCGCGACGCCTGCGGCGGCGAAGATTGCCAAGATTGAAGGTTTCATATCGCGTCTTAGTACCGTGCGGCCCCGAAGGACGCCTGTGCTCCAAGGAACCGTTGCGGCAATACGAGTAACGAGGGTGATATGACCCACGGGTTCGGCGGCATTGCGCGACGCCTCGATAACCTGGAACGTCGTGTTGACGCCATGGACACCCGGTTCGATCGGTTCGAGGTGAAGGTGCTCCAGCGCTTCGACTCGCTCGACGCGCGATGGCCGATCGCGTCTTCCTGACCGGGGCAACCGGATTCGTCGGCTCGCATATTCTGCGCGAACTGCTCGATGCCGGCTATCGAGTCCGCGCGCTGGTTCGCGGAGGAAAAGACGTTGACGAGCGCGCCGAGCGAGTCGAAGGCGACCTAAGAAACGTCGGCGCCTTCGCGCAGGCGCTTCGAGGATGCCGCTACGCCGTGCACTGCGCGGCGCTCTATACTTTCGCGCCGCGCGCGAAGCGCGATGTCACCGCCGTCAACGTTGAAGGGACCGCGAGCCTCATGCTCGCGGCTGAGCTGGCCGGCGTCGAGCGCATGGTCCTTACTTCGAGCTCCGCGACCCTCGGTCACGCGCACAGCGGCTACCACCGCTCCAAGCTCGATCAAGAGCGTGCGGCCTTTGCGTCGCGCGTTCCCGTGATCGCGCTGCTTCCGACGGCGCCCGTCGGGCCCGGCGATTGGAAGCCGACGCCGACGGGCAAGCTCGTGCTCGATTTTGCGCGCGGGAAGATCGTCGCGAAAGCGCCGGGATCGGGCGGGATGAACCTGGTCGCCGTCGAGGACGTCGCGCGCGCGCACGTCGCCGCGCTGCAGCGCGGGAAAATCGGCGAACGCTACGTGATCGCCGGCGAAAATCTCGCCATGGACGAGATTTGGCTGCGGCTGGCGCAAATCACCGGCCGCCCGATGCCGAAATGGCGCGCGCCCTACGCGCTGGCGCTTGCCGCCGCCTACGGTGACGAATTCCGATGCGCCATCACGGGTTCCGAGCCAAAGGTCCCGCTCGAAGGCGTTCGGTTATCGCGCGAGCGGATGTATGCCGATTCGTCAAAAGCGCAAGCCGAACTCGCCTACCAAGTCACCCCGGTTAAGCCGGCGCTCGAACGCGCCGTCACGTGGTACCGCGAAGCCGGCTTGGCCTAGGACCCCGACAGACTCCTAGCCGTTTAAGAAGGGTTTGCCTTCGTGCGCGACCAGCAAGTCGTGCATATCGTTGGCGTGATCTTCCTCTTGTGCCAGGATGCCTTCGAGCATCGTGCGCGTGGTCGGATCCTTTTCGCCGAAGAAGCGAATCAGATCGCGGTAGTGTTCCACCGCAATGCGTTCCGCCACGAGATTCTCTTTGATCATGTCGATCAGCTTCTTCGCGTTGCCGTACTCGGTTGCCGAGCGCGTTTGGAGGCCCTGCGGGTCGAAGTTGGGCGTGCCCCCGAGCTGATTGATGCGGTTGGCGATCTTCTCCATGTGCTCGGTCTCGTCGCGGGCATGCTCGGCGAACTCGGCCTTGACGCTTTCGCTATCGATCCCGACCGCCGCGATGTTGTGCATCGTGTACCGCAGAACGCAAACGATTTCCGTGGCCAAAGCCCCTTGCAGAAGGTCTATCGCTTGTTGCGCGTCGCCTCCATAGTTTTGCGTGACCGCGCCGCGCTCGATATTCTCTTTCGCGCGCCGGCGCAGTTCGGTGATGTCGGTGAGGAAGGGCTGGCTGGACGTTGTCATGACAGGCTCCTTACGGGGGGTAGAATTTGCTGCTCTTAAACGTGGCTTCGATTTTGGATTGGCTTCCCGACGCCGGTACGGTCGCCTTCCCATTGAACTCGGTCCCGCGAACGATCGCCCGCCCCTTGGCATAACGATTTCCGCCGGAATCGTAGAGCGTAAACGCGGTCTTCGCCCGGCTCTTGGATTGGGATACCACTTTTCCCGAGATCGTAAGATCCATGCTACCCGAGGACAAGCTTATCTCAAACAGTCCGGAGATCTTCGCGCCTGCAAGCGCGATCTTGACGGTTACGCGTCCGGACTGCGTCTGGCTGCCCTGGACCTCTTCGATCGAGCCGGAGTACCACCCGGCGACGCTTACCGTGGATGGGGTGACGGCTGCCCGGGGCGCAGCCGCATGCTACGATGCACCGATGACGATGCCTCCCTCGGTGAGCCCGGGCATCACCCTGATTGCGGCGACGTCGCTGGAATGCAACGCGCTGCGGCGCGTGCTTCCCGAGGCGCGGGTCGTGCAGGTTGGGATTGCGCTGGCGGACTTGAGAGCGCCGCTCGGCGACACGATCGTGAGCTGCGGTTTGGCGGGCGGATTGCGAAGCGATCTTCCGACCGGGACGCTCTTGATTCCGCGCGAGGTTCGCCGCCCAGACGGCGACGCGCTGCTCTGCGACGCCGAGCTTGTCGAAGCGCTGGCGGAGGGAGCGCGCTCGCTGGGAATCGAGCCGGTTTTTGCAGCGTTGCTCACCACCGACTCGATCGTCAACGGCGCGGCACGCGACATGTGGGCGGCGCAAGGGTTTGCCGGAGTCGACATGGAGACCGGCCGCCTCGCGGCACCGCGCGTCGCCGCGGTGCGAGTTATCTTGGATACGCCCCATCACGAGCTTTCGGCCGAATGGCGGACGCCGCTGCGGGCGATGCTCAATCCGCGGAACTGGCCGCAAGCGGCATGGCTGGCACGAGAGGCGCCGCGTGCGGCCAGGCTGGCCGCTTTGGTGCTTGGAGCAACGCAGGGCATCGGCGGGCAGGTGCGTATATCGCGCCAATGGTAATCGAGCGCATCGACTCCCCGGCCGACGTCAAACGTCTGAAGCGCGAAGAGATCGACGTCCTCGCTAGCGAGATCCGCGAACTCCTGGTCAGCACGTGCGCCGTCAACGGCGGGCATCTCGCGCCCAACCTCGGCGTCGTGGAGCTGACGCTGGCGCTGCATCGCGTCCTCGATCTGCCCGCCGACAGGCTCGTTTGGGACGTCAGCCATCAAACGTACGTCCACAAGATCCTCACCGGCCGGCGCGACCGGTTTGGGACGATCCGCAAGGGCGGGGGCCTCTCCGGCTTTGCGATGCGCAGCGAATCGCCGTACGATCCCTTTGGCGCGGGGCACGCCAGCACGTCGGTGGCCTCGGCGCTCGGCATGGCGTTGGCGCGCGATTTGGTAGGCGGCGACGAGACCGTGGTCGCGGTGCTCGGCGACGGCGCCCTGACCGGTGGGCTTGCGTACGAAGCGCTCAACAACGCCGGCGCGCTGCGAAGTCCGTTCATCGTCATTTTGAACGACAACGAGATGTCGATTGCGCCGAACGTCGGCTCGATCGCCGCGTATCTCTCAGTTTTGCGCACCAAGCCGTTCGCAAACTTCGTGCGCCGCACCGGAAAGGAAATGCTCAAGCGCATTCCGTTAGGGTCGGCGGCGAAGCGAGCCATCGAGGGCGCAGAGATCGGCGCGATGCACTTTATCGGCCCTGCGGAAAAGGCCGCCGTGATCTTCGAGGAGCTCGGATTTCGCTACATCGGCCCGATTGACGGTCACAACTACGACGTGCTCGTCGACGCTCTGCAAACCGCAAAGGACTTCGACCGCCCCGTGCTGCTCCACGTTCGCACGGTCAAGGGAAAAGGCTACGAACCGGCCGAGCGCGACTCGCGAACCTTTCACGGCATCGGCGCCAATGCGTTCGAGCCGAGCAACGGCGGCAAGAAGAGCGCGCCGGGCGGGCGCCCGAAGTTTTCCGACGTTTTCGCCGACGCCATGATCGCCGTTGCCGAGAAGGATCCTCGCGTGGTCGGCATCACGGCTGCTATGCCCGACGGCACCGGCCTTGCCAAGTTTGCAAAACGCTTTCCGGAACGCTACTTCGACGTCGGCATCGCCGAAGCGCACGCGGTCTGTTTCGCGGCGGGTCTGGCGTCGAGCGGATTGCGGCCGGTCTGCGCGATCTATTCGACCTTCTTGCAGCGCGCGTACGACCAAGTCGTGCACGACGTGGTCGTCCAGAATCTGCCGGTGGTCTTCTGCATGGACCGGGCCGGCTTCGTCGGCGACGATGGTCCGACGCATATGGGCCTGTACGACATCGCGTATATGCGTACGCTGCCCAACATGACGCTGATGGCGCCGCGGAACGAGGCCGAGCTGCAGCCCATGCTGGAGCACGCGCTATCGCTGAACGCGCCGTCGGGAATCCGCTACCCGCGCGGATCGACCAGCGGCCGTCACGACGAACCGCTCGCGCCGCTCGTCCACGGTAAGGCCGAAGTGCTGCGCCGGGGGCGCGACGTCGTCATCATCGGATACGGCACGAGCGTGGACATCGCGCTCGACGCGGCTAACGCCTTAGGCGACGGGCCGCAGGTCACGGTCGTCAACGCGCGTTTTGCCAAACCGCTGGACGAGGCGCTGCTCCTCGCCCTCGAGCGGGAGCACACCCATCTCATTACGCTGGAGGAGCACTCGCTTGCGGGCGGCTTTGGCTCGGCGGTCGCCGAGTTCGTCTCGGACCGGGGCCTCAGGCTTCGGGTGGAGCGAATGGGCGTCCCGAGCGTCTTGGTCCAGCACGATTCCCAGGAGAAGCAGCGCGCGCTCTTCGGCCTGACCGGCGAGGCCCTCGCCGGCCGAGTTCGGCAAATCTGCGCTCGCGATAAGACTCCGGCCCCCGTACGCTAACGGCGCAAGCCGTCTAGGCGCGGCGAAGACCTCGGCCAGTGGGAACAACCGCGTCGAATCTGCACGTCTTGCTCCCGCCGGAGGTCAGCGACGGCCTCTCCGAAATTTCGCGAGCCTACGAAGGCCTGGGCTATGCGCCCGCGAGCGCCGCAGATTGGGAGAAACGCGTAATACTGCGAACCGGCGATTCCCAACGCTACATCTCGGTTTATGATTCGGACAACGACAAGCTCGACTCCGGGGAGCTCAAAGAACTAGCCGCACGGCTTTCGGAACGGTTGCACACCGTTGCTTTGCAGACGGCGGTCTACGACAGCGACGCCTACCTGTTTCTGCTCTACCACGATGGAAAGCAAATTGATGCCGCCGCCGAGGGCGAGCCTTGGTGCCTCGACGTACTGGAAGTCTTGCCGGCGGCGAGGCGCACGAAGCGCTGGCGCGATTTATTTGGCGGCGCCGCCCCCAAAGCGGCCGGCGGCGCGAGCATCTTCGCTGAGGATGCGCTGGCGCGCTGGTGCACCAGCGCCGGCCTCCCTTCCCAACGGACGACCGCACTCGTCGAAGACTTCTCCGAGCCGGACGACGCCGTCAAAACGACGCTATACTTCAAACGCGATGCCACCCGCGCAACCTCAGTCAACGCCGCGCCGCGCGCGCAAGAGATCAAGTTTTTCCGCAGCGACGACGATCAGCCGTACCTCGCGGTCTATCCCGCGGCATGGCCGGCGCTTGCGATGGAGCGGCAACTCGCGAGCTGGGGCGCAGCGACGTCGGGGCCGGGTTTTCGCGGCCTGCGCGTTACGTTCGCCGTTGAGGCAACCGGTACGATCGAGCTCTTAGCAGTAACGGCCGTGGCGTGGCCATTCTTCAGCGGGCAGGTAACTTCGCTAAAGGCG
>Ga0070733_10001176_pt1 | contig 19801 bp, 18 predicted proteins | sample Coa_R1_9_FD_66450 | JGI IMG/M metagenome (GOLD analysis project Ga0070733, IMG submission 66450) | Surface soil microbial communities from Centralia Pennsylvania, which are recovering from an underground coalmine fire - Coalmine... | ecosystem: Environmental > Terrestrial > Soil > Unclassified ... | reverse complement strand
TGCTGCCCGACTCCAAGACGAACCAGGAGAGAGCGAAGGACAAACCGTACATGTTCGCCGACACCGGAATTCCCAGCTTGTTTCATGCGGCCTACGCCTCAGGTGCGGACAAGCGCCGGCTCATCGTGCGCCTGGTGGGCGGAGCGCAGGTTCTGGACCCAAGCGGCGTATTCAATATCGGAAAACGGAATCACGTGGCGTGCCGCCGAATTCTCTGGGCGGCCGGGGTCCTGGTTCACGGGGAGCAAGTGGGCGGAACGGTTTCGCGCACCGTGCGACTGGAAGTCGCCAGTGGGCGGGTGCTGTGTAGCAGCGGCGGCGGGCCCAGCGTCGAGATGGTCATCGAGAGAGAAGGCATCTGATGGCGCTCCGCGTACTGATTGTCGACGATTCTCGAGTTATGCGCGCCTTCATGCGGCGAGTGCTGGATCTCTCGGGGATGGACGCCACGCCGGTTTTCGAAGCGGGCGATGGGCAGCAGGCTCTCGACCTGCTGGAGCACGAGTGGGTGGACGTGGTGCTGACGGATATCAACATGCCCAACATGGATGGCGAGGAGTTTGTCGCGAGGCTCGCGCAATTAGGGCTGCTCCCCCTGGTCACGGTGATCGTTGTCTCGACGGATGCGACCGCCTTACGGAGGGAGCGTCTGCAAAGCCTGGGAGCTCACGGCTACCTATCCAAGCCGTTCCAGCCGGAGACGCTGCGCGCTGAGATCGAAAGAGCGATGGGAGCCGCCCATGTGGCATGAACTAGCCGGCGCGGCCCTGGCGGAGGCGGCGCGGGATGTTTTGGAGACGATGTGCTTTGTCGCGGCCGAAGAAGTTCCGGGTCCACATCCTCTTGTAGGGTCCGCGCCCATCGTCTCCCAAGTCGAATTCGGCGGGTATTGGACCGGCCGTTGCATGGTGGAGATTCCCGAATCCTGTGCCCGCCTCGTCGCCGGCAATTTTACGGGTGTGCTCGACCCTGACCAGGTGGACGCCTTGAATGTGACCGAGCTGGTATGCGAATTCGCCAATATGGTCTGCGGGAGCACCATCACCCGGCTGCATTGTCCAGGGATCGTCACCTTGGCCCATCCTCATTTGATTGAAGAGTGGCCCAGCCTCAATCGCTCGCCGGAAAGTTTCGCAGTCGAGCGCTGGCTGGACACAGGCGACGGAGTGGTGCGCGTGGGCCTCGAGACCCAAAGCGGCATGGGGTCCGCGCCATGACCCCGCGCAAGATCAGGGTCGTGGTGGTGGACGATTCCGTCCTGGTGCGGCGGGTCTTAAGCGAGGCCATCTCCAGGGAGCCCGATATGGAGGTAGTGGCGGTGGCGCCCGATGCCTTCGTTGCCCGCGACTGTATTCTCGCGGCTAATCCCGATGTGATCACGCTGGATATCGAAATGCCGCGTATGGATGGCCTGACGTTCTTGACCAAGCTGATGCGCTATCGTCCGCTGCCGGTGATTGTGGTGAGCTCCTTGGCCCAGGCAACCTGCGACATCGCTCTGGAAGCGTTGCGGAGAGGAGCGGTGGAAGTGATGGCCAAGCCGAGCGGGCCGAACGCCGTGAGCGAGGTGAGCCGGCTGCTTCCCGAGAAAATCCGCTCCGCGTATTGCGCCCGCCTGCGGACACCGGGAGCGGCGCCGGCCCCTGAGGGAACAGCGATGCCGGCACTTCTATCGATGCCGGGGGCCGCGTCCGGCCTGATCGCGATTGGGGCGTCCACGGGAGGAACACAAGCCATCGAAGACGTTCTTTCGCAAATGCCGGCCGATTGTCCGCCGATGCTGATCGCCCAGCACATTCCCCCGGTGTTCTCTGCGGCGTTCGCCAGCCGTCTGAATTCGGTCTGCACAATGGAGGTGAAAGAAGCTCGCGACGGAGACCTGGTGTCTGCCGGGCTGGTGCTGGTGGCTCCGGGCGATTTCCACATGCTGCTGCAGAAGACGGATGGAGTTACTCGGGTGGCTGTACGCAAGGGTCCGCGCGTGCACTATCAGCGGCCGGCAGTGGATGTGCTCTTCCGCTCCATCGCGGCGATTGGGCCGCCGAACGCGGTTGGTGTGCTGCTGACTGGAATGGGCTCGGACGGAGCCGAAGGGTTGCTGGAGATGCGCAAAGCGGGGGCATGGACCATCGCGCAAGACGAGGCCAGCTCGGTTGTCTTCGGCATGCCGAAAGCCGCTGCCGCTATCGGCGCCGCCCAGCAGATTCTGGCGCTTTCCCAAGTGGCGCAAGGAGCGCTGAGAGCGCTGATGTGGAACCCGGCCGCAAGAGGATTCTAGCGGGCGGCGTCGCCGGGACTGCATTTTTGCTGAGCGCCCGATCGGGCTTTAAGTTCGATACTCTAGAATCCATGCCCGACCCTAAAATCGACCGTCCCTTAGGGTTCAACACCCGTGCGCTGCACGCCGGGTATGAGCCCGACCCGCACACCCACGCGCGCGCGGTTCCCATTTACCAAACCACATCGTTCGTCTTCAACAATTCGGATCACGCGGCGGCGCTATTCGGGTTGCAGGAGTTCGGCAATATCTACACCCGCATCATGAACCCCACCACGGACGTGCTGGAGCAGCGGGTGGCGTCGCTCGAAAACGGGGTCGCGGCGCTGGCCATGGCGAGCGGGCAGGCGGCGCAATTCATCGCGCTGAGCAGTCTGCTGGAGCCGGGCGACCACCTGGTTTCGGCGACCACCCTCTACGGCGGCACCTACACGCAGTTCGACGTGAGCTTTCGCAAGTTCGGCTACGACGTGACCTTTGTGGAGCCGGACGATCCGGAAAACTTCCGCAAGGCGATCAAGCCCAACACCAAGTGCCTCTACGGCGAGACCATTAGCAACCCTCGCGGCAACGTCCTCGATATCGAAGCCGTGGCCAAGATCGCGCACGCGCACCATTTGCCGCTGGTGATCGACAATACCTTCGCCACGCCTTACGTGTGCCGGCCTATCGACCACGGCGCGGACATCGTGGTGCACTCGCTGACCAAGTTCATGGGCGGCCACGGCAACTCCATCGGCGGAATGATCGTGGACAGCGGCAAGTTCGATTGGAGCAAGAGCAAGCATCCGCAGATCAATCAGCCCTCCCGCGCCTATCACGGGATGAACTTCAGCGAAGTTTTCGGCGCAATTGCGTTCATCATCCGCTGCCGCGTTGAGGGGCTGCGCGACCTGGGTCCGTGCTTGAGCCCGTTCAATTCGTTCCTGTTTATCCAAGGTATCGAGACTCTGGGGATGCGCATGGACCGGTATCTCTCGAACACGATGGCGGTCGCGAAACATCTGGAGAAACATCCATTGGTGACCTGGATCAAGTACGCTTCGCTGCCGGGCAATCCCTATTTTGCGATGGCGAAGAAGTACACGCCGGCAGGGGCGGGCGCGGTATTTTCCTTCGGCGTCAAGGGCGGCTACGAAGCCGGCAAGCGCTTCGTGGACAGTCTCAAGCTGCTTTCGCACCTGGCCAACGTGGGCGACGCACGCAGCCTGGTGATCCACCCGGCTTCGACGACGCACCAGCAGCTCTCCGCGCACGAGCAGGAAGCCGCGGGCGTGACCGGCGAATTGGTGCGCCTCTCCATCGGCCTCGAGGATGTCGACGATATCCTGTGGGACATCGATCAGGCGCTCAAGGCATCGCAAGCGTAAACGGCGTTAGGATAATGGGAGCGCGAATGCGCGCACGGGAAAGGAGATCATCAGATGCATCAGCCATTTCGCAGTCCGCTTCGGTTGGGCGGCATCGCCGCTCTGGTGTTCGGCTCGCTGGCATTCGCCCATATCCGGATTGCTCCAACGGAATCGACGGTCGGCGCACGCGAGAAGTACACCATGCGGGTGCCGAACGAAAAGCAGGTCCCCAGCTCCAAGATTGAAGGCGAGTTTCCGGCGGGGCTCCAGATCTATGACTTCGAATTCAAGCCTGGTTGGAAAATCGACTTCAAGAAAGATGATAAGGGCAAGATCATCGGAGCCACGTGGACGGGAAAGATCATGCCCTACGAATTCGTCGAGTTCGGGATGCTCGGGATCAACCCCAAGGAAGGCGCGGATCTGGTGTGGAAATTCGTTCAGTATTACGATGACGGAACGAAGGAAGAGTTCACGGGGCCGGTAGGATCGCGGTTGCCTTCGCCGGTGGTCACGTTGAAGCCCGCCGGGAAGTAGGCTTCGTCCCGAAAATTTCCGCATGCTCAAGACATGCTCGCCACGACCTTCGAAACTCCAGCGGAGTTTGAGCACGCGTCCTGGGAGTGGCTGAGTCGCCAGCCCCGGCGAAATAATCTGATCCTGAGCATCGCGCGTCGCGCCGTGAAGTTGGCGGAGAATGGTCGCGGCTGGCTGATTTCTTCCGATGGCGGACCGGAACTTGCCCTGTTTCAGACGCCGCAGCACCCGCCGGCGATGTCCGATGGAGACATCGAAGCGGCCCGCTGCGCGGCTCGGTTTCTTCCTCCCGATTTGCCTGGAATCGTCGGACCATCCGCGGTCGCCGACGCCTTCTCCGCGGAGTGGTGCGCGCGCACTTCACAGAGCGCTCACCTGCATTGGGAAATGACCTTCTATACACTGGATCGCGTCGAGCCGTTCGTTCACCCAGGCGGGAGTCTCCGGCCCGCGACCGTCGCCGATTTGGATGCCTTGAGGCCGCTTGCCATGGCGGCGGCCAAGGCGATGAATCTTCCGGCAGTCGAACAGTTGCCGGACGAAGTCGAGAAGCGCATCCGGCGGAACATCGCTGGCGATCGGCAATTCATTTGGACGGAAGGTTCTTCGATCCGGGCCATCGCAGGATACGCGGAGGCGATGGAGGATGCCGGCGCGCGCATCGGTCTGGTGTATACGCCCCCGGAGCTGCGCGGGCGCGGATATGGAACCGCGATTACGGGATCTCTGGCTCAATTGCTTCTGGACCAGGGGCAAGCCTGGGTTTGTCTCTTCGCAGACAACGCCAACCCGGTGTCCAACGGCATCTACCGGCGGCTCGGCTTCCAGCCGGAGCTGGACTACCGGACCTGGTTGTTCGACTAGGTTTCCAAGGTTATCCGTCAACCGGAATGCACTAGACTGGTTGTTAAAAGCTCCATGCAAACCCTGCTTCAGGATCTCCGCTACGCCTCCCGCCAGCTTTGGACCAACTGGGGATTCACGTTGCTGGTGGTGCTGACCGTGTCGCTGGGGATCGGCGCGAACACGGCCATCTTCAGCCTGGTGTACGGGACACTCAAACCCCTGCCGACTCACGATCCCGAGCAGATCGTTGCCTTGGCGGCGCAAACCAAGGGCGATGAAACAGGATTCCGGTACCGCTTCTCCTTTCCGGCGCTCCAGGACTTCCGGCAACAGGCGGACCGCTTCAGCGACGTCTTCGGTTTCGCGATCGATCAAGGAGGCGTCAGCATCGGAGGGAAGCCTTTCCCGTTCATGTACGGCGAGGTCACCGGAAACCTCTTTTCGGCGCTGGCGATTCACCCCGCCCTCGGCCGCCTGATCGAGCCCGGCGAAGGGGAGAATCCGGGCGCGGATCCGACTGTCGTGCTGGGCTACACGTTCTGGCAGAAGCGGTACGGCGGACGGGCCGACATCGTTGGCCAGCAGATTCGCATCAACGGCGTTTCCGTCAGGGTCCTGGGCGTGACGCCTGCGGAATTTCATGGTCCGTACGCGGGTCTGGATCTGGAAGGCTACATGCCGCTAAGCGCCTACCGCTACGACAACACGTTGTTCACCAATCGCGGCCGCCGGCCTCTGACGATACTCGCGCGCATGAAACCGGGGGTGAGCTTGCACGCAGCGCAGAGCTCGGTGGATGTGCTGGCGCGGCGCCTGGAACAACAGTATCCGGCCACCGACAAGGACATCTCCGTCCGGGTGATCCCCGAACCGGAAGCGCGTCCGACCCCAGGCAGCATGCTGGCGCAGCATAACCCGGAGGCGTTCCTGCTCCTTCTGGCCGCGGTGGTTCTGGCGCTGGCGTGCATGAACGTGGCGAATCTGCTGCTGGTGCGTGGAACCGTGCGGCAGCGGGAACTGGCCATTCGCGCCGCGCTGGGCAGTGGACGCGCGCGTCTGATCCGCCAGGCTCTGACGGAAAGCCTGCTGCTGGCTATGCTCGGTGCGGCGGGCGGATTGATTCTGGGGAAATGGGGCAGCGACGGCTTTTCGTCGTCCATTGACCTGGCCACGGATTTTCCCACGCTGCTCGATTTCAGCTTCGATTGGCACGTATTTGCGTACGCACTGACAGCGGCAGTCGCCACCGGGCTCCTGATCGGGATCTGGCCGGCCTATCGCGCGGGCCGGACGGATGCGGGCGCGGCGCTGCACGACGGGGCTCGCGGAGCCTCCGGAGGTCCGGGGCGCCAGCGCGTACGCAGTGCATTGGTGATCGGACAAGTCGCCGGATCGCTGATGCTGCTGATCATCGCAGGTTTGTTCATGCGGAGTTTGCAGAACGCGCAGGATCTTAACGTAGGCTTCGCGCCCGATCATCTGTTGAACGCCCGCATGGACCCGGAATGGGCCGGCTACGATCAGCAGCGCACCAAAGACTTCTATCGCGAGCTGGAACGCCGGGTGAGCGCTCTGCCGGGAGTTCAATCGGCGAGCCTGGCCTTCAGCGTCCCCTTGGGCTACATCGGTAGCTCGCTGCCTGTCTACATTGAAGGCCGCCCTGAGAATCCCCAGCCTCTGGTGATCGGGAACAATTCGGTGGACCCCTCGTACTTCGATACGATGCAGATCCGCATCGTACGCGGGCGCGCCTTCACCGAATCCGACGACGAGCATGTGCCGCGTGCGGCCATCGTCAACCAAACCATGGCGGCGCGTTATTGGCCGGGCCAGGATCCGTTGGGCAAGCGTTTCCGCACAGGCTCGCCGGCCGGTCCTTTTTGGCAGGTCGTGGGCGTGGCCCAGGATGGCAAATACGTGGCCGTCTACGAGAGCCCGATTCCCTACTTCTACATGCCATTGGCGCAGAACTACTCGGCGATGCAGGTGCTCCAGGTCCGGTCCCTAGGCGCGCCGGAGGAGTTGAGCGCGCGCGTGGAGCGGGAAATCCACTCACTCGATCCGGACATGCCGATTACCGACTTACAGACGATGCAGCGCGCTCTGGGCGGGCTGGGAGGCTTTCTCATCTTTCGCCTCGGCGCCACCCAGGCCGCGGCCATGGGCATTTTGGGATTGATCCTCGCCATGGTAGGAGTTTACGGAGTGGTGTCCTACGGCGCGGCGCAGCGTACCCGCGAAATCGGTATCCGCATGGCCATGGGTGCGAGACCCATCGACATCCTGCGGCTGGTGCTCCGGCAGGGCGTGACGCTGGTTGGGGTGGGCGTGCTGGCCGGACTCGTGCTTACGCTCGCAATGGCGCGAGTGCTCAAGCGCCTGGTGCTGATGGCCAGCGCGACCGATCCCTACGCGTTCGTCGGAGTGACGCTGGTGTTGACGGCCGTCGCCCTGGGCGCGTGCTACATTCCCGCCCGCCGGGCCATGCGCGTCGATCCCATGAACGCGCTCCGGCACGAGTAAAACAAACGAATAATCCCATGCCACTTCTCGACCAAATTCAGAAAGACATGATCGCGGCGATGAAGAACCGCGACGAACAACTGCGCCTCGACGCATTGCGCATGATCAAGACCGCACTCAAGAAGCACGAGGTCGATTCCATGAAGCCCCTGGACGAACCCGCCGAGCTTCAGATCCTGAACATGCTGGTGAAGCAGCGCCACGAATCGGCCGACATGTTCCGCAAGGGCAACCGCCCCGAGCTCGCCGATAAGGAAGAGGCCGAGCTGAAGATCATCGAATCCTACATGCCCTCTTCGCCCACCGACGCCGAGATGGACGCCGCCGTCGCCGCAGCGCTGGCGGAGACCGGAGCCACGTCGGCGAAGCAGATGGGCATGGTGATGAAGGCCGCGCAGGCCAAGCTCGCGGGCAAGCGCGTTGACGGCAAGGCTCTGAGCGAGCGGGTGAAGTCCAAGCTCGCGTAGCTTTTTGAGTAGGATGAAGCGCGGTTGAGTGTTGCTCGTGTTACCCTAGTTCTTTGCGCCGATTCTATGCCTGCGCGGGTCAGCGAGACGTTTGTCCTGCGCACCTACCCCTTCCGGGAAGCGGATTTGATCGTGAGTTTCTTCACGCGTGACCAGGGCAAGCTGCGCGGCGTGGCTCGTCGCGCCCGCAAGCCCAAGAGCCCATTTGGAGCCGGCCTGGAGCGGTTGTCTCGCGTCCAGATGGCCTACTTCGAACGCGAGAACCGCGATCTGGTCACCATGTCGGGCTGCGAATTGATCGAATCGCCGTTCGCCTTGCAGTCCGATTACACGCGGGGGGTCGCGCTGGACTATTTCGCCGAGACTGCCGAACACTTGCTGCCTCCGCACGAACCCAATGAGAAGTTTTTCCGTCTGCTGGCGGCGGCGCTGGACTACTTACGCTCGGGCGGCGAGGTCTGGACCGCCATCCTCTATGTCAGCCTCTGGGCCGTTCGGCTCACCGGCGTTTTTCCCGAGCTGCGCGTCAGCAGTGAATCGGGCGAGATCGCCGAAGAAATGTTCGTCAAGCCGCTAAAGAGTCTCGCGCCGAGGACCTGGACAAAGGCCACTGCCGCGGACTTGCGCCGTCTTCTGATTCGCGCGATGGAGCAACACGTCGAGCGTCGATTCCTGACCGTGCCCTTGTTGGAAGCCCTGTAAGCCGGAAGCCCTGTAAGCATGGACACTTATCAAGACACAATTTTCAAACTAAAAAGATACTGGGCCGAACGCGGCTGCATCATTCAGGAGCCTTACGACGTTGAAGTCGGCGCCGGAACCATGGCCCCGGAGACATTCTTGCGCGTGCTCGGCCCCAAGCCGTATCGAGTGGCTTACGTTCAGCCCAGCCGCCGGCCTGCCGACGGCCGCTACGGAGAAAATCCCAACCGCCTTTACAAGCATCAGCAGTTGCAGGTGATCCTCAAGCCCACCCCCAATGACGTGATCGATCAATACCTCGGCAGCCTGGAGGCCATCGGCATCGACCTCGCCAAGCACGACTTGAAGCTGGAAGAGGATAACTGGGAATCACCAACACTGGGCGCTTGGGGCATCGGCTGGCAGGTTATGCTGGATGGCCTCGAAGTTACCCAGTTCACTTACTTCCAGCAGTGCGGAGGCTTCGACCTGGAGCTGGTTCCCGCCGAAATCACCTACGGCCTGGAACGGCTGGTGGCGTTCCTGCAAGGCGTCGATAGCGTCTTCGACATCACCTGGGCCCCCGGTTTCAAGTATTCCGACGTGCGCTTCGCCGACGAACTTCAATCCTCCGTCTACAACTTCGAGATGGCCAACGTCGATCGGCTGTGGCGCTTGCTTGGCGAATATGAAGCCGAATGCAAGGGACTCATTGAGGCGTATTCGAAGTACACAGAGAAACACCGTTTCCCGGTTTTGCCCGCCTACGAACAGGTCCTCAAGTGTTCGAACTTGTTCAACCTCCTCGACGCCCGCGGCGCGATTTCGGTGACCGAACGGGTCGGCGTGATCAAACGCGTGCGCGATCTTGCCGTAGGAACGGCGAGGCTATGGGCAGACCAACAAGAGGCGACCGCATGAGCCTCGATTTCCTGCTCGAAGTCGGCACCGAGGAAATTCCGCATTGGATGATACCTGGTGCTCTCGCACAGTTGCAGAAGCTAGACCTGCTGGGCGCGACGCCCCGCGTGGATGCGACGCCAAGAAGGCTTGTAGTGCATGCCTCCGGCTTGCCGGATCGAACTCCGGACCGCGAAGAGACCGTGAAAGGTCCGCCCGTTTCTTCGGGTGAGAAGGCCGCCGCGGGATTTGCGAGGAAACAAGGCGTCGATACCAGCGAAGTGAGGGTCAATGGAAATTACTACGAGCTAAACAAGCGCATTCCAGGCCAGCTGGCGGTGGATCTATTGGCCGCTTCCGTGCCCTCCGCGATCCTCGGCCTCCAGTGGCCCAAGACGATGTACTGGACCGGCGGCAAGACCGGCCCCCGTTTCATTCGCCCGATCCGCTGGATCGTCGCGTTGCTTGGCGATCAAATCATTCCCTTCGAAATCGCGGGGGTGAAGAGCGGGAATATCACACGCGGCCACCGGATTCTTGGCTCGTCTTCCATCCCCGTGGCAACCGCAAGTTACGAAGCCGAGCTGCGCAAGAACTTCGTTATTCTCTCTTCGCATGAGCGGCGCCATAAAATCGAAACCGAAGTCTCCAAACTGGACGCCAAAATCGACGCCGATCTGCTCGAGACGCTGACGTTCATCACCGAATACCCCACCGCTATCCGCGGCGACTTCGATCCGGCGTATCTTGAGCTGCCCGCCGAGGTGCTCACCACGGTGATGCGGCATCACCAGAAATACTTCGCCGTCGAGTCGGCCCCTGGAAAGCTCGCACCGCACTTCGTCGCCGTCATGAACACCAGCGGTGACCCTGAAGGCATCGTCAAGCGCGGCAATGAGCGTGTTCTCAGAGCCCGTTTCAACGACGCTCGCTTCTTCTGGAATGTCGATCAGCAAAAGAAGCTGGTGGATCGCGGCGACGACCTGGCGCATGTCACCTTCCAGGCCAAGCTCGGGACGTATTTAGAAAAAACAAACCGGGTGGTCCAGTTAGTCAAAGAGCTCGGCGGCAACGCCCACGCCCAGCGCGCGGCCGAACTGTGCAAATGCGACCTGACCACCGAGATGGTCAAGGAGTTCACCGACCTTCAGGGCATCGTTGGAGGTCTCTACGCCAAAGCTCAAGGCGAGCCCGAGCCGGTTTGGCGCGCCATCTACCAACACTATCAGCCGCTCAGCATGGAGGACTCCATCCCAACAACGCCGGAAGGGCAGATCGTCGCGCTTGCCGACAAGCTGGACACGCTACGCGGCTGCTTCTCCGTCGGCCTCATTCCCAGCGGCTCGAAAGACCCGTTCGCTCTGCGCCGCGCGGCGCAGGGAGTGGTCAAGATTTTGGTCGAAGGCCGACTGGTTTACTACCTTGACCAGCTCGTATCGGGCGAACTGCGAGAGTTCTTCATGGAGCGCATCCAGCATTACTTCCGCGAAGTTCGCGGTTACAAGTACGACGAAGTGAATGCCGTGCTCAAGGTGGGCGTTTCAACCCTGAAGGACGTTGAAGACCGGTTGAACTTGCTTGCCAAAGTGCGGCCAACGCCGAATTTTGAGGCGCTCGCGGCGAGCTTCAAGCGGATCAACAACATTCTCAAACAAGCGGATTTCGCGGAAACACATCCGGTAGTCGACGTCGGCATGCTGGAACAAGGGCCGGAGCAGGAGCTCCACGAGGCATACGAGCAACGCGAGTTCGGCTCCCTCGACAAAGTTGCGGAGCTGCGGCCGTACCTCGACAGATACTTCGACACGGTGATGGTGAATGTCGCGGATCAGAACGTTCGAAGAAACCGTCTTAGCATGCTAGGCCACATGCTGCGAAAGTTTTCCACCATCGCCGATTTTTCGGAAATCGTTACGTCAGGAGAGCAGAAACAATGAAAAACTACGTCTACAGCTTCGGCGGCGGCACCGCCGACGGCAACGGCAAGATGAAAGAAATCCTCGGAGGCAAGGGCGCCGGCCTGGCTGAGATGAGCCGCGCGGGTGTTCCCGTGCCGCCCGGCTTCACCATCTCCACCGAAGTCTGCACTATCTATTTCAAGAACGGCAACAAGGTTCCCAGTGAGATTAACGCTCAGGCGTTGACTGCGCTTGCGAAGCTCGAAAATGGCCTGGGCAAGCATCTCGGCGACGCCACCAATCCGCTGCTGCTCAGCGTCCGTTCCGGCGCGAAGTTTTCCATGCCCGGAATGATGAACACGATTCTCAACCTGGGCCTGAACGACAAGACTGTGGAAGGGCTCGCCAAGCGCACCGGCAATCCGCGTTTCGCGTACGATTCCTACCGCCGCTTTATTCAGATGTTCGGAGAAGTCGCGTTGGATATCGAAATGGAAAAGTTCAATCACATCTTCGATGAGCGCAAGCGCAGGGCCAAGGTCAAGCAGGATACAGATCTCAACGCGGAGGATTTGAAGGCCATCATCGACGACTATAAGAAGGTCGTCAAGAAGGAGACTGGAAAGCCGTTTCCACAAGACGCGCACGACCAACTGGCCATGTCGCGTGACGCCGTGTTCCGCTCCTGGTGGAACCCCAAGGCCGGCTATTACCGCAAGATGGAAAAGATCCCCGATGACATCGGCACCGCGGCCAACGTGCAGGCGATGGTATTCGGAAACCTGGGCGACACGTCCGCCACTGGAGTCGGCTTCACGCGCGACCCCGCCACCGGCGAGCGCGTCTTCTACGGCGAATTCCTCATCAACGCGCAAGGCGAAGACGTCGTGGCCGGCATCCGCACCCCGCAGCCGATTCATGATCTCGAAAAGGTGATGCCCGCGGCGTATCGCCAACTGCGCGAGATCACCGAGAGTCTGGAGCGCCACTATCGCGACATGCAGGATTTCGAGTTCACCATCGAAGAAGGCAAGCTGTACATGCTGCAAACGCGCAACGGCAAGCGCACCGGCCCCGCCGCCGTTCGCGTCGCGGTGGAGATGGTCGCTGAAGGTCTGATCGACAAGAAGGAAGCCGTGCTGCGAGTGGAGCCCAAACAGCTCGACCAGCTTCTGCACCCGGTTTTCGACGCACCTTCGCTCAGGAAGCTGACGCTGCTGGCCACGGGCATCGCCGCTTCCCCTGGAGCCGCAGTCGGCCGCGCCGTCTTCACCGCCGAGGAAGCCGTCGAGATGGTGAGCGGCGGCCCCGTGATTCTGGTCCGCAAGGAGACCACTCCCAACGACATTCACGGCATGGACGTCGCCAAGGGAATCCTTACCGCCGTGGGAGGCAAATCCAGCCACGCCGCGGTAGTCGCGCGCGGTATGGGGCGGCCCTGCATTGTCGGCGCGGGCTCCATCTCTATCAGCGAGAGCGCGGCGCAATTCACCGTCTCGGTGGGCGGCAAGACCGTCACCGTCAAGCAGGGCGATTGGATCTCCATGGATGGGACCACCGCCAACGTCTATCTCGGTAAGGCCGTCACCAACGAGCCTGATCCGAATACTTCCGTCTTCGGCCAACTGATGCACTGGGCCGACGAATTCCGCGGCAGCTTCGATGTGCGCGCCAACGCCGACATTCCTCGCGACGCCCAGGCCGCGCGCAAGTTCGGTGCGCATGGCATCGGCCTTTGCCGCACCGAGCACATGTTCTTCGCCGAGGATCGCATCCCGCACATGCAGGCGATGATTCTGGCTCGCGATGAAAAGTCCCGCAGGAAGGCGCTCGAGAAATTACTGCCAATGCAGCGCAAGGATTTCGCGGGTCTGTTCGAAGCCATGGACGGCTATCCCGTGGTCATACGCACCCTCGATCCGCCGCTGCATGAATTCCTTCCCAAGCGCGAGGATCTCATGGTGGATCTCGCAAGGCTCCCGCATCTAAGCGGCAAACAGAAGAAGGAGGTCTCGGAGAAGTACGGCATCAAGGTCGGCGATCTCAAGAAGCAGTTGCCGGAGCTGCTGCATCGCGTCGAGGAGCTGCATGAGTTCAATCCCATGCTGGGCCATCGCGGCTGCCGACTGGGCATCACGTACCCTGAGATCACTGAGATGCAGGCGCGCGCGATTTTCGAGGCCGCCGTGCTGGTCGCCAAGAAAAAGATCAAAGTGATTCCAGAGGTAATGATTCCGCTGGTGGGCAGCGCCAAGGAGCTCGAGAACCAGAGGGACATCGTCGTGCGCATCGCCACCGAGGTCCTGGCCAAGGCCGGGATGAAGAACCTGCATTACCTGGTCGGCACCATGATCGAGATTCCTCGCGCCTGCGTCACCGCGGATCAAATCGCCAAGGTCGCGGAGTTCTTCAGCTTCGGCACCAACGATCTCACGCAGACCACCATGGGGCTTTCGCGTGACGACTATACGAAGTTCTCGGGTGAATACGAGAATCTGAAAATCTTCAAGGCTGATCCGTTTGCCAGCATCGACCAGGAAGGCGTGGGCAAGATGATCGAGATGGCCATCCAGCTCGGCCGCGGCGCCCGCCCGGATATCGAAATCGGCATCTGCGGGGAGCACGGCGGCGATCCATCATCGGTCGAGTTCTGCTATCGGGTGGGCATGAACTACGTCTCTTGCTCGCCCTACCGCGTACCCATCGCGCGCCTGGCTGGCGCGCAGGCGGCGATCTCCGGCGACAAATCCGAGAGCATGCGCACGGCTTAGCGTGTAGTGGGGCGGGCGCCTTCGTTCGCCTTCTATCGCGCCGCGGCCCGCGTCAGAGGATCCACAATCGCGTCCTTCTGCACCAGCTTGACGACTTTCGTTTCGTACTCGATGTTGTCGTCGTCCAGCACCCAGAGCTTACTTTTCTCCACCGCGAATTTTAGCGCTTTGGTTCCGGGCAGGCGCACGGTCGGCGAGGCCTTGGGCCGCATCCTTTGCACCAGGTACACGCAGAACTGAGACTCGATCACGTAATTGTCGTAGGTGTAGAGACTGGTCGTGGGGTTGCCGATCTGGCCATTCACCGTGTAGCGTCCATCACTGCCCTGCACGAAAGGCCAGTTGGAGCCGTCGGTGTCACTTGAATAGGTGACGTTGAAGAAGTAGCTGTTGCTGGCGATGCTCAGCAGCTGCCCGCTTTGCCAGGCTCGATCCTTCGAAGACGCTTTGACCGATACCGCCGGGTCGGGCTTCGCCGCCGGTTCGGGTCTCTGGATTGGCTTCGACACGGCCGCCTCAACCTTGGGAGCCGGCTTCGGATCGGGCTTGGGCGGAGCCGGTGCCGCCGCAGGTTTCTCCGGGGGCTTTGCCACCGCCTCCACTTTGGCAGCCGGCTTCGGATCGGGCTTCGGCGCTGGAGCCGCAGGCTTCTCCGCGGGCGTTGACACCACGGCCTCTAGCTTAGGAGCCGGCTTGGGAGCCGGAGGCTGCTGCTGCTGGACCGCCGGCGCCACCGCGACGCTGGGCGTTTGCTGCACCAATGCTTGAGCCGGCCCTACGGCGAACGGGTCCGGCTTGGCTTGCGCCTTCACAGGCGCAGGCTTGACGACGGGTGTGGGCTTGGCGGGTGCTTCCTTGGCGGGCGCCGCCGCCGGGGTGGGCTTTGTCTCCACCGCGGCTAAAGTATCCCCGCGCTTTTGACTATCCTTCGGAGTCTGCTTCAGAATCACCGTCTCGTATTCGTTTTTGTCCAGGTCCATAATAAACAGCTTGTTCTTTTCGACGGCGAACATGAACGGCAGAGACAAGGACAAGTGCGCAGCCTTGAAGGTCTTAAACCGCGTGCCCTCCGCCAGATAGACGGTGTCCTCACCTTCGACGACGTAATCGTCGTAGATCAAGTCCCCGGTGGAGCGATGCACATTCACCGCCACTGCGAAGCTGTCGTTCACAATGGCACTGGCGCTGGGTTTTTCATCGCCGTTCGTCGAAACCGCTCTAAAATATGGATTCAGGCTCTTATCCAGTAGGTTCCCGGTTTGCCAAGCCCGGTCCTTCGCAGCCAAACTGGCCGCAGCGAGGGACATCATCAACAGGATTTTTGCCATAACCAACTACCTCCAACGGGGCGGGAGCTGCCGCTGCATGCAAGGTATCATTATTGGACTCGGCGGAAGAATCAGGTGCATGTCTTATAGAGCCCTCCCGAGAACTCTTAGAAAATGACTTAGGAAGGGTACTCGGGGGGGCTTAGTACTGGGGCGGCCGCTAGTGCGTTAATGCGTAGACGATGTAATTCACGCCGATGCGGATGCCTAACGCAGAGTACTTCTCGTCATAGCTCGGATCGTCGGCCCATTCCCACGAATCCCCCAAGTCGGAGTCGAAGGTCATGGCCACCATGACGCGCCCCTTGTCGTCGTAGATGGCCCTCCACGCCGGCGGGCAGCCGGTGCATTTCTCGGTCACTCCGGTCTGGCGATAGCGCGCGCCCGGTACCTGATAACGATCGTTAAGATCGTAAACGGTGTGGAAAATCGCGGCCTCATTTTGGATATCCACGGCTTCGCGTTCGGGAAAGACGCGCCGCATGCTTGCTTCCATCACGTCCCAGCCCGACTTATTCCAGAAGTCGTCGATCATGAGGAATCCGCCGCGCAGAAGATAATCGCGCAGCTTGGCGGTCTGCGCGTCGGTCAGCAACCACGTCCCAGGCTGCACGGCGTACAGCCACGGCCAGTTGAAGACGTCGTCGCCGTCGTCCAGATCCACCGGCTGCTCCACGCTACGCGCGTCGATGCGGGTCAGCCGGCGTAGCGCCTGCAGGAAATGGCGGTCGGCGCGAGGGTAATCCTGAGTCCACATGGAATAGCCGTGCTTCCAGTCGCCGCCGCCGCGGAAGCCACCGGCGTTGAAGCCGCGCGCATACGGATCCTGCGGATACATCAGGCGGGCGAACTTCCATTCGGACTTGTCGTAGGCGTCGGCGGGGAGCGGGAAATCGTTGTATTCGATGCCCGGGTACTCGCGGAAGGGCTTCTGGAAGGCGAAGAGCGTGCCCACCAGCGCCGCCGTTCCCCCGACCGTCAACAACGCCCGCGAGATGCTGTTCATCAAGGTCCCTCCGCATCTTATCACCTTAGCGGCTCTTTACCGGCTGCGCGGCAGTCGGGAGCGCGCTAAGTAGCGCACTCTGTGCGGCGGTCACGCGGCCGTCGCCCGCCCCGTGCCGTGAGTGTCGCGCTAAGATCTAAATACGATGTGGTTGCTGCTCCTGGCCGCGCTACTGGCCCAGGCTCCGGACTTTGACGCCGCCGGGAAGAAGGCGCTAACGGAGCGCAACTACCAGGAGGCGATCGCGGCCTTTCGCCAGGCCGTCGCCGCCGACTCCGGCGATTACGCCGCTCACTTTAATCTCGGCTTCGCGTACACCATGGCCGGCCAGGATGCCCAGGCGGTGGACGAATTCAAGACCGTTCTCGATCTGCATCCGGGCGTGTTTGAAGCGCAATTGAATCTCGGCGTCGCGCTCCTGCGCCTGAACCGTTTCGCGGAAGCTGAAGCGGCCTACCGCGCGGCGCTTTCGACCAAGGCGAATTCCGCAGCCGCGGAAGAGGGTCTCGCGCAGGCGTTGGCTCGGGGGAACAAGCGCGCCGAGGCCGAGCCGCATTACCGCAGAGCCGCGGCGCTCGATCCCACCTATGGGAACTCTCTTCTCCAACTGGCGGCGCTCTACGAAGCGAATCATCAGAACACCGAAGCCATCGCCATTTTCCGCGAGTTCCCCGCCGACCCCGCCGCTCAGGAGCGCATGGGCGCGCTGCTGCTCCAATCCGGGCGCTCGGCCGAAGCGATTCCACCGCTGGAATTCGCCGTCGCGCGATCCGCCACGCCGGCCAATCGACTCGCGCTCGCCCAAGCCTACGCCAAGGAAAAGCAGCCCGCCAAAGCCGAGCCGCTGGCGGCAGCCGCGGTGGCCCAGTCGCCCGACGATGACGAATTGCGCATGTTCTACGGCCGGCTGCTGCGCGATCAAAGAAAGTTTGCGGAAGCGGCGGCCCAATTCCAAACTGTCGCCGCTCGCCAGCCCAAATCCGTGCAGGCCTGGAATGAGCTGGCGGGTGTACTGCTCGTCGCCGAGAAATATCCGCAGGCGCTGGCGGCGTTCGACCGCGTGCGCGACCTGGGAGCGGAAACCCCGTCCAACTTGTTCTTCCGCGCCATGGCCTTCGATCACCTGCATCAAGCAAAGGACGCGCTCGACAATTACAATAGGTTCCTGGCCGCCAGCAAAGGAGTTTTTCCGGATCAGGAATTTCAGGCCCGCCAGCGCGTATTGACCCTTGAAAAGGAGTTGGGCAAGAGGTAAAACAGAAGCAAGATGACGCACCTGATTTTGGTTTTGGCGCTGGCGTTCGATCTGACTGCCATTCAGTCCGAGCCAAATCTCGAAAGGCGCAGTGAGCGCGCGTTGGACAACGCCAACCTGGCGCTGGATGCCGCTCGCGACGACTACAACTCGGGCAACTTCGACAAATCGCAGAACGAATTGGTGGAGGTGCGCGATTCGGTGGAGCTGGCCTACCAGTCCTTATCCGATACGGGGAAAGATCCACGCAAGGATCCCAAGTTCTTCAAGCGGGCCGAGCTTCGCACGCGCGAGTTGCTGCGGCGTCTGGAGGGAGTGGGACAGGGGATGAGCCAGATCGACCGCGGCACCCTCGATAAGGTCCGTGAACGGATCTCGGAAGTGCATGACAACCTTTTGAACGGCATCATGAGCAAGAAAAAGAAGTGAGGGATGAGAATGCGGACTGCGATTCTGGGCGCTTGTGTTCTTAGCTTCTGCGCGGCATTCTTTGGCGCTGGTCTATTCCAAGCCGCCGGCCAATCCAACCGCGACTTTCTGACCGCCGACGAAGCCAACCAGGTGCGCAACCTGCAGGATCCCAACGACCGCCTGGTGCTGTACCTGCACTTCGCCAAGCAGCGCCTGGACCAGGTGAGCCAGCTTCTGGCCAAGGACAAACCCGGGCGAAGCGCTCTGATCCACGATCTTCTGGACGATTACACCAAGATCATGGACGCCATCGGCACCGTCTCCGAAGACGCGGTGCGCCGCCGTCTCGATATCGCCAAAGGCAACGCCATCCTCGCTCATGACATCCGCGCCATGCTGGAGCAGCTCCAGAAGATTCAGGAGTCAGCGCCGAAGGATTTGGCGCGCTACGACTTCTCGCTTTCCCAGGCCATCGACGCGACTTCCGACAACCAGGACGCCTCGCACGAGACTTCGCAAGATCGCGCCGCCGACATCGCCGCGGAGGAGAAAGCGAAAAAAGCCCAGCAGCGCGAGAACATGACGCCGGAAGAGAAAGCCGCCGCGCAGGCCGCGGATCAGAAAAAGGCTGAGGAAAAAAAGAAAGCGCCTACGTTGCTGCGCCCGGGCGAGGCTCCGCCACCCAGCGCCGTCGGACCACGCGACAATTAGGCGCAAGAACGCCGCCGGGCGCGTCTACTTCTTCGCCGGCTTCCACACCGTCAACGTCCGGCTGTCGCCTTTCGCGCTGGTGAAATCGGCCGGACGCGCCTGGCCCGCCGCCGCCATGCATAGCTTCAACATCTTTCCTTCGAGCTCGTAGATGCCCAGCTGCGCCGAACCCGCGCCAGCCCCAGATGTGATCGCGTAGTCGATGTGCTTGGGAGATTTTGACAGGTCCAGCGTAAACCGGCCCTTCAGATAGACCTGCCCACCGAACAGCACGGTGAGCTGATTGCCCTTGACGACGCGGCGTCCGATCTTCACCAGACTCGCCTCCATCGGATGGCCGTCCATCGATCCCGAGATCATGGCCCATTCGCCTTCGAGTTCCGTCGCGGGACCGGTATCCGCTGCATCGGCCGTTTCGGCTGGCGCCGGAACATCCCCTCGTTTCAATGTTTCGAGCGCGAAGCCGCTGCCTGGCTTGGTCACGAACTCCTTCGGGCGGGTCTTGATTCCTGCGAACGCGAGACAGATTCTCCACGTGTCGCCGTCCAGTTCGTAAATGCCCAGCGATTTCGCGCCCTTGTGCGGCCCGGAGGTGAACAGCAGATCGAAGGTCTTGGGCGACTTCGTTGTGTCCAACTCCACGGTCCCGCCGTAATCACTGCCCATCGCGATGGTTGTGAATTTCTCGCCATCCAGCACGATCTTCGATCCGCTGTAGGGCATCTTGCGCCCTTCCGATTCGAGCTCCGTTACCGTCCACGATCCTTGAAGTTTCTTGAGATCGCCTTTCATCCGGGCCTCCGTCCTTCGAATGCGTTTTGTAATAATACTCGAATT
>Ga0070733_10001173_pt1 | contig 19859 bp, 15 predicted proteins | sample Coa_R1_9_FD_66450 | JGI IMG/M metagenome (GOLD analysis project Ga0070733, IMG submission 66450) | Surface soil microbial communities from Centralia Pennsylvania, which are recovering from an underground coalmine fire - Coalmine... | ecosystem: Environmental > Terrestrial > Soil > Unclassified ... | reverse complement strand
GGCGGCGGACCTCCGAGTTCTAGTGGCCACGTCTCGCGCCACAACTCGGTCGGCGGCGGACCCCCGAGCCCGGCTTCGGTCGGCGGCGGACCTCCCAGCCCGACCTCAGTAGGCGGCGGACCTCCGAGTTCTAGTGGCCACGTCTCGCGCCACAACTCGGTCGGCGGCGGACCCCCGAGCCCGGCTTCGGTCGGCGGCGGACCCCCGCACTAGGATTTCCCTGGGGGCTGGCGGTGAAAAATATTTCCGCCAGCCCGAAGGCCAGTACGAAGGTACCGTAGAAAGCGCTTAGTCCGGCGGGAAACCCTCGGATTTTTAGACCCTGCAATTAAAACTTAGAATCGGATACATGCACACAACCGTTCGACCAAATCCGAACTTCGACGGCGTCGATTTCGAGTGCGCGCTTATAGCAGCGGACTTTGATCGTTGCCATCAGCTCGTTGAGGGCACCACGACGCTCGACGGCGTTATCGCCGCCGCGCGCCTCGCATTGCGCGAGCGACGCTATCTCGACGTTATTGGCTTACTCTCCGATTTTCCCGAGGACTCTGATCTTCGAGTCGCCCGGGACGTTTTTCTGGGCGCTGCGTTTGGCTACACGAGGGACTACGTAGCAGGGCAGCGGCTGATCGATCGAGCCCTCAATGACCTGCTGCCCGGCGATCCCTTGTACGATGAAGCCCACTATCTGACGGGGTCGATCGCGTGGATGCAGCACGACCATCAGCGCGCCCAAGAGGCCACCATGGTGGTGCTGCGGTCGAGCGATCCAAACAACCGCGCCAGAGCCCACATTATGCTCTCATGGATCGCGGTGCGGCGTAGTGACGTGCTTGCGCAGGTCGAAGAGCTGGAGAAGGCCCTCGACGAGCTTGATAGTACCGAATCTCCCGACGAATATTATCGCGGCAACGCCCTCCTGACCTTGGCGCTGTTGTGCCGCGAGATGCCGCTTCACGACGTCGCCGAGCGCGTTCGCCAAACGTACGATGCGATGCCGTGGACCACGGGTCTGAAGCTCGAACACTTCCAAGTCACCCGGTTCTTGGCGTCGATCGATGAGTTGCAAGGCAACGAGTTAGCCGCTTTCGGCTCCTTCAAAAAGGCCGGAAAAATGGCGCCCTCCGATCATTGGAGCGCCCTCTGTTATTTGGATCGCGCGCTGCTCGCCCGGAACACCGGCGAAGCGGCCTTTGCCTCGGAGCAACTTCAGGAAGCCAGCGACATCGCCAAGCGCGTCTCGTGGAGCGAAGTGACCGGCGAAGAGCGTGAAGCTCTGCTGGTCCTCGCCGAGCTGTGGGCGCACGAAAACCCGGCGATCGCCGAACAGTATCTGGCGCGTTTCCGCTCGCTGAAGTCGTCGGTCATCCCGATGCTCTCCTACGGAAGCGACCCTCGTGTCCGCGGTTTCGAAAGCTACTCGCAGGGCATTGCCTGGCTGCGGTTGGGCGACACGCAAGAAGGAAAGGCTGCGCTTACGGAAGCCTGGTCGATCTTCGAAGACTTTAACTATGGATGGCGTGCCGCGTTGTGTGCGCTGGGTCTCTACGAAGCGACCAACGACAAGCGCTGGATCGAGCGCGCTGCACGAAAGATCGCGCCGTGGCCGAAGAGCTGGATCGCGCGCCGGGTCGCCGAGTCAAAAACCTCAACCGTCGTTCCGCTCGAACGCATTCCGCCTGCAAAGCGCGAAGTGCTGGAGTTGCTCCGGTCGGGCCAGCGCAATGCCGACATTGCCAAGAAGCTCGGCCGCAGCCCGCACACGGTCCGCAATCAGCTCGCCCAGCTCTTCCAGACGTTCGACGTGAAGAGTCGCGCGGAGCTGGTCGCCGTGCTCTCGAAGCAGGTCGTCCCGATCAACAGCGTTACGCGGCTCCAGCGAAAAGACCACTAGTCCCGCGCTGAAAAGGGGAAGCCCGACCGCTTCACGTTGAAGGTGAGCGCCCGTGGAGAGTTTGGCTCTTCCCACGGGCACGGTTGCCTTTCTATTCTCCGACATCGAGGGAAGCACGCGACGCTGGGATGCCTATGGCGACGCGATGCGCGATGCCGTGCGGCGGCACGACGAAATCTTGCGCTCCGAGATCGAACGGCGGCGTGGATACGTTTTTAAAACGATCGGCGACGCGTTCTGCGCGGCGTTCTGGAGCGTTGGTGAAGCCCTGGAAGCCGGCGTCGACGCGCAGCGCCGGCTCGGAGGCGAGAACTTTGCCGAGGTCGACGAACTGCGCGTGCGGATGGCAATCGCGGCCGGCCAGGCCGACGAGCGTTCGGGCGACTATTTCGGTACGCCGGTCAATCGCGTGGCGCGGCTGCTGTCGGCCGGTCACGGCGGTCAAATTCTGGTCTCCGGAGATGCCGCCGATACGCTAACCGGAAATCTCCCCGCAGGCATAACGCTTCGCAACCTCGGCACGATTCCGCTGCGCGATCTCAAAGAGCCCGAGCGCGTCTTTCAAGCGGTTGCCTCGGAGTTGCGCTCGGATTTCAAAGCCCTGCGTGCGCTCGAAACGCCACCCAACAATTTGCCGCTGCAAACGACGAGTTTCGTCGGACGGCAGCAGGACGTTCTACGGTTAGAGCGGCTTCTGGAAACCGAAGTCCTCGTCACGATCGTCGGGGCCGGCGGCATGGGAAAGACGCGTCTTGCGTTCGAGGCGGCCGCATCGGTGCTCAACGACCGGAAAGATGGAACCTGGTTCGTCGACCTTGCTTCCATCTTCGACGAAACGCTCGTGATCAGCGTCTTGCTCTCGGTCCTAGGCGTGGATCAGGCCAAAGGCGCCGAGCCGCTCGACGTGCTGCTCAAGCATCTGGACGCACGCGAGCTGCTGCTGCTGCTCGACAACTGCGAGCATTTGATCGGCGAGGTTGCGCGCGTCGCGGTTGCGGTGATACGCCGTTGCCCCCAGGTTACGATTCTCGCGACAAGCCGCGAACCGCTCAACGTTGGCGGCGAGCACGTCTATCAAATGTCGGGACTGGATCTCGCTTCTGCGACGCACCTATTCAACGAACGTGCTCGCGCGGCAAGCCGAGACTTCTCGGCCGAGAAAAACGGGCCGTTCGTCGAAGACATCTGCCGGCGGCTCGACGGAATCGCTCTGGCAATCGAACTAGCGGCAGCGCGCGTCCGAACGATCCCCATTCAAAAACTCTCCCAGCACTTGGAGCTTCGAGTACTCTCCGGCGGGCGCGATCGCCAGCCGCGCCAGCAAACGATGCACGCGCTCGTCGAATGGAGCTACAATCTCCTGACACCGCAAGAGCAAGATTTCCTGCGGCGCTGCGCACCCTGCATGGGCGGCTTCACTCTCGAAAGCGCGATCGCGTTCTGCGGTACGGACGACGTCGGTATGATCGATATCGTCTCGTCGCTAGTCGACAAGTCTTTATTCGTTGCGGATATTCAGCAAGCCGGCCCCCGTTATCGTTTGCTCGAGCCCATCCGCCAGTTTGCCCGCGAGAAACTCGAGCAGATCGGCGAGACGCACGGCGCTTTGGAGCGGCACGCACAAGTCTATGCGGCCATCGCCCGCGACGGTTACGAAGAGTGGGACACGAGCCCCGGTCACGATTGGCTGGCGCGTCTCGAAAACGAGCTTGCAAACTTCCGCGCCGCCTTGAGCTGGACGATCGGCGACGGGTACGATCTCGAGCTTGGCGCGGCGATCGCGGGTGATACGGCGCCGGTCTTTCTGCGACTTTCGCTCTTAGGCGAAGGCAGCCAATGGTGCGAGCGGGCGCTGGGGGCCGGCGCATCGCTGCCGGCGGACACTGAGGCGCGCCTGCGATATACGCTGTCGATGCTGTATAACAACCAAGGCGCGACCAAAAATGCTCTGGCGCAAGCGTTGGAGGCCCAATCGCTCTACCGCCAAGCCGGCGACCATCGGGGCCTGACTCGCGCACTCTCGCAAGTCGCCAATCAGCATGCTCGCGAAAATCAGGCGGGCGAAGCTAAATCGGCCGCGGAGAACGCTCTGCAGCTCGCCCGCGAGCGTGGCGACCGGCGACTGCTCGCAGATGTGCTGCGACGATGTGCGCGCAGCTTCCTGACGGACGGCGTCGAGCGCGTCCGAGGAATATTTGCCGAAAGCGTTGCGATCTACCGATCTTTAGGTCGAGATGATGAGACGGCACGAGCATTGGCGTGGTTGGGTGTGTTCGAGGCCGAAGTTGGAAACTATGACGAGGCGGCGCGACGGTTCATCGAGGCGAAGCGGTTCGCCGATGACGAGCTCGTCGTATCGGTCGCGGGCGAAGTGGCCGCCTGTTACCTGGCTACCGGCGACCGCGCTAACGCCGCGCCCGCCGTACGTGAGGCGCTTGCGCTAGCAGCGAAGTTTCGCCAACCCACCGAAATGCTGTTTGCGATTTCCTATGTCGCCGTCCTGGCGGCCGAACGCGATGCAACTGAGGCAGCCGTCCTTATCGGATTCGCCGAGGAACGTCTGCGCCTAGTTGGTTGGAAGCGGGTTTCGTACGACCGCGCGATGGTGGATAGCCTTGAGGACGTGCTGAGAAAACGGCTTAGTGAGACGGAGCTGTCCCAGCTCTTTGCCGCTGGGGCGGCTATGGGCGAAGAAGAGGCGGCCGCTCGTGCGACCGCCCTCACGTCGCTATTCTGACCCTGGAGGACGAAGGTTAGCAGTGCGTCAGGCCGCCGCCCTCGCGCCGCACGCTATCTTGTCTGCCGCTGCTGTAGTAACAAGCCTGCGTTAGCGTGAAGGTGCCGGTTTCGCCCGAGCAGCCGTTTATCGCTTTATACTTTCCGGTAAGCTCGTTGTCCGACGAACTGTACGAAGCGGAATAGGCAAACTCACAGGCCGTGCTGGCAATCGTCGATTCGAAGGCGCCGAATACATTGTCGCCGCCCCCGCCGCGATACCCGTTGGCCTGCAGACCGTCGCGCCCGCCCCCGGCGATCGTTGGGTTATCGTAGTTTGTGCTTCCAAACGTGAAGACGAAATAGCCGCCGAGGGCGACTCCGGCGCCGGCAAAGTTAGCGATGGCGGTGCCCGTTCCGAGGACGCTGTCGCTCACCGACCCGGAGTACTGTCCGGAAAGGTTTTGTCCGTGACCGTGCTGCCAGCCGGGGGTCTGTAGCGCCGGCGCCGGACCGGTGCTCATGGCGATGAGGCCAAACGCAAAGAGTGCTGCAATACAGCGAGGTAAATACTTCATCGAACGCTCCTGTTACAAGAGTAAAGCGCGGCTCCCGCGCCCTGGGAGTCTGACTTACGCCCTTGCTTGCCTGACGCCCTTTGCACAATGGCTGCCCAGACCGGATCAGACGTGGTACATCGAGAAGGCGCTTTTTTGGCTTGACGACAGGAGTTAGCTAATGGAACCGATCGATCGACGCGGCTTTCTTTTCGCTGCCGGCGCAGCCACGGCAACCCTCGCTGCAGCGCCGCCGGCTTCGGCGCAAACGCATGACGTGGGCGGGATATTTCTCTCCACCTGGGATTTCGGCGTCGAAGCTAACCGGCGCGCCGCCGAAGTCTTCGCCTGCGGCGGCTCGCTGCTCGACGCAGTCGAGAAAGGCATCAACCTCGTTGAGGACGATCCCAACGTGACCAGCGTTGGATATGGCGGTTTGCCCAACGCCGAGGGCGAGGTCGAACTCGACGCCGGCATCATGGACGGCACGACGCACCGCGCCGGATCCGTCTGCAACCTTCACAAGATCAAGAACCCGATCTCCGTGGCGCGACTGGTCATGGAGAAGACGCGCCACACGACGCTCGCCGGCGAGGGTGCGTTAAGCTTCGCAGTCGAGATGGGCTTTCGGCCGCAACAGTTGCTCACACCCAAGAGTTTGGAGGAGTGGCTGCGTTGGAAGAACACCCCGAATCACGAAACGTTTTGGCTCGATCCCCGCAACCACGATACGATCGGCATGCTCGGCATCGACGGCCGGGGTCACGTCGTCGCCGGCTGCTCTACTAGCGGGCTGGAGTGGAAGATTCCGGGACGGGTCGCCGACTCGCCGCTCGTCGGCTGCGGTTACTACGCCGACGACGCTGCGGGCGCCGCCTCTGCCACCGGCAATGGCGACGTGATGGCAAACTACTGCACGTCCGCGTTCATCGTGCGGCGCATGGCGCAAGGTTTGCATCCGCAGGAAGCGTGCGACGACCTCATGCGACTGATGTCAAAGACCGCGCCGAACCTGCGCGACGATATGTACTGCGTCATCGCAATCGACCCGCGCGGCGAGATCGGCGCGGCCTCGATGAACGCCAAACAGCCGTTGCAGTACGCGCTCTGGAAAAACGGAACGGGCACGCTTCACACGGCCCCGGTATTCCTGCGCTAGATCGAGGCCGTTGGGCGCCCTATTTCTTATAGGCTTGGATGCACGATTCCGTGGCGTCGCTCAACATGGGCTGGGACGTATACGACTTCGTTCCGAACTTGTCGTTGGCGATGTTGTGCCAGGCGCAGTAATCGCCGATCTCGCCCGAGACGCCGTTCCAGCCCGTGAACGGCTGCGGATCGGTGATGGTCTCCCCGTATTCGTGGCCCGCTAGGATCGTCACGCCCTCGTCGACGCCGGTTTCATCCGCCGGCGGCTTGATAAAGTTCGAGCCGCACGTGTTGCCGGCGTCGGGCATGTATGGAATGTTCGCATACGGTAGAATATCCGTCTTCTCGTAGTACGTATAGCTGTGATAGGAGCACCAGTGGGTGCCGAATCCCACTTCGCTATGACCGTGCGGCGTGGCAACGACGTATAAGCCATTTGGATCGTATCCCAGCTGCGCGATCGACTTCAGAGCCTCCGCCGAAACGTCTCCATCGGTCGGAGTCTTGGGAACCGCCGAGTCGTCGTTCCAGAGGCCGCCGAGTTGGGCGGCCGGGTTCGTGATATAGACCTTTTTGCTGTCGGAGACTTCGTAATACTGCGTGTAAATGTTGTTGTGCAAGCTGCCGCCCATATTTTTGGTGTAGAGGTCGAGCAGGCTCTCCACGTTGTCGGGATCGCCGTATTTCTTGTAACCCCAGAAGATCAGGTATATTTTTGGAGCGACGAGCACGGGGCCGCCGTCGTAGGTGACGAACGCGTTGGCCGGAAGCGGCCGGCGCACGCCCGCGTCGCGGGTGAGCGCGTAGTGAATTCGGCCGCTGGAAATCGGCGGCTGGAGCTGCGCTACCGGCGCCGAACCGCCGTCGGTCGCGCATCCGGCCGTGATGAAAGCGGCAAGGCATCCCAACCCTGCGGTCAGTCGACGCGCTTGGACCATTGGCGTACTCTCCTTTGCGAGGCTTTCGTAATTTAGCCACGAAGGCAGACTTCTCTTTCCCCCTCTACTTCGCTAGGAGGCGATCATGCATGTAGGGCACGTGCGACACTCGTTTTTGATAGCAGTATTGTTGGTTTTTGCCGGTTGCGGCGGAACGGGTTCCCCCGCAGCCCCGTCAACGCTGCCGGCCGGCTTCGTCCACCGCGGGACGCCCGTGGCTTCGTTTTCCGGCAATCACGTTCGCGGACCGCTCCATTCCGTGATGCCAAGCTACGATGCAAAAGGCTGGCTGGTCTTCGAGGGCGATCAGGAGCAGACCGCAGTCAACGTCTACACGTTGTCGGGTGCGAGGAAGAATTCGGCGCCAATCGGGACTATCAAGGTTCAAACGGGATGTCCGTACGGCCTAACTATGGATAAGAAAGGCACGCTTTACGTGGCGGACAACTGCGCGGTCGGCGACGTCGAAGAGTACCCGAAGGGCTCGACTACGGAGAGCGTCGCCATCACGGATGGAATAAGCTACCCGCTGGGGCTCGCGATGGACGACGAGGAAACGTTGTACGTCAGCAACTACCCCGCGGCGATCACGGAATATAAGCACGGCGCGACGTCGCCGTTTCAGACCATTACCGGCCAAGGACTCGAGGATCCGTTCGGCCTCACGCTCAATCGGCACGGCGATCTCTTCATCGCGGACTTCGGCGCTGCCCAAGTCTTCGAAGTAGCAAAAGGAACGACCAACGTCACTCCTTTAAATCTGGAGGACCTCGTCGAACCGATCGGTGTGGCGGTCGACAAAAAGACGGGCTTCCTGTGGGTGACCGACGGTCAGGGCAACAAGATCAACGTCTACGAACCCGGAAACCTGACGCCGCACGAAGAGATCACGGGACAGGGCAATCCGTACGCGATCAGTACGTGCGGAGTGATCTGCTATCCGCCCCATCCATATCCGGCAATCTTCGAGTCGGATACCAGTACGAAGGCCATCTACGGATATATGGAACATAAATACAAGTACGACTCGACGTTGACGGACGGCATCTCGCTGCCGACGGGAGTACTCGTAGCGAAGCCGTAGGAGTCTAGCGGCTATGCTTCTCGCCGCGATCCTGTTGGGATTTCTCGCAGGTTTGCGGACGTTTACGGCTCCGGCCGTTCTGTTGCTGATGCGGCGCGGTACGCCTTTGGCCTATGCCTTAGGCGTACTGGCGCTCGCCGAATACGCCGCCGATCTTCATCCGAAGGCTCCCCCGCGAACGGCTCCCGCGGGCTTGATCGCACGGGCCTGCAGCGGAGGGTTTTGCGGCTGGACGGTCATGTCGTTAAGCGGTTCGTACGGCGCGGGCGGGGCACTTGCCGGGGCCGTTGCGGCCGTAATCGGGGCTTATGTCGGGTTGGCCGCTCGCTCCCGGGCGATTGAACTGATCGGGCGCGTGCCTGCCGCAGTGCTGGAAGATGTCATCGCGGCGGGCGCATCGGTGGCCGTCGTGGCCTACCTCTAGGCGGAGCTTCACGTTTCGGCGAAGCCCGGCAGAGTTTCGCTCACCTATCATTCGTCAGGAAAGGGCTATGAATGCCGCGCTGCGGGTTTTCTAAGGGATTGCTCCTCACTTTACTGCTGGTCGCGTGCTCCGTGGGCAAAGACGCAGGAATCCCGCCGAGCGCGTCGCTCGCTCGCGTCGCCTCGCAAGCCGGAAGCCTGCGGGTTCCCATGACGAGCGGCACGATGTACGTTGCAAACTATTATGCAAGCACAATTTCGGTTTTTGCTGCCGGCAAGAAGTCGCCGGGCCGCAAGATCTCGACCGGCGTCGCTTATCCGAACTCGCTAACGGTCGATAAAGCCGGAAACCTGTACGTTGGTAACTACGGCACCCCCAGCGGCAGCCTCACAAGCTCGGTCTCGGTCTATTCGCGAGGCAGCAGCCAGCCGGCTCGAGTGATCGTCAAGGGCGTGTACGGGCCGTTTGCCTTGGCGATCGATCGTTCGGGAAAGCTGTACGTCGCAAATAACGGTGGGGATACGGTCACGATCTACGCCCGAGGATCCGCGTCACCGTCGAAAACGCTTACGCAGGGCGTTCGCGGTCCCGAGGCGCTGGCATTCGACAGCAGCCGCAACCTCTATGTCGCAAACTTTGACGCCAACGACGTTACGGTGTACGCGCCGGGTAAGGGCAAGCCGAGCAATATCATCAACGCCGGCGTGGCGGGGCCTTCGTCGCTGGCGGTGGATTCGGCCGACAACCTCTACGTGGCTAACCAGCGAAATAGTTCGATCACCATTTATCCGCCCCAAAAGCCAAACCGCCACGTGCGGCAGATCACCAAAGGGGTGGCCAAGCCCATCGTTATTATCTCCAGTTCGGGCGAACTCTACGTCCTCGATTATAAGAACAATACCTTGAGCGCGTACGACGAACAGACGCTGGCGCGCGTCGCGGTCCGGTCGAGCGGCATCGCATGCCCGACTGCCATGGCCCTTAGCGCGAACGGCTATTTGTCCGTGACCAACTCCTGTCCGAGCGGCGTTTCGACGTACGCTGCCTCCGATCTCACGTTCGAGGGCTCGATCAAAGACGGGATCAGCTTTCCCGTCGCCGTAAGCGTTGCCCAATAGACCAATGAGGTTTTGTTGGCTGGCCCTTGCGGCCACGCTGACGGGTTGCGTCACCGTTTTTAACCCGAGCGCCCCGCTCCCGGCTCCGGTTGCGGGGTATTCCAATCGCGCCGCCGCCAAAATCCGTCACGTCGTCATCATCTTCCAAGAGAACCGGACACCCGACGACCTCTTTAACGGCTTCCCCGGCGCCGACACGGTGCGGCGCGGCCTCAACTCACACGGCCGCGAAGTAAAACTCCAACCGCTCGGCCTGACCGAGCCCTACGATCTCGGGCACTCGCATTCAGCCTTCAATACGGAATATCACGACGGGAAGCTCGACGGCTTTGATAAGGAGTCGTCCCAGTGCTTCAGCCTCAACGTCTGCATTCCGGCGGACGTTCGGGCCTACGGCTACGTTCCGCGCCAAGAGGTGCAGCCGTATTTCGTAATGGCAACGCGATATACGTTCGGCGATCGCATGTTCCAAACGAACGAGGGGCCTAGTTTTCCCGCTCATCAGTATATCGTGAGCGGGACCTCTACGATTGCAAACGGATCGTCCTTGCGCGCTGCGGATAATCCCTTCGATCCCACCGGGGGCGCGAACGGCGGCTGCGACTCGCCTGCCGGATCGCTCGTGGCGGTCATCGACTCCGCGGGGCTTGAAGAGCAAGGCGTCTATCCATGCTTCGATCGCATATCGCTGATGCAGCTGCTCGATGCAACGTCGTTGAGCTGGCGATATTATCAGGCGGCCGTGGGAGCGGGAATTTGGAATGGACCGGACGCGGTCTTGCCGATATTTAGGAGCCGGGAGTTTTCAACCGACGTGGTCGCGCCGTCGTCGCAGGTTTTGAAGGACGTCGCGAACGGCAAGCTGGCCGACGTCGTGTGGGTGACGCCGACGGCGCTTGCCTCCGATCACGCGCGCGCGACCAACGGATCGGGGCCGTCGTGGGTGGCTGCGGTCGTGAACGCAATCGGAAAGAGCCCTTACTGGAAGGATACCGCGATTTTTGTGACGTGGGACGACTGGGGCGGCTGGTACGACCACGTCAAGCCTCCCGTTTACAACTCCTACGAGCTGGGCTTCCGCGTGCCGCTGATCGTGATCTCACCGTATGCCAAGAACCACTACGTCTCGCACGCACAGCACGAGTTCGGCAGCATTCTGAAGTTTACGGAGGAGGTTTTTGGCTTGCCGTCTCTCCACACGACCGACGAGCGAGCCGACGACCTTTTCGATTGCTTCGACTTCTCGAAGTCCCCGGGTAAGTTCGTGCCGATTCCGGCGCCCTATCCCGCGAAATACTTCTTGAGCCGGCACGGCACGCAAAACCCCGATGACGACTCGGTTTATCGGACGCTTTACAGCTTCGGTCAAGGCGCCAAACGCGATGACGGTCAGGCCCCGGTCGCGCACCTGCTGGCGGTCGGCGGCGCCTTGTACGGCACGACGAAATCCGGCGGCCTAACCAGCTCGGGCTGCGCCACCGGTTGCGGGACGATCTACCGGATAACCACCGCGGGCGACGAGCAAGTACTCTACCGCTTCAAAGGAGGTGCCGACGGCGAGGCGCCGGTCTCGGGGTTGACGTTGCTGAGCGGTGAGCTGTACGGCACGACGACCCGCGGCGGTTCGGGCGCGAACTGCTCCGGCGGCTGCGGCACCGTCTTCAACGTCGACCTAGATGGCAAGAACGAAAAGGTCTTGCATAGTTTCGCGGGTGGAACCGACGGCGCAGATCCGCTCTCCGGATTAGCGGTATTCGATGGCGACTTGTACGGCACGACGCAGTATGGCGGCCGGAAGACGAGCCTCTGTACGAGCGGGTGCGGAACCGTCTTTCGCGTCAGCGTCGCGAGCGGCGCGGAGAAGGTGCTCTATGCGTTTAAAGGCGGCGGCGACGGATTGCAGCCGGTGGCGGGCGTCGTGCACTCCGGCGCAAAGCTGTACGGTACGACGCAATACGGCGGCACGCAGACGACGTTGTGCGCGACCGGCTGCGGGACGGTCTTCGACGTCGATCCGAAGAGCGGCCTCGAGCAGGTCGTCTACCGCTTCAAATCGGCAAGCAAAACACCCGACGGCGCCTACCCGGCTGCCCGTCTCCTCGCCGTCGGCGCAGCTTTTTATGGAACGACGCTTGGCGGCGGCGACACGTTACAGGGCAGCGTTTTCAAGGTTACGGATTCCGGAGCCGAGAGCGTCGTCCACAGCTTCTCGTGCTGCAACCCGAGTGCCGATGGGATATATCCGCTCGACGGGCTCATTCCCAGCGGCGGCGACCTTTACGGGACGACGCGCGACGGCGGCAGCGGCGGCGCCGGAACGGTTTTTAAGATTTCGCCGGCGGGCGCCGAGAGCGTGCTCTTTAGCTTTACCGGGAAGCCCGAGGGCGCCAACCCGTCGGCCGATCTCACCGCACTCGACGGCCTTCTCTACGGAACCACGGTCGGCGGCGGTTCCACCGGAGCCGGCACGGTCTTCGAGGTAACGCCCTAGGTCCCACTCGTTACGGCGGCACCGATGGGATCGTCGACGCCGGTAACGCTCTGGAGCGGCTTGCCCCCGGCGGGATAAGCCCAACGGTTTATGCTGCTGTTCTTGATGTGCGTGCAGTACTGGTAGTCACCGCCGAAAAGCGCTTTGCTCTGCAACGCGACCTGAGCGACGTCGCACGAACCGGCTAATGAAATCTTCTTCGTTACCGAGACGGTCGTTCCCGAGACCGACGCTTGGTACAGGCACGACGACGTGCCGCCGCCGCACTCTTGATCGCCGAGCACGAGCGTCGAGCCGTTCCATAGCACCGTTCCGGGGAAGTGGAGCGTGGCGCCGTGGACGGAGAGCGAGGCCATCGTTTTCTCACCAACGCGCAGCTCCGAAAGTACGTAGACGCTTTTCGAAGTCATACCGCTGACGTACAGATTTCCGCGAGCGTCGTAACCGTCGAAATAGTAGTAAAACTGATTCGGGTTTGCGTAGAAGGCCGGCGTTCCGCGGGCGTTCTTGTAGATCAGAATGCCGCCCGATCCGCTGTTGCCGAAGACGTTTGCGACGGCGAGGTTGCCGGTTGCCGCATCGACCGCGCAACTTACGGGATAGCCTAGAGGATCGGCGAGCGTTGCGATCGGGGTTTTGACGCCGAATTTGAACTCCTCCATCAACTCGTCGCCCGTTACGGCGATCCAGACGTTCCCGTGCGCATCGCCGCACTCGCCCTCGGGTTCGAAAAACCCGGTGAGTTTTCCGACCCGTTTGAGCGACGGAACGCTATAGATGTAGACGTCGAAGTTGGAAAAGTCGCTCACATAAAGAAGCGGTCCCGAGTTCGCGGTCTTCGCGGAGAGCCACGATGCTCCGCGATCCGGTTGGGGCGAGGCAAGGACTGCGGAAAGAACGGCAGATCGGAGCGCTGCCTCGCCGGCGGGCTGCAGCGCGGGCTGGGAAGAACAAGCAGCAAGAGCGAGCGTCAGCGCCGCCACGCGCAAGTAAGCCATCATGCAACTTTCCCCGTTTCGGTTTCCACAGCCGTTTCGCTCTTGTCTTGTGGACAACTTTGTGATACAAAGTACGTGATGGAACTTCAGCGGGCGCTCTCCGATCTTGCGGAAGTCCGCGACCGGCTCGCCGCGCTGCAGCGTTTTGACGGCTACTCGGGCCTGGCTGCCGCGGCCAGCGGTATTGTAGCCTTTGTCGCAGGGTTTCTTCAGCTGCGGATCGCGCCGATGCCGGCAACCCCCGAGGCCGTGCGGGCCTATCTCGCGATCTGGCTCTCGTGTTTGGCCGTCGCGCTGGCGCTCAACTACGGCGCCGTCGCGGTCTGGCTGCTCGAGCACCGCGCACCCGGCGCTCGCAGCCGGTTTCGTACCGCCGCGCTCTCCATCGCACCGAGCATCGTTTTGGGGGGCGCGCTGACGTACGCGCTCGTCGGCCACTCCGCATACGCCATCCTGCCGGGGACTTGGTTTGCCTTTTATGCGATCGGGCTTTTCGCGTCACGCGGTGCCATCCCGGCTCCGACGCTTGGAGTAACGGTTGGCTTTGCGCTGCTGGCGTTGGTATTTCTCGTTACCCCGCTGGCTGCCGTCGCGCTCGCTTGGTGGGTGATGCCGATTGGATTCGGCGCCGGCCAGCTGGCAATCGGCTATCTCATCTGGCTCGATCGTGCGTCGTGAGTACCTCACCGCAAGCGCCGTTTGCCTACGCCGGGCTCGAGCGAATCTTTCACGAGCGAGGGCGGCTTGCGATCTGCACCTCTTTGATCGCCCATCCCGACGGACTAAGCTTCACGGAGCTGCAGAGCGCGTGCGACTTGACCGACGGTAACTTGAACCGGCATCTCCATGCGCTCGCCGAAGTCGGAATAGTGGCGACCGATAAGCAGCGCGGATCCGGGCGTCCGCTGACGATCTATCGCATCAGCAAACGCGGACGCGAGCGATTCCTGGCCTACGTTGACGAACTGGAGTCGGTCGTGCGCGACGTGCACGAACGATCGGTGAGCTCGGTAACGAGATCGAAGCTGGCGACGACGTGATCCCGCATCACGTTGCGATCATCATGGACGGCAATCGGCGGTGGGCGCGCGAGCGAAAGCTGCCGATCGCGTACGGCTACCAGCGTGGCGTCGCCGCGCTGCGCCGAACGCTGCGCGCCGCGCGGGAAGCGAAGGTTCGGATCGTCACGGCGTTTGCTTTTTCGGAGGAGAATTGGAAGCGGCCGTCCTGCGAAGTCGAGCTGCTGATGGGCCTTTGCATCGCGGCGGCGAGCGGCGAACTTCGCACGCTCGCGCGCGAGGGCGTGCGCGTGCGGCTCTGCGGGCGCAGCGACCGGCTTCCCGCCGCGGCTCGCGGCGCGCTGGCCGAACTCGTCGCGAAGACGGCCGGCAACGACACGGTAACCCTCAATCTCGCCATCGATTATGGAGCGCGCCGCGAGATCGGTGACGCGGTTCGCGCGCTGGTTCGTGAAGTGAAGGCCGGGTTGCGTGATCCCGATTCGATCGACGAGCACGCCGTCGAAAGCCGCCTGTACACGGCCGGACTCCCGGATCCGGATCTCGTGATCCGAACCGGCGGCGAGCTGCGCCTTTCGAACTTCCTGCTCTTTCAAGCCGCCTACGCGGAGCTTTGGGCGACGGATACCTACTGGCCGGATTTTGGCGAAGTCGAGTTCCGGGCCGCGCTCGACGATTACGCGGTACGTCAGCGCCGCTACGGCACGTAGGTTCCTTTAGCCGCGCCGAGTTCGCCGCGGGCTTCGAGCCGTGCGAGTAAGAGGTGATAGTAGAGCATTCCTCGCTGCGAACCGAGGGTGTCGAGCACGCTCTCGATTTCGGGCAGCGATCCGCCCGCGAACGCTAGGCTGCGGGCGACGCCGGAGTCGTTCATTGGAAAGACGTCGAGCCGGCCGAGTCCGCGCAGCAGGATGACCGTGGCCGTCCACGGTCCGATGCCTTTGATCGAGGTCAGCAGTGCCGCCGCTTCAAGGCTCGAACGTTCTTCCAGCATTCGCTCGTCGAGCGTTCCGGAAGCAAGGTCCTCGCCCACGCGGCGCAACGTCGCGATTTTGTTCGCGCTCAACCCGGCCGCGCGGAGCACGTCATCGTTTGCGCGAAGCGTGGCCTCGGAGTCCGGGAACGCGTGCAGTGTAACGCCCTTACGCCATTCGAACGGCGAACCGAGCCCAACGACGTATCGTCGCAGGATCGCGCCGGCGGCGTGGATGCTCACTTGTTGGAAGGCGATCGCGTTCACGCAGGCCTCCCACAGCGTCGGATACCGGGGCGGCTTGACGCCGCGCATGCGCCGCGCCAGCGGGCGCAGCCAAGGAATGCGCGCGGCGCCTCGGTCAAACTCGTTCAGCGTTCGGTCGGCGCCGAGCATCCGGCGCACCGTCTCCAAGGCGAGCGGGTGGCCACTGCGTGCGCCCTCGAGGGTCACCGCAAGCGCGCCCGGCTTTTCGGCGGTGACGCGTACAAGCATCGGTTGCGCCGCAACCTGGAGCACCCGCAGGTAGGCGCCGTCCGGAGCGAGCACGTCGACGACATTAGCCGACAAGCGCCGAAGCACGCTCGCGGTGAGGTCCAGCCGATATGGTTGCGCGACCGGCATTTCGTACTGGGCAACGGCGAGCGTCATTGCGCTGCTTTACGCCATCGAGCGAGGCCGCCCATTGCGGGCGCCTCGCTCGATGGTCGCCGAGGGTGATCTTACTCGGCGCTGGACGGACGCACCGCTGCGCCAAACGGAGCGACGAGATTCGGATCGGTGGCGGTCGGCGTTCCGCCGGTGCCGCCGGCCGAGAACGAGTAACGCTGGCCCGCGTCGGCCGTGACGTTTGCGCCCCACAAGAACTTGTTGCTCTTGTCGAGTCCGATCCCGAAGATCGCTCCGGAATAGGGTGCGAGCGTGAAGCGGGCCGTTGCTTCCGAGCGGAGTACGTTCAACCCATAACTCGTGATCTTACCGGTTCCCTGGTCGTTGACGACCAGCTCGTTGTGTTTGTCGACGATCATTCCGCCGGGTTGGTTGACGACGGTGCCCACCAGCTTGGTGCCGACTTCGCCGGCGGAGATCGGCGTGACGAAGAGCGTGACGTACCCGCAGTAATTGTTGCTGTAGACGTCGCCCTTTCCGTCGGTTGCGAGCCAGTCGACCGTGCCGCACGGGTCGCTGATCGAGTACGAGGGCGAGCACCCCGAGGGATACGTGCACCCGCTAAACGGCGGCGCGAAGACCGCGATGTTCGGCGTACCGTATTGCGCGACGTAGACGTTGCCGAACATATCTTGCACGACATCCGAGGGCGCGCCGCCGGCGTTGAACTGCCACTCCGGCACCGAGGCGTCGTTCAATGGCGTCTTATAAGCGACCGCGGTGCCGTTGCCCGCGTTTGCGGCGAACAGGTAGTTGTAGTATGTACCCGCGACCGGTTGAACCCAGATTCCCATCGGATTGGAGAGCCCGCCCGTCGTGACGGTGCATGCGGAGCTGCCCCCCGCGGCGTTAAAGCTGTCGATCGTGGAGTTCTGGTAGTCGGAAAAGTAAAGCGCGTTGCCGGGACAGGTTCGATCGGGCGCGACGCGTTGCCGCGGCGTTGACGCCGAGACTCGAGTCGCCGGAATTGCACCCGAGGGACCGAAGGGCGACGAAGCGCCGGCGCTGCAGCCGGCGAGGGTCGAGGCGGCCGCCGTTGCGGCGGCGGCGTACTTGGCTAGCGACGATAGATTCATTTTCTTCAACTGCTCCATTTCGTTGGTGAAAAGTGGTGCGAAGATGGGCCCGCCCGAGTCGGGCCCATCTTGCCGGCTCGGACGTTTCCTAGAGAACGTTCGAGACTTTCGCAGCGTCGGCGTGAGCGTACGATGAGGCGCCAACGCGGCGCCGGCGGATCCCGCCGTACCACAATCATCGCGCACGACGGCGAGACGCGTAACCGACACTCGGACAAGTAACTCCGACGAATTGGCCGGCGTTTGAACCGTGAGGATGGCACCGCCGGGCTCGCGAAAGTACGGGCGCGATGGAAGACGAGGGACGAACCTCCGGCTCGTCGGACTTTGGGAAGCTCTTGCGGCACCATCGGCTGGCCGCCGGGCTCTCGCAAGAGGCTCTCGCCGAGCGCGCCCGGATGAGTTCCGACGGAATCAGCGCGCTCGAGCGTGGTCATCGCCGCACGCCGCAACGCGAAACGCTCGCGCTCTTGGCCGGCGCGCTCGCACTCGACGACGAGCAGCGCAGGGCGCTCGAAGCGGCCGCCGCGCGCGCGGCGCTGCGCGGCGCACGTGAGGCAAAGGTCGCAGCTTCCGAGCCGGAGACGCCAACCTCGGGCCTACCGCTCTCGTTGACGAGCTTCGTCGGACGCGACGCCGAACTCGAAGAAGTCGTGACGCTCGTGCGCCGGCATCGACTCGTCACGCTGACCGGCTCCGGGGGCGTCGGCAAGACTCAGATGGCGCTGCAGGCCGGAGCCGCTTTGAGCGCCGGCGAGGATATCCGCTTCATCGGGCTCGCGCCGCTTGGGAGTCCCTCTCGAGTCGTTCCGGCGATCGCATCGGCGCTGGGCGTGCAAGAACTGCCGAATCGTGCGTTGCTCGAGACGCTGCTTGCGCACCTCAAGGAGCGCTCGATGCTGCTGATTCTGGACAACTGCGAGCACGTGATCGCGCAAGCGGCGATCGCCGCCGATGAACTGTTGGCCGGCTGCCCGCACGTTCGTATACTCGCTACCAGCCGCGAACCGTTGCGAGTCGCAGGCGAACGCAGCTATCGCCTCCCATCCTTGCGCATTCCATCGCCCGACGTCGCCGCCGGGTTGAGCGCAACCGATGCCGTAGAATACGGAGCAATCGCCCTCTTTTGCGATCGTGCTCGCGCGGTCGATTATCGCTTCGCGCTTACCGGCGAGAACGCACCGATCGTTGCCGAGCTCTGCCGGCATTTGGATGGCATTCCGTTGGCGATCGAACTGGCCGCCGCGCGCGTCAACTTGCTATCGGTAAAAGCGCTTAACGCGATGCTCGACGGCCGCTTCCGAATTCTCGCCGGCGGCGAACGCGGCGCGCTGCCGCGACAGCAGACGATGCGCGGGGCGATCGATTGGAGCTACGATCTGCTCTCCGCACCGGAGCAGCGCGCATTCGAACGCCTTTCGATCTTCCCCGGCGGCTGCACGCTGCGCGCCGCCGCCCTGGTTTGCGGCGAAAAAACAACCGAAGACGTGGTGGATATCCTCGCGTCGCTGATCGACAAGTCGCTGCTAACGAGCGATTTCGAAGGGAGCGAACCGCGCTATCGTCTTTTGGAATCGTTCCGGCAATACGCGCTCGAAAAACTCGACGCGCGAGGTGAGCGGGAAGCCGTGTCGCGCCTCCACGCGCTTGCGTCGCTCGAGCTTGCCGAGACGCTCGACCGCGCGTACGATCCCCGGCCGAACGACACCGGCCCGCAAACATCCGCAACCATGACCGAGCCGTGGGCGTACGACGTCGAACCCGAGCTCGAAAACGCCCGCGCCGCGATCGCCTGGGCACTATCGGCGGATGAAGTGTCGATCGCGTCGCGCATCACGTGCGGATTCGCGCGAATCTGGCGCGTGAATCGTGGCGACGCCGAGCCGCGCCGCTGGCTCGATGCGGTGCTCTCTCGACTCGATGGGGTGGCCGAACCGGGTGTCGCGGCGCAAGCCTGGCGCACGCTGTCGTCGCAGACGTTCGGAACACAAAAGATCGAGGCGGCACAGCGAGCACTCGAGCTCGCCACGGAGTGCGACGACGCCTTTGAAAGGGTCGTAAGCCTTTACCACATTAGCGTTGGGCTCTTGCACGCAGGACGCACGCAAGAGGCGGAAGCCGCAAACGATCTCGCGCTGCAAATCTGCCGAGAGGGCGGACCGAAGTGGTCGCGCCGGTATGTTACCGCCCTCGGGTTACGTGCCAGCATTGCGCAGCGCGGCGGCCGCGTGGATGAAGCGCGACAGTTATACGCCGAGGCGCTCGCGCTCACGACGGCCCATGGCGGTTCGCTCGAAGCGACCGCGATCCGCGGCGATCTCGCGGAACTCGAGTTTAGCGCGGGGAATCCCGCGCGGGCGCTGGAGTTCGCGGAGGCGGCGGCAGCGGCCGCGCGGCAAGCGCGCGCGAAGCGTGTGGAGACTTCGGCCCTGGCAAACGCGGCCGCCTACCAGCTCGTGCTGGGCGACATTGGCGGCGCCCGCCTTGCGGCCCGCGAAGCGCTTGCGTTGGCACAAAGCGCGCACCCGATGAATGTCGCCATCGCAACTCAGCATCTCGCTACGGTTGCGGCCCTTCGCGGCGATGCCCGTTGCGGCGCGCGGCTTCGCGGGTACGTCGACGCCTGGTACTCTGCCGAAGGATGCGAACGCGATGTAACCGAGCGCCGCACGTACGAGATCCTGATGAACGCACTGCGCGAACGACTCGCCGGCGACGAAATTGAGGCGTTAGCCGCCGAGGGCGCGCTGC
>Ga0070733_10001171_pt1 | contig 19866 bp, 21 predicted proteins | sample Coa_R1_9_FD_66450 | JGI IMG/M metagenome (GOLD analysis project Ga0070733, IMG submission 66450) | Surface soil microbial communities from Centralia Pennsylvania, which are recovering from an underground coalmine fire - Coalmine... | ecosystem: Environmental > Terrestrial > Soil > Unclassified ... | reverse complement strand
CAAGTAACGGTCCCTGAGTGCGAGCGGTCGCGTAAAGCCGTCACGAGCAACGTCCGGCAGACTCTTGCGTGCTGGATTCGACATCCCGGCTCGCTCCGCGTGCCCGTCTAAGCGGGCAGCCTCCGCAGCGCTTCGATCAGTTGCGGCCCCTTGAGGTCCCGTTCAAGCGCGCCGCCGTGCGCGAGCGAGATGGTGCCGTCCTCTTCGGAAACTACGATCACCGCCGCATCGCTGTTTTCCGTCAACCCGATCGCCGCCCGATGACGTGTGCCCAGCGTCAGGCTGACATTGGGATTGGTCGATAACGGCAACAGGCAGGCCGCCGCCACCACCTGATCGCCCTTGATGATCACTGCGCCGTCGTGCAGCGGCGACCCGCGCATAAAAATCGTCTCGATCAACTCCGGAGATAACCGCCCCTGAATCAAGCGACCGGTTTCGACCACGTCCTGCAGACCAACGTCGCGTTCAAGCACCACCAGCGCGCCAATCCGCCGCGCCGCCAGCCACGCCGTGACCGTCGCCAGCTCCTGCGCGACACTCGCGACATCATAGCGCAAGCCAAAAAAGGAGCGAGTGCCGACACCGGTCAGCGCGCGGCGGATGTCAGCCTGGAAGATCACCACCAAAATGATCATAACCGAGCCGAGAAAATTGTTCAGCAGCCAATTCAGCGTAAACAAACCCAACAGTTGCGAAGCCACGAACGCCGCCGCGATAATTCCCAGCCCCACCACCATCTGCATCGTGCGCGTGCCGCGAATCAGCAGCGCGATCCGATAGATCATGTAGGCCACGATCAGGATGTCCACCCCATCCTGCCAGCGCGGCTCGGGTATCACCTGAAGAAAGTTGTGCATCAGGGTCACGCGCCCGCGCGTCGCACCGCCTCGACCATCCGGATCACCGCCGCGGCGTCTGCGGCTTCATGCACGCGGAGAATCGACGCGCCGCCGGCGAGCGCCAGCGCATGGACCGCGGCGTTGCCCGCCCGCATGTCGGCCGCGCTTTCGCCCGCGATCGCGCGCACAAAGCGCTTGCGCGACGCGCCAATCAACAGCGGGTAACCCAGCCTGCACAGCCGCGCGAGACTACCGAGCAACTCGAGATTATGGTGGGCGTTTTTGGCGAAGCCGAGCCCGGGATCAATGATAATCCTGCGCGCCCGGATTCCTGCCGCGAGCGCAAACCGCACGCGTTCGCACAGAAAGCGCACGACCTCGTCTGTGACATTGCCGTAGCGCGCGTATTTCGCGTGATTTTCCACACTCCCGCGCATGTGCATCAGCACGACCGCGCAGCCGGACTGCGCCGCCAGCGGCGCCATCGCCGCGTCCGCCGCCAGTGCACTTACATCGTTGATCATTACCGCATCACGCTCCAGCGCGACCCGCGCAATTTCAGCTTTGCGCGTATCGATCGAAAACGGAATCCGCAGACGGCGCCGCAATAATTCGAGCACCGGTACGACGCGCGCCAGTTCGGCTTCGACGGTCAACGCGCGCGCGCCGGCCGGCCGCGTCGATTCTCCCCCCACATCGATTATCGCCGCGCCCTCCGCCTCCAGCCGCAGCGCCTGCTCAAGCGCCCGCTCCGGCTCCATGAAGCAACCGCCGTCCGAGAACGAATCCGGTGTGACATTCAGCACGCCCATCACCGCCGGCAACGCGATCGAGCGGCCGTCATGCAGCAAGATCCGCCGCGCACCGGACTCCCTCGCCGCGACGCGGTCAGCGGGCCGAGGCTTTCTCGTCAACTGCCGCACTGGCCGGCGATCCGACGCCGCCGGCGTGCCGGTGACGGGCCTGCATCAACCACGCGCCGACGATCACGGCGATCAGCGCCGTCACCAGCGCCGGTCCGGTCCAGTTGCGACGCTTGCGCCGATCCATTTCGATTGGCTCGAGGCTGCGCGGCGTCGGCGTGTTGTCGGCGCGCTGGACCTCGCGCACGAAGCGCATCGCAATCTCTTCCGGGTCGAGGTCGAGAAACCTCGCGTAGCGGCGCATAAACGGCAGCATGTAAAGCTGATCGGAGATCATCGAGTAATCGTTGTTCTCCATCATGCGCACGTAATGTTCCGGGATTCGGGTGTCCCGCACCACGTCGTCGCGCGAAGCCCCGCGGACCTCACGTACGCGCGTCAGAAAACCACCCAGGCTAGGCCGGTCACTCTCGGCTTGGCCGCTGCTGCCTGATGAGACCGCCACAGGTTCTGCGCTCTTTTCGCTCACACTCGAGCCCTCCCCGCCAAAACCGCACCCTCGTCGGAAACTTTAGTCCGATTGGCGCGCTGAACCAAGTAGCGGATTTATGCTAACAGTTAACTTGGTGGGCCATGATTCGGCGGCGACGGCGATGGCGTCGCGCCAGTGCTGCGATTAGTCAAAGCGACTTTTTTGCCTTCGCCGCCGAGTAACGATGGTGGCGGCTGCAGGCGTGCCGCGAGCCCTGCGACATCTTTCCGATTCGCGATCAGAATCACGCATCGCGGCCCCGACCATAACGCGCGCAGGCGCGCGTCAGTCGCGATAAAACTCTCTGCCGCATCGTCGGACTCGCCAAACGGCGCGAGCTCGCCGCGATACCCGACCAGCCGCTCCCGCGTCTGCGTGTAGAACGGCAGTGCCTGGACAAAATGACGGTATGACGCCAGCGTACAGCCGCGCTGCAGATACGGATCGATTATCCCAGCCAGTTCCCGATATGAGGCCATCGGCGTGGCTTCTGTGCGTGCCCTGGCCAGAATCGCCGCGCTGATCATCGCGACGATCGTGACTCCCCACGGGACGTTGCGCGCGCTGCGCCACCAACGTGCGGCTAAATATATGATCGTTGCGGCGCTTCCCCACACGAGCGCCAGCACCACCACCCCCAACGGGATCGTCGAGAATCCATCGGCACGCGCGAGACCACTTCGCCACGCGATCCAGACCGCTATCGCGCCGAGCAGCAACGTCAGATTCGTTGCCGCAAACCATCCCAGCACCTGACACGCCCGGCGCGCTTCCATCGCGCGCACTCGCAACAATCCGATTGCAGCAAGGAGCGCGAGCGGTGGCAGCGCAGGCAAAATATATTCGCCGAGCTTGGAGCGCGGGATGGAGAAAAAAATGAAAACGACAGTGAACCAGATCAGCAGGAACCGCACTCCGCTGCCGCGCGCGCCATCGCGGTTTTCCACGCGTGCGTCACCGAACTCAGCGACGCCGAAAAATACGAAGTATAACCACGGCCAGAACCCGGCTGGGACGATCGGGAAGAAAAACCATGGCCCCCAGCCGTGCTCGGTGCTTTCAACGAAGCGCTGGAGATGCTCGTGGACAAGGAAGAACCGGATGAAACCGGGATTGTGCAGCCCGGCGACAATGAACCACGGCGCCGTGATGGCCAGGTAGATCGCGCCGCATTCGAGCCATCTGATTTGCGCGATCTCTCGCGCCCGCCGCTCGCTCAGCATCCAGAGCAAACCGATACCGCCGCCCAGCACGAGCGCGACCGGACCCTTCGCCAGGGTGCCGAGGGCGAGCGCGGCCGCCGCCAGCACCATCCACTTGCGTCCGGCGCCGTGGCGCAGGTCGCGCTCGCGCACTGCTGCGAAGAACGCCGCCAGTCCCGCGCTGAAGAAAAATGTCAGCTCCGGATCGGGAGTTGCGAAGCGGGCGAAAATAAAAAACAGCGGACTCAACGCAAGCGTGATCGCGGCGAGGAGACCGGTCGCGGCGTCGAACATTGCCTCACCCAGCGCCGCCGTCACCATCACCGTGCCGACGCTCGCCAGCGCCGCCGGTGTGCGCACCGCCAACTCGTCGCGCCCCAATAGCTTGATCGACGCCGCAGTCGCCCAATAGACCAACGGCGGCTTCTCGAAATAGCGCACCCAATCATTACGCGGCGTTAGATAGTCGCCGCTGACGACCATTTCGCGCGCGATTTCCGCATAGCGCCCCTCGTCAGGCTCCCACAGCGCCGGGCGGCCGAGCCCGATGAAATAGACCAGCGCCGCCGCGCCGCCGCACAGAATCAGACGATGGAATCGGGTAAACTGCGGCATCTGCGATGGAGTCTCCAAGCCGCGCCGCGCGAGATCAACCGCCCCGCCATCGTTGTCCGCTCTGTCACCCACCGCTTTAACTTGCGGGGCCGCTTTGTCACAATGTCATTAAGTATGACGTGCGCGACAAGTGTGACGTCGCGACGCGTCACGCCGGCAAGTCGATTTGAACGCCCCGGGCAAAATAGCGCCGCTCTTCAGTGCCGACGCGGATTCCTCAGAGCTGATTTCGGTGGTGGTCCCGGTCTTCAACGAGGCCACGAACCTCCCGTCACTCTGGAACCGCCTCGAGCGTGTGCTGGCGGATCTGCCGACCAGTTCTGAGGTCATTTTCGTTGACGACGGCTCGACCGACGCCTCGCTCGCGATGCTGCGGGGCTTCGCCGAGCGTAACCCGCACGTGCGGGTGGTCGAGTTGGCGCGCAATTTCGGCCAGCACTCAGCCTTGCTGGCCGGTTTCCGTAATTGCCGCGGCGACGTCGTCGTGACGCTCGACGCCGACCTGCAGAATCCGCCCGAGGAGATTCCGCGCCTGCTCGCAGCGATCGCGGCGGGCAACGATGTCGTCGGCGGCTGGCGCGAGGAACGTCAGGACCTGAGTTACCGCCGTTTTGCTTCGCGCCTGCACAATCGCCTCACTTCGGCGATCGTCGGCGTCCCGATGCATGACTACGGCTGCATGCTGCGCGCCTACCGGCGACACATCGTCGATACCCTGGTCGCCTGCGACGAGAAAGCGGCGTTCGTGCCCGCGCTCGCCAACTCGTTCGCCAAGCGCGTCGCCGAGATTCCGGTCGCCCACGCCGAACGCGCCGGCGGCGAATCGAAGTACGGCTTTTTCAAGCTGGCCCATCTGAGCGTCAACCTGATTACCGGCTTTTCCAATTTCCCCATTCAGGCGCTGAGCCTCACCGGTATCGGCATCTCGATGCTCGCCACCCTGCTGGGTACCTTCCTGATTGCCCATCGCTTGATCTATGGTCCGCAGCAGGAGGGCGCCTTGTGGACCCTTTTCGCCATCGCCTTCTTTTTCTTCGGGATGGTTTTTCTCGCCTTCGGCCTTATCGGCGAATATATAGGACGCATCTATCTTGAAGTGCGCCGGCGTCCGACCTATATCGTGCGCGCGATCCATGGTGATCAGGCCGAAGACGGAACTTTCGAGCCGGCGCATCGCTGACCCGTCGCATGCACCGCTTAATCATTCTGATTGTGCTTCTCGGATTTGGCCCGGCCCTGGTTTTGCGCGCCGATAACCGTCCCAGCGCCGACGCGATCGCCGACGGGCTGACCTGCCAATGCGGCTGCGGGCTGACCGTGGCTAACTGCAATCATCCGCAATGTGAGTTCTCAGTCCCGGTGCGCACGCAGATCGAAGCGATGATCGCGCGCGGCCTGAGCGGGCGGCAGATCCTGGCGAGTTATCGGGCGAAATACGGCGAGAAGATTCTCTCGTCGCCGACCACCAGCGGCTTTAACCTGGTCGCCTGGCTGATGCCCTTCGGCGCGATCTTCGCGGGCGGCGGCCTGATTTTCATGCTCTTCGGGCGCTGGCGTTCACGGCCGCCGCCGCCTACCGCGCCCGCCGATGGCGTGGCCTTCGATCCGGCCTTGCGCGAGCAGCTCGAGGGCGAGGTCAAGCATGACCTCTAGCGCTACGGTCTGGATGGCGGCCCTAATGTTGGTAGCGTCGGTGGCGCTCTTCGTCGCCGCGCCGCTGACCGAGGTCTTTTCCGCGCGCCGCCGCGAGACCGACGAGGAAGCGCGCGGCGCGCGCCTGCAGCACGAGCGCGGACTCGCTACCGCAGCGCTCCGCGAACTCGACTTCGATCACGAAATGGGCAAGATCGACGACGACGACTATCACGCCCTGCGCACTCGCCTCGAAACACGCGCGCTAGCCGCCATGTCCGGCCTGTCCGAATTGTCAGACTTGTCCACCGTGGCAGGATTATCGGAACTGTCCGCACTCGATGGTCCTGCATTGTCCGGAGCTGACGCGCCTGCGCGCACCGCCGCGGCCGGCGGCATCAAACCTTGCCCGCGATGCGCAACGCCGGCGGCCGCCGACTATCTATTCTGCCCACGCTGCGGCGCGACGTTGGAGCGGCCTGTAGATCTGCCTGCCGGTTCAAGCGCCCCATAATGCCCCTGCTGCCGATCGAGACCAGCGCGCTCGACAAAACCTTCGGCTTCGCTCCCGTCCTGCGCGGGGTCAATTTACAGGTCGCAGCCGGATGCGGCCTGCTGGTCGCCGGCCACAACGGCGCGGGCAAATCAACCCTGATCGCGATTCTTGCGGGCCTGCAGCGTCCCAGCGCGGGCTTTGCGCGGCTCTTCGGCGTCGACAGCAGCGCGCTGGATTCCGCTCAGCGCCGGCGCGTCGGCCTGCTGACCCATCAGAGCTTTCTCTATCCGAATCTGACCGCGCGTGAAAACCTCGAATTCTACGGCGCGCTTTATAAGATCGAGGTGCCCGCCGCGACGATCGCGGGCTGGCTCGAGCGCGTCGGACTGGCCGGCGCCGCGGCCGAGCGCGTGCGCGATTTCTCGCGCGGTATGGAACGTCGCCTGAGCCTCGCCCGCGCGATGCTCGCGGCGCCCGACGTCCTGCTGATGGACGAGCCGTTTGCCACCCTCGACGCGCCAGGCACTGCGCTCGCCGTCGGGATCACCGCGGAGGCGATGGCGCGTGGGTGCGCCGTGGTGATGACCGCGCATCAGGCGGTCGCGCCAGCCGGCCTCACGCTTGATGTGGCTGAGTTGACCCGCGGCCGGCTGCTCAACCTGACCGCCTGCCCTGCTGCCGCAGGCTGATTCGCTCATGGGCGCTTTCGCTGCGATTCTGCGCAAAGACCTAAGCCTCGAACTCCGCGCCGGCGAGAGTCTCCTCACGCTGATCGGCCTGTCACTGCTCATCATCGTGGCGATGGTCTTCGCGCTGAGTCCGGTCGGCGGGGTGCGCGACGCCGAGACCGCGGCCGGCGCGCTGTGGGTCGCCCTGCTCTTCGCCGGGACGATGGGCGCCGCGCGCACCCTGCTCGCCGAGCGCGACAACGGCTGCCTCGCGGCGCTGCTGATGAGCCCGGCCGATCGCGCGACGATCTTTTGCGCCAAGCTCGCCGCGGCCTTCAGCTTCATGGCGATCGCGGAAATCGCCGCGGTCGCGATCCTCGTGCTCTTCTTCAACCTCGCGCTCGACGCCCGCGTCATCCATCTCGCCCCGTCGCTTGTCCTCGGCGCGCTGGGCTTCGCCGCGCTGGCGACGCTGCTCGCGGCAATCTCCGGCCGCGTGCGCACGGGCGACCTTCTGCTGCCGATCCTTGCGGTTCCGCTCTTCGCGCCCGCGCTCATTGCCGGCGTCAAAGCCGGCGGGGCGGCGCTCGCCGGCGCCCCGTTCAGCGTGAGCACTCCGTGGCTCAAGCTGCTCGCCGCCTTCGATGTGCTATTCCTGAGTGCGGGCTGGCTTCTGTTCGAGTACGTGATTGTCGAGCACTAGCGGAGCGCTCCGCGCGGAGCGAGCACAGGGGGCGGCCGAGTCTCCGAGGCGCGGTCGCATTCAGCAGTCTGCGAGCTTCGTTCCAATAAAATAGAGGCGGGAATGACCGAACAGAATGTGGAGCTTTTATAAGGAAATGACCCACCGCACTGCTCTCCGCGCCGGAGCGCCGGCGCTCGCCCTAATGCTCGTGGCGCTGTGGATGGTCTTCGCGTGGGTCCCGACCGAGGCCGACCAGGGCATCGTCCAGCGCATCTTCTATTTTCACGTCGCCTGCGCCTGGGTAGCTTTCGTCGCCTTCGCGCTCGTCGCGGTCTGCGGAATTTTCTACCTCTGGCTTGGCCAGGCGATCTTCGATCAGCTTGGCTACGCCGCGGCTGAAGGCGGCATGATCTTCTGCACGCTCGTACTGATCACCGGCTCGATCTGGGCGCGGCCCATCTGGGGTGTCTGGTGGACGTGGGATTCGCGGCTGACCACGACGCTGATTCTCTGGCTGCTCTATGGTGGTTACCTGATGCTGCGCGCGATGAGCGACGATACGCCGCAAACCGCGCGCTTCGCCGCCGTGCTCGGGATCGTCGCCACCGTCGACGTTCCGGTGATAATCGTCTCGGTGCGGATGTGGCGCACGATCCATCCGGCCGTGCTGGTGACGCGGAGCGGCGGCCATGGACTCGAAGATCCGCGTATGGTCATCACACTGCTGGTCGCCGTCGCTGCCTTTACGGCGCTGTTCATTTGGCTGCTGATGCTGCGCGTCGCGACGGTGCGGGCGAGCGCGCGGCTGGGTCGCCTCGGGCAGGCGCTTGCGATGGCCTCGGCCGCGGTGCAGGACCTGAATCCGTAGAAACTTCATGAAACACTTTAATTATCTGCTCGCCGCCTACAGCGTCATCTTCGTGACGATTTTTCTCTACGTCGGGTTCATCCGCACGCGGCAGTCGCGGCTCGAAGAGGCGCTGCGTGCGATGGAGACCAAACTGGCGGCGTTGGAAAATGAGTTGGCGCAGCGCGCTTCGGCGCCGCCTCACTAAGCCGACGCGAGTTGCAGCAGCCCCGCCGAGTGCGCATCTTTAGAAGGAAGCCGGATGGAATTTCGCGATTACTACAAAACTCTCGGCGTCGAGCGCAGCGCGACCGCGGCCCAGATCAAAGGCGCCTTCCGCAAACTCGCCCGCAAGCATCATCCGGACGTCAACCCGAACAACAAGGAAGCCGAACGGCGCTTCAAGGAAATTAACGAGGCTTACCAGGTCCTCAGCGATCCTGATAAGCGCAAGAAATACGACGAATTAGGGGCGGATTGGGAGCGTGGGGCGCCGCAGGACGAGGTCTTCCGCCGCTATGCGCGGGCCGGCGGCAGCGGCGGCGGGCCGACCTTCCAGGCGGGCGAGGCTGGCGGCTTCAGCGACTTTTTCGAGCGCTTCTTTGGCGGTCTGGGCGGCAACTTCGACGCGCGCGGCGGCGGTCAGGAGTTCACCTTCGAAGGCGCTGACGGTCGTCCGGCGCGGCGCTCGGGCAAAGCCGCGGATCTCGCGGCCGAGGCCACGATCCCGCTGCGCGACGCCCTCGAGGGCGGAAAACGGCGGCTCGAAATCGCCGCCACCGTCGAGTGCGACGCCTGCGGCGGCACGGGTATGCGCGTCCGGCAGGAGCGGCGCGGCAACACCCGTATCATGCGCCCGGCTGAACCCTGCGAAAAATGCGGCGGCGCCGGCGTAATTCAAGAGCGCCGCACGCTCGAAATCACCATCCCGGCCGGCATGGCCGACGGCGGCCGGATGCGTCTCAAGGGTCAGGGCGGAAAGGGGGCGCGCGCCGAGCTCAATGGCGATCTTTTCATCACGATCCACGTCGATCCGGGGCCGAGCTTCACGCTCCACGGCCGCGACGTCCGCTGCCTCCTGCCGGTCTGGGATTATGAGGCGGCGCTGGGCGCGGAGGTCACTGCCCCGGCTCCGACCGGCAGAATCTCGCTCAAGATTCCGGCGGGCAGCCAGAGCGGCCGCGTGATGCGGCTGCGGGGCAAGGGCTTGCCTGCCCGCGCCAAGGACCCGGCCGGTGATCTGCTCTACGAACTGCGCGTGCTCGCGCCCACCGATCTTACCGACGGCGAACGCGATCTGATGCGTCAGCTTGCTGAACAGCGGCGCGCGCGCGGCGTGCCCGATCCGCGCAGCGAGCTGCTCGGAGGGTAATTTGCCTCGGCGGCCCGGCCACGCCTCGCTCCTCGCTCGCGGCCTCTACCCGTCATCGCGTAGTCGAGCCTGCGCGGCTGTGATCCAGCCGCTCGCACGCGCACTCGAGCGCGCCAAGCTGGCGCCTGACCGTCTGATCCTCGCGGCAGTCTCGGGTGGTCCCGATTCCGTCGCGATGCTCCACGCACTCAAGGCGCTGCAGCCTCGAGGGCGTTTCCGCCTCGCTGCGGCGCATTTCAACCACCACCTGCGCGGGAGCGAAAGCGCTCGCGACGAGCAATTCGTCCGTCAGCTCTGCGACCGGCTTGAAGTCGAACTGGTCGTCGGGCAAACGCGCCTCACGGCAGGCGCGAATCTCGAAGAACGGGCGCGCGAACTCCGCCACGCCTTCCTTAAGCGAGTCGCTGATCGGCTTGACGCCAGTCTTATCGCGCTGGCCCATCAGGCGGATGATCAGGCCGAGACCGTGCTGATGCGTTTGCTGCGTGGCGCAGGCGTCGCCGGACTCAGCGCGATGAAGGAGGCTGGTCCGGGGCGTCTCTGGCGGCCTCTGTTGACGGTCAAGCGCGCGGCGCTCGTGGCGTACCTCGATCAAATCGGTGCGGCCTGGACGACCGACTCGAGTAACGCTTCGCGACTGATTTTGCGCAATCGAATCCGTCACACGCTGCTCCCGATGCTCGAGCGGGATTTCGCCCCAGGCCTTGCTGAACGCTTGACCGAACTGGCCGCGGAAATGCGCGCGCTCGATGGCTTTATCACTGACGCGGCGCGCACTGAACTCGCTTCGCGCCGCGCTGGCGAAGGGCTGACCGTCCTTGGTTTCGGCGACCTCGATTTCGCACTCGCCGACGCAACGCTGAGAGAATTTCTGCGCGAACGGCTGAGTGGCTTGCGGCACATCTCCCGCGACCATATCGAGATGATGCGTGGGCTGTGCAGCGGTGCGAACCCCAGCGGCCGCGTGGTGCTCCCCGGCGGATGGCGTCTCCGGCGCCAATACGACTTCGCCGAACTCGAACGGACAGCTCCGCCGGCCCCGCTGCGCGGACTGACAGAGCCGATCCAACTCGCCTGTTGCGGCCGGACCGAAGTCGGAGCGAGCGGCTTCATCTTCGAGGCCCGTCTGCTCGACCTCGGGACGGATGGGCCGGTTCCGCTACCGGCTGATCCCATGGAAGCGCTCTTCGATACCGCTCAACTTCGCGGACCGCTTTGGGTGCGGAGCTTTCGCGCTGGCGATCGGATTTCACCGCACGGGATGACAGGTAGCCGCAAAGTTCAGGAGCTGTTCGTTGATCGTAAGCTTCCGCGCGACCTGCGCGCAGTCTGGCCGCTGGTCACGAGCGGCGAAACCATCGTGTGGATTCCGGGAATCGTGCGCAGCCGCAGCGCGCTCATCACGTTCGCCCATCAGGAAATCCCGGCAGGTAGAAAAGTCCTGCATCTGCGCGCACTTTCGACGAGGCGACGCGAAATCACGTCGTTGCTTAAAAATCCAGCTACATGCTAGCCTTTTGATGGTAATGAATCAGGTTTCACGCAACATCGCGCTGTGGCTGGTAGTCGTGCTGATGGCGGCGCTGCTGTTCAAATTCTTCAGCAGCACTCAGCAGCATTCGCCTGAAATAATCTTCTCCGACTTCCTCAACGACGTCGATAATCGCAACGTCACCGAGGTTACGATTCAGGGCAATCAGATTAAGGGCGAAACCTCCGACGGTCAGCATTTCAGTACCTATGCGCCGAGCGATCCGGACCTCGTCAAGACCCTGCGCGACAAGGGGGTCAAGATTGCGGCCAAGCCGGCCGACGGCGATCCGTGGTGGATGGTGTTGCTGGTGCAATGGTTCCCGATGCTGCTGCTGGTCGGCGTCTGGATCTTCTTCATGCGGCAGATGCAGATTGGTGGCGGCAAAGCGATGTCTTTCGGGAAAAGCCGCGCCAAGCTGCTGACCGAAAACACCCACAAAGTCACCTTTGCCGATGTCGCCGGAATCGACGAGGCCAAGGACGAGCTCGAAGAGATCATTCAGTTTCTGAAAGATCCGAAACGCTTCACCCGTCTCGGCGGAAGGATTCCTAAAGGCGTCCTGCTGGTCGGACCACCGGGTACCGGCAAAACTTTGCTGGCCCGCGCGATCGCAGGTGAGGCCGGCGTGCCCTTCTTCTCGATTTCGGGCTCGGATTTCGTCGAGATGTTCGTCGGGGTTGGCGCGTCACGCGTCCGCGATCTTTTCGTGCAGGGCAAGAAACATGCCCCCTGCATCATTTTTATCGACGAGATCGACGCCGTCGGACGCCATCGCGGGGCTGGCCTGGGCGGTGGTCACGACGAGCGCGAGCAGACGCTTAACCAGTTGCTGGTCGAGATGGACGGCTTCGAGGCCAACGAGGGCGTCATACTTGTGGCAGCGACGAATCGTCCCGACGTCCTTGATCCCGCGCTGCTGCGGCCTGGCCGTTTCGACCGCCGCGTAGTCGTGCCGCGTCCCGACGTCAAGGGGCGCGAGGGAATCCTCAAAGTCCACGTGCGCAAAGTGCCGCTTGCCGACGACGTCGACGTGATCAAGATCGCCCGTTCGACCTCAGGTTTCGCGGGCGCCGACCTCGAGAATCTGGTGAATGAGGCAGCCCTGCTGGCGGCGCGGAATTCGAAGGAACGAGTCGGCATGATCGACTTCGAGCTCGCCAAAGACAAAGTCATGATGGGCGCCGAACGGCGCTCGATGGTAATGTCGCAGGAGGAGCGGCGCAAGGTCGCCTATCACGAATCCGGGCACGCGCTGGTCGCCACCATGCAGTTGGGCGCGGATCCCCTGCACAAGGTCACGATCATTCCGCGCGGGATGGCCCTGGGCGTCACGCAGCAGCTACCTGTGGACGATCGTTATACCGAATCGCGGCAATATCTGATGACCACCTTGGCTGTGCTCTTTGGCGGGCGGGTCGCGGAGCAGCTCGTCTTCAACGAGATGTGGACGGGAGCCGGCAACGATATCGAGCGCGCGACGGAACTGGCGCGCAAGATGGTCTGTCAATGGGGCATGAGCGACGAACTCGGTCCGATGACCTTCGGCCGCCAGGAGGAACAGGTCTTTCTCGGCCGCGATCTCGGTCACAGCAAGGACTACTCGGAGCAAACCGCCGTCGAAATCGATCGCGAGGTGCGGCGCTTGCTGAGCCAGGCCTACGACACGGCGAAAAAACTCCTCAGCGAAAACGTAATACTGCTCCACGCTCTCGCCGAGCGCTTGATCGACAAAGAAGTTGTGGACGGCGCGGAAGTTGCCGAAATGGTCAAAGCTCATCAGGAGGGCCGTCCGTTCATACCGCAGCCGGCGCCCGCGGTGAGTCCATCGATAAATCCGCCGACTCAGCCGCGTGACAAACCACGCGCCGTAGAAGAAGACGTTCCGGTCGCCGGCCCGCTCCATCCCAAACCCTCGCTCGCCTGATTGCCGCCTCGCTTAGTTGCGGGCGAGAGCTTTGCGCAGCGCCGCGACGTTCTGGACGAGCTGACTCGGCAAGTTCAGCGTTCCGGCGACATTCGAATACGGATACAAACGCCCGTTGATGTGAGCGTGCAGCGGGAGCCCGGCGCCCTGATGAATTTCGTAGTCCAGCGGCAGCGGCCCAAGGACATGCATAATCTGGTAAATCGCGCCGGCGAAGCTTGCCAGGTCTTGAGGCGACAGCTCGGTCAGCATCCCGCGAAAGTCCGGCATTATAACGTCGTAGCTGCGCGGGAAGGCGCCGACCGGACTCGCATAGCTGACCACGCCGTCGCGACGCCCGATCAGCAGGCCGATACGCTCGACCAAATCGATCAGATCTGACCAAAGCTCGGGATACTGCGCTTCGGCGCGGGCTTCGGCCTCCAGCACCGGTAGCGGCTGCGGCGATCCGATGATCTGCTGATGCGGATGAGGCTGCGAGGCGCCCGACTCGCGTCCCTGGTTCTTGCGGATTATGACCGAATGAATCGCCGGGTTTTCAAAGACCCGGCCCATCAGGCGAACGTCCGTCTGCAGAAGATGTAAGAAGTGCTCCTCGCCGAGCACGCCGGTGAACATCAGGTCGCTAATCGAACGCGGATTCTCGACGAAATGGCGCGGATCCTCGACCACGATGTATGACTCGTTGCGACCGCCAGTCAGATTTTCAGGGATCCGCGGAAAGAGATTGTTGAAGACGCGGACCACCCAGCTCGCGTCCGCGAGGACCGCCGCTCCATTCCAGCTCGCGAACTCGGCGGGCGTCAGACGCATCAGCTCGGCCGGCGCGTGCGCCTCGTTACCTGGACAAAAAGGGCAGGCGGTCATCGCGTTGCGCAGAGCTTTTGGATCGGGCTTGGGCGGATCGGGATTCAGCTCCTCGCGCCCGCCAAGTGTGAACGCGAAGCTTTTGCCGCGCACGTCAACCACGTAAGAAATCACGCCCGTCACTGGATTTTTGATCCAGAGCAGCGCGCCATCGCGGATTTCGTATTCGAGCGCCATCAGCGGTTGAGCAAACACTTAATCACGGGGCGCGGATCGTTCCAACGCCGCCAGGGAAGCGCTGTTGAGGTGGTTGAGCAGGGACGGTTAAATGAAGTGCGCAGGGGACTCGGGGCCGCTTCTTCTCCGACAGACCCGCTATCGCAGCGAAGACGCTGTGGAGCTTCCCTCTTGTGGCCTGAGCCTGAAGTTCGGCGAACAAATAATCGTTACGAATGTTTAGATTTCCGCGAAACCAGATGTGGCGAATCTTTAATTCAGGACACTAGCGGCGCGCGGGCTGACTCGACTTCGACGCCAGCGCATTCCATATTGATCGGGGATGGAGCATGACGCCGAGCTGACTGGCGGCGCGGCCGCACCGCGCACCGGAGTTGTGCCGCGAGTCTGGGGCGGGATCGCGACGATCCTGTCGGTCGTCTATACGGCGATTCTGCTCGCCGCAGCGGCGCTGGTCGCGCGCTTCAAGCGGGGACATTACGTCTCGCCCCTGATGCGCCTGTGGGCCTGGCTGATCTTCCATACCTGCGCGATCAGTGCGGAGGTTGAGGGGCTCGAACATCTGCGCGGCCTTGGCTCATTTATCCTGATCTCGAACCATCAGAGTTTGTTCGACATCATCGCGATTGTTCACCTGCTGCCGTGCGAGGTGCGCTTCGTCGCCAAGCAGGAGCTCAGGCGGGTGCCGCTGCTCGGTTACGTGTTGGCGCGTTCGGGCAATATCATGATCGAGCGGCAAAGCGGCGGACGGGCGATTCGTCGCGCGGTGGCGGCGACGCGCGACGGTTACAGTATCGCGGTTTTTGCCGAGGGGCGGCGCTCAAGCGACAATCGGGTGCATGAGTTCAGCGACGGCGGCGCGTGGCTGGCGCTCGCGACCGGGCGGCCGTGCGTGCCACTGGCGATCAGCGGGACGCTCGCCATGATGCCGCGCGGGGCGCGCTTCGCGCTGGCGGGGCGGCGGATCCGTCTGGCCTTCGGCCAGCCGATCGCGACTGCGGAGCTGCGCAGCGCCGACCGCGCTCGGCTCAGCGCACAGCTCGAGAGGTCGGTACGGGAGTTATTCCGCAGCGAAGTTTGAGGCCGGCGAAAGGGGACACCCTGCCCGGAGCGCTTCGCTAGTGGCGCGCACGCTTCCAGGGCGGCTGGAGGCACGCGATCTTTGCGAAGACCGGACAGCTCTCGTCATGCGCGCCCGGCAAGTAGCCGATGCTGAGAAGAAATTCGCCGGTAATTTCGCCGCCGGTGAAATTGAAGGTCTTTTTGAACAGCTTGACCCACTCGGGTTTGGCGAGCGGATGCTGCGCCGCCAGCCATCGCGCGAAAGAGCCGTGGCTTTGCTGGAGTTCGATGATCCGGCGCGCGTTTACGATCGTGGCGTCAACCTTGAGCCGGTTACGGACGATGCCGGCGTCGGCAAGGAGTCGCGCGCGGTCCCGCTCGCCGTATTTGGCCACACGCGCGATCGCGAAGTGGTTGTACGCAGCGCGAAAATTTGCGCGCTTGGCCAGGATCGTCAGCCAGGAGAGGCCAGCCTGATTGATCTCCAGCACGAGGCGCTCGAAGAGCGCATCGTCGTCCGCGATCGGAAATCCGTATTCGCGCTCGTGATAGGGCCCGTGGAGCGGATGGCCGGGCGCGATCGTGCAGTACGACATAAAGCTTGGGCGGGGATCAGTTTGACGCTTCCTTTATAATGAGGGCAAGGAAACCAGCACAATGCCTCTGACACTCGACGGACTCACGGTCATTGATCTGACGCAGAACGTCGCCGGGCCGTACTGCACCGAGCTGCTCGGCGACTTCGGCGCCTCGGTGATCAAGATTGAGCGGCCGGGCAAGGGCGACGACGCGCGCGGCTTCGCGCCGGATTGGCGCGGCGAATCCGCGACCTATCTCGCCTACAACCGCAACAAGAAAAGCATCTGTATCGATCTGGATAATCTGCGCGGACGTGAAATCGTCCATCGTCTCAGCCGGAGCGCCGATATTTTCGTCCATGCGCTGAGGCCCGGTAGCGCCGAGTCGCGCGGCTTCGGCTACGTGGAGTTGAGCGCGGAAAATCCGCGACTGATCTACGCTTCGATCAGCGGCTTCGGCGAGCAGGGGCCGCTGCGCAGCCTGCCGGGTTACGATCCGCTGGGGCAGGCCTACTCGGGAATTATCAGCATGAACGGTCATCCGGGGGCGCCGCCGGCGCGGGTCGTCGTGCCGATTATCGATATGGGCGCGGGCTTATGGCTGTTTACCGGAATTCTCGCGGCGCTGCTCGATCGCGCGAAGACTGGCAAGGGCGCGAAGGTGGCGACCAGCCTGCTCGAGACCGGCGTCGCGTGGACGACCCTGCTGATGGCCGGCTATCAGGCGACGGGCATCGTGCCGGGTCCTGCCGGATCGGCGTCGCCTGCGGCGGCGCCCTACGAGGCCTTCCAGACCGCCGACGGCTGGATTCAGATCGCGGCGGGGAATGATCGTCTATTTGCGCGGCTATGCGAGGTGCTGGATTGCCCGGCGCTCGCTGCCGATGCGCGCTTCCTCACCAATGCCGATCGCGTCCCGCGCCGCATCGAACTGCACGACATCCTCGAACAGGAGACGCAGCGCTTCAGCGCGGAGCAGTTGATGGGGCTGCTGCGCACGGCGGGCGTGCCTGCGAGCGTAATCAACACGCTCGACAAGGTCTTTGCGGACGAGCAGGTCAACACGCTCGGGATGCTGCCGCCGGTCGAGGCAGGCTTCCGCATCCCTGAGATGAAGTTCGTCGACATTCCGCTGACGATCGACGGCGAACGGTCGAGCCGGCGGCTGATGCCGCCGCGGCTGGGTGAGCATACGGAGGAAGTGCTGAACGACGCGGGCTACTCCGCCGCGGAGATCGCGAGCCTGCGATCGGAGGGCGCGATCGGTTGATGCGCTGCGGCTAGCCGGTGATCGGACGCTCGGGTTCGGCGACGCAGCGGGCGCATCGGCAGAGATCGCGCAACTGGAGCGTGGTGTAGAGGGTCTCGTGACCGTCAACCCACTCGGCATAGACCGCGGCGTCGCCGAGGCGGGCGAACTGGGTCAGGCGCTGACTCGCTGCGGGAATCTCGCCGTCGAGGCGGCCGCCGCAGGCGTTGCACGGACAATAGCGGCGCAGACTTTCGAGCGGGAAGATGCTGTCGTGGCCGTCCGCCCAGTTGACGCCGAGCGCATAGCGGCCGACGTGATTTAGGCTGCGAATTTTTGGTGAAGCTTTGGGCGACATCTTGATTCGGTTGGCGACTGGACTTGCTGGTTGCGCTTGAGGCACTCTGGCAAGGCGATTATAGCATCGCGCGAAGCGCCACGACGAGCCGCCGTAGTAGTTTCGCAAGGGGCTGGAGCGGGCGCACACATCGAAATTGATCAAGGGCTGGAGGTTTGAACAAAAGCAATGGACGAAAATGCCAAGAAAAAAGGGCTGCGGATGATCCCCTATGGGCTGCAGATTCTCGGCGCCCGTCACGGTGATAAATCCACCGTCGCGACGATCAACTGGACCACGCAGGCGAGCTTCGCGCCGCCGCTCGTGGTGATCGGCGTGAAGACCGATTCCACCGCGCATGAGCTGGTCAAGCAATCGAAGAAGTTCACGCTCTCGATGCTCGGCGCGGGGCAGAAGGATTTGGCGTTTGCCTTCTTCAAGCACGTCGATCCGAAGGACGGCAAATTCGGCACCTACGCTTACAAGGACGGCGCCAACGGCTGCCCGATTATCACGGACGCGCCGGCCGCGGTCGAATGCGACGTCGTCAGCTTCATCGAAAAGGGCGACCACAGTATCGTGATCGGGCAGGTGACCGAAGCGCATCTCAACAAAGAGAGCGATCCGCTCACGCTCAAAGAGTGCGGGGTTAACTACGGCGGGTGAGCATCAACCCATTGAAGGGCCGGGCCGAAGTTGCGTGGCCCTTCAATCCGGTATCTTTTCCTCGTGACAGAGAGCGGAAAAAAGAAAGTCGTAGTGCTGCCGGGGGACGATACCGCGCCGGAGACCGTCGCCGCCGCCATGGCGGTGATGCGCGCGCTCGGCGTCGCGATCGATTTTGTCGAGTTTCCGCCGGGTGAGGAGTGGATCCGTGGTGAGACCGACAAAGCCGCGCGCGCCGCGATCGACGCGTCGGACTCGACGCTGTTCGGCTCGACCAGCGGCAAAACCAACGCGATTCTGCATCTGCGCTGGGGGCGGCAGACCTACGCCAACGTGCGGCCGTGCCGCTATTGGAAAGGGTTTCGCAGTCCGCTGGCGAAGCCGGATGGGATCGATTTCGTGATCGTGCGCGAGAATCTCGAAGACCTCTATCTGGGTCTCGAAGGGCCGCTCGAAGCGCTCGCGCCGCTCCATCTGCGCAGCCGCATCCTGCGCCGCGAGCTGGATACTTCCGAACGGGGCATCTACGCGATCAAGGTGATCACGGAGCGCAAAACCCGGCAGGTCGCGCACTTCGCCGCGAAGCTCGCGATGCGCCGCAAGGCCGCGGGCTATCCGGGAAAGCTCACCTGCACGTCGAAATACAACATGCTGCGCGAGAGCGACGGGCTGTTCCGCAAAATCGTCGAGGAAGTCGCCGCGGGCTATCCGGAAATCACATACGAAGAGTTCATCGTCGATGATTTTGCGCGGCGGCTCGTGCAGAGCGCGCACGACCTCGACGTCGTGGTGATGCCGAATCTCTACGGCGACATCCTCTCGGACGCGGCGGCGGGCACGATCGGCGGTCTCGGCGTCGCGCCTTCGGGCTGTTACGGCGACGACTACGCCTACTTCGAGTCGGTGCACGGGACCGCGCCCGATATCCTGGGTATGGGCATCATCAATCCCACCGCGACGATGCTCTCTGCGGCGATGATGCTCGATTACCTGGGCTTCGGCGATGAATCGAAACGCTTCGAGAACGCAATCCGCAAAGTCTATGCAGAGGGCAAAGTGCTGACCCCGGATCAGGGCGGGAGGGGGACGACGATCGAGTTCACGCGCGCGGTGATTGGGAATCTGTGATCGGCCGCAGATAGCGACGCTCCAAAGAGAACCGATCGCGCGAAAGTTTCATCTCAAACAGGGGAATATGTCGTGGTTCCGTTACTTCTCTAACGAGCCTACGATTAGCTTCCGAACTTCTAGCACCTAGATAGACTGCGCTTGGCGTTGGCATCGGGTATGCCGTCGAAGCAGGAAAGAGCCCAAATGGAAACACCAAGCGCCATTCTCTCTCGTAACCCCATCCTCTAGCCTTTTGCAAACAAGCTGCTATGGGGTAGAAATTACCTGGAACTCGCCCCGCGAGCATTTCTTGAAATATTGAATTGCAGTCGAACAATTGGTCTGAATAGACAATCGGGAACAACATTCGACGCCGAATATCTCCCGAAAGAAGATCAGTAATAGGATATTCCAGGCAGAACCCTCGATGATAGTCAGCGTAATGGCTCCACATGAGAACAGAGTCATCGATTTCCGAAAACGAACACAGGTAGTGTCGGTCAAGTGGTGGAAAAGCAGTAAGCATCGGCCAGGCGACGAGTTGAGCGGTTGAAGTATCAACTTGCTATTACGCTGCCTCCGGTTGTTCGCTGATTGTGGTCAGGTCG
>Ga0070733_10001170_pt1 | contig 19871 bp, 15 predicted proteins | sample Coa_R1_9_FD_66450 | JGI IMG/M metagenome (GOLD analysis project Ga0070733, IMG submission 66450) | Surface soil microbial communities from Centralia Pennsylvania, which are recovering from an underground coalmine fire - Coalmine... | ecosystem: Environmental > Terrestrial > Soil > Unclassified ... | reverse complement strand
CCACCGTGGCGATGGTAAATGCCGGAGCCATGGCCAGGCGGCGCAGCGCCAGCCGCAGGTCCTGAATCAGCGTTTGCATGAACGGCAGTCCTCTTTGTTCCCGATAGATTTCTTTGATTGCCTCGACACATCCGAACTTCAATGCAGCCTGGCGCCGGGCCTCCGACGGCGATAAACCCGCGCGAAGAAGCGTGGCTGTTTCGAGGGCGAGATGTTCTTCGATCTCCGCACGCAGCCGTTCTTCGTCCTGGCGGGTAGTCGCCAGCGACCTGAGTCGACAGAAGAAGCGGCGCAGGCCTTTCATATGAGGGCTCTCATTTGAGATCTTCCGCTTTCACGGAGAAAAAGCGGCCGATGATGGCGGCCTTTTGTTCCCAGTCTCGCGTCTCTGCAACCAGCTGCCTGCGTCCGCTGCGCGTCAGCCGGTAAAACCGCGCCTTCCGGTTGTTTTCCGACGCGCCCCAGTCGGAGGCGATGGCGCCCTCCTGCTCCAGCTTCAGCAGCACGGGATACAGCGTGCCCTGATTGACGCTGAGAAGCCCCCCGCTGATCTGCTCGATGCGCCGCAGGATTCCATAACCGTGCAGCGGTCCCAGGACGTCGAGGGTTTTGAGGACCATCAGGGCCAGGGTCCCCTGCAGGACATCGGTTTTCGGTTTTGCCTCGCCCATTGGGTTCCCCAATGGAAGGATACCGCGCTTCTATTGGGAAAGCAACAGGGGTCGGCGAGCGGGCACTAATTCGGACCACGCCTCAGCGGGCCCACGTGGGTTCTCAGTTGTACGCGTTTCCGTATTTCGCCCGGGCGGACCGACGAGCCTCAGCCGCGGCATCTCTGGCCTCGCGCCTCGCCTGTCTCATTGACTCGCGGAGTTCGCGTGACGCCTCAAGCCGTTCTCTGCGCGCCTCAATCATTGCAGTTCTGGCCTCACGCCGCGCTTCGCGGCGGGCCCGATTCGCGTCGCTGCGCCAGCGCGTATCCGCAGAGACCAGCGCGACAACCAGGAAAAGCAGGAGCAGTAGTTTCATGGAATGGTATACGGTTCAAGTTCCTGAAAGTTTGGTTTTCCTGCGCGTTTTTCTGTGGGCGATCAACGTTGCCTGTTTTCAACCGCTTGCGTTTCAATCAGTTGCGCATCCTGATATTATCCTGGATGTTCCGGGCCGGCTCCCGGACGGACGGTTCACACGCCCAGGAGGAACAAACTGCGATGAAATCGATACGATACTCGAATGCGATTCCTGCGGCGGCGTTCGCAATTATCGCCATCACAGCCACGGACCTGCCAGCCCAGGCCGGGCGGACGACCTGCAGTTCACCCGCCCCCGGGGCACCCATGCGCGTGACCGGCGATTGTGTCGACCCCAGGTTCAACGATCCTTATGTCGACGTCGACGAACAGCGGACCACCCCGGCGCCACATCGCTATGTTCACGGCGGGTTCAAAGGAACCGATGCCAGGTTCTCGTTCTACTTTCCGCCAAAGGGGCAGTACCAGGGACGATTCTTCCAGAACACCCACCAGCTTCTGACCAGCGAGAATGGCGCCCCGGGCACCATCGGCTTCGCCCTCGCGAGCGGAGCCTTTTACGTACAGACGAATATCGGCGGGGCGGAACGCGCCACTACGACGGAACAAGCCGTGTTCGGCAAACTGGATCCCACCGTCGGAGGTTACCGGGTCAACGCGGAAACGGCGAAGTTCTCGCGCGTGAAGGCCGCCGAAATCTACGGGGCACCCAATCAGCGTCCCTATGGATACCTGTACGGCGGGAGCGGCGGCGCGTTTCAGACGATCAGCGGCGCGGAGAACACCGTCGGCGTGTGGGACGGTTACGTGCCGTACGTTATGGGATCGCCGAATTCCATCCCCGGCGTGATGACAGTGCGTATCCATGCTCTGCGGGTGCTGCGGAACCGGGACAAATTTCCCGCCATCATGGACGCGATCGATCCCGGCGGCAGCGGCGACCCATACGCGGGCCTGAACGAGGAGGAGTCCGCGGCGCTTAAAGAAGCGACGCGCCTGGGCTTCCCGCTGCGCGGATGGTGGAATCACCCGACGATGAACGGAGGGCCTCTCGCCCTCGTCGCCGGCTACGTCCCGTATTTGGATCCGACTTACACCGATGATTTCTGGTCGAAGCCGGGTTACCTCGGCACCGATCCGAAATCCTCAGTTTCAAAGGCTCGGATCCGGCACGAATCGACCGTCGTCAACGCGATCGCCGGCCCTCAGAGGCGGCTCGAGCTGTCGAGTGTTCCCGCGGGCGACCTCACCGGCGCCGACCTGGTCATCACAAGCGGCGCGGCCGCCGGCAAGAGCGTCGGGCTGGACGCCGTGTCCGGCAGCACGGTCGGCTTCGGGTATGGCGCGAATCCCGAAGTTGTGAACAGTATTCAGGCCGGCGACAAAGTGCGAATCGATAATTCGGCGTATCTCGCTCTCCAGACCTATCACCGCCACCAGGTTCCCTCGCGCGACATGTATGGCTGGGAGCAGTTCCGGGACCGCAACGGCGAACCGATCTATCCGCAGCGCAAGGTCCTCATCGGCCCGATCGGCGCCTTAAACGGGGCGGGCTCGATCCAGTACGGCCGGTTCAACGGCAAGATGATCGTGCTGGAATCGTTGATGGATATCGACGCCCTGCCCTGGCAGGCCGACTGGTACCGCGAGAAGGTGAAGGAGGCTCTGGGAAAGCGTATCGACGAAGAGTACCGGCTCTATTTCATCGACCATGCCCAACATACTCCGCCCGTTGGCCAGCCAGCCCTGGCGCGCACTGTCAGTTACCAGGGCGCGTTGGAGCAGGCGCTCCGCGACTTGAGCGCGTGGGTCGAGAAGGGCGTGAAGCCCCCTGCCGGCACCCGCTATAAGATGGCCGACAGCCAGGTGGAAGTGCCGGAGCCGGCGGCGCAGCGCTTGGGCATTCAGCCGGTCGTCGATTTGTCGGCCAACGGCGGCAAGCGCGTCGAGGTTGTGGTTGGGCAGCCCGTCAACTTCTTCGGGGTCGTCCGGACGCCGCCCAACGGGGGCACGGTGGTGGCGGCGGAATGGGACTTCGAAGGCCGCGGCGACTACCCCGTCAAGGAGCCCCTGCACGATTTCAAGCCTGCGTTGACCCTGAAGGCCACGCATTCCTACTCTCAGCCCGGCACCTACTTCGCCGTGCTTCGGGCCGCGTCACAGCGAGAAGGCCGCACGAACACGCCTTATGCCCGCGTCGAGAACCTCGGCCGCATGCGGGTCGTGGTCAAGTAGGCCAGGAGTGGCCGCGCAACATCGATTCGTCCATCTTCAACGAAGAAGCGAAAGCCCGGGTATCGGCCTGGGCACTGCAAACGCTCGCCTCAGAAGTGCATGCCGCCGGAGCACATCAGCACCTCGCCGGTGATGAAGTCGCTCAACGGTGAGCAGAAGAACAGCACCGCGCCCGCCGCTTCATCCGCGGTGCCCGCGCGTCCCAGGGGACTGGCCGAGACCACCTTGTCGAGCATGGCCTGCTGCACGCCGACGCGGATTTCGCGTCCCTTCACTTCGATCGTCGACTCCGCGGTGAGCGGTTGAGTCAGCCGGGTATCGATCAGGCCGAAGCCGACCGCATTGACGTTCACGTTGTAACGTCCCCACTCTTTCGCGATGGTGCGCGTAAGCCCGATCACCGCCGCTTTGCCCGATGAATAGCCGGCCTGCCCGGGACTTCCGTCCGTTCCCGAGATGGAAGTGATGTTGACCACTTTGCGCTGCATGCGCCGGCCCTCGGCGATCTCGCGCTTCGCGGTTTCGCGGATATAAGGAGCGGCCGCGCGCAGTATGCGGAACGGCGCCACGATATGGATATCGAGCATGGCCTGGAACTGGTCGTCCGTCGTTTTCTGGATGATGTTGTCCCAGGTGTAGCCGGCATTGTTGACGATGATGTCGAGTCCGCCCAATTCGGCGATGGTGCGGTCGATCAACTGCTGCGGGAATGAGGGATCGGTCAGATCGCCGGCACATTGCGCCGCGCCCGCGATTGCGTTCTGAGCTTCTTCAAGCGGGCCGGGGTCGAGATCGTTCAGCATGACGGTGGCGCCCGCCGCCGCGAGCTGCCGTGCGATGGCTCGTCCGATGCCACGGCCAGCGCCGGTGACCAGGGCGATTTTCGATTTCAACGTAAACATGATTTATTCAATCATCGCGAATCGGCTTCGCCGTTTCGGCGCCGGCTCTAACGGCACGCCCTCCACCCGGCCCAGTTGTAACATAATGCCTGGCGCGGTTGCAGTCGCTGCCGGTTGGACAATTCGAAAACAATGTCAGAGCACAGCGAACGCCGTGAGTATGCGGTTGTGGACGGCGATAAATTGCCGGCCGGCCCCTACCCATATCTGTACGTGAATGCCGATGGGAGCGCACGGGAGCTCCATCCGAATGAGCGGCAGTATCTCGAGACTCCTTTTCACCCGGCGGACGGTGGTCGTCCATATATCAAGGATAGTTATGAAAGCAAGAACGGCTGGGGCGAAATCACGGGATTCCTGAAGAGATCGAAACTCCCCGCAGGCACGCCGGTACACGCCGCTCCCGAGGAGGATCCGTCGCCGCCACTCACCTGGGAGGATCAGCTTGAGTGGTACCGGAATCGGGGATGGAAGGTAGTCAAAAACAGCGATGGCAGCACTACTCTCAAAAATCCAAATCGCCGACCTCCATAAATGCCTTCCGCCGCACTCTCGACGCCCCCGCCTCGCAAAGCTTTCGGCCTGAACCGTTCGTTATAGTGGAATCAACCCATGAATCAGAACAGTTTTGGCGCTGCTTCCACGCTGAATGTGGCGGGCACGAACTACCGCATTTTCCGCCTTGCCACGGTTGAGGAGAAGGGCGTGGCCAACGTCTCGCGCCTGCCGTTCTCGCATCGCATTCTGCTCGAAAACCTGCTGCGGCTCGAGGATGGCCGGAAGGTGCAGGCTTCCGACATCCAGGCCCTCGCGAGCGGCGCCGCCACCGACACAACGGAGATTTCCTTCCTGCCGGCGCGCGTTCTGCTGCAGGATTTTACCGGCGTGCCGTGCGTCGTCGACATCGCCGCCATGCGGGATGCGCTGGCCGACATGGGCGCGGACCCGTCGAAGGCCAATCCGCTGATGCCGGCCGATCTGGTGATCGATCACTCCGTGCAGGTGGACGAGTACGGCACAAAGGACTCGTTCAACGTCAACGCACTGCTCGAATTTCAGCGCAACCGCGAGCGCTACATGCTGCTGCGCTGGGGACAGACGGCTTTTCGCAATTTCCGGGTTGTGCCTCCGGATACGGGAATCGTGCACCAGGTGAACCTCGAATATCTGGCGTCTGTCGTTTTCAGCGCGCCGGCGGCCGATGGCTCGTTGACAGCGTATCCGGACAGCCTCGTGGGCACGGATTCTCACACCACGATGATCAACGGCCTGGGCGTGCTCGGCTGGGGCGTAGGCGGAATCGAGGCCGAGGCCTGCATGCTGGGGCAGCCGATCTCCATGCTGCTGCCCGCCGTGGTCGGATTCAAACTATCCGGCGAATTGCATGAGGGCTGCACCGCGACCGATCTCGTCCTCACCGTTACCCAGATGCTTCGCAGGAAGGGCGTGGTGGGGAAATTCGTCGAGTTCTATGGCGCGGGATTGAGCGCGCTCAGCGTGGCGGATCGCGCCACCATCGCGAACATGGCCCCGGAATACGGCGCGACCATGGGGTTCTTCCCGGTGGACGACGGAACGCTGCAATACCTTCGGACATCGAATCGCGATCCGCACCTGGTCCAACTCGTGGAAGCGTATTCGAAGGAGCAGACGCTGTTCCGGACCGACAGCACAAAAGACCCGGTGTTCGCGGACACTCTGGAACTCGACTTGGCGAGCGTGGTGCCTTCCATGGCGGGGCCGAAACGCCCGCAGGACAGGTTGACACTGCGTGAGGTGAAAAAGAACTTCAGTGACTCGTTCCCCAATGCTTTCAGGAATGAGTCCGCTGAGATGACGAGCGGCGCGGTGGTGATCGCGGCGATCACCAGCTGCACGAACACTTCGAACCCTTCCGTGATGGTGGGGGCCGGGCTTCTGGCGAAGAAGGCCGTCGAGAAGGGGCTGAAGAGCAAGCCGTGGGTGAAGACGAGCCTCGCGCCCGGCTCGAAAGTGGTTACCGAGTATCTCGACAAAGCGGGATTGACGCCATATCTGGAAGCTCTGCATTTCAATCTGGTCGGGTACGGCTGCACCACGTGCATCGGAAACAGCGGGCCCTTGCCCGACGCGGTTTCGGCCGCGGTGAAGGATGACGACCTGGTGGTCGCGGCGGTGCTCAGCGGAAATCGCAACTTTGAGGGACGCATCAATCCTCAGGTCAAGGCGAATTACCTCGCGTCGCCTCCGCTCGTGGTGGCTTATGCGATCGCCGGGCGCGTCGATTTCGATATGGACAGCGATGCGCTCGGCACGGGCAGCGACGGCAAGCCGGTTTATCTGCGGGACATCTGGCCCAGCCCGCAGGAAGTGAACGCGGTGATCGGCTCTACGCTTTCCGCGGAGATGTTCCATACCGAATATGCGAAGGCCTTTGAAGGCGATGCCAACTGGCAGCGCCTTCCGGTACCGACCGGCAATACGTACATCTGGGACGACGCTTCCACTTACATCAAGAAGCCTCCCTACTTCGACAACATGACCGATCCGAATGCGCCCATCGCCGACCTCACCGGTTTGCGCGTGCTGGCGCTGCTGGGCGATTCGATTACAACGGATCACATTTCGCCCGCCGGATCGATCGCGGCCAACAGCCCGGCGGGAATATACCTGCAGCAGGAGGGAGTTGCGCCGAAGGATTTCAACTCGTATGGCGCGCGGCGCGGAAACCACGAAGTGATGGTGCGCGGGACGCTGGCGAACGTGCGTTTGCGCAACCAACTCGCGCCCGGCACCGAAGGCCCCTGGACCAGGCACCTCCCCGACGACAAAGAAATGTTCATCTTTGACGCAGCCGAGCAATACAAGCAGGAACACGTTCCATTGTTGATCATCGCAGGCAAGGAGTATGGTTCCGGATCGTCGCGCGATTGGGCGGCCAAGGGCGTGAAGCTGCTGGGCGTGGCCGCGGTGATCGCCGAGAGTTTCGAGCGCATTCACCGGACGAATCTGGTTGGAATGGGAGTGTTGCCGCTGCAGTTCGTGCAGGGAGAGAACGCGGCGTCGTTGAAACTGACCGGCAAGGAGTTGTTCCATATCGCGGGCGTTCGGGAGGCGGTTGAGAAAGGTTCGCGCGTGAAAGTCAAAGCTGTCGCGGCCGGTGGATCGGAGATCGAATTCGAAGCCGTGCCCCGCGTCGATACGCCGCAGGAGGCGGAGTATTTCCGCAACGGGGGGATTCTGCCGTTTGTTTTGCGGCAACTGGCGGGCTAGTGGGGCGGCGCTTCGGCGCCGTCGAGCTTCCGCTCGACCCTGCTTGCCGGAAGGAGCATCGCGCGCTCTTCCCTGTTTCCACCCGAATGAAGGGCGCGGCAGCCATGCAAACTAAATCCGGTGGAAGGACTTGAGGATGTCCCGGGTGCTGTATTGCAGAGCGACCGGCCGTCCATGCGGGCACGCCATCGGGTAATCCGTAGCGGCGAGCGTACGCAGCATCCACTCCATCTTGCGCTGATCGAGAGGCGTATTGATCTTGATCGCCGCCCGGCACGCGATCGAGGCCGCGATACCGCGCCGCAAATCCGAGATCGAGACACTGCGCAGCTCGTTCTCGGCGATTTCGAGGATCTCGAAAATCACCCTCTCCAGATCCCCCTGGCCCACGGCAGCCGGCGCGGCCTTCACGGCAATGGTGCGATTGCCGAACGGCTCCGTCTCGAATCCGGAGTTGTGAAGCTCATCGGCGATTCGGGCGTATTCGATTTGCTGGTTCGGCGTCAATTGAAGAATTACCGGCATCAGAAGATGCTGCACCTCCACACGCCCGGCAGCCTGTTGCTTCAACACTTGTTCAAAGAGGATGCGTTCATGCGCGACGTGCTGATCGATGATCCAGAGCCCATCCGTCCCAGCGGCGATGATGAAGCTGCTGTGCAGTTGCCCGAGCGGCCGCAGCTCGCCAATCCGTGTCATGTCGTGCGGCGCGGGCAAAGCATCCGCCGGAAACCCGCCGTGCGTATCGGGGACCCGAAGGTGCATGGGTTCTTCTTTGAGTTGGATCACTGCATCACCGAAATCGAAGCGCGGCGCAGGAAGCGCCGTCGGCAGCAAAGTGTATTCGGGAACTGTAGCCGGCAACGAGGCGCCGGCGGTCTCGTTCTGCAGCACCTGCGAGAAATCCGAGTACGGCAAAACACCAGCCGGCTGCGGACTCATACCGGGCGTAAAGCTCGGCGCCGGGCGCGACAGCATCAGCTGTTCCCGCACCGCGTCGCGCACGAAATCGTGCACCCACGATTGATGCCGGAAGCGCACCTCGGTCTTCGAAGGGTGAACGTTCACGTCTACCTCTTCGCAGTCGCAGTCGAGGAAGAGCAGCGCGAACGGATAGCACGCCTGCGGCATCAGATTGTGATAAGCGCTCGAAAGCGCATGCAGCACCAAACGGTCGCGAATGAGTCTTCCGTTCACGAAAACGAAGATCGAGTTGCGGTTGTTCTTCTGCACCTGCGGCCGCGAAACGAAACCCTTAACGCTGTACGTGCGCGGAGGTTCATCCGGCTCCGGCATTTGCAGCACCCGCGTGTTCGGCTGCAGTTCGATCAGGTCTTCCAGCAGCTGGCTGCCGAACACCTGAAACACGCGCTCGCGTAAGGTCTCGACCGGCGTGGCGTGCAGCAGGTTCGCCCCGCCGTTCCACAGCTCGAACGTCTTGTCGAAGTGCGCCAGGCTGTAGTGGGTAACCAGCGAAGCGATATGCGCCAGTTCGGTCTGCTCCGAGCGCAGGAACTTCTTACGCGCCGGGACGTTGAAGAACAGATCGCGCACGGCGATCGTGGTTCCGGCCCCGCGGGCGATCTCATCGCAGTTCAGAATCTTGCCGCCGGCGATCTCGACCCGCGTGCCGGTCTGCTCGTCGAGCGACCTGGTTTCGAGCAGTAGCCGCGAGACGGAAGCAATCGACGGCAGCGCTTCGCCGCGAAACCCCAGCGTGCCGATCGACAGCAGGTCTTTGACGTCATGCAGCTTGCTGGTGGCGTGTCGCTCGAACGCCAGCAAAGCGTCGTCGCGAAGCATGCCGCATCCGTCGTCCGCCACGCGGATCAGGCGCCGGCCGCCATTTTCTATCTCCACGCGAATGCTGTTCGCGCCCGCATCGAGCGAGTTCTCCAGCAGTTCCTTCACCACGGACGCGGGCCGCTCGACGACCTCGCCCGCCGCGATCTTGTTTGCGACGTGGTCCGAAAGGACCCGGATGCGACCCACGTTTCTACTCCAGTGCAGCCCCGGTTACCGGCTGGGATCGATACCGAACTTCTTCAGTTCTTCCGCGTAATACCGCTTCTGCAGGATGTCCCACTCCTCGCTGCCTTCGGAAATATCGCGCTTGATGGTACGCACCTTATCGCGCGACGCCCGGTCGGCCCTCTCTTCCACCTGCAGGATCTCTGTGAACGCTTTCACGATCTCAAGGCGCGCGTCGTTCTGGTCCTTCTTCATCCGCAGGTCGCGGGACTTCTTCAAAGCCACAATCAGCTTGTGCGAGATATCGGTGATCTTGTCGCGCGAGAGCTTCATCGCGTCGCCGGTATCCCGTCCCGACGCCCGCACGATCTTGCGCTGCTGCACCAGCGTATTCTTGGCCTTGCGGAACATCTCCTGGTAGCTGACACCCTCGCGCCGCATGTAGTCGCTGTATTGCTCAAGGATTTCACGCACTTCGTCGTTCAGCTTGTCCTCGGCCTCGAGTTCGTCCGAGACGATGCCGTACACCAGTTCGGTTACCTTTTCAGGCGTGTGCGTCTCGATGGTGCCTGGCGACAGCCGCCGCACAATCTGACGGGACAAGTATGCTACAAACTCCCTGGGAAGCAACATGTTTAAGGATCTCCGTCAGTGTATCATCGTAGGCAACGCCACTGAGCAATGCGGCGATGGTGCTTAGCGGCCTCGTCCAGCCCGTCCCAGTGTGGTTTTCCATCCTTTAGATGGGATGGCGTCCGCCTTGCTATATTGATTAAGGTCTTTTCATGGTCTGTTCAATATGCTGACGTCGTTCACGGCGCCAACCAGCGCGGAACGGCTTAAAGCGGCGCGCGCCGCGGGGCTCGAACCCGAACATCTTATCCAGGCCTTCCGTCTGATGCGGACCTCGCGAAGCCTGGATGATCGCGAGATCGTGCTCAAGCGCCAGCAGCGTATCTTCTTTCAAATCAGCGGCGCGGGCCACGAAGCGATCCAGGTCGCCGCCGGTATGGTCACCAAGCCAGGGTACGACTGGTTCTATCCTTACTATCGCGACCGGGCGCTCTGCCTCACGCTCGGGATGACGCCCGCCGAGATGCTGCTCCAGGCCGTCGGCGCCGCCGCGGACCCGTCTTCCGGCGGCCGCCAGATGCCCTCGCACTGGTCCATCCCGGCGAAGAACATCGTCGCCAGCTCGTCGGCCACGGGTACTCAGTATGTCCAGGCCGTCGGATGCGCCGAAGGCTGCAGGGTTCTGCATCCCGGCGAAGACCGCCTGGTACTGGCCAGTTCCGGTGAAGGCGCGACGAGCGAAGGCGAATTCTGGGAATCGATCAACCAGGCTTGCCTGAACCGCCTGCCTGTGCTCTTCCTGATCGAGGACAACGCATACGCGATCTCGGTCCCGGTGGAGAATCAGACTCCCGGCGGTTCCATTTCGAAGTTGATGGCCGGCTTCCCCGACCTTCTCACCATCGAAGTGGACGGCACCGACCTGATTTCGTCCTTCAAGGCCATGGGCGCCGCCGCGGCCTGGTGCCGCGCAGGGCACGGACCCGCGCTCGTCCATGCGCACTGCACCCGGCCCTACTCACACTCTCTGAGCGACGACGAACGCTCTTACAAGACCAGGCACGAGCGCGAGGAAGAAGCGCTGCGCGATCCACTGGTCACGTTCCCGAAGTTCCTGGTCGAGGAAGGCGTGATGGGCGAGGCGGAGCTCGAACAGATGGTGCGGGAGATCGAGAGCGGAATCCTCCTGGATACGCACCGGGCGCTGAATGCCGCGCCACCAGACCCCGAGACCGCGCTGCTGCATCTTTACTCGGACAAGATCGACCCGACTGGTTCCGCATTCGACGCCACCCCGCGGCCGGAAGGCGACCCGAAAACGATGGTGGATCTGATCAACGCCACGCTGAAAGAAGAAATGCGCCGCAACGAGCGCGTGATCGTATTCGGCGAAGACGTAGCCGACTGCAGCCATGAGGGCAGCCTGTCGGAGGTTAAGGGGAAGGGCGGGGTATTCGGGCTCACCGCCGGTCTTCAAACCGAATTCGGCGGGAAGCGCTGCTACAACATGCCGATCGCGGAAGCGTCGATCGTGGGGCGCGCGATCGGCATGGCGACGCTCGGCCTGAAGCCGATTGCCGAAATCCAGTTCTTCGACTACATCTGGCCCGCGATGATGCAGATCCGCGATGAGCTGGCATCGTTGCGCTGGAGATCGAACGGCCATTTCTCCGCGCCGCTGGTTCTGCGCGTGCCGATCGGCGGGTATCTGACCGGCGGCGCCATCTATCACAGCCAGTGCGGCGAAGTTACATTCACGCACCTGCCTGGCCTGCGCGTCGTTTTCCCTTCGAATGCGGAAGACGCCTGCGGGTTGCTCCGGACGGCGATCCGCTGCGACGATCCGGTGTTGTTTCTCGAGCACAAGAAACTGTATCGGGAGATGTATAATCGCGCCCCGCATCCCGGACCAGACTTCACCATTCCATTCGGTAAAGCCAGGGTCGTGAAGATCGGCGAGTCGGTCAGCATCGTTACTTATGGCGCGTTGGTGCAGAAGTCTCTCTTAGCCGCGCAGGAAGTGGAGCGCCGGGTTCCCGGGGCAAGCATCGAAGTGATTGATCTTCGCACACTTTCCCCTTACGACTGGGAAGCGATCCGGACCAGCGTCGAAAAGACGAACCGCGTGATCGTCGCGCACGAAGACACGCTCAGCTTCGGCTATGGCGCCGAGATCGCCGCGCGCATCGCGGACGAGCTGTTCACGCACCTGGACGCTCCGGTGAAGCGGGTAGCGGCGATGGATACGTGGGTCGGCTATCACCCGCAATTGGAAGCAAAGATCCTGCCGCAGACCGACGATCTGGTTAAGACCATCGATCGGTTGCTCGCATTCTGACTTGGTATCTCATCGTTCCCCGGCGCCGGAACAACGCGGGCGTGGTCAGTCCAACGGTTCCGATTCCGGCGCGGTAGATCCGCTGGTGAACGCGGCTTCAGTCGCGATATCGAGCTCGGCTGAAATCGGCGTGCCGAAAATCCTGAATGAAAAAGCCCGGTCCGAAGACCGGGCTGGGTTGAACGCAAATTCCGAAAAACTCCTAATGCGTGCCGCCGCCGGCGGAGCAGAGTATGGCGTCTCCTTTGAAAGTACCGTGGTTGGAGTACCCGCCGCCCGCTCCCAGCGAGGGGCCACCGTAGAACCAATTGTAAAAAGCCAATTCCTGCAAATCATAGGTAAGGCTATTGGATCCCAATACACTCCACTCATTGGTCGGGGTGCCGAAACCCGGACTCAGCGGATCCCCGTCTTCGAAGTTGTTTTGGCCGGGAGGCGTTGCGGTGCAGTTTCCCACATCCTGGCCGATGTTACCCCAAACGGGTGTCGGGTTGTTGGTGCTGGGATCGTGTATCGCCTCGCCAATCTCGTGCGAAAACGCGCTGGTGAAGCCGGGGCCGAACGCGCCAGCGGTATCGATAGCAAAAGGCGAGTAAACCTGGATATGCGGCGGGACGCTGAACGCACTGTGGTACCCGAGTACGCAGCAGCTTGAGAAGATGCTGGTACCGGAGGTTGCCGACACGACATTTTTCGTCAGGAAGATCGGAAATGTGCCGACGTTTACCGTTCCAGCCAACGGACCGGTAATTAACGCCTGCACGGCACTGTCCAGGTCGTTTATATTAATAACCCCAATCGGATCGCAGAGACCGAACGTACTTGTTGGATAATTGGTGCCGGGCCCGTTAGCGCCGCCTGTGCCGAAGGAGAGCGCCTGGCTCGCCAGCGTGGTCTCGGAAAGCAGCAGGTGATAGTTCGAGCCATTCACCAGCGACCAGAATTCCGCTCTCACGTTGGCGTCTTCGTATTGCGTAGTGCCGACGTTCACGCCGTTCATCGTCCAGCTGTTGTTGGTGTAAATCGGTGAACTCGTAATAACGTCGACGACGGTATGTCCAGCGACGCATCCGGTGTCGGTGGCGGTCGGATCGTACGTAAAGGTGCCGTTGGTGTCCGTGATGGTGATCACCAGAGGAATGATCTGAGTCGGAAGAGTGGTGACTCCCTTACCCCGGAGGTACGGGCTGTGGCCCATGATCTGCCCCGTATAAACTCCGCCACCCAAATCGGCGGATGCCGTTATCGAATAGGTCCACATGGGTAGCGGCGTGACGCCCACGACCAGCGACTGCAGCGCCGCTGACGATGTATCAGCCGGCGGCTTGTGTAATGGGATGACGGTAGTGTAGCCTTTCAGCGGCGCCTGTTGGGCGGACGCAAGGGACACACTCATCGCCGAGCCGATCAGTAGGAAAAACAAAGTACGCTTCATTTGGATATCTCCGTTCGCTCCGTGTCGGAATATAAGGTTTTACGCGCGGCCAAAACGGCGCCGCAGCAGGGAAAGTCCGGCCAGCCCACCCATCAGCATCAAAACGGAACCGGGTTCCGGCGTGCTTGAGACCGGCTCGGTCAGGTTCAACGTGTCGACTGCGAAGTCCCCCAGGGAATTACCGTAGGAGTCGCCCGCCGTGACGGCGGTCAAGCTGAACACGGCTTTTGTAACTTCGTCGGCTGTGTCGAGCGCACCGATGAAGATGGCGTCGCCGGCGACGTCGCTGGTCACCGATTCCGTCCCGAGCGAAGTCGCGCCACTGAAGAGTTGGATTTGAGCTGTGAATTGGCCGGGTTGATCGGACTGGATGGCGGCGCCCGCGCCGAAAACGGTGGGGAAAGTGAACGCGACGGGTCCGGTTCCATTGGTGCCGTCGTTGGCCCAGATGAGTGCGTCCGAGTTGGTAAAAGCACCGCTGGCCGGGCCCCAACTTGTACCCACATCGACCACTTCGCCGGTCGACGCCGAGAAAGCACCGCTCACGGAATCGCTATTGGCGGAAGTTGCCGAGAAGCTGTTCCCGAGCGCCGTGGAATCAGGGCCCAACTGGCTCCAGTTAACAGTGTCGTTGGCGCCCAGACCCGCCGCGGATGTCTCAAGGGTCAGAGTTCCGGCGTAAGACGCGCTGACCAGAAAAAGCGCGGCCAGGATCAACCTGCTTGTTTTCATCATTTGATTGCCTCCGTTTGGTGGTAGTTCAGAGTGCGGGACCGGCTGGATGTCCTTTTTTACCCGCCCTGCACATCTCAGAAGACTTTAGCATGTTTCCGATCTCGATTGTGTGAAAATTGACGGTGTCGAGTACTGGCAGTTCCTGGTATCATTGGACGCCCCCAGCGGATAATCACGCGGGTCTCTTGTTCAAAGTTCGGCCATTGCAGCCATCGCGGAAGATCGACGTTCGCGCGACACGATTCCGCGAAATGTGATGATTCTCACGAAGCGCGAGATTCCACGCGGAAGAATGAAGGAAAGCGAGAGGCCCCGGCGCAGCTTACGGAAAATTCTACGAATATAAGGTGGCGCAGTCTGTTCGCAGCCAAATTACTGAATCCTCCGGACAGGTCATTTTTACTTGACCTGACTCGCACTTCCCAGGCATAATACATAAACAACGTGTTTCTGAATACATCAACAAAGTGTTCCCGACTGGAGGGTCCATGGATTTGCTGAACTCAAAGGCTGTGCTCGCTGTTGCATTTTTATCAAGCGCGGGACTGATATCGGCGGCGACGTCAGGTATCGGTATCGCCATGTCCCAAGGCAACATCTTTATCGACAGCTCCGCGACTGCGGGAAACGCCACGATCTTCAACGGCAGCACGTTGGAGACACAGTCCGCCGGATCGCAGGTGCGCCTGAACGGCGGTGCTCAACTGCGGCTTGCCTCGGACTCCCGCGGTACCGTATTCAGCGACCACGTGAATATTCAGAAGGGCAGCGTGAGTATCAAAGGGTATTCCGCGAATGCAAACGGATTGAACATCCGAGCGGACGGAAAAGCCTCGGCGGCCATATCGGTGCGCGATCAGGGAGATGTCCAGGTAGCAGCCTTGACGGGGAACGTTCACGTATTCGATTCGGCCGGATTAAATATTGCGAACCTGGAGCCCGGCCGCGCGCTCGATCTTCGTCCCCAGGCAGGGAATGCCGGTGCGGCTTCTTCGCTGACGGGTTGTGCGGTAAAGTCCGGGAGCGGCACATCGCTGACCGACGAAGCGTCGAACGTAAACGTGCAGCTTCGGGGCGGCAATGTTAAAGCAGGGCGCTATCTTCAGATCGGCGGATCCATGGTTCCGAGCGCCAACGGCGCCACGCAAGCCATCAACGTTACCAATGTGAAGGACCTTGGGGCGTGTACGGCAAGCGGTGTTCCGGTCGCTGGTGCGGGTGGTGGGGCGTCGGCCAGCATCGGCACAGTGGCTCTTGTGGCTATTGTCGTACTGTCAGCCGGGGCAGTCTCTGTCATCGGGTACGCTGCGGCAGGCGGATTCAGCAGCTCCGGCAACGTCAGCCCGTAGTCGTCAAAGACACCAGTCAGTGCGAAAGGCTCCGGCATCGAACTTGCCGGAGCCTTTCCAGTTCCGGGGGTCGTCCGGCGGACATGCGTAGCCCTGCAATACTTTTCAGCTTAGCTCTGGCGGTTGCAACCGCACTGAGTGCGCATGGTCAAGAACCAGGCGCCCGGAGCTTGACAACTCTTACAGACTCACCTCCGCTCACTGCCCGTGAACAGTTGTTGTTCGTCCTGCAATACAACAGCCCGGATCTCGCGCATCGGTATCCAGGCGTCAAGATTTTCCTGGATGAGGTCTATGGCCCGGATCCTCTGAAGGCGGATTTCCTTAAAAGACTGGCTGCAATCGCCAAACGTCTCGATATGGATACGCCCGAGGTTCTCATCGTCGAACCCGCCCTGGATGGAAAAGGAAATCCCAAGCCGCAAAAGCCGGATTCAGGTATAGGATGGGCGAACGGCGTCAAAGGCAGGCATTACAACATCATCTTTGTAACGAAGTACCTCAAGGATAATTTGACCGACGGGCAACTGTTGGCGGTGCTGGCTCATGAAACGGGGCATTTTCCGCAATTCAAAAAGGATAGCGGGAAGGAAACTCCGCATGGGACGAAGCTGGAACGGCAAGCCGATGCTTTCGCTTTATCCTGTCCCGAGGTGGACCCCAACGACTTCAGAAGCATGCTGATCCAGGTCGAGAAACTGCAGGACGAAGCCGCCCGGAAACATCCACTGCTCTATGACGATTTCACCGGTGGCACAAAGGTAATTCCGGCTTCCGTCCAGACAAAAATGATGCTGGGCGGCGATCATCCCACCACCAAAGCCCGAATCGGGGAAGCGGATAAGGAAATCAGGAGGCGAGCCGCCGTAACCGCAGCGGCCGTCCCGTCCCCTTAAGCCTGCACTCAAGCCTGTTACAGTTTCGGCGCGTAGTAACCCTTGCGGGCCCGCACCACCAGATCCTTCCGCGCTCTCGTCTTGACCGTCACGGGATGGTATAAACCATCGGTCTTGAGCGGCTCGGGACGGTAAAAGATGTTGTACTGATGGCGCAGCTCGTTGGCGATGTTTTCGAACGACTGATCCAGATCTTCAATCTTGAACGGGAAGAACGCCTGACCGCCGGTCTCTTCGGTCAGGTAGCGCAGCACCTTGTCGCCGTCGGTGTCCTCGCGGGTGATATTAGTCGAGATCGCATAGATCACCACGTCGGCCTTCTGCGCCATCTCAAGGGCCTGATCGCGCGAGACGCGGCTCTCGGTGTCCAGGCCGTCGCTGATCACGATCATGGCGCGGCGGAACTTATCGCGCGGCTGGTCCATCATGAGCTTCTCTTTGGCCGCGAAATAGATGGCGTCGTAGAATGCCGTGCCGCCCCCCGGCCGCATGCCCTTGACTCCGTCTTCGAGCTTCTTCATGTCGTCGGTCAGATCGCTCACCAGCTCGGCGGCGCTGTCGAAGCTTACCAGCATGCATCTGTCCTGATGAGGGCGCAAAACGCTCTGGATGAACCGTATCGCGGCCTGCTGCTCGAAACGAAACTGCTCGCGAATGCTGTTGCTGGTGTCGACCAATACGGCCAGGCGCAGCGGGAGATCGGACTCCGCGGTGAACTGCTGAACGATCTGCGGCTTCTTGTTCTCGACGACGTCGAAATCCGCCTTGGTGAGGTCGGTGATGAAACGGCCTTTTTTATCGGTGACGGTGAACAGGATGTTGACGCGAGTCACGTCGAGCACGATGCGCGTGGGATCGTCGGACTCACCTGCCGCGTTGTTGGAATTGGGCGCGGCTGGCGCGGCCTTCTGTGGTGTTGTCGCCGCTTTCTGGCCCACCAGAACAGGCGCCAGACATATAACCCCGCACAAGGCGCCGAGGCAAATCGATTTCATATGGCTACATTCTATCGTCCCGAAAGGGGGCGTAGGGGCGCCGATCGCCGATCACGGTTGGGGAAGACAAGCGTCCGCATTTGCGCGCACCCACGCATACTCACTCACCCGCTTGCGCGTTCTCACGCTTCGCTCGCGCCACCTTTACTTCAGCCCGGAGTAAAGGACCATCCCCGGCAAAGCGATCCCATACAGCGCCGTGACGACGGTCAGTCCGATTCCCAGGTGATCGACCCGGCTCAGAGCCCGCGCGGTTTCCCTTTGATTCGGAATTAGTTGGCCGGACGGATCCTCAATGTGCAGGAAATCGTCCTCGCGATGGGCGACGATCCATCGATATACGGCGATGATCGCGACGATCACCGTCATCACGACCAGAACAATCATTGAAGCCGGCAGCGGTACCTCCAGTCAGGTTTGCGCTGGATCGAAATGCAAATGAATGGCCGCGTGGCTTTGGGCGGGAAAAAGGCGCGGGCTGAAAAAACTGGAAGAAATTCCGGATTCGGCCGATATATAGGTTGATGAGCGCGGTAGGGTCGGTCAATCCCGGCGTCGCGGATCTGTTCAACTGGCTGTCGAGTACCCAACCGGCGCCAGTCACCTCGGCTTTGTCTTCACCGGCGGTGCGGTCGGCGCTGCGGAACTCCTCTCCGGCCGACTTGGTGCAGCTGAGCCAACAGGCGCTCCAACTACAACAGGCGGGCAGCTTTTTCGGAGGTCCCGATTCGGCGGCGACGTCGGCCACGCCCGAGAGTCTGCTTCTGCAGGCTCTGACCAGCGCCATCGCCGGATCAATGACACCCGGATCGGAATCAGCGTCAACCGGATCGGAATCATCGTCAACCGCGGCGGCGACGTCGGCGTTGGCGCTTGAACAGGCGTACCAGCTTTTCGGGACCGACTCGAGTCCCGGAAACGGGAGTGGGTCGTATAGCTTTATCGGCTAGAGGCGAGTAGCCGAATAGGTGCGCCAAGGTAAAGGGTGTCGATTGCCGCTGGCCTGCCATTCTCATTGAGAGCAGCCTGTGGTACTTTGCCCGACATGTTAATGGCGGTGTTGTATTGCGAGAGATCGGGACACCACCTTATTGGCACGCATTTTACGTGCCTTCGAAGGCACTTTGGTTTGCGCAATCAAATATGTAGAAAGATAACATTGCGCAGCGCAGGTCCTATAGCTAATAGTACTGTCAGGCGTTTAAAATTCCCGCTGCCATGTGCATTCGGGATCGATCGAGGAATCGTGGAGGAAGCAAGGAGAAATGAAATACACGTCATCGGTATTAGCTTTGTGCTATGTCCTGGCCCCGGCGGTAATGTTTTCCCAAGGGCCGCCGGAGCATGCTCCAGGAAGGATTCTCGCGCAAAAAACCCTGCATACCGACGACGGGGCCGCCCGCAAAGCCTTTTCGGATCACGGTGCGAAAGTCAGCAGTTACATCTCACAGCTTGGCGTTTATGTGTTGTCGGTGCCGGAACCGGAACTACAAAATGCAATGCGGAAACTGAACGAAACGGGTCTTTTCACCTATACAGAGACCGACGGCGTGGCAAGAGGCGGCGGCAGCGTCCCGAACGATCCCGATTTGCCATTGCAGTGGCATTTGACGACAATTAATGCCGCCGCAGCCTGGAGCATCACCACAGGCAATGCTTCCGTGCCGATCGCGATGGTCGATTCCGGCGTGGATACTACTCATCCCGATCTGGCCTCGAAGCTGATTCCGGGCTGGAGTTTCCTCCTCAACAGTTCAAACACCGCGGACGTGCTCGGACACGGCACGGCAACCGCGGGAACCACCGCCGCGGCGACGAACAACGGCGTCGGAATCGCCGGCGTCGGGTGGAATAACCCGATCATGCCGCTGGTGGTCCTCGACTCGAGCGACTACGCGACCTATTCGAACATCGCATCGGCGATCGCGTTCGCCGCAGACCACGGCGTCCGCATCATCAACGTCAGCATCGGGGGTTCCACTTCGTCGAGCACGCTGCAAAGCGCCGTGACCTATGCGTGGAATAAAGGCGCGGTCGTTTTCGCGGCGGCCATGAACTTCGCCACCTCGGCGCCTTACTACCCGGCGGCCTGCGAGTATGCGGTCGCGGTCAGCGCCACCGAGCCCAACGATACGCTGGCGAGCTTTTCCGATTTCGGC
>Ga0070733_10001169_pt1 | contig 19874 bp, 15 predicted proteins | sample Coa_R1_9_FD_66450 | JGI IMG/M metagenome (GOLD analysis project Ga0070733, IMG submission 66450) | Surface soil microbial communities from Centralia Pennsylvania, which are recovering from an underground coalmine fire - Coalmine... | ecosystem: Environmental > Terrestrial > Soil > Unclassified ... | reverse complement strand
CGGTCACGGCAAAGTCGTCGCCGATTGCGCCGCAGCCCAAGGACGCTGGTCAGAGATCGCTTTTTATGACGATCGATGGCCGGCGCTCCAAACATGCGCGCGCTGGCCGGTGATTGGCGGCGGCGAAGATCTGTTGCGCGCCGAGCGTCAATCGGCGGAGGCCTTTGTGGCGATCGGCGAGGCCAAGACGCGCCTCGCTTGGATCGAGCGGCTTCGCGCCGCGAAATTCGCTCTGCCGACGATTGTCCATCCCGCCGCCGTCGTCAGTCCCGGCGCGACGCTCGGCGCGGCTTGCCTCGTCGTCGCCGGCGCTATCGTCAATATCGGCGCCCGCCTCGACGACGGCGTCATCGTCAACACGGCGGCGAGCGTCGACCACGATTGCGTGATTGGCGCTGGCGCGCATATTTGTCCTGGCGTTCGGCTCGGCGGCGATGTCAAGGTCGGCCGCGGCGCCTGGGTTGGAATTGGCGCTTCCGTTCGTCAAGGCGTCACGATCGGCGCCGGCGCGACGATTGGCGCGGGGGCGGCGGTGGTTAGGGATATCGCGGATGGCGTCACTGCGCATGGCGTGCCCGCGCGGCCCGCGCAGCAAGCGCAAGGCAAAGGTCGATAATGTTGAATGGCGCCTTCTCTCCCTGGCCGAGCTTCTCCGAAGAGGAGAGCGACGCCGTCGCGCAGGTGCTGCGTTCCGGTCGCGTCAATTATTGGACCGGTTCGGAGGGCAAAGCTTTCGAAGAGGAGTTCGCGGCCTGGTGCGGCGCCGGCCATGCGGTCGCGCTGGCCAATGGCACGCTCGCGCTCGAAGTCGCGCTCAGAGCCCTGGGCCTTAAGCCCGGCGATGAGGTCGTGGTTCCGGCCCGGACCTTTATCGCAACCGCGTCGTCCTGCGTGATCGCCTGCGGGGCGACGCCGGTCGTCGCCGATGTCGACGCCGACTCGCAGAACATCACCGCCGAGACGATTGCCGCGGTTCTGACACGCCGCACCAAGGCGGTGATCTGCGTTCATCTCGCCGGCTGGCCTTGCGACATGGACCCGATCATGGCGCTTGCCGAGGCGCGGAGCCTTTATGTGATCGAGGACTGCGCGCAGGCCCATGGCGCAAGGTACAAGGGCCGTTCGGTCGGCGTGATCGGCCATATCGGTTGTTGGTCGTTCTGTCAGGACAAGATCATCTCGACCGGCGGCGAAGGCGGCATGATCACGACCGATCGCCGCGACTGGTTCGAGGCGATCTGGGCGTTCAAGGATCACGGCAAATCGTGGCGCGCCGTCCATGAGCGCGATCACCCGCCCGGCTTTCGCTGGCTGCACGAATCTTTCGGCAGCAACTATCGCATGACAGAGATGCAGGCGGCGATCGGCCGGATACAGCTCCGCCGCTTGCCGGAATGGCGTCGCGCCAGAATCGACAACGCGAAAAAAATCTGGAGCGCGGCGGGACAGATCCAGGCCCTTCGCGCGCCCACGCCCGGCGGCGATTTCGAGCATGCGGCCTACCGCGCCTATGTCTTCGTCCGACCGGGCGCGCTCATCGACGGCTGGACGCGCGATCGGATCGTCTCGGCGATCGAGGCGGAAGGCGCGCCTTGTTACATGGGCGGCTGCTCGGAGATTTATCTGGAGAAGGCCTTTGCCGACGCGGGGCTCGGCCCCAAGCAGCGACTGCCGGTCGCCACGGCGCTCGGCGAGGAGAGTCTCTGCTTCCTCGCTCATCCGACGCTGAAAGAGGCCGAGATCGATCGCGCCTGCGCGACGCTCCGCTCGGTCATGGCGCGGGCGACGCATGCGTGAAAGACTTACTACTGGTGGGACGCGGACGGAGGGCGGATTTTCTCATTGTTTGCATGGCGGAGCGAGTGCGCGAGATAACTTCGAAGTCAAGGATGCGCCGTAGGCGCACCGCCTCCGGCGGCGACCGCTACGCGGTTGTCCTTGAGTTCGAAGTTATCTCGCGCAAAATGCTCGCCAGGCAATCAATGAGGACGTGTCGCGCGCCTCACATTTATCTAGACCAGGACAGGCGACAATTAGCGCGGACATAAAGGCAGCGGATATGATTAGGGACGTCAAGATCGCGCCGTCGATCCTCGCTGCGGATTTTGGCCGATTGGGCGAAGAAATACGCGCGATCGACGAGGCCGGCTGCGATTGGGTCCATGTCGATGTGATGGACGGACATTTCGTTCCGAACATCACCTTCGGCCCGCACGCGGTCAAGGCCATTCGCCCGCATACGAAAAAGCCGCTCGACGTCCATCTGATGATCGCCCCGGCCGATCCCTACATTGCGGATTTCGCCAAGGCCGGCGCGGATCGCATCACCATCCATGTCGAGGCGGGACCGCATCTCGACCGTTCGTTGCACCTCGTTCATTCGCTCGGCAAAAAGGCCGGCGTCGCGCTCAATCCCGCGACGCCGGAAAGCGCCATCGCCTATGTGCTCGACCGCGTGGACCTTGTCCTCGTGATGACGGTCAATCCCGGCTTCGGCGGCCAGGACTTCATTCCGGCGATGATCGACAAGATCAAGCGCGTTCGCGCGATGATCGGCGACAAGGCCATCGAGCTTGAGGTCGACGGCGGCGTGGCCGCCGCCAACGCCAAGGCGGTCGCCGCGGCGGGCGCCAATGTCTTTGTCGCAGGCTCTGCGATTTTCAGCGGCGGGCATGTCGCGGCATATGGCCGCGCGATCGAGGCGCTGCGAACGGCGGCAAAGGCGGGAACGAAATGACGCGCGCGGCGCTTTCTTCGCCGGCAAGAGCGAGCTTGGAGCGCTGCGATGGGGGAGGGCATGATGAACAAGGTCCGCCTGGGCCGAACGGACCTGATGGTCACGCCGATCTGCTTCGGGACGTCGGCGTTAGGCGGCATGCCCGACACTTACGGCTACAATGTTGAAGCCGACCGCGCCGAAGCCACGGTGCGCTCAATTTTCGAGGGGCCGGTCAATTTCCTCGATACATCGCGCCTCTATGGGATGGGTCGCAGCGAGGAGCGGATCGGCGCCGTCATTCGCGAGCGCGGCCTGCCGCCGGGCTTTGTCATCTCCACCAAGCTTGACCGCGATCTTGAAAGCAACGCGTTCGACGCCGCGCGAGCGCGCCGGTCGCTGGAGCAGAGCCTGAAGGCGCTGGGGCTCAAAAAAATAGACCTGCTTCACCTGCACGATCCGGAGCACGCCAGTTCGCTCGCCGAGGCGACCAGCCGCGACGGCGCCTTGGGAGAACTCTTCCGGATCAAGGAGGAGGGATTGGCCAAGGCGGTCGGTCTCGCCGCCGGCCCGACGCCGATGATGATGTCGCTCCTGCGCGACTGGGATTTCGACGCGCTGATCACGCACAACCGCTTCACGCTCGTCAATCGCAACGCCGAAGAGATGCTGGATCTGGCCAAGTCAAGAGGCGTCGCCGTCCTCAACGCCGCGCCCTATGCCGGCGGGGTCTTGGCCAAGGGATCGAGCTCGTACGCCCGCTACGTCTATCAGGAGGCGTCCGAGGCCGTAATGCATCCGATACGCCGCATCGAGGCGATCTGCGCTCGTCACGGCGCGCCGCCGGGCGCGGCCGCCCTCCAGTTTTCCATGCGCGACCCGCGGGTCACGTCGACGGTCTGCGGCGTAAGCAAGCCGGAACGGGTCACGGAGACGCTCGACTGGGCGCGTTTTCCGATCCCCGACGCGCTGTGGGAGGAGCTCGCCCAAATCCCGGCTTCGAGCGACGACCCCGAGGCGACGCGCGACTATAAGCCCGGTTGAGAAAATTCTGCGACAGACGGCGCAAGAAATTCCTCAGCTTCTTGGGACCGGCGCCATGGTTTTCAGAGCGGCGACGTTTGCGCCATTCGCGGCGTCGATGGAAAATGCAGTTCCATCCTGAGTCCGGGCGCGTTGTCGGACAAGGAGATACGAGCGCCGTGAAGGCGGGCGACCGCCGCAACGAGGCTGAGGCCCAACCCGTTGCCTGGCGTGCGTCGACTGCGCTCCAACCGGTAGAAGCGTTTGAACACGCGCTCAGTCTCGCCGGAAGGAATCCCGGGCCCCTCATCCGAAACCGTCACGACAGCGCTCCCTTCTTTCTGACCGACGCAGACAGCCACACGGCCGCCGTCAATGCCGTGCTTGATGGCGTTGTCCACGAGATTGGACAGCGCATCGAACAAGAGATCACGATCGCCAGCGACGAACACCGGCTGATCGCCCTCCACCTCGACGCGCCCGCCCCTCTCTTCTGCGGCTGCGTCAAAGAGCTCTGCGACCTGGGTTGCGATTTCGACGAGGTTCACCGCGCGAAAAGTCGCGGTCAGGTTCGCCGTTTCGATCTGCGAGATGCGCGTCAACGATGAAAACATACGTAAAACGTCGTCAAGGTCCGCTATCGTGTCATTGACCAACGACTGATCGCGCTCGGAATGTCGTTCCATGAGACTGGCTTTTTCGAGCCGCCCGCGCATCCGGGTCAGCGGAGTTCGGAGGTCATGCGCGACGTTATCGCTCACCTGCTTTACTTCGCCCATGAGCGATTCGATGCGGTCAAGCATCGAGTTGAGGTTCTGCGCGAGGTAATCCCATTCGTCCTGGGTTCCGCGCAGCGTTATCCGCCTGCCAAGGCCGCTTTCCATAATTGCGCGACTGGTCGCATTGATGGATTCGATTCTGCCCACCGTTCGCCGCGTGACGCCGACGCTCGCGGCGGCTGCGAGAGCAATGATGAACAAGATGGCGAACCCGAACGCGTCGTAAATCTTGTCCGCGAACCGCCCCAAGTCATCGATGTCCTTGCTCACCAACATGTGAAATCCGGCTGGCAGCGTCTCCCACCTGGCTCGCAGCAATGGCCCTCTTCCGCTCGCATTCGAATGCGGCGCCTCCAATCTGAACTCCGCCGATCCCTCCGCGCTCCTCAAGCCCTCGGGCCATTCCTTGAGGTTGCCGGCGACCCGATTAAACGAAGCATCCGCAAGCAGATAGAATCCCCGCGCCTCGGCGGCGCGTTGTTCGATCGCTCGGATCAGGCCGGCGCGCCCGTCGGCGTCATAGGCGGTTCTCAGGCTGGTCCGCTCTTCTTCGACGGCGCTATCGGATCGACTGAGCACGAATGCGGTCGTCGACCAGTAGACGTAGCCGAAAAGCGCGAACACGATCGCGCCAAAGACCCCGATGCTTATCAGCGCCAATTTGAACGTCGATGAGCGTAAGGTCTTAGCGAGGAGCACGGAGACAAAATCCGACGCCGCGAATGGTGTGAATGAGCGGATAGGTCTCCTCGCCGTCGACCTTGCGGCGAACGCGCCCGACATAAACGTCAATGATGTTTGTCGTCGGATCGAAATGCAAATCCCAGACCTGTTGCAACAACATAGCGCGCGGCACGACATGGCCTTGATTTCGGACCAGATATTCAAGGACTTGGAATTCTCGCGGCAACAACTTGATGCGTCTGCCGCCACGGTTTGCCGTCCGTGTCACGAGGTCCAATTCCAGGTCTCCGACGCGCAACAATGTTTCCTTGACGACGGTTGCGCTACGGCGGGCGAGCGCCTCGACGCGCGCCAGCAGCTCGGAGAAGGCGAACGGCTTGACAAGGTAGTCGTCGCCGCCGGCGCGCAGACCACGAACGCGCTCATCGACCTCTCCGAGCGCGCTGATGATGAGAGCCGGCGTGAAAATCCCGGCTTCGCGTAGACGTCGAATAATCGAGATTCCGTCAATGCCGGGAAGCATCCGATCAATTGTCATGACAACGTATTCGTCGGATCGACCAAGCCTAAGTCCTTCATCGCCGGTGACGGCAAGGTCGATCCTGTAGCCGCAGGCGCCGAGAAAATCCGCGATCTGCGCCGCCGTCTCGGGGTCATCCTCGACAACAAGGATGCTGCGGTGAGTTCCTGTCGCCATTTCATCGCCAACTTGTCCGACGACGTTCGTAGCACAAGTCCAAGATTACGGAGACTGACTTTTCTGTCACAAATTGACTCATTAGTCATTTGAGCCTGCGTGATTTGTGCGCGTTATTCCCGACAGGAGACCGCACGCCCCTTACGCGCAGTTTGCGGCAGCTACATTTCAGCAATCGGGCCGCGCTTACATGGCGAGTCGTGACGAGATGACGGCGGGTCTGTCGGAGCGCCTTGCGCGCCTATGGCGCTATGGCTTCGTCTTGTCTAAGTCCCGCGATATCGCCGAAGATCTCGTTCAGGCCACGTGCTTGCGCGCTCTTGAGCGAGCCTATGAATTTAAGTCTGGCGCCAAGCTCGACCGCTGGTTATTCGCGATTCTTCGTTCAATCTGGCTCAACGAGATTCGCGCTCGCCGAACTATCGAGGTTCAAGGAAACGCGAAGTCCGGAAAGGTTCAGTTCAGCGGCGCCGAGAACCGTGGAGATATTTCTGGCGGGCAGGTTTTGACCGCGGTAGATCAGCTACCGGAGGCGCAACGCGAAGCCGTACTCCTGGTTTACGTCGAGGGTATGTCTTACAGGGAAGCTGGAGAATTCTTGGGGACGCCGGTCGGCGCGATATCGAGCCAGCTCGCTTCTGCGCGAGTCTCTCTGGGGAAGTTAAGTTCGACGAACCAAGCCGGCGCGATGGATGGCGCGTCCGACATGACCTAGCGCGGGGCGTTTAAACGGAATCAGTCGCTGTCATTGCGAGGAGCGCAGCGACGAAGCAATCCATTCCTAGAGCTCAGCCCCATGAGTGGATTGCTTCGCTTCGCTCGCAACGACTTAAGTGGTTCTATTTCAAAGCAGCATGCTCTAGCGCCGCGGCGGCGGCCGATGTCAAGGCGACGATCGGCGCCGCTCCTAAAGCCGCGTTTATGGCTGCTCCAACTCTCAACGATAAGGCGCGCGCCGAAAAACATTTGCGGAATCAATTCCCGCCCTCCAGCAACCGCCTCGCGATGACTTGCGCCTGAATTTCGGCGGCGCCCTCGAAAATATTGAGGATGCGCGCGTCGCATAGGACGCGGGAGATCGGATATTCGAGCGCAAAGCCGTTGCCGCCATGGATCTGTAGGGCATTGTCGGCGGCGGCCCAGGCGACGCGCGCGCCGATGAGCTTGGCCATGCCGGCTTCGAGATCGCAGCGCCGGCCTTCGTCCTTGGCCCTCGCGGCGAAATAGCAAATCTGACGGGCGATATGGATCTCGACCGCCATCATCGCCAATTTGTCGGCGACCCGCGGAAAGGCGATCAGCGGCTTGCCGAATTGGACGCGCTCTTTGGCGTAGCTGAGGCCAAGCTCCATCGCCGATTGAGCGACGCCGACGGCGCGAGCCGCCGTTTGGATGCGCGCCGATTCGAAGGTCGCCATCAACTGCTTGAAGCCTTGCCCCTCCTCGCCGCCGAGCAGGGCGGAAACGGGAACCTCGAAGCCGTCGAAGGCGATTTCGAATTCCTTCATGCCGCGATAGCCGAGCACCTCGATTTCGCCGCCAGACAGGCCTTGGACCGGGAAGGGATCCAAATCGTCGCCGCGCGGTTTTTGCGCTAGGAACATCGAGAGGCCGCGATAGCCTTTTTCTGCCGGATTGGTACGTACGAGCAGCGTCATCAGGTCGGCCCGCACCGGATGGGTGATCCAGGTCTTGGCGCCATGGACGCGATAGACCTCGCCGTCGCGGATCGCGCGCGTCGCGAGGCTCGCAAGATCGGAGCCGGTGTTCGGCTCGGTGAAGACGGCGGTGGTCAGGATTTCGCCAGCGGCGATTTTCGGCAGCAGGTCCTGTTTCTGCGCTTCCGTGCCGCCGCGAAGGATGAGTTCTGCGGCAATCTCCGATCGCGTCCCGAGCGAGCCGACGCCGATATAGCCGCGCGACAATTCCTCGGTGACGACGCACATGGCGACCTTGCCAAGGCCCATGCCGCCATAGGCCTCGGGGATCGTGAGCCCGAAGACGCCCATTTCGGCGAGGCCGGCGATCACTTCGAGCGGGATATAGGCGTTCCGGCGATGCCAGTCTTGCGCGTGCGGAACGACCTCGGCTTCGGCGAAGCGGCGCATCTCCGCGCGGATCGCCTCCAGCGTGTCATCGAGGCCCGGATCGCCCAAGGTCGCGACGGTCGATGCGGCGAGGAGATTGGCGAGCGCGCAGCGATGGGCGGGCGTATTGCCGGCCTCGATCAGCGCCGCGACCGCGCCGCCGCGGCGCGCCGCGACTTGCTCCTCGCCGAGGCCGAAATCGGCGGGGCGCAGGATCTCGCCCTGGCTCATCGGGATGCCGCCGAAGATTTGCGCCAGGAATTCGCCGAGCCCGATCGCCGTGAGCAAGGCTTCGATCCGCCCGAATCGTCCTTCGGTGGTCAGGCGGCGGGCGTAGCCGATCATTTCGCGCGCAGCTTCGACGTAAGTCGCAAGCCAGGCGAGACCATGCGCCGCGCGCTGCTCGCGCTCGATAAGATCGGCGCTGAGCCGCCCCTCCTGACTAACCTTCGCGTGGACAGAGGCGACCGCCTCGGCGAGCAGGGCTTCAATGGCCGCGAGAGCCTCGCCAGCTTTCGCTTCGTCGAAGGCGACGAACTCGGCGTTCACGCCGGCGGCGATTTCGGCGGTGACGGTCAGAGGCGCCTCCGAGACGGAAAGAACCGAATGTTGCGCTGCAGCATGCACCGCCTGGGCGGGGGACGCAACGTGTCTTTCAGGACCGCGGCCGTCAGCGGCGCGGGCGTAGCGTGCGACGGATTCCTTACGCGTCTGTCTGTCCCGACGCCCATCTCTCGGCCGCCGCCGGGGGCTCGAGCGGGGCGCGCCGGCGCGGCTCCGAGCTTCGACCGCCCGTCACAAAGCAGTCCGAATCTCTCTTCATTGTCGCAGCGCCGAGCCGGGCGCCGCGGCGCCCGGGCTCGAACGCGCGGGCCGAGAAGGCGTCGTCGGCTCCCGCCGCGCCGCCGTAGCGGGTACGGCGCGCGGGAGAACACCCAGCTTTTGCAGAGAGCTGCGCCTGCATGATTGAAGCCTGTTCCGCGACCGATTTCAGGAATCGCCTTGCAAAGGGGCTCCTCTTCGCGGCGGGCGCGCTTGCGCTCGCGGCTTGCAACGCCAAGAACGCCTATGTTCCGCCGCCGCCGCCGAAAGTGGTGGTGGCCCAGCCGCTGCAGGAGCCGGTCACGCTCTACGTCGAGCTCACCGGCAACACCTCGCCGTTCAACTCCGTCGATCTCCTCGCGCGCGTGCAAGGCTATCTGGAATCGATCGACTACAAGGACGGCGCTTGGGTCGCCAAGGGAACGCAACTCTTCGGCATCGAGCGCGACGTCTATCAGGCGCAACTCGACCAGGCGAAGGCGTCGCTCGCCACCGCCGAGGCGCAGCATGCCTACAACGAGGCCGAATATCAGCGACAGTCGACGCTTGGCAGGCAGGACTTCGCGAGCCAGGCCACGGTCCAGCAGTGGAAGTCCAATGTCGATCAGTCGAACGGCTCTATCCTCAACGCAAAGGCCCAAATCGATCTCGCTAACATCAATCTCGGCTACACGAGAGTGGCCGCGCCATTTGACGGCGTCGTATCCAACCATCTCGTCGACATCGGCGCGCTGGTCGGCGTCTCCGGCCCGACCAAGCTCGCGACCATCGTACAGACCGACCCGATGTACGTGTATTTCAACTTGAGCGAGCCGCAGGTGCTCCAGATCAAGGAGAGCAACGCAAAGGCCGGCCTCCCCTTCCGGACCACCGATCTTTCGAATATTCCGGTCGAAATCGGGGTGCAGGCGGAGGAGGGCTATCCGCACAAGGGACATATGGATTACGCCTCGCCGCAGGTCGATCAGTCGACCGGCACGCTGATCGTGCGCGCGTTGTTCGACAACAAGGATCAAACGTTGCTGCCCGGCCTGTTCGTCCGCGTTCGTACGCCGATCGGCCATCTGGATAAGGCGATCCTGACGTCGAACGAAGCCATCGGGACCAGCCAGGAAGGATCTTACGTGCTGGTGGTCGGTCCGGATAATGTCGTTCAGCGCAAGATGATCAAGACCGGCGACCGGCAGGGGCAGTTGCGGATCGTCGAGTCCGGACTCGACCCCGGCGATTGGGTGGTAACTGAAGGGATTCAGCGCGCCTTTTCCGGCGCCAAGGTCGAGCCCCAGCGGACCAAGCTGACCGCGGATGGCGCCGGCCAGCCCGGCGCCCAAGACCCCGCGCCCAAATGACGACGCAGGAGAACGATCCGCCCGGAGGAACGGCGCGCGAGCCCGCGGGGCGCGCTGGCGCGATTTCGCGCTTCTTCATCGAGAGGCCGGTCCTCTCCAACGTGATCGCATTGGTGGTCGTGCTCATCGGTCTCGTGGCGCTCGTTCAACTGCCGAACGCGCAATATCCCAACGTCGTCCCGCCGACCGTCCAGGTCACGACCCGCTATCCAGGCGCGAGCGCCCGGACGCTCGTCGACTCCGTCGCCCTGCCGATCGAGCAGAACGTCAACGGCGTCGAGAACATGATCTACATGCAGTCGACCAGCGCGGACGACGGCACCTACACTCTGGCCGTCACCTTCGCGATCGGCACGGATCCCGACAAGGCGCAGATCCTCGTCCAGAACCGCGTCTCCGCCGCCATTTCCTCGCTGCCGCCGGAAGTGCAACTCCAGGGCGTGACAACCAAGAAACAATCGACCTCGATCCTCGAATTCGTTGCGCTGGTCTCGCCCGATAGCCGCTTCGACAGCCTGTTCCTGTCGAACTACGCCGTCATCAACGTACAGGACGAGCTTCGCCGCCTCGACGGCGTGGGCGACGTGACCGTGCTCGGCGCTGGGCAGTACGCCATGCGCGTCTGGCTCAATCCGGACCTGCTCCAGGCCCGAGGCCTGACGCCGCAGGACGTCATCGGCGTCATTCAGCAGCAGAGCCAAGAAGTCACCGCCGGGCAGGTCGGCGGGCCGCCCGCTCCCAAAGGCCAGGACTTTCAATATACATTGAACCTCAAAGGCCGCCTCGACGATCCCAGCGAGTTCGAGAACATCATCGTCAAGGTCAATGCTGCGAACGGCGGACAGATCACCCGGGTTCGCGACGTTGGCCGAGTCGAACTCGGCGCCCAGACCTACAGTGAGTCGTTCAATCTCGACGGCCGCCCCGCCGCCGGGATCGCCATTTCCCTGCTGCCGGAGGCTAACGCCATCGCCGTCGCCAACGAGGTGAAGGCGAAGATGGACGAACTGGCGACGAGCTTCCCGCAAGGACTCGCCTACGTCATCCCCTACGACACGACGAAATTCGTGCGGGCCGCAATTTTCGAGGTCTATAGGACGCTGATCGAGGCGGCCATTCTGGTGCTGATCGTCATCCTCGTCTTCCTTCAGGACTGGCGGGCGATGCTGGTGCCCGCGACCACCGTGCCGGTCACGCTGATCGGCGCGTTCGCGGCCATGGCGGCCCTGGGCTTTTCCATCAATCTTCCGACGCTATTCGCCCTCGTGCTGGCGATCGGGATCGTGGTCGACGACGCGATCGTTATTGTCGAGGGCGTCGCGCGCTATGTCGAGCAAGGAATTCCCGGCCGCGAGGCCGCGGCGCGGGCGATGGACGATCTCACCGGTCCGGTCCTCGGCATCACGCTGGTCCTGATGTCCGTCTTCATTCCCGCCGCGTTCCTGCCGGGATTCACGGGGCAGCTCTACCGGCAATTCGCGCTCGTCATCGCTTCGACCGCCTTCATCAGCGCCATCAACGCCCTGACGCTCAAGCCGACGCAGTCCGCTTTGTGGCTCCGGCCGCCGAGGCCCGAGGGGCAGCGCAACCTCTTTAGCCGCGGCTTCGACGCGGTCTACGGCCGCGTCGAGCGCGCCTACGCCCGCCTCGTCGGCGCGATGACCCGCCGCGCCGGCCTGATGGTCATCCTCGCGCTCGCAATCGTCGGGGTCGCGATCTACGGACTGACCCGCGTGCCGACGGCGTTCCTGCCCGTTGAGGACCAGGGCTACCTGATCGTCCCGGCGCAACTGCCCGACGGCGCCTCGAAGGAGCGCACGGACGCGGTGATGCAACAAATATCGAAAATCGCCGGCGCAATCCCGGGCGTCGATCGTGTCGTCACCGTCAGCGGCATATCCATTCTCGACAACCGGGCGAGCCTCGCCAACGCGGGCGTGGCCTTCGTCGTCCTCAAGGATTGGGACGTGCGCCTCAAAGAGCCAGGACAGGACGTCCGTACGATCGCCGGGCGCCTTAACGGCGCCTTGCAAGGCGTGCCGCAAGCGATCACGTTCGCGCTCCCCCCGCCGCCGATCCAGGGCGTCGGCAACGTCGGCGGCTTCACCATGCAGGCCGAGCTCAAGAACGGCAATTTCGACTACGCCGCGCTTCAGAGCCTGACCAACGCCCTCGTGGAGAACGCCAACTCGCAATCCTCTCTTCAGCGGGTCGCCACGACATTCCGGGCGGGCGCGCCGCAGTTCTTCGTCCAGGTCGACCGGATCAAGGCCGAGAGGATCGGCGTTACGGTCGGGCAGGTGTTCGCCGCGCTGTCGGGTTATGTCGGGTCGGGTTATGTGGCGCAATTCAACAAGTTCGGACACGTCTTCCAGATCTACACGCAGGCTCTGCCCCGCTACCGCGCGACGGCCGACGACATTCGCAACCTCAAGGTCAAGGCCGGCGACGGAACCATGACGCAGATTGGCACCGTCGTTGACGTCACCGAAGTCCAGGGCCCGCCGCTCATCAGCCTCTATAATCTCTATCCGTCGTCCACGATCGTCGGCAGCCCGGCGGCCGGCTTCAGTTCCGGCCAAGCGCTCGACGTCATGGACCAGATCGGCAAAGACACCTTGCCGAACGGTACTGGCTATGAATGGACGGCGATGTCGTTCCAGGAAAAGCAGGTCGGCAATCAGACCTACTATGTTTTCGGCTTCGCGCTGCTGCTCGTCTATTTCGTGCTGGCGGGCCAGTACGAGAGCTGGATACTGCCGCTCGCGGTGATCCTGGGCGTGCCTCTGGCTCTGCTCGGGACGGTCGGCGGGCTGACGTATCTCGGCGCCACGAACGTCGCCGCCAGCCAGAGCGGCGTCGCGGCGACCAATCTCTACACCCAGATCGGGCTCATTCTCCTGATCGCGCTCGGCAGCAAGAACGCGATCCTCATCGTCGAATACGCCCGCCAGCGGCGGGTTGAAGGCATGGATATCGTCCATGCGGCGGTCGAAGGGGCCCGGTTGCGCTTTCGGCCGATCATCATGACGTCTTTCGCATTCATCCTCGGCGTCTTGCCGCTCGTCCTCGCCACCGGCGCTGGCGCCTCGGCGCGCATATCGATCGGGATCGCGGTCTTCTACGGCATGATCGCCTCGACCTGCCTTGTCGTCGTGTTCGTGCCCTCTTTCTATGTCGTGATGCAGCGCCTCGATGAGCGCGGGCGGGGCAAGGCTAAGGCGCCGGCGGACGCGCCCGACGCCGGTCTGCCGTCGGCTCCGCCGGCAAGCTGATCGCGACGCGCTCTGTCGGCGCATTTTCGACCTGACCGATCTATCTGGAGGAACGCCATGTCGCAACACCGCGTCGCTTCGCGCGAGGAATGGCTCGAAGCCCGCAAAGCCTTGCTTCTCAAGGAGAAGCAGGCGACGCATCTCAGGGACGCGATCAATGCTGAACGCCTCGCCTTGCCTTGGGTGAAGGTCGACAAGGCCTATCGCTTCGAGACGCCAACCGGCGAGAAGAACTTGGCCGAACTCTTCGCCGGCCGCGGCCAACTCCTTGTCTATCATTTCATGTTTGGGCCAGATTGGCAGGCGGGCTGCCCCGGTTGCTCTTTCCTTGCCGACCATTTGGACGGCGCGCTGCCGCATCTTGAACACCACGACGTGACCTTGATCGCCGTTTCGCGGACGCCGCTCGCCAAGATCGAAGCCTATAAGCGACGCATGGGCTGGCGTTTCCCCTGGGTGTCGTCCGCCGGCAGCGATTTCAACTTCGACTATGGCGTTTCATTCAGCCCGGACGAACTCGGCAAAGGCTCGGTCTTCTATAATTTCGCCGAAATCAAAGCCGCAGACGCCAACGATGAATTGCCGGGCCTCAGCGCCTTCGCAAAGGACGACGCTGGCGATGTTTTCCATACCTATTCAAGCTATGCGCGCGGGCCGGAAGAGCTGATCGGCACGCTAATGATCCTTGATCGCGCTCCCATGGGCCGAAACGAGACGAGAACGATGGATTTTGTCCGCCGCCACGATGAATATGAAGCAACGCCGGCCGCGCAGGCCTGATACGCCTCGTAACCCGCGTATTTCCGCCTCGCAAAGTCCACCCACGCCATATTCGCGCGCCTAAGCATTGAACCTCCCTGGCGACGCTCGACACGACTCCAACTGGAGACTCGCCCATGTCCGATTCGCACGGAAAATTCGTTTGGTACGAGTTGATGACGACGGATACTTCCGCCGCGGAAGCCTTCTATCGCGGCGTGATAGGTTGGAATGCGCGCAAGGCCGACATGCCAAATATGACCTACACGATATTCAACGTCGGCGAAATCGGGGTCGGCGGCATGACGAACCTACCGAAGCCGGCGCAGGACACGGGCGCGCCGCCTCACTGGATGGGCTATGTCGCGGTCGACGACGTCGACGCCTCCGCGCAACAAGCAGCCGAGGCCGGCGGCTCGATCTATGTTCAGCCGCTGGATATTCCAGGGATTGGCCGTTTCGCGGTCGCGGCCGACCCGCATGGCGCGAGTTTCGCGCTCTTCACGCCGGCGCCGGCGACGCCGCCTCCGCCGGTCGCGCCGGACGCGGTCGGCCATGCGGGCTGGCGTGAGCTTCATGCCGGAGATCTCCAATCCGCCTTCGCCTTCTATTCGAAATTGTTCGGCTGGACCAAGGCGGACGCGCTCGATATGGGGCCGATGGGGGTTTATCAGTTGTTTGCAGCCGGAGGCGTTCCGATCGGCGGCATGATGACCAAACCGTCGTCGACGCCGCGACCAAGCTGGAATTATTATTTCAATGTCGCCGGGATCAACGATTCGATCGCAAAAGTGAAGGCCGGCGGCGGCCAGGTGATCAACGGCCCGCACCAGGTCCCGGGCGGCAGCTGGGTCGTTCAGGGCCTCGATCCGCAAGGCGCAATGTTCGCGCTCGTCAGCACGAAGCAATGAGCTTAACGCCCGACGCGTGGCTCAGGCCTCTTTTGGCCGAACAAGCATTGTCGGCAGCTTAAAGGGCGTGGCTCTCCCTCTTGAGGAGGCTCACGTGGCGCCTCCTTGCAACCTTTCTCGCGCCAAAACGTTGAATGCGTCCCGTCCTTGCGGGGCGCGACGCTTTGCGCCCTCCGCGATTGACAGCTTGGCCCGATAACCCAACAAGGGCGTCCGACACGGCGACGTTCGGCTTGTGGGGCGCCGACAGGGCGGATATGCGCAAGGTTTTCAGCATTTTCCTTGACGCCTATTGGCGGTTTAACGCGCAGGACGGCTGGGCGATCGCCAGCCACATCGCGCTTTCGGCGCTGACCTCGATGTTTCCCTTTCTCATTTTCGTCACCGCCATAGCGGGCTTTTTCGGGACCGAGGACCTTGCCAAGGAGGCGGCCAAGCTGATTTTCGCGGTTTGGCCGAAAGCCGTGGCGCAGCCGATCGCCAGCGAAGTCCAAAATGTCTTGACCGCGCCGCGCGGCGGCTTGCTGACCCTTGGCGCTGCGCTCGCGCTCTATTTCGCCTCGGGCGCCGTCGAAGCGGCGCGGATCGGTCTCAATCGCGCCTATGGCGCGAGCGAGACGCGGCCGTGGTGGCTGTTGCGGCTCGAATCGATCGCCTTTGTCGTCGTCGCAGCGATCGGCCTTCTCGCGCTGGCCTTCCTGGTCGTGCTCGGCCCGTTGATCTGGGCGACCGCGCTCGCCTATGTGCCGGAGCTCGAGCCTCTGCAACCCATCGTCACATTCGCTCGCCTAGGCATCGCAATCGCCCTGATGGCGATATCGCTGTTCCTGGCGCATCTTCTTTTGCCAAAGAAGCGTCCGCGGCTCATCGAACTTGCGCCCGGCGTCGCGCTGACCTTTGTCAGCTGCGTCGCCTTCGGCGAAGGGTTCGGCGCCTATCTTTCTGAATATGCGCGCAACTATGTTTCGACCTATGCAGGTCTCGCCTCGGTGATGATCGCGCTGGTTTTCCTCTATGCGATGGCCTCGATGTTTGTTTACGGCGGCGAACTCAACGCCGCGATCATGCGGGCGCGCGAGAAAGACCGTAGCGGCGACAATTCCGGATAACGAAAGGCGGCGTCGCGCCGATGGCGACGGCCGGCTCGCCTCGAAAGAGCCGGGAATGGCGGAGAAATACCTGATTTGGACGTGACTCATTCGTTGAGGGGTCCGTCCTCAACAAGGGAGGGTGTGCTTGTCCAAGATGCGGCCGCATCCGCCATCGGCGACCAATCGACGCGTGTTTCTGCTCGGCGCCTCCGCGCTCACATGCTTGGCGACCGCCGGAGGTCGCGCGCACGCGACGCCCGCCGTCAGCGGCGCCGATGATGTCCGCGCCTTGACCGCGGCGTACAATGCTTCCGGCCATCGGCTGGTCGGCGCGCTCGCGGAGAGCTCTGGCAATATTGTGCTCTCGCCTTATTCGATCGGCGCGGCCATGGCGATGGCTCTCGCCGGGGCGCGCGGCGCGACCGAGGCCGAATTGGCGCGGGCGCTGGCGTTCGCCCTGAGCCAGGCGCAGCTCGAGGCGGCGAGCGGGGCCGCCATGGCGAGGCTTCTTGGCTATGATAGCTCCCATGATCCGCGGCTTTGCCCTGAGGGCATGACCTGGACGGGCGACAATTGCCAGGGCCGGCCCGACAAGGACGGCTGCCCCCGCGGTGTTTTGCACGATGGCAAATGCGCGATCGGCCCTATCGTTCCATTCGTACGGCTGTCGGTCGCCAACGCGTTGATGCTCGGCAAGGAGTTCGGAGATTTCGTCTCGGACGACTATCGAACGTTGGTGAGAGACCGCTTTGCCGCCGAGATTTTCACCGGCGCTTCGCTCGCGGACGTCAACGACTGGGTGCGCCAGAAAACGGATGGCAAGATCGACAGGATTCTCGACAAGTTGGACAAGCTGAGCGTCGCGGTCCTGCTGAATGCGATCTACCTGCGCGCTGCTTGGGCCGCGCCTTTCAAAAAGAGCGAGACCGCCGATCGGGATTTCAATCTTTCCTCGAAAGATCGGATCAAGGCGCCGACAATGACGAGGGGCTCTGCCGAGCCGATCGTTCGAGGTCCAGGATTCCGGGCGATTCGTCTCCCGCTTGCCGCGCCGCAGCTTGGCCTCATCATCGTGCTGCCGAACGACATCGACGGCCTGGTTCAAGTGAGCCGGAGTTTCGATTCTGCGATGCAGGCGGACTTGTTCAGAGCCTTCGATGGGAAGGAGCCGTCGTCGGGCGCGCTAAGCCTCGAGGCGAAAGGCGTTTCGCCGCTCGCTTTGCCGAAGTTCAAGGCCGCCTTGGCCGCCGACCTCGCGCCGCCGTTCCAAAAGCTAGGCTTGACGCTAGCGCTCAGCAATGACGCCGACTTCAGCGGGATGACGGGTGGGCGAAAGAAGGTGAAGATCGACCAGATTCGTCACCGGGCGATCTTCGAGGCGGCGGAGGACGGGATCGAGGCCGCCGCGGCGACGGCCGTGGAAATTGGCGTCGCGGGCGCCGCGGCGCATGCGCCGCCGCCTCGCGAGCCGTTTATTGTCGATCGGCCGTTCATGTTTTTCCTAGCCGATCAGGCGACCGGCGCCGTGCTCTTTGAAGGGATGATCGTCGATCCAACGAAGAGCGCCTGAGCAAGCCGGTCTTCGCCGCGCGGCTAGCTTTTCCCCGCCTCGATCACGTCTTCAAGCGTGCGCAAGCCCGTCTTTGGCGCATTGACCAGCACCGCCATATTGCCGGGCGCATGTTCGTTGCGCCACATTTTGGTGTGGGCGACCGGAATCTTGTCCCAGGGAAAGACTTCCGACATGCAAGGGTCGATCCGCCGGTCGAGTACGAACTTGTTGGCGGCCGCGGCTTGCTTCAGGTGCGCGAAATGCGAGCCCTGGATGCGCTTTTGCCGCATCCAGACGAAACGCGCGTCGAAAGTGAGATTGTAGCCTGAGGTGCCGGCGCAAAACACCACCATGCCGCCGCGCTTGACGACGAAGCACGAGACCGGAAACGTCTGCTCGCCCGGATGTTCGAAGACGATGTCAACGTCCTTCTTAGCCGTTATGTCCCAGATCGCCTTGCCGAACTTGCGCGCTTCGCTCATGAAGGCGGAATAGTCCTCGGTATTGACCTTGGGCAATTGGCCCCAGCATTTGAAATTCTTGCGGTTGACGACGCCCTTGGCGCCGAGCGACATGACATAATCGCGCTTGTTCTCGTCCGAGATGACGCCGATCGCATTGGCGCCGGCCGCCGCGCAAAGTTGCACGCCGAAAACGCCGAGCCCGCCTGACGCGCCCCAGACCAGCACGTTATCGCTTGGCTTTAAGCGATGCGGCTCGTGGCCGAACAGCATGCGATAGGCGGTTGCGAGCGTCAGCGTATAGGACGCGCTCTCCTCCCAGGTCAGGTGCTTCGGCCGCGCCATCAATTGGCGGTCCTGCACGCGGCAGAATTGCGCGAAGGAGCCGTCCGGCGTCTCGTAGCCCCAGATGCGTTGCGAGGCGGAGAACATCGGGTCGCCGCCGTTGCATTCTTCGTCGTCGCCGTCGTCCTGGTTGCAATGGACGACGATTTCGTCGCCGACTTTCCAGCGCTTGACCTTGGCGCCGACCGCCCAAACGATTCCGGACGCGTCGGAGCCGGCGATGTGGAACGGGTGCTTGTGCACGTCAAAAGGCGAGATCGGCTGGCCGAGCGCCGCCCAGACGCCGTTGTAGTTGACCCCGGCGGCCATCACGAGGACCAGAACGTCGTGGCTGTCGAGCGGCCAAGTCGGCACGATTTCGATCTGCATCGATTGTTCCGGCGGCCCGTGCCGCTCGCGCCGGACGGCCCAAGCGTACATCCTCGACGGGACGTGGCCGAGCGGCGGTATCTCCCCGATATCGTAAAGGTCCTTCAGCGGCGCGTCGGCGTTGACGCCGCTGCGGCTCTGGGCAACGGCGGCGCCCGCCGTGACATTGGCCATATCCGTTCCTCGAGCCGAGCCGATAGTGGCTCCTTTGCCGCCGCTAGCTAAGCTGTTGCAGTGCAGCATATTGTCATTGCCCTGCGATAAGCGCAAATCAAACCGCCGCTTGTCGCCGAGCAAGTCGAGCGATTTTCACGGCGGGCAGCCGGTGTTGACGCTTTTGCAACCGCCTGAGCGCAGGCTTGTAAAAGGCCGGCGCGCTGGGCGCCCTGGATCGACACGGGCAATTGGGCATGCAAACGATCCCTTGGCTTGCCGAGGTGGACAGCCTTTCCGGCTTCGAGCTGACCGCCCTCGTCATGATCGTGCTCATCTCGGCTTGGGGCGCCGGCTTTATGGTCGACGCCGCCATGGGTCGATTTGGCCTCGGTCCTTTCATCAACGGCATTTTGGTGCTGTTCGGCGCCTGCTTCGGCATCTATGCGCGCTACGCCTTCATCGTCGCGCCGGCGGATCTGGACGTTGGCTTGACCCTTGGCTTCGCGGCCGGAACGCCGATGGCGTTGCTGATGGCGATCGGCATTCTGCGAGCCTGGCTTTTCTAGTCGGCCGTCCAAGCACCGAGATTAGGTCGAAGGACTCGACCGCGATCCCGCGCGGCCCGCGTTGAAATGTCGACGCGTAACCTTTTTCCCCGTCGCGCCGAACTAAGAGGGCAGGCGCTCAGGATGGGCCGCCTAGAGCGTGATGAGATTAGGTTCGATAGCCTGAATTTGCGAAATAGTTTGCGCATTCTTTGGCTGTGAAGGCGTCAAGCGCTTTTCCGATTGCGGCGCA
>Ga0070733_10001168_pt1 | contig 19906 bp, 14 predicted proteins | sample Coa_R1_9_FD_66450 | JGI IMG/M metagenome (GOLD analysis project Ga0070733, IMG submission 66450) | Surface soil microbial communities from Centralia Pennsylvania, which are recovering from an underground coalmine fire - Coalmine... | ecosystem: Environmental > Terrestrial > Soil > Unclassified ... | reverse complement strand
CTTCGAAATATTGAAATTGTCTATCCATGTCACGCGCTCCTCAAGGACAATTACATTCGTCGGGGCCGAGGGTCAATGGCTCAGGGGCCTTGGGATTGAGTTTTTGATAAGCCTGCCTCTGTCCCGGCCGCCAGTCGTCAGGGGGAAATTTCACATCGACGACCTGTTTGATATTGGACCCTTGCGCCAGCCGGCTGGGGTTGCTCAGCAAAACGATATCCGGCCTCCGCAAGCTCCCTACAGGAAATCCAGCCATCTTTCCCATTGCGCCGTACACATTGGAAGACAGGGACACGCCCGACGGCGAGCGTAGACTGCTGGACTTAATCAATGACGGCGGCGTTTCCGTCATATTATAGGACTGTTCACAATGAATTGTCTTATTTTTGGGAATATGATCCGGCGGCCCGTTCGTCAGCTTTTTCATGACGCAGCCCGTTTTTTCTCCCGCACCGTGGCATTCGCAGATCGCCCCGCAGATTTTGTCAAGCTCCTCCTGCGTGATGTTTGCTGCACCCTGCGTTTCCTGAAGCTCTGCGACCGTCACGGTATTCGGAGCATTACCGTTGTTCGTCATCGCATCGCCCAGGCGGGGAACGTTCTGGCCTTCCACCTTTACGTCAAAACTATAGACCGTAAATTTGGCGACCCCCATGTTTGTATTTGACACGACACCCTTCAAGGTCCCGGCCTCATCTCCAGAACTGGTGCTGAATTTAGAACTCTTCAGCATAATCGGATTCCCGTCGACCGTTACCGAGGTACTGCCGTCGGCGGTATCGGACGATTTGGCGATATTCGGATAAGGCATCGGAACCGGGGGGCCGGGAGGTGCCGGTGTCTTGCAAAAATCAGGAGCCGCTGCCGGGGCCGTACCGCCGCTGTCTTTATGGACCACGGTACGAGCATTCACAATTACTGTTGCTCCCAAATCAAACCCCCGCCTTAATGGTCGATAACGCGCGCTCCGCCAGTACGGCTGAGCGTTCCGCTGCGTCCGACGCGCTCCAAATGAGGCACCGGTTTCCGCGTGCATAGCCGCGCTCCCAGGCCGCCACGGAAATGGCCGTAAGCACCGCTCCCGATGCCGCGCCGATATCGCCGTAACAATCGGCCGGATGCCAGATTTCCAGCGGATCACGGTGCCGCGGGCCCGTTCGAAGATAGGCGTAGGCCCAGTCGGTTGCACGGAAGCATTCACCGTTCAGATCGCAAATCGTCCAGTCGGACGCTTTCTCCCCGGGAGGCACGACGTCGAGAGCCTCTCGCAGCACGGCGGTGAGTCCCTTCCCGATGCAGATTCCGTCTGACGTCGACGGCTGCGGCTCTTCTCCCGACACCGCCGAAAGGATCGTCGCCATCGACTTGAGCCGGTGTCGTTGTGCAAAACCGGCCGATGCCAGCAGACAGAAGCCTGCCGCCTCACCGGGCACGAACCCGTCTTTATTTGCTTCAGAGTGCAGCCGTTTATTCTGATCCAACCACTCCAGGGTATCCGCATCAAAGTAGGAATCGATCCCGCCCACCAGCATTGCGTCCGCCTTTCCGGTCGCTATCCATCGAAGAGCGGTTCCAATGCCCATTAACCCCGCCGCGTGCCCACAAGCAAGAATGACCCCCTCCGAATCTATAAAGGGAACCGCCTGTCGAAGCCGATCAAAAAGTGCTGTTTTGATCCGGTCCGGATCGAAACCGGGACGTGCCGTCGCCAATCCCAGACAAAGGAGAACCGGGCTAAACTGTTTCCCAGTCAGCCCCGCGGTCAATAATGGTGCAACCGCTTCTTGTGCCGCCGGAATTGCCAATGCCGACAGCCGGTCCAACCCGCGGAGCGCTTCATGGAGATATTCGACCATCGAGAGGACGATCGGCTCGCCTGCCCGGTCGATCAGATCGCTCGTCTTGAACCGCGAGAGATTTGCTCGGACCGATGCAGCGGTCATGGACGCATTGATTCCGACGGCGGTCGCCGTCCCCACCCCGACGATCTTGACTTGCCGGGCTGAAATGGACTCGCTCTTAGAGCCCCGCATCAGTTCCATGACAGTTCCCGCTTCTCGAAAATTCTCGTCTCTTCCAGTTCAAACTTCCTTCGGTGGCACCGAATCGACGACTGCCAGATCAGCATTACGCGCGGCTGGTCCGGCTCGATAATCACCGAGCCGAGCGTCGCGCGATGATGAACCCATTTTTCCGCCAAGAGGGTTTGAAATCCGAGCGTGATCTTCGGCAGACTGAACGCAAGGCGGCCTTCCGGTGTGAGATGCTGCAGCTCCACCTGCTCCCCTCCCCGCAGATGCGGTACGGCAATCAAGTCCGGGTGCGCCCCGAGGAAAAACCTGAAATCGAAGTCTTCGGGGTAGAGCGGCAACCGTTCTTCCATCCACCGTTGATCGCAAGTACCGGCGTATTGCCGTCGCGGCATCCAGTGCTTGCAGATCAGGCCGAATCCTGCCGGGCGTGTTCGACTCTTCCAACTTTGAATCTCGTCTTTCGGATCCTCACAGTTCGGAAGCGGTTTGCCTTTCAAAAAATCTTTCGACATCCCGAATCCGACGCCGACAGGGTTCCAATCCTCCGCTCCGTGATTCTTTGGGTTCTGGTCGTTTAAGTCCCTCCCTCCGAATGCCCGCTCATACACAATCGGCATCTTCGTAAATGGTTTTGGGTCGGAAATCGACAATCCGATGACAGAACCGCTCCAGACTCGGTCCCCATAGACCCGAATCGTCTTCTGCATCCGGTCGAGCTTCAGCGATACAGTGAGTTCTTTGAGCGGCCGGCCCCCGGGCGCGTAAGCATGGCCGTTGAGAACGATATCGGTACCCGGTTTGTTAAAGACCAACTCGTTTTCGTACTTCATGCTGGAACGTCCGGGTTCACCGTGATATTCATCTGCGAGACAAACCGGCTCCTGCTTTTCGGCCAGTATCGGCCGGCCATTCTTGATGTCGAAGGTCGCCTTTACGCAAACGACCCAAATCTCTCCGCCGTCCTTGTCGAGGAGGATCGCGCGCTCCGCAGCGTAGGGGGTTCGATTCTTAAGCTGAAGCATCCCAACTCCGATCAATTTATTTGGACAGCCGCCCCTTTGATTTTGTTGACCCCTCTGGCTCGACTTACAACTTCCTCGCCCCTTAGAATTATCTTTCCGTCCTTACGAATAATGACTGAGCCGTTCCCGCATCGAAGCTCAATTCTTTCTCCGGCAACGAGTTTTATTTCGCGCTTCTCCAGTGTGCAGTCCGTCGTGGAGGTCCCAGTTACCCTTCCGGTCTCTGGTACGTATTTTTGAATTAGCCCTAACACATATCCCGAGCCGACCTCGTCATAAGCATAAAGGACCGCATCTCCCGGGCTCAACAAAGGCAATGGCCCTGAACTTGTCCTGAGAAAGTCACAATCCAGAATACTCTCTAAATCACCTTTGATTATTATTTTCCCGTCGGCTTCGATTCGTTCAATCGTTCCACGGCGGACCTGAAGGCCTGCAAGAACCATTGTTCTCAGCACTTCCATCGTAATCAATTCTCCCCAATTTTAGAGCCTTTAATGACGACATCTCCCGATCCCTTCACGGTAATCTTGTCTCCCTTGATCGTTATATCCGTCCCTTTGATTAAAATCTCTCCGCCGCTTTTCAAAATAATCGACGCGCTTCCGCATTTAAGTATGAGCTCATCGGCCGCATCAATCGTGCCCTTTGCTTTAGTCGATGCGGAAAAATTCCCGCCGGCGTCCAGCGTGAACTTCCCGCCCGCATGATGGGAAATGTTGCCTCCGGCCTTTACGGACTTGTTGGCACCGACGTTTTCGCCGCTGATGCCTCCCACATTCACCATCAGGGCACCACCGATCTCTTCCGCCTTGGCCGCTCCGACCGTTTCATTCATTCCGGCCCCAATGCTGACCTGATAACCAGCTCCGATGCTCAGCGCTTTGGCAACGGCAATTGTTTCAGTTTTGGACGCCGAAACCGTCTGAGACGCGTTTCCTGTAATGGTTTCGGTGCGATTTCCTCCCACTTTAACCGTTTCGTTCGCGCCAATGGTCACAGATTGATTCGCTTTGATGGAAACCGTTTGATCCGCTCCAACGGAAATGGTTTCGTTCGAACCGATTGTCGCAGACCGGTCGACCGCGACTTTCAATGTCTCATTATTGCCGATCGTGGTACCACGGTCGTGCCCCACATTCTCTGTACAATCATACTGGGCATGGATCGTCATCCCTTCCTGACCTTTGGAGTCATCCAAACGTATCTCGTTGGACCCTCCTCCCCCTGGACTGCTGTTGGATTTAATTGCCGTCATGATCTTTTGTCCGGGCAGAGCACAGGGCGGGACGTTTTCCGCATTGTATACTGAACCCATGACGATCGGCCGGTCAGGATCACCTTCAAGAAATTCGACGATCACTTCATGGCCAATACGCGGGATAAAAAGTGAGCCGTAGCCCCGACCTGCAGTCGTCTGCGCCACACGAATCCAGCAAGAGCTCTTTTCATCCTGTTTTCCAGCGCGGTCCCAATGAAATTGGACCTTAATGCGTCCGTGCTCGTCGGTATAAATTTCTTCTCCCTTCGGCCCTACGACTACGGCGGTCTGTACCCCGGGAATGAAGGGCTGCGGCGTTAATCTTAAAGGCCGAAATGGAACATCGGAGGGAATGCACTCAAACTGGTTCTCATAAACGGGTCCTTCTGCGCCCTTCCCCCTCGATTCCGCGCCGAGAACCTGCGGTTGACCTCCGCTGTGAGTGACCCGGATCAGCAGATATTTTCGGTTAAAGTCCGCGCGGTCGTGCCGTCCCAACGTAAACCAATAGCCGGGGAGAAAGCGTCTGCAGTCGCTATGGCCCGATCCGATCTGCTTCAAGGCTTGGAGCTCCTCGAGGCGCACCTTGGCAATTTCCGCCCCATCGCTCGGTGTGACATACTCTCCGGGATAGTCATAGACCTCTAGCGTTCCGTCTCCTTGGGCCTTTGCCTGCTGTTCCAGGTTCAGCTTGGGCTTCTTAAAATCAAAGTCGCGAAGTCGCGCGGCACCGGAGCGGATCTCCCGATGGTAACTGTATTCTGAAATATGTTCCCGATCGGAAACTCCAGTGGTACCCGGGGGGTGATAGATCACCTCGGCCGTATCTGCGATGGACACATGCACTACGGGATCATCTCCGATGACCATAACGTGCTTGGAGGCGGCATGTTCAAAGAAATAAAAGAGCCCGTACTGCTCCATCAACCGAGAGATAAAGACCAAGTCCGACTCTCGATATTGCACGCAATATTCGCGGGGCGAGTAGCTTTTCTTAAGCGAAAACCGGATCTGGTCCGAGGAAATCCCTCCATCGATCAAAACCTTCTTAATGATATCGGGAATATTCTGTTCTTGGAAAATGCGACAGGTGGACCGACACGAAAGAAGCCATGTCTGTGGAACGAGCCGAGCCCGGTAGTGTGTCCACTTCCCTTCATTCCCGATCTGCTCGAATTGATTGATTAAACCATGTACATATCGCTTTCCCTTCTGTTCATGGATCGTCAACAGACCCGCCTGACCGACGGTCTTCTCAAAATCAATTCCGCTGTTAAGAGAGGCCAGATCCAGGCTGAAATGGAAGAGCTCCGAAATCGCCTCGGTTCCGGAAAACCGGACCACATTTAGGAGGTCGCCCGAGAGTCCATCGATCTTAAAGGTGTAGTCCGACTCGTTTTTTGCCCGAATGATGGCCATCTCGACTCCTACTTGCCCTAATCCAACGATTTTTTCGTATCGTTGCGGTCACGGTTTTTGAACAGCATTGAAGGGGTCGTCCACTTCACCTGAGTTCTAAAAGGTCTCCATCGGTTATTCACCTTCGAACTCGACGCTGAAATCCTGGTCCGCTCCGATCCCGAGCTTCAGCCGATCTGGAAGCGGTCCGCCCCCGATTCGCTGAAGGATCTCGGACGAAATCCGGGGAAGCAGAGTTCCCTGGAGGATATGGTCGATATTTCTCGCCCCCGTTTCGACCTCTCTGCAGCGCTCGGCGATCTGGTCGACCACCGCGGGCTCATAGTCCAGGACCATCCGATGGCTCTCCATCAGACGCCCGCCCAATTGGCTCAATTTCAGCTCGACGATTTCCCTCATCGCGCCCGGATCGATCGGGTAAAACGGGACGATCGTCATCCGGGCGAGGAGCGCCGGCTTGAAATGGGCGCTTAACGCGGGTCGGATCGCCGAGACGAGATCGTCGATCGGGGGCCGCTCCCCCGTCGAGCAGCTCTCGATGATCGCCTCCGAGGCAAGGTTGCTCGTCAGCAAGATGACCGTATTTTTGAAATTAATCTCCCGTCCTTCGCCGTCGGAGAGCGTCCCCTTGTCAAACACCTGATAGAAAAGGTTCATCACCTCGGGATCCGCCTTCTCGACTTCGTCCAGGAGGACCACGGAGTACGGACGCTGCCGCACGGCCTCGGTTAAGACGCCTCCTTCTCCGAAACCGACATAACCGGGCGGCGATCCGATGAGTCGGGAGACGGTGTGTTTCTCCTGGAACTCGGACATGTTGACGGTCACCATGAAACGTTCCCCCCCGAAGAGCTGATCGGCAATTCCAAGCGCCGTTTCCGTCTTACCGACCCCGCTCGGCCCGACCAGAAGGAAGACTCCAATGGGGGCGCGGGGATTCCCCAGTCCGGCCTTGGAGGCCCGTATTCCCCGGGCGATTGCCTCAATGGCAGGCTCTTGGCCCTTGATCCGGCCGGCCATCCTCTTGTTCAATTCCAGGACCGAGCGGGCCTCATCCCGGACCATCTTCCCGACAGGAATGCCCGTCCAATCGGAGATGACCTTGGCGATCACCTCTGTATCGACCTCCAACTTGAAAAGCGGGTCTTTTCCCTGGATCCGTGCGAGCGCCTCCTTGGACGCCTTCAGCTCCTTTTGAAGCACCTCCCGCTGCGCCTCCGGGGCCTTCTCCAGCTTCTCGCGGAGTACGACCGCCCGTTCGGCCGCCTCCCGCTCTTGAGCCCACCGTTTCTCCAGCGAGGAAAGCTCCTTGCGGTCTCTCGCGATTTTCTCCTCGATTTGCGCGATCTGAACCGGGTCGGCCGCGCTTCCCGCGGCAAGGTCCCTGCGATAGGCGGCAATCTCGCGCTCCAGGACCTGAATGCGCCGCTCGGTATCTTCCAGCAGATCGGGGCGATTCGTCAGACCGATCTTCACCCGGGCCGCGGAGGTGTCCAGCAGGTCGACGGCCTTATCGGGAAGCTGGCGACCCGAAATATATCGGCTCGACATCCGGGCCGCGGCGACCACAGCCTCGTCCAGAATGCGCACCCGATGGGCGTCCTCGTATTTTTCCCGGAGCCCCCGAAGGATCACGACGGCCCCCTCTTCCGACGGTTCTTCAAGAGCGACCAGCTGAAAGCGTCGGGCCAGGGCGGCGTCCTTCTCGAAGTATTTCTTGTACTCCGACCAGGTGGTCGCCGCGATCGTCCGCAGCTCTCCTCGAGCGAGCGCCGGCTTCAGAAGGTTTGCCGCATCGCTCATTCCGGCCGCACCCCCCGCGCCGATCAGGGTGTGGGCCTCGTCAATAAACATGACGATCGGTTTTGGAGAGGACTTCACCTCGTCGATCACCGATTTCAAGCGGTTCTCGAATTCCCCCTTCACCCCGGCTCCGGCCTGAAGGAGCCCCATGTCCAGTCCCCTGATCTCGACCCCTTTTAAAAAATCGGGGACATCGCCCTGAACGACTTTGAGCGCGAGTCCTTCGACGACGGCCGTCTTTCCGACCCCGGCCTCCCCGACCACGATCGGATTGTTCTTTCGGCGCCGGGCCAGGATGTCGATCATTTGCCGGATTTCCCGGTCTCGGCCGAAGACCGGATCGATCTCACCCGCGCGGGCGCGGGCCGTAAAATCGATCGTGAAACGGCCCAAGGCGCTCTCGTCTCCCCCTCCCCGCTTCTCGCTCGGTTCGCCCTTTCCCTTGGCGGCCTGAGCTTCTTCGGAAGAGCCCGAAGTGACCTCATTAAACTTCTTTTTCAATTCCTCGACCCGGACCCCCTGGAGGGAGTCTAGGAGACCGTCGGGAGCGAAACGACTCGGGTTCGCCATCAGCGCGGCGAAAAGCACCCCCGAGCGGATCTCGGCGAGACCCAGATCAATCGAGCCGAACAGCCAACCCTCTTGAATCCAGTCGATGAGCTGAGGGGAGAAGACCGGACGGGCCGCATTTCCGGAACGAAACTCCTCCAGTTCTCCTTGAAGGGATTTCTGCAGGTAGGCCGGATCCATTCCGAAGTATCTCAAGATCGTCTGGAGATCGGCCGCCGGATCCTCCAGCATCTTGAGCAGCAGATGCTCGACGGCGACCTCGTAGTGGGCGCGCGAGACACAGAGTCCGGCCCCCGCCTCCAGCGAACGGGTGCAGAAACGGTTCAACCGCCGAAGCAATGATTTGGTGTCCACACTCCCCATGGGAATCTCCTCTCAAAAAAGGCCGAGGCTCAGGAAATCAATGATCCGGGCGGCGCTGCCCGGGACCGAACGGTCCCGCTTCGCTCGAGCGGGGTTAGGCGCGCGCCCATGCCCCCGCGACGGCCGCCGAGCGATCCAGGACCACCGATCTGACGTCCTCTGCGGGGCGCCCCTCCGGAGAGAGCCAGCTCGACCATCCCAGCCGTGATCGGCCTGCCGTGGTGATTTGAAGCCTTGGAATCTCGGCTTGGCGGACCTTCAACTCGATATCGAACTCCAAGCGATCGGTCACGAAGAGGCAGACCAGGGAATCCAACTGGCCCCAAAAGGTCCCGACCGGCAGAAAGCTCAGGAACATTTCGTAGCCCATCGGTCCCAGCGAGATCCGAAAGGTTCCCCCCCGGCCGAGAACCTTTTCCCCCAGGGAGGCGTCGATCGCCAGTCGGCAGTTCGCCCGCCCCAGGGAGTTTCGTTGCTCGTTCTTGATGCTGATCCAGCGCTTCGTGCACTGCTCGATCCCGACGGTGATGCCGCCAAAGAAGTCGTGGAGAATCCCTTCCAGGGCGGATGCCGAGCGGGGCCGCTGGTTCATCAGACCCGCGTAGCGGAGCCACCGGACGGAGGGAATTCCGGTGCGCTCCAGTAATTCGGGCGTCCCCAGGCCGATGAGACCGAAGATCCGTCGAGAGAACTCATCGTTCCCCTCCCCATCGAATTGGACAGGGTACCGATACTTCGACCAGCAACGGAAAAAAAGCGAGATGAAGCGGTGATGAAACAGATCGATAAAGGCCCGGGCCGTGTCGCCCTCCGGGTCCCGCTGGAGGACCTCCTCGGTATAAAAGAGGGGCAAGGGAGAGGTCGTCCCGTACAACCCCAAAAAACTCGTCGTAACCCGGTAGCGGGGAAGATCCGCTTCGGGGGAGGCAATCCGCTCGATCTCGACCAGATCCGAGGCGGGGAACAGCAGCGAAACATCGGGCCGAAACCGGATGATTTCCCGGGATGCCGGACCCTCCCGGCCGATCCGGGCCGCGGGGCGGTAAAATTGCTCCAGCAGACGCACGATCTGGAAAAAGGAGAAGCGTCTCACCCCTTCCCGCAGTCGCTGTTCTAAAGGATCATCTGTTGGCCCAGCTTCGGCGGCCACGGATACACCTCCCCTTGCTGAACCCCCTTTACCGTCAATTGGCTGAAAGAATTCAATGAGGCGTAGAGGGAAAAAAATTCATTGAGTATGGCGGCGAAGAGAAACAGATCGCCTTCCCCTGCAAAATGATCCTCCTTCAAGGAGACCAAAATCTCGGTCCCGCGGACCGGCGCTCCGTGGAACAGAAGGTCCGCTCCCCGGCTCTGCAGATTGACGATTCCTTCCAATCGTCGCTCGTTTGTTTTACCGGCCTGCCGGTCCTGAAGGGAAGAAAAATTGTAGAGCTCAAGAATGCCCCGCAGCGCCTCGACCGCCGTCAGCGAGAGGTAGTTGAGGGACAAATGAGAGATCAGCCGCCAGTAGAGATCCCCCTCCAGCGGTGGCCGGATTGTCGGTGAGACCTTGGTGATATTTCGGAAACGGGCGAATTCGGGGGAGCTCCCGGTCGCGACCTGTATATCCCCCACCCGAAGCTTCCCGGCCAGGCTGCGATTGGAACAGGTCAGATGAAAAACCACGGTCTCTGTCGCGGGGAGCACGCTCGCCTGGGCTCCGTTGACGAAAGAAACATAGGTCTCCGTTCCCTCACCGGCGACCGCCTTGCGCAGCCGGGTCTGATAGTAGGTCCCCCGGCGCCCGGAGGACCCCAGGAGATGGTCGAACGAATAAAATGAGGGATACTCCTGTTCATCGGCGGTGCCGCGGAGCCACCCGACGGCGCGCTCAACCGAAAAAATCTCGTGGTGGAGGGGATGGGAGCCGGAGGGTCGAATCGGATATTCCGTCCGCTCATGGTTGACCCGAATCGGGTCCGACTCCATCGGAAATAGATTGACCACGGGCGTACAGAAAAGCCTGAAGTTCTCCCGGGAGAGCCGAAGCGAGGAGGGCGGCGGAACCGAAAAGATCAATTCGGCCTCGAAACCCTCCCCCTGCGTCAGGCGCCGGAGCGGTTCCAGGCCCGAGAGATCGACAAAGAGGAATTTCTCCGGAAAAGTGAAGTACTCTTGAAGAAGCCGGTAACCATCGAATGAGGCGGCCGGGTAAGGGAGGATCGCCTCCTCCTTCGAAAATCCCGTCGGAGCGAGCCGCGAACCGGGAAGGAGAAATTCGGGACCCGGCTTCCCCGCGCAGCGGGCACGCACCCGGATCTCCTTCACCCGCCGGCAGAGCGCCGGATAGAGGGTGTAGGCAGGCTCGCCGTACAGGTGAATCCGAACACCGTCGAGCTTCAGCTGGGAGAGGAGGGTCCCCGGGGTGGTCTTAAAGCCGAGGCAGAGCGCGGATCGCCCGTCTCCCAGGGTGCGGATCTCGGCCTCTTCAAGAGAGATCGGATGGAGATCGACATCGACGCAGGTCCGAAAACGGCAGGGAATCCCCTCCACCGGGACCGAAGCGAGCTCGGTCCCCTTGGTAATCCGCTGGTGTCCCCGAAGTGCGCCGGGGATGGGGGAGAATTCGACGATCGACATCGAGGGAATGGGCCGAAGATAGTGCGGCCAGAGCAGATTCATCATCCCGTGCACCAGCTCCGGGAATTCGTCGTCGAGCTTCTGACGGATGCGCCCGCTCAAGAAGGCAAAACCCTCCAAGAGCCGTTCGACATCGGGATCGCTCCCCCGGTCGGCCAAGAAGGGGGCCGCGGCCGGATAGGCCCGGGCAAATTCGCGGCCCATTTCCCGAAGGAATGAGAGCTCATCCTGATAGTATTTATTGAAGGTCACGCCGGGTCCTCTTCAAATCGGATCTTCCGTTTCGGCTTCTAGCCTTTCACCTCGATGTGTCCGGAAGGGGCCACCGCGGTCTCGAACCAGACCGAGGCCTCTTCGCTTTCCGTCACCAGCTCGGCGGTGACCTCGAATCGCAGTTCCATCAGGATCTCCTGAGAGGGGACATATTCGACCGCCACGTTTCTTAATCGCGGCTCGAACCTCTCGATCGAGTTTCGGATCCCCTCTTGCGCCGCCTGCACCATCTCCGGAAGGGTCCGAAGGAACTCCGTGACGTCGGGCATCCCATATTCGGGTTGGACGATCACGTGCCCTTGGCGCGTGTTGAGCATCTTCCGAAGATGGCGCAATATCGAATCGGCAAGTCGCTGGGTATTCTCCGATACCGATAGAGGTCCCTCGCCCCCCGGGTCGGCAAGCCGCTCCAGCAGCGTGCGCTCACGTCCCATCGCTCAGACTCTTTAGGCATTCGGAACCGACCAGTCGTCTTCGGCTTCCGTCTTGTCGATCTCATGGCGCCACTGGATCTTCTGATAAGTGAGGCTGACATCTTCCAGGTGTCCATAGTGGGCCGTCGCCTTATCCTGTGTGTGGGGAAACCATGCTTTTATATCGATAATCGTTGCATTGGTCAGCATGATCGTAAAGTAGTTCTCCTCTTTTCCGAGCTGGTTGATCCGATAAAACTTCAGGCCCACTTCGGTCAGGATCTCTCCCGTGGTCGCGGCGAGATAGAGCTGGGGGGACGCCTTGTCGACCTCCTTGGTGATCGTCAGCGGCTTATGAACCCGCTTTCCCGAGGCTTGACCGGTGAACACATCCGTGGGGATCGAGACTTCGCTGGTGAAACTATGGACCAACATCGTGTCTTCCCGCCCTTTCTGAGTGCAGGATCCCTTGATCGGTCCTTGCTTCTTTCCTTTCATGGTGATATGAACCGGCATCGGCATGGCGTATCCTCCTTTTTTGATTTGGATGGTTGTTTCGGCTCGATTCCGTTCCTAAAGCCCTCGCTCGTCTCCGGAGTGCAAGCGGCGGGCCAGAACGGTATCGGGGCAGGCTCGCCTCAGGAGGCTTCTCGATCTGCCCCTCGGCCTTTTAAGCCGGCCCAAAAGTCACCGGGCTTTTTATTTTTGGAATTTCTTTCCGATCTTTGGAAGTCTTCCTATTTCTTGTCGAGCTTTCCGACCAAAGAAAGGGTGAAAAACGAGCCCATATATTTAAAGTGCGGACGGACCTTCATATCGACCCGGTACCATCCCGGATCTCCTTCCACGTCGCTCACCACAATCTCCGCCTGTCGCAGCGGGCGCCGTCCGCGCACACCCGGGTCGACCACATCTTGATCAGAGACATATTGGCCGATCCAGGTGTTGAGCTCCCGCTCCAAATCGGTCCGCTCCTTCCAGCTCCCGATTTGTTCCCGCTGGAGCACTTTGAGATAGTGGGCCAGCCGGTTGATGATGAACATATACGGGAGCTGGGTTCCGAGCTTGTAATTGGCCTCGGCCTCTTTGCCCTCTTTGCTCTGGCCGAAGTACTTCGGCTTCTGAACCGAGTTCGCAGAGAAGAAACAGGCATTATCCGATCCCTTGCGCATCGCGAGTCCGATAAAACCCGCCTCCGCCAATTCGAACTCCCGCCGTTCGGAGATCAGCACCTCGGTGGGGATTTTATTTTCCATCGCCCCCATCGATTCAAAGGTGTGCACCGGGAGGTCTTCCACGGCCCCTCCACTCGCCGGACCGATGATATTCGGACACCAGCGGTACTTGGAAAAACTGTCGGAGAGACGGGTCGAGAAGGCGAACGCCGCATTCCCCCAAAGGTATTTCTCGTGATTGTCGCTCACATTTTCAGTATACGTAAATGACTTCACCGGGTTTCCCTCCGGGCTGTACGGCAGCCGAAGAAGAAACCGGGGCAGCGTCAGGCCGACGGAGCGGGCATCCTCCGATTCCCGAAAGGAGTTCCATTTCACGTACTGAGGTCCCTCGAAGATCGATTTCAGGTCTTTGAGATTGGGCAACCCCAAGAAGCTCTCCTGCCCGAAGAATTCGGGTCCGGCGGCCGCGATAAAAGGGGCGTGGGCCATGGTCGACACGCTGGCGACGTACTGCAGCAGCTTGATGTCCTGGGGACCGGGGCCGAAATCGTAATTGGCGACGATCGCCCCGACTGGATTTCCCCCGAACTGACCATATTCAGCCGTGTAGACCAGCTTGTAGAGACCCGACTTCGTCACCTCCGGGGCGTCCTCGAAGTCGCTCAAAAGGTCTTCTTTGGAAACGCTGAGGAGCTCGATCTTGTTGTTCTCCCGAAAATTGGTCCGATCCACCACGAACTTCAGACCGCGCCAAGCCGATTCAAGCTTCTGGAAAGAGGCATGATGCAGGATGGCGTCGACCTGAGCCGAGAGCTTCCGATCGATCTCGGCGATCATTTCGTTGATCACCGACTGGTGAACCTTTCCCCCGGCCCTCGCCGAACCGAGGAGCTCCTCGATAAAAGCCTCCACACCCCGGCGCGCGATGCCATAGCCTTCCTCCGAAGGTTTCAGCCGCGTCTCTTTTAAAATCTCATCCAACAACGAGGTCTCTGTCCCTTCCGCCTGCGCGGTGTCGGTCTGACTTTGCTTCTCTTGCTCCATCGATTGCTCTCCTCTCTGGTCGGAGGGAATTCCCCTCATCCCAAACGGTTCACGGTCTAATCGTTACTTCGGTTTCTCCGCGTTGAGCTCCTGAAGGAGCCGCTCACGTGCAGAAACATCACCGATGAGATTTTCGATTTTTTTACGAAAAGCCGGGATATTTCCGAGTGGTCCCTTCAATGCCTGGAGCGCCGTTCGAAGCGCCAACAGCTTGTTGAGTTCCGGCACCTGTTCGACCACCGATTCGGGTCCGAAGTCCTTCATCCCCCTCACCTTCACTTTCACGGCCAGTTCCTCACCCTCCTTTTCCGACAGACGGTTGGGGACATTCAAGGCGAGCTCGAGATCTTGGCTTTTCATCACTTCTTCAAAGTTATCCTTGTCGATACTGATCGGCTTCCGATCCTCCAGCGGGGTCCCTTCCGCCCGGAGGGTAAAGTCCCCGAGGATGACCTGCTTGAGGGGCAGTTCGATCTCCGCCTGCGCCCCGCCCGTTGCGGGTTTATAGACGATATTGACGCGTTCCTTAGGTGCAACCGACGATTCCTTGGCCATAGGTCCCTCTCCCATTTTTAACGGATGACTGACACTTCACACCCTTCTACATTCACATCGATCTCGCATCGGCATTTTACGCCCGAATACCTCGGAGCGGCCCCGGCGATGCGCTTTAGCGCTCAAGCCCTCACCGCTCTGAGGTTCGCCGTTGCTCCAAATCGAGGGCCGATACCGGATCGAGTCGGCACATCCGGGCATAGACCGCTTCCATGCGACCCGATCCCGAAACGGCGGGCTCCCCTCCCGCTCGTAGAAGGCGGTCGAGGGCGCCCCAGAGCGCCTTGAGCACCTCCAGAGAGAGCGCAGGCTCCCATTCCTCCAGAGAGAGACGAGTCATCTCCCGATCCATTCCTTCCAGCTGCGAAAGGGCGATCCTCTCCTGCCCGGCCTCGAGGCAGACCCTGGCAAGCTCCAACCGCCACAAGAACCGATCCCGCTTGGATCCGACGGTCTCCATGCCCGATTGATAAAGTGCCAGCGCCTCTTTGATCCGCCCCTCTTCCAGGAGCGGACCGGCCTTCCCCCGCAGTTGCGAAATCCGTTCCCCGATTTCCTCGGAGGCGCCTTCAGACTGGGAGGGGCCCGGCGCCCTTCCCGTGTCGACTCCCCGTTCGCGCTCCAACCAGGATCGGGTCTCCCCGTCCGCGAAAGGGGTTCCGTCGGCGAACTTCAGCTCCGGCAGCCCGGGCAGCCGTCGCACGAAGAGGAGCAGTTCGCCGACGAGCGCCTCCCTGGCTTTCGAAAACGAGGGTCCCAGGCGGGCCAGGGCGAGGGCGCTAAACCGATGCAAATCGAGCCAAAACGGGGCCTCCGACACCTGGGACTCCGCTTCTTCGATCAGCTCTCTCCAGCTCCCTTGCCGGACCAATAACGGATATCGCTCGGCCGCCTGCGGGGAGGGGGAAGGGACCCGGGTCTCCTCGCCCCGATTTCCGGGGAGTTCGTCGATCTTCATCCAGGTGAGCGAGCGGACCAATCGATAGGGCCATGGATTCGACGGATCGGCCCCGCGGACCAGCGCGGCCGCTTTCCGGAGGGGATCCGTCGCCTCGTCCAGGACCCTCTCCGCCTCTTCGGCCGAATCGATCTTCCTAAAGAGCGATGCGCCCGCCGCGGCATCGACCGGCGTTTCCTGCAAAGGGGTCTCGGATCGGGAGTTATTTTGCGGCGCCTGCGTCTCCCTCAGCCGCTGCTCCAGGGCGCGTCTCAGGTCCCCCAGCCCCGGCGAGTCTCCTCCGAGCTTCTCGTCAAAGAACCGTTCTAATGTCCCAATCTTCTCGCTGCAGCCCCTCACCAGCGGTTCCTCGGCGGGCCGGGGCGCTTTTCGCGTCACCGCCACCCCCACCTTTTCAGAAAGCCAAACGATCGCGTTGGTCCTCGCCCGCATTCGTTTGCTCTCGGGATAGAGCACCTCCCAAAAAGGCTCCGCCATGGCCTCCAGGCAGGAGAGTCCCGAGAGGAGCCCGAGATAACCCTGCTCTTCAAAAAGGGCCCGACAGAGATAGCTCGCCACCAGAAGGTCCTTCGATTTCTCCCCGAGGATCTCCTTGGCGAGCCGGATCACCTCGTTCCACTGAATGGCGGTCCCGGAGAGGTTCTCCATCTTGGAGATTTCGGACTGAAGGCGCTCATAGGCCCCGTCATATCGAGCCGAATCTCCCGCAGGGGCCTCCGGCCGGATCGGTCGCAGGGCGATTGATCTCCATTCCTCGGTCTGTTCGGCCGTACTCGTCTGCGCCATGGGCTTCTCCTTCCGGAACCTGAGCACCCCCCAGAGAGCTATTTCCAGAAAAGGGCCTATTTACAATCTATTTTGCAGCCAATCCTAAACCGTTTCTTAAGCTCCAAACGGTGGGATCGATCTGAGCGGCTCCCGAAGTAGATTATCCCCCCACCCGGGCAAGAAAGGCGCCGAGCGATAAGTTGCCCTCCTCCAGAAGGACCCGGCGCTCGGGCCGAAGCTTTTCCTTCAGGATGTTCAAGTCACTTCCGTCCCGGGGCGCCAAATCGAACCAGTACTCTCCCTGCTGTTGCGGACGGAGAAAAAAAGCAAACCCCTTGGGGGATGCGGGACCGAAAAACGCCAGGGCGCACGAGGCCGCCGATCCGGCGCGACTCCAGAACCAGAGAAATTCCTCCGGCTCCCGATTCAACAGCCTCGAAACCCAGTCAAACCAGAACGCCAGATCGTACCCGGCACCCCGGCCCTCCGCCAGGATGGGGAATTTCAAACCCCCTCCAAACGGGATCGCGGGATGGCTTCGGAGCGGTCCAATGATCTCCGTCAGGTTTTGATCGATTCGATACTTACGGGGATGCTCGAACTCTCCGAGGAGTCCCGACCAAAATTCCCTGCTCGTTTCTCTTTCTAGATAGGAGCGATAAGCCTCCCGGTGCGCCTCGATTTGAAGGTCGCTCGGGAGCGGACCCGCCCAATGCTCCACGAGCTCTCGAAACTCTCGAAGGGTCCGACCGGTCCAGCCCGATTGGACCAACCCTCCCATCTCCAGGAGGGCCCCCTGGTAGACGGCGGGGGACAACATCACCGGGACCTTGAAGGACCGGCGCTCCGTTCGAAGAAATGAAAAGAAGGGATACCGCCTCCCGCTCTGATCATGGCTCGGGATAAAGACCCCGATCAGAAACCCGTCCGCCCCCTTTGGAAGAAAGAGAAAGTTCCACGGTTCCGCCTTGGAGAACTCCGCCTCCCATCCCCTCCCCCAGCGCGAGTGAACGGCGTGGATCCCTTCCTGAAACCATTGGTCGAGGGAGCGGATCTCCTCGCCCGAAGCCCTGAGCCGGATAAAATCAGAGTGGATCGGGAGCTTTCCGAAACACCCCAGAAGGGTCTTGTCCATGCCGCGGGCTCCTATCCGATCCGGTTCGGAATACGAAAATCGGACAATAAGCCCGGTTTAAATGGATTCCGGTAGCTCTGGGCCCTCAAATCGTATCGGATCTTCAACACCTTCGCGTTCGGATCCTTGAATTCCCACTCGACACGGTAGACGGTATTCGACACGGGAAGGATTCGACCGGAGTCCAAAAGTCTGAAAAAACCCCACCTTCCTGAAAACTGCTGTGCAGGAAGGGGGTTTCCGCTATGAACCTGAAGCGATGCCCCCGGCGTGCCGGAGGCCGAGAGGGGCCAGTCGAACTGATGCCACTCCTGGGGCTCGTTTCGATACCGGAGAGGTTTTCCGTCGACCGTGACGATCGATTCGGTCACGCCGGGCGTCGGGTAAGGATAAAGATCAAAAGAGAGCTTTAGATCGGCGTTCCCGCGCGGGAAGAGGCTCTCGGAGATGACGCGGGCCTGGCGCAGCGACTCGAGGAGTTCCGGCGAGATCGGGAGGGAGGACCCGATCTGTCTTTTGACCTCCCAGCGGTCTTTTCCCTCTTCCACATAGGGCTTGATCTCTTTCTCGTAAAATTTCCATAAGGTACCGCTCTCGGGATGGAAAAAACCGGCGAGATCGGCCAGAGCCACATCCTCCCCCCCTTTGTTAAAGGGATACCGTCCGGCGATACTCTGGCGCCAGACCTCATACACCTCGTCCCTCCAGCGCCGGTTCAGATCGGAAAAGGCGTTCCCCATCACGCCCGACGCGGCCAGACGAAAGGGCTGAAGGAGCAGCGGGGCCAGGATGCGTCGGAATTCCGGATCCATTCCTTGAAGAATCCGATCCGCATTTCTTTGGGCCAGGACCAAATCGTTGCTCCCCCCCGTCGCGATCGTGCGGGCCAGGGTAATCGCTCCCTGTCCTCCCGCATCCGGTTGCGTCATCGCCCGGATCGCCTCATGCCCCCGGCGCAGTTCGTTTAGATACTGCGCGGCGGGCGGCTCCCTCTTCGGATCGATCGAGACGACAAACTCGTGAAGACCCAGAAACCGAAGGGCCACCGGGCTGGGCGTCAAACGGGCCGCCGGAGCCTCCTCGGGGCCGCCGAGACCAAGCCCCTTCTTCACCTTTTCAATCATGCTCGAGCTGACACTGACGGGCGGTGCGATCTGCTTTCCCAGATTTGTGTTCCGATCGACCGCGGCGAGGACTTCCACCAGCGGAGAGTCCTCCAGGTCCAGCTCAGAAAAGAGCCTCTCGGCCTCCTGGAGATTGGCGGCGGATCTCATGCGGAGGGACTCGAGAAACATCCGCCAGTGGCGTATATATTCTGTAAAGTAAAGTTTTTCGACCTCGCCGGCCCATTGCTCCGGCGTTCCGCCCGATTCGTCCAAGACCCACGACTCTTGTCGCGTCTCCTCCAGCACACGATCCAGGGCGCTCCTGAAGGACGCCCTCCCCTCGTCCCCCGAGAACATTCCCGGGATTTGGTAGTCATCCATCAGGACATCGGACGCCTTTGCGCCTAAGGCCTTCTTTAAGGTGAAGGGCTCTGACGGTGGATTCACCTTCGTCCCCTCCATCGCCGCACGGCGTGCACGGCCAAAGAGTCGTTCCGGCAGCGGGCTCTCTCTTAAGACCCTTCGGACTTCCTGGACCAGGGCCGGGGAGGTCACGGGATAGGGAAGACCCTCTGGGTCGGGATAATGGGTATAAAAGATGAGCTGCCGGTCGATCGTCTCGGAGAGCCCGTCAGGGATCCGCTCGCCGTATTGCGCACGCAGGAGCTCCGTCCAAAGCTTCTTCATCTGCAGGTCGAGAAAGGCAAGATTCCGGTGCCCACGATCCGAGAGCATCAGGTAGGTCTTCAACAGGGAGTAATAGGCATCGTTCTGCTGCCCCTGCGGGGAACCGGACCCGCGGGCGGCAAATTGCTGCAGGGTCGCCTCCAAGGTCGCCTGGGTCGGAACCAGCAACAGATCGCTGAAGCGTTGGAAATAGAGGGCCCTCATGGGCAGATAGAGCGTCGAGCCGCGGTAGAGTCCTCCCCGAAGCCGAAGAGGGAGCCCCTTCTCCCGGTAGAAAATGAGCTGGTCGAGCCCCGCGCGCAGCCGATCGAGAAGATCGACGTTCTTCGCAAACTGCCGGTCTTCCCGCACGCTCATTTGGAGCGTTTTCATCGAAGAGGACTTGATCGATCCGAGCAGGAGCCGGTTGCCTAGAAAAGAAAAGACCGAGCCGACCAGGAGGGTGATCGTCACCAGGACGGATCCGACGAATACCGCCACGCGCGCGTATCCGCGCTGCCGAGCCATCACCGAGGAGTGGCCCGCCAGGACCTGGTCCGGAAAGATCACGTCGGTGAAAAGGTTCTTGATGAAATAGCTCTTCCCTTCCTTCTGGGCGTCGAACGAGCCGCTGATCGCCTCCGAGAGGCCCGAAGCCCGGCCGACCGCCCCCAGGATCCGGTCGATCGGCGTCCCCTCCTGGGTCCCGCTCGTGAA
>Ga0070733_10001166_pt1 | contig 19934 bp, 13 predicted proteins | sample Coa_R1_9_FD_66450 | JGI IMG/M metagenome (GOLD analysis project Ga0070733, IMG submission 66450) | Surface soil microbial communities from Centralia Pennsylvania, which are recovering from an underground coalmine fire - Coalmine... | ecosystem: Environmental > Terrestrial > Soil > Unclassified ... | reverse complement strand
ATAAACTTCCTGGCGGGAGTGGAACAATATCCGTACCCTCTCTTTTTGTTCTGGGATATCAGCGGACAAATGCTTGGGGCAATGATCTCACTGGGTCTGGGTTATATTTTTGCGGCAAGTTGGGAGGAAGTGGCAGATATTTTTGGGGCTTTCTCAATCCTTATTCTCGTCTCGCTGGTAGCGCTTGTCCTCTCCGGCCTGCTTGTGCGTAAGCTACGCCAGGTCAGGCGCGCCAGGGATGTCGAGGCCGAGGTGAACGAGATACCTGAACCGCTCGTCCTACTGCAAGAGGGGAAAACTGGATACGATGCTGATGATTAGGAGAGCGTGATGAAAGCCGGGAGACCAACTATTTTGATTTTAACCACACATACCGGAGGTGGGCACCTGAATCTGGCGCAGGCGCTGCAAGATATGCTTGAGATAGACTACGACGTTGTTATCATGGATCCACAGTCGGCTCTCGTGGATGGTTGGTATGCGTTTACAAGCCGGCATTTCTTGAAATATTTTGACTGGCAATACAGGTACACCGACAATGAAAGAGCGTCACTATGGTTGCACAGGACGCTTGTGCCGTTTAGCCGCGGGCGATTAGTCAGCATTATAGAGCATATCCAGCCCCAGCTTATGATCACGACACACGCGCTGCTATCATATGCCATCGCCCGCGTCAATGCTGGTCTGCGAAAACGTGTCCCGCTCGTCTTCCAGCTGACAGACCTGGGGCGGCTGCACCTGACATGGTTTACTGAGAAAAAGGCTGATGCCTACCTTGCTCCGACACGCGAAATTTTTGCCCAGACGCAGGAACAGGGTATCGATAAAAACCGTATCCACCTGACCGGGCGTCCGGTGCGACGCCAGTTTTTAGAAGCCTCTAGCGCCGGGAGGAGCGCAACGCTGGCTGCCCTCAATTTTGATCCGCGCGTATTCACCATCTTTCTTCAGGGAGGCGCGAAAGGGTCCGCCGGGGTCGATGGAATCATCGAGGGCTTGCTGAGTGCAAGCGTGCCCATGCAAATCATACTGGCTGCCGGCAATAACAGGCAAATGGAGTCGCGTTATGCAGGCATGGAGCGGGTGCGCATCTTGCCTTTCACCGAGTTGATCGCTCCATACATGCGTGCCTCAGATGTGATAGCCGGTAAAGCAGGGGCGAGCTCAATCACCGAGGCATGCATGGTAGAGAAACCTTTTCTCGCCACCGCCTTTATTCCAGGCCAGGAGGCTGCCAATCTGCAATTCATCGAGCAACACAACCTGGGTTGGGTTTGCCTGGAAACGACAGCCCAGAAAGAGTTGCTTAACGGAATAGCCAGCAACCCGGCGATGATCGCTGAAAAGATGGATAGTATTCGGGCCTACAAAGCCTGGAACATACAGGCGAATCAGAATATTTGTCCAATCATTGATGGGTTATGGACGCGCTAAATCGCGTCCCTACGAAAGCTCATTTTTTGTCGCGCGCCAGTTGACAGTAGGCAAGATCAGGTTTCTATCGATGTGCGCGCGGCGCTCGATGGCAAGTTCAATCAGCGATGCAAGCACAGCCCCATTCAGGAGATGCGGTTTGAGTCCAAGTTCGGTAAGCCTGGTGTGAGCGGCGTTGTAGTAGTGCTGCTCCGCCTCAACGCGAGGATTAGGGAGGCGTATGATCTGCGCCTCTAACCCGAAACGCTTGCTTTGCGCGGCGACCATTTCCGCCAGTTCGATGAGGGAGAATTGCTCGGTGAACTGGTTGAATACGCGGTACTCGCCTTCTGCGGGCGGCGCCGTAATGGCCAGTTCGATGCACCTGATGGTGTCCCTCAAATTGAGATAGCCACGAATTTGCTGGCCCTTGCCATAGACGCTGAGAGGATAGCCCGCGGCGGCCTGGGCGCAGAAGCGATTCAGAGCGGTGCCATAGATCTGGTCGTAGTCGAAACGGGTTGCCAGGCGCGCATCCAGCGTAGTTTCAGCGGTCTGGACGCCATACACGATGCCCTGGTTCAGGTCGGTGGCGCGCAGTCCCCAGATTTTACAACAGAACATGATGTTGTGACTGTCGTGGACCTTGCTGAGGTGATAGAATGATGAAGGCTGTTTTGGGTAGGGAAGCATGTCCGAACGCCCTTTGTGCTGGATTTCGATAAAGCCCTCTTCGATGTCGATATTGGGCGTGCCGTATTCGCCCATGGTGCCCAGTTTCACGAGATGGCAGCCAGGCGCGAACTCTTTCATGGCGTACAGAATGTTAAGCGTACCGATGACGTTGTTTGTTTGTGTGAAGACGGCGTGCTTGCGGTCAATCATGGAATAGGGCGCGGAACGCTGTTCGGCAAAGTGGACAACTGCTGCAGGTTGCACGTCTCGAAAGACGGCGGCAAGCGCTTCATAGTCCAGTGTATCGCCGATGCAGAGCTGTATCTGGCGTCCAGAGACCTCTTTCCAGGCAGCAACCCGTTCATGAAGGGTCTGGATGGAGATCAGGCTATTGAAGCCGCGTTCGAGGTCGAAGCGCCTGCGCGACAGGTTGTCGAAGATAGTGACATCATGCCCTTTGCTGGAAAGGTAGAGTGATTGCGGCCAGCCGAGGTAGCCGTCACCCCCCAGTATGAGAATACGCATAGGTCCTCCATCATTGATGTTGAAATTACGTTAGATAAACCTTAGCACATTGCGACCATTTCGTCACGAAATTGCGCTAAATGCGACCGCAAGGGGCAGCAGGGCATGTCTCTTGACGTTCTCTTCATTTATAACGCAAAATGTTGGTGGACGCGATAAATCGCGTCTCTACGATAGAAAAAGGGGAATACCTTGAGCTGGCACGTACCCAACGCGGTGATGCTTGCTGCTGATAAGTTCACCCAGTTTCTCTATTGGGCCACCGATGGTCGGCTGGGGGAAAGGCAGTTGAGCTATTCGATGCTGCTGCTGCACACGATTGGACGCAAAAGCGGGCAGAAGCGCACGCATACGCTGTTATATTTCCGGGACGGAGATACCCTGGTGGTTTGCGCATCGAATAACGGCTCACCCCGGCTTCCTGCCTGGTATCTGAACTTGCAGGCGCATCCGCGTGTGCGTATCCAACATGGACGCGTACAGCGAGAAGTCATGGCGGAGACAGCCGGGGCGGAGGAAAGGGAACGGCTCTGGCGCATGCTGTTGAAGGTTCGCCCCCAGTTTGCTGACTATCAAAAGTATACTTCGCGCGTGTTCCCGATAGTAATGCTCAAGCCGCTTCCCGCGGGCGAGAGTGGATCACCGGGTCAAGGAGGGTCTGGCATGACCAGCTATGTTTTCGATCCCCACGTCATTCATGAGATCAGCCGTAAACATCTTGGACAGCCGCTTGAGCAGATGTTTGACAACGTGATCGCGGAACTATCGGAACGCTATCCCGGCGCGATTGATGATTCTAAGCCCTGGATTTTCAATAATGCTGGTGGTGTGATGCTGCAAATGAAGCTGCTGCACGCCTCAACCAGAGAATATGTGATGATCTGGGGTACCCCAATTGGGAGCGAGGGACATACGGGTCGCCACCTGGCCGAATTCTACGATACCGTGCTTGATGGAGAAGCCTGGTACTATCAAGAGGGCCAGTTTACGCGTGATGTCTATGCGCCCGGGGACCATATCTTTTTAGGCAAAGGGCAGAGCGCCGGTATGCATTATCCCGACCACGTGTGGATGGTGGAGTACGCGCGCGGCATATTGCCGTCATTGCTCCCGTTCGGCCTGGCCGATGCATTGCTGAGTACGCTTGATTATAAGACAGCGCTGCAGACGGTGGTGATCTACGTCTCACTTGTCACGAGAAGCCTGTCAAAGGGACAAAAGCTGGTGTTTGGCACGCTGGCTGGGGCCTGGCTGCTGCTGTACGCGCTCGGTGGAAGACGCGGCAAACGAAAATAGGGATGCATCATTTGTGGTAAAAGGGCGACATGCGCAGTATCCACCAGCGAGCGACAGGGCGCGCCAGGGCGGCGAGGTGGCGTTTGTAGCCGACGATGCGCGTCAGGTGCTCCATGATATCCTCAAAGGTGTAACGCTGGTAGTTGAGCAGGCGCTGGCTTTCCTCTGTATCCAGCCAGTCGGTGGAATACGGCTCGTGACCGAAGGCGCTCTCCGGTAACATGCCTACACCCGCTTTGCACATAAAGTCCGAAAAGCGGCTCGTTATACCCGTATTCTACACTCATGCAGCATACAATACGTGCATGACGGGCACCCTGCCGACTTTATGTGCAAAGCCGCCTACACCCATCATTTCCAGCATGCGTCCGAGGTAGTCGCGGTAGAGAATCTGGCAACCAGCGCCGCCGCCGATGAGCAGCGACCTGCCCCACACTTCGTCAGAGCGCATACCATTGGCGACCGCCAGCCCCGCGTCGTAGGTGTGGATGACCTCGAAGCGCGTTGAGAGTGGTATTCTGAACATGATGGGATGTGGGCTACGAAGAGCCAGCGGAGGAACATCGGCGAAACGATAGATAGTCCACTCCAGCCCTGATGTTTTGACCATCTCCTCACAGGCGATTTTATGAGTGGTGTAGTGATCGGTGGCCTGTACCGGGTCGGTTATTCTGCGCGGCGGCGGCTGATCCTGTGTATAGCCAAAGACATCGAGGCTCGAAGCGAAAAGAAACCTGGGCGGCCTGGGCAGGCTGCGCGCGGCTGCCAGCAGATTGCGTGTGCCATCGACATTAATCGAGCGGGCAAGGTCGGGATGCTCCTCACTGCGCGGTGGAAGCATATAGGCCATGTGAATAATGACATCTTGATGCTGCACTGCTTTTGACAGGTCCGCCGCCTGTCGAATATCTCCCTGGATGAGTTCGATTTTGCCCGCGAAGCGCCTGGCGGTGCGCTGATGGACCTTGCGCCGCGACACAAAACAGCGCACCTGGTGACCCTGGCGCAGCAGCTCTTGCAGAGTACTCATGCCGATATTACCGAAAGCGCCGGTGAGCAATATTTTCATGTGGGCAATGCTCCAGGGCCAACACTGAAAGACAGCCTGCTTCGCAGTCAGCAGGCTGGAAGGAAGAAATGTTTGCGCCCATTATCTGATATGTGTCAATGAAGATCGCGGTGGCAAATTCACTTCCCGTTCAGACAAATAAAGTGATCCCGAACAGCCGCCTGCTACTACTGACGCTAATGCTCGAAATAAAGCTATTTCTTGCCCCATCTAAGCAAAGTTTTAGCTGCTTGTTCACGTAGGCTCACATTTATTCGAATTCGCCATTAGTATCCTACATGAAAGAGAACCGTCTTTTCGTTTTTTCTAATTGTTTGTGCTTTTATGAAGTTTGTTGTATACTATTGCTGAAAAATAAAGTAATTAATAACGGTTAAGTCTTATATCATAAAACCATACTCTTACTCTATATAATACCGAACGCTCCAAATTTCATCTTACCTTGTGTTCATCGTCTATATCCTTGATGGGACTGATAATACTTATGCAACGAGATAAGGTAGGTTATTTACCTCAACTGCTGGATCTGATTCTATGCAGCATGCCCGTGAGTTTGGAGGTGTAGAGTGAAATCTCAATCATTGCACAGAATAAGAGAACTGCTAGAAGTACTGGAACGAACTTCAGGAGACCCTGGAGATCTAACCAGCACCCTGCAACATATTGCCCAAACAGCACAAATATTCTTTGCGGTAGATGACTGTGTTATCTTAGCGATTAATCCAATCAGTGGTCGCTTTATTGCATCACTAACAATTGCAGGTGATTTGCTAGAAGGGCAGGTGTCTTTTGAGCAACCAAGACCACAGGGGAATGCGCAGGAGGTTCTGAGGCGAGGTGTATTACTGGTAGAGGATTTGGAAGTGACTCCAGAGCATCACAGTACATTCACGCGCTTAGAGGGCATTCGTTCTTTTGCTGGTATGGCCCTGCGAACGAAATATGCTCAAAAGCCGCTGGGAGTACTTTACCTGGACTTCAGGCAGCCGCAACTATTTAGCCCCAATGACCTAGAACTTTTTCAAATCTTCGCAGATCAAGCCTCATACATTCTCCAAGAAACATGGCTGCTTCAGCGCTACCAGGAAGTTGCACGCATCGGACAAGAAATCAATCACGAATTATCAACAGTTGACAACCTTTTTCAAAAGCTGCAAAAACATGTAGCTGATATTCTTGATACCAGTTACGGACTCCTCATGGCCGTATATCAAGCGCAAACAAACACACTAGATTTGCACTTATTAGAAGAAAAGAGTCATTTTATCTACCTTGAAAATGATCCGCTCGAAGGCGCTTGCCAATATGTTATTGAAACTCTGAAGCCGTTATTTATACGACAGCTTAGTAAAGAAGCTGAAACCTTGCCGTTTAAACCTGTTGAAATTATCACAGAGGCCGGGTCAAAAGAGTCCCTTATTTTTGTACCGTTGGTATTGCGTGACGTGCCTTTGGGCGTTCTCTCCATCCAACATCCTCAGCCCAATGCTTATAACCAGGAGGATTTGTTTATCCTACAGTTGCTGGCGAACCATATAGCACTGGCGCTCTACAACTTACGGCTATACGAGAATCTAAGTCGGCTTAACGAAACCGGTCAGTTACTGACACAGCAACTTGACTCAGAACAAGTATTGCAGGCAACTGCTGATAACATCCACGTCGCAACCAAAGCCGATGTCGTTGTTCTGTATTCCTATGAACCAACCCTTCGTCGCTTCGTACTCCCCCCACGCATAGCCGGCACCTTGCTAGATTCGACCTCCCTGCGTTCTCCCTACATCAGGCCCAATGGCATCGTCTACCTGGCATTACATCATAAGGAGCCGCTCTTCGCTAAGGAAAGCGTTACAATTTACCATATACTGAGGGATGATGACCATCTCCAGCAAGAAAGTTTCGGTGAACGCGAGAAGGTCCGCTCGACGGCAATCATACCATTGCAGGTGGGAGATGAGGCTGTTGGTGTACTGTTTGTCAACTTCCGCCAGCCACAACGCTTCAATGCTACCCAGAAACTATTTATCGAAGGTTTGGCGCATTATGCAGCGATAGCAATCAAAAATGCACAGGTCTTTGGTACATTGATCCAGCGTCGGATGCATGAATTGGAAATTTTACAGAGGGTTGATCGTGAACTGAGCCGAACTCTGGATCTGGAAACTGTCCTAAACACTCTGCTTAGGCTAGCGCATGAGCAAATGCCTGTTGAGGAGGTTGCTATTTGGCTCTACAATCCTCAAACACAGATTTTGGCAGCGAAGGCAGCGATTGGCCCTCATGCTGAAGCGAGGCTGACACTCATCCTTCCCACGCATACAAGCCAAGGTATCACTTGGTGGGTGATGGAACACAAAAAGCCGGCACGAGTGGACAATGTCCATCGTGACCCACAATGGCGAGACATCTACATCCAGACAGCTCCCAATACTGTCTCAGAATTGGATGTGCCACTACTTGATGGTGAAGAGGTGGTTGGCGTGCTCAATTTTGAGAGTGCAAGAGAAGGCGCTTTCCGCCAGGAGGATGAGTATTTTCTGCTCACCCTAGCAGGGCAGGCAGTTCTGGCGATTAAGAATGCGCAAGCTTATGAGCGAGAGAAGCGTTTGGCTAAAGAAAGCCAGGTTCTCAATGAGATCAGCAAAGACATTACTAGCCAGCTTGATTTTGCTCATGTCTTCGATCTCATACTCGAGAAAGCCCTGGAATTGACTTATTCTCACATGGGCAATCTTATGCTCTACGATCCTGATAAGCATGACTTGTGGATGGCTGCGGAGCGCGGTGTAGCTCAGAACAAGAAAGGTCAACGTCAAAGTTTAGAAGAGGGAGTTGTGGGGGATGTAGCAAGAAGCAAGAGGTTGCTCAATGTGGATCTCTCTCAGCCTCCCTGGCGCGATATCAATCTCGATTTTATTCCCGGAACGCTCTCTGAACTGGCAGTACCGATGCTGGCGGGCGATGAACTACGTGGAGTACTCAACGTTGAAAGTTTATCTCCTAACAACTTTAATGATCGTGACGAGAGACTGCTACAGGGCTTAGCAGATCTGGCCGTTATTGCCCTGCAAAACGCCCAAGCATATGAGCGGGAGAAGCGCCTTGTTGAAGAAGCCCGGGTGCTTAACGAGATCAGCAAGGAGATCACTAGCCAGCTTGACTACGTTCGTGTCTTTGATCTCATTCTAGAGAATGCACTGGAATTGACCCGGTCCACTACAGGTACTTTGGAACTATATGACTCCAATCAAAATGACCTTTGGATGGCTGCTGAACATGGCGTAGCCAGGGACAAGAAAGGCCAAAGGCTGAGTCTAGATCATGGAGTTGTAGGATATGTAGCAAGAAGCAAGCAATTACTCAATGTAGATCTATCTCAACCAGCTTGGAACGAAGTCTTTGTTCCCTCCATTCTCGGAACGCTCTCGGAGCTAGCTGTACCCATGCTTGCAGGCAATGAACTACGCGGGGTGCTCAATGTTGAAAGTCCCAATCCCAACAACTTCAATCAGAGCGACGAACGCCTGCTGGCAGGCCTGGCAGCTCTAGCGGTTGTGGCACTACAAAATGCGCAAGCTTACGAGCGAGAGAAGCGTCTGGCCCAAGAAAGCCAGGTTCTTAATGAGATCAGCAAGGAGATCACCAGCCAGCTTGAGTATGTCGGAGTCTTTAATCTGATTCTAGAGAATGCCTTGGAATTGACCCATTCCACTTTGGGATCACTGCACCTCTATAACGCCGAACGGGACGAATTGCGCATGGTAGCCGGGCGCGGTGTAGCAGAGGATAAAAAAGGCCAACTTCAAAAGCTGGGTCAGGGAATTGTGGGTTATGTAGCACAACACAAACAGTTGCAAAATATTGAGGACATAAATCAACATCCCTGGCATGGGATCTATATGGAATTTTTCCCTGGAGCACGCTCTGAACTGGCTGTACCAATGTTCGCAGGTGATGAACTACGTGGAGTACTAAACATTGAGAGTCCTACCCCGAATAAATTCACTGAGCATGACGAACGACTGCTGCAGGAATTGGCGGACCTTGCTGTCATTGCACTGCAAAATGCGGAACGTTACGAGCAAGCTCAGAAAGAAGCACAGCGCTTTGAGCTTCTCTACCAGGCTGGACAAAAACTGAGCAAAATTACGAATATAGAACAACTCGAACAGGCCTACGAGATCATTGTCCAGCTTGCTAAAAGTCACAGTCACAGTCAGGCGGTTATCTACCGTTACGATGAGATTACCGCGGAGCTGGTGTTGAAGTGTGCATCTCCGATTACGAATCTTTTCGAGCGGATTAAACGGGAGGAAGGACTTAATGGGCAGGTAGCACGGGAGCGCAGAACCATCGTGGTACACAATATAGAACACCCGCCTCCCCATGTCGCTTCCATCAAACAATCGGACTCACATATGCATTCATTTGTCGTCACACCTATTGCATTTGAAGACCGTTATTACGGCAATCTGGGACTGCGGCATGAACAAGCAGGACACTTCCTTGGTACTGATATTCAATTGTTTGAAGGATTAGCACAGCAACTGGCAAGTGCCATCTCTCGTTTGGAAACAGCGCAGGAACGCCAGGAGTTCGAACAGCGGGCTCTATCTGCTGAGGAAATGAGTTCGATTGGTCAATCAGCCTATGAAGTTACGCACCGACTGGGTAATGACCTGGGACTGGTCGAGTCTTATATCAGCGACATTCAATCAGAGCTAGAGAGCCTGGGTATAAATAGCAAGTTTGTCTCCAGGAAACTGGGAAATATTGTGCAGGCTACTCGAACGGTATTGGACTTAAGCAGGGAGCTAAAACAGCAATTAGCGAGCCTGGGTGCTACAGAGGAGGCTGCTAGTGAGCCTATTATCATATCACCTAAGATCTTGCTTGAAGAAGCCCAGGCTCATACTGCTCCATTGTTGCCATCGAATATGCGGATATACACAGAGATTGATACCGATGTCGACAACATTCGAGGCATCCCTGGCTCAATTGATGATGTGCTACTCAATCTCATTGCCAATGCTATTCATGCCATGCCTGACGGTGGCAAAATTACTCTTCGAGCGCGAAACACGGGTCGCTATGTAGCTCTGGAAGTAGCAGATACAGGAGTTGGCATCCCTCTAGAAAAGCAATCTAAAATCTTTGACCTGTTTTTTTCCACAAAGGGCAGTTCTGGATTTGGTCTTTGGAGCGCCCGTCGTAATATCCTTAAAAATCGGGGAGAGATCAAGGTCGAAAGCAAGCCAGATCAAGGTACAACCTTTATACTGCTCTTGCCTAGAATAAACGGAGTGATAAGAGAAAACCATGAAAGCAATCCTACACCAGCCAATAAATACTGATGATTGCTCCCTTGGATGCTTCTTGTTTAGTCAATATCGTAAAACAGTCTTACATCACACTCCACAGCGGCTACCAGGCTGTAGAAAGAGAGGATTACCATGATTAGGCAGGCACGGATACTGGTCGTAGATGATCTGGATCAGTGGCGTGAAGAATTAGTCGAAATTTTGCAGCACGGTGGTTTTGAAGTGGATTCTGCTTCTGTGGCCATCCAAGCTCTAGAGCAGTTGAATAAGTCACCTTACCATGTGCTGGTGCTTGATATCCGAATGGTTGATGCGGATCAAAGCAACACGGGTGGCATAGAACTACTGAAAGAACTGGAAAAACGGGGTCTAAGTGAGGCTACAAAAGTCATTATACTTTCCGCTTATGGTACTAAGGAACAAATGCGTGTGGCCTTTAGAGATCACAAGGTGGCAGATTTTCTCTCCAAAGACGATTTCAATAATCGGGTATTTCTGGAGAGTGTGCGGCAGGTATTCTCTAAGGAAGTGAACATTAATCTTGAACTTGACGTTCTCTGGCAACAGGTAAGTGGACCTGAGCAGGTCGTCCTCAACTTGGAAGTTGGTGGAACGCGCGTCAGGCGCGGCACTCCTTTACAAAGCCAAATGGCTGCTGAACTGGAAGATTTGCTCTGTCGGCTGTTTTATGAGGCCGAAAGTGTTCTGGTGCGGCCTTTGACCGTGGGTCAGAGCACCATGGGAGTACTCTGGGCACAACCTTTCTATAGTAGTGGAGGTGGGCGCGCGGTAATCATCAAATTCGGTGACTTTCGTAAGATCGAGCAGGAATACTACAACTTCAGGAAATTTGTTCAATCTTTCGTCGGAGGTGGGCGTAGTACGAATGTTCTCGATTTGCGTCGTACCCCACATCTTGGTGGCATCATGTACTCGCTTTTGGGTGCAGATAACGATCACCTGGAGGATTTTGGTAATTTTTACAAGCATGCAGATATAGACGAGATTAGGGATGTGTTGGATCGACTTTTCCTGGATACGTGTAGTGCTTGGTATGCTAACCACGGCAAATTGCAACCGTACAATTTGAGCGAAGATTACCAACAGCTCTTTGGCCTCACATTAGAGAAGCTGGAACATCCACTTTCTGAGTTACAGAGAGTGGTAGAGGGCACGCAGAAACTCTCCTTCAAATCCTTGAACAGCGAACGGGCTTTTACGAACCCCTTGCCTGGAATGGCTGGACCACCTCTTGTTCGTTCCACCTATATCTGTCCTATCCATGGTGACTTCAATCAACACAATCTCCTGGTAGATAGGACCGGACATACCTGGCTAATCGATTTTCAACGGACTGGCCATGGGCATATATTGCACGATGTTGCCGAACTCGACTCAGAAATACGTTTTTTCCTGCTCACCTCAGAAGAGGCGACATTGGACGAGCGTCTTAGCATAGAGGACGCTCTATGTAGCATCGACCACTTCAGCCAAGTGGATCAGTTGGCAACCAGGTTCAAAACTGAGAATACAGCGCTGGCTAAGGCCTATACTACAGTTGTGCATCTACGCATTCTAGCTCACAAATTGGTAGCACAGAATCCAAGCGATGATATCAGTGAGTACTATATTGCTCTGTTTTATAATGCGATGAACACCATTCGGTTCTATTCACTGCCGTTAAGACAGCGTGAGCACGCCTTGCTCTGCGCGAGTTTACTTGTTGATCAGTTGGGATTGAAAGGATAGAGTATTACATGGCCAGGCAAGGACGCGCTCTTGTTGTAGACAACTTGGAGACATGGCGCGAAGAATTAGTCGAAATCCTGCAGCGCAACGGTTTTCATGCAGAATCCGCGTCTACAGTTACCGAAGCTCTAGAACGGTTGAATGAGAGTATTTATCATGTACTCATAGCCGACATTCGCATGAAAGAGACCGATGAGAGCAACATAGATGGTATACACCTTCTGAGCGAACTCGAGAGAGGTGGTCTAAGCGAAGCGATAAAAGTTATTATGCTTTCTGCTTACGGCACTACAGAGCAGATGCGAAGTGCCTTTAGAGACCACAAGGTGGCAGACTTTCTGACCAAAGACACATTCTCTCAGGAGGTATTTCTAGAGAGTATGCAGCGGGTATTTTCAAGGGAAGCGAATATCAATCTAGCACTAGATATTCTCTCGCAATCGGGAAGTAGATCAGAACAGGTGGTACTCAACCTGGAAGTAGGTGGAACCCGCATCGAGGATGGAAATCCTATACTGAACCAGATAGCCACTGAGTTGGAAGATTTGCTCTGTCGCCTTTTCTATCAGGCCAAAGGCATTTTAGTGCGGCCTTTGATACCAGGTCAGAGTGGTACAGGAGTAGCGCGAATACAGCCTTTCTATGGCAACAGAGGAATTGGGCGTGAGATGATTGTCAAATTCGGTGACTTCGGTAAAATCCAGGAAGAGTACCACAACTTCAAGGAATACGTCGAACCTTTCATAGGGGGCGGACGTAGCACTACTGTTCTCGATGTGCGTCGTACTACCCATCTTGGTGGAATCACTTACTCACTTCTCGGAACTAACAACGACCAACTGGTCGATTTCGCTGATTTCTATCGACGTAGTGATATATCCCAGATTACAGATGCACTTGATCGGCTTTTCCTGGAGATATGCGGTCCCTGGTATGCGAACCATGAACACCTGCAACTGCTCGATTTGACCTCAGATTATCAACGATTGTATGGTTACACAGCAAAGCAGCTTGAGCAAATACGTTCTAGGCAGCTGAAATCTGTACGAGGGAAGCATAAGCTCTACTTTAAATCCTTGACCAGCGAGCGGGCCTTTACCAACCCCTTGCAGGTGATGGCTGGACCGCCTCTCGTTCGTCCCACATACCTCTGCACCACCCATGGTGACTTCAATCCACACAACTTGCTTGTAGACAACACCGGATACATGTGGTTGATAGACTTTCAGGGAACTGGCAAAAGTCACTTCTTGCGGGACGTCGCCATGCTCGACTCAGCAGTACGCTTTCAGTTGCTCAACACAGAAGAGGCGACGCTAGAAGAGCGTTTGCATATGGAGGAAGCGCTCTATAGCATCGACCACTTCAGCCAGGTCGAGCAATTGGCGACCAAGCTCTCCGCAGAGAACCAGTCATTGGCTAAGGCCTATGCCACGATTGTGCATCTACGTAGATTAGCCTGCCAGTTAGTGGAACACAATCCAAGCGATGACATTAGCGAATATTATATCGCTTTGTTTTATAGTGCATTGAACACGCTTCGGTTCTTTTCACTACCTTTAGAGCTACGTGAGCATGCCCTGCTATGTGCCAGCTTACTTGCTGACCGCCTGGAATGGGGTAGCTAGTAAGCTAGTTTTTTTATACACAATGGAGCTTGCGCTGTTCAATTGCATGCGGTTGGAGTTCCTAGAATATACTCCTGTACACAATGGAGCTGAGCAACGCGTTTACTTGCATGGTTGAGGAGCGATACATGCTGACTGCGCTCTCGTGAGCTGGCAGGAAGAGGCTGGCGGTACTGCTCTAGCTGTATGCCGGCTTCGAGAAATGCCTTCTGTAGTGGTGTTAGCTGAGTATCGAAACACATGCGGTTCGCCAGGTCGATCAGCAGAGCTTTGCGCTGCTTCTCAGGGAAGTTGGCAATTTCACGTGCGACCTGCGCTAGCAGCAGCTCCTGATCGACACTCTCGCATATTACATCGAATATATGCGGTTGGTCGCCTTTACAAACCGGAATATCCAGCACATACTGTGGTTGCAGGCGTAATAACCGGAGATCATGTCGGCGTAGATCCTTACAATAGTTTTGCGCTATAATCGTCATCATATGAGAAAGAGAGCGAATGGGTTCCACCTCACCTCGCTCGGCTTTTTGAGCGCGTTCTATGATGCGTCGCGCAGTTTCTTGCACGACATCCTCTATGATATCCTCTTCCTGACCTCTCCAGGAGGGGACTCGGAATGAGTAGACAAGGGAACGTGCGAAAGGGCCAAGCGAAAGAATGAGATTTCTCCATATGGTCTCACTAGTGAGATCTATGAGGTCTGACGGCTCGGTGAACGGATCGGTCGAATCTGAAAGCATGGTTGGTTCCTTTCTATCAAGCCTGATGCGCCTGCAATTTAAGAGTACCTGGATGCGAAGGACAAGGGAACCGCACCAAGTGACATTTTCATGTCAAATAGGGGGCAAGTTGTCGCCACTTTTACTAGCCGCAGTATCGCGTTCTATAACACGAGGAAAAAAGTGATTCATTTGGAGAAGAACCTTCCCTGGTATGAGAAATTGAAACAGGAGCGCCTACTGCGCGGCTGGTCACAAAAGGATGTCTCGGTAAAAATGGGATGTGATCCTAAGAATGTAACCCGATGGGAACAAGGGAGCGTATTCCCAGGTCCTTATAACCGCCAAAAGCTCGCTGAAATCTATGAAAAGACGGTGGAAGAGTTGGGATTGGTAAAGGCTGATACGAAGGCAGCGAACGCGGCGACTCAAGAAGATGAATCAGCATCTCGCAGCCTCTGGCAAGAGGATTGGGGAGAAGCGCCAGATGTTGCGAGCCTTTATGGGCGAGAGAGGGAAATCAGCGAGATAGAACAGTGGATTATTGATGATCACTGCCGGATGGTGGCGATACTCGGTATTGGAGGCATCGGTAAAACAACCCTGGCTACGATGGTGGCAAAGCGAGTACAGGCTACACATCCCTTTGAGTACGTCTACTGGCGTTCACTGCAAAATGCTCCACACCTGAGAACTTTGCTGGAAAACTGCCTCCAATTTCTCTTCAAACAACTTCCGGCAGACTTGCCGGAAGTCCTGGACGAACAAATTTCCCTGTTCATCACGTTTTTGCGAGAGCATCGCTGCTTGATACTGCTGGACAACGTAGAGTCTGTGTTACAGATCGGACATCGCGCTGGCCCCTATTTGGAGTCCTATGAAGGGTATGGCCGCTTATTCCAGCGCATCGGAGAAACAAATCATCAAAGTTGTCTCATTATAACCAGCCGAGAAAAACCAGGCGAGGTTGCGCGCATGGCAGGAGATAGCTCTCCAGTTCGTTCATTGCTCCTATCTGGGATGGAACAGACAGGTGGGCAGAAGCTCCTGAAAGGCAAAGGACTTTTTGGAACGGATGAAACGTGGGCAACTCTTGTACAGCTCTATGGAGGTAATCCTTTGGCTCTGAAACTGATCTCTGAGCCTATTCGAGAAGTTTTTGGTGGAAATATCGGCCACTTCCTGAGGGAGGAAGCAATAGTGTTTGGAGATATCTTTGACCTCCTGGATCAACAGTTTCAGCGACTTTCGGAGCTAGAAATGGAGCTTACCTACTGGCTAGCAATTGAACGTGAGAGGATATCGCTTCATACGCTGCAAGAAGATACACGGCAGCTTATCGACAAGAAAGATTTGCTCGAAGCGCTGGATTCACTGCACAGGCGGTCTATGATCGAGACCAGCAGCGATAGCCGTTACACACTGCAATCGGTAATCATGGAATATGCGACCGCAAGTTTCGTGAAACAAATATTTAAGGAGATAGATGTAGGAACAATAGAATTATTCGGCAGCCACGCGTTGATGAAAGCCCAGGCAAATGATTATGTGAGAAACAGTCAGATTCGCCTTATTCTCGAACCGGCAGCAAAAAGGTTGCTCAGCGCTTTTGGAAAAGCAGGCAGCGAGAAAAAGCTCAAGCACATTCTTGAAACACTACATATACTGGATGCTCAGAAATTTTGCTATGCAGCAGGCAATATACTCAATCTGCTGGTTCATTTACGAATTGACCTGCGCGGTTTTGACTTTTCTCGTCTCATAGTAGGACAGGCCTATTTACAAGGTGTATCTTTACCTGAAGTCAATTTCGCTCATTCTGACCTTACAACATGTATTTTTACTGATACCTTCAGCACCATTCTTTGCGTGGCATTGAGTCTAGACGGAACATTGCTTGCAGGCGGGACTACTACTGCTGAAGTTCGGCTCTGGCAAATAGATAGCGCGACGGCGCTGTTCACCTGCACCGGCCATACAGATGGGGTGCGATCAGTAGCCTTCAGCCCTGATAGTTCGATGATTGCCAGTGGCAGCGAAGACTATACCGTGAGATTATGGGATAGCAGCACAGGTTACTGCCGCAATGTCTTGAAAGGACATACCAACTGGATTATGTCGGTGGCTTTTAGTCCCGACGGACGCATTGTTGCCAGCGCCGGTCAAGACCAGACAGTGAGACTCTGGGATAGCAGCACCGGTGAGTGTATGCAGATTCTGCAAGGACATACTGACTGGGTGCGTTCCGTCGCTTTCAGCCCTGATGGCAAATTGCTGGCCAGTGGCAGCAATGATCAGACCATCCGGTTCTGGGATGTTAGCACGGGCGAGCGCCTTCAGATATTGCAAGGACATACTGGCTGGGTGCGTTCCGTCGCTTTCAGCCCTGATGGCAAATTGCTGGCCAGTGGCAGCGAAGACCGGACGTTGCGGCTCTGGGATACCAGTACCGGAAAGGGTCTTCAGGTATTGCAAGGACATAGCAGTCGAGTCAGAACGCTGGCTATGGCGCCTGATAGTTCGATGCTTGCCAGTGGGAGTGACGATCATACGATTCGGCTCTGGGATACCAGCACAGGAGAATGTTTCAAGGTGTTGCAAGGGCATACCAATCGTATATGGTCGGTAGCTTTTATGCCTGATAGCAAGATGCTTGTTAGCGCCAGCGAAGATGATACGATGCGCTTCTGGGATATTCATTTTGGCCGATGTAGCAGGACATTACATGCCCAGACGAGTTTGATAAAATCTGTGGCCTTCAGCCCCGACGGGCAGATACTAGCCAGCGGGAGTGAAGATCAGTTCGTCAGGTTATGGGATGTCGATAGCAGTCTATGCATGAAAACTCTGCAAGGGCACGCCAACCGGGTCAGGAGTGTTACTTTCAGCCCTGACGGAGCCACTCTCGCCAGCGGCAGTGAAGATGAGACTGTGCGGATATGGGACACAAGTAGCGGTCTATGCCTCAAGATTCTGCGAGGGCATACCCATCTAGTCAGGTCCATCGCTTTCAATGCCAATGGTAGTCTCATTGTCAGTGGCAGCAATGACAAGACTGTGCGGATATGGCATGCCAGTACTGGTGAGTGCCTTAAAACCTTGTACGGTCACAGCCTCGTATGGTCTGTAACTTTTAGCCCTGACGGCAAAATTATCGCGAGTGCAAGTGATGATCAGGCAATTCAGCTCTGGGATATCAGCACCGGGGTGTGCCTCAAGACTCTATCAGGGCACACCCACAGGGTCTGGTGCATAGCTTTTAGCCCCGATGGCAAAGTGCTTGCAAGTAGCAGTGATGATCAAACCATCAGGCTCTGGGATATCAGCACCGGAGAGTGTCTCAGAATTCTACAGGGCCACGCCAATTGGGTCAGATCTGTTGTTTTTAGATCTGACGGCAGCATCATTGCTAGCGGTAGCCATGACCAGACCGTACGGATATGGGATACCAGGACAGGCCAGTGTCTCAAAGTCTTGTATGGACATAGCAATTTCGTATGGTCAGTTGCTTTCAGCTCTAATGGAAGTACTCTTGCCAGCAGCAGTGATGACGGAACCATCAAGCTCTGGAATGTGTATTCCGGCGTATGTATAAAAACGCTCAGAAGCGAAAGGCTCTACGAGCGCATGAATATTGCTCATACGACAGGGTTGACAGACGCGCAAAGGGTCTCGCTCAGAACATTGGGCGCTATTGAGATCGAGGCATAAACGAACTTCTTTGAGGAGAGTAGAACAAGGGCAGCAGCCTGGTCGATGCTGTCCTAAAGGACAGCCACTAAACTGTCCTCACGCTCGATGCATTACTTTTTCATATGCAGTATAGTGGAAGCTATGAAAGCATAACCTACAGGTACTCTTTGTTTGAAAGGTAGATAGATCATGACCCTTGCTCAATCTCGCAATGCGTTGATTAGCGGCGCTTCGCGTGGCCTCGGTCTCGCGTTGGCGCGTCAACTCGCTTTACAGGGATGGACCCTCATTATAGATGCCCGTGGCGCGGATGCGCTTGAAGCAGTATGTTCAGAGCTAACCCACCTGTCCCACGCTGCGCGTGTTATCGCTATTCCCGGTGATGTAACCGACGCGACGCATCGCCAGTCGCTTGTCGATGCAGCGCAAGCGGTTGGTCCCCTCGATGCGCTGGTCAATAACGCCAGTATGCTCGGCCCAAGTCCTCAACCGCTGCTGCTGGAGTATCCCCTTGATGTGCTGGAACTGGTGTATCGCACGAACGTTATCGCGCCGCTTGCGCTCATCCAGGCGCTTCAGCATCACCTAAAACCGGGAGCCTGCATTCTCAATATTACCAGCGACGCGGGCGTTGAAGCGTATGAGGGTTGGGGTGGTTATGGGTCGAGCAAAGCAGCGCTTGAGCAACTCTCACATATCCTCGCGGCAGAGAAGCCCGACTTGCGTGTCTACTGGGTTGATCCGGGCGATATGCGAACGCAGATGCATCAAGAAGCATACCCCGGCGAAGATATCAGTGATCGACCACTTCCAGAGGTCAGCGTCCCCGGTCTATTGGCTCTGATCAGCGGGACGTATCCAAGCGGACGATATGCCGCGCGCTCGCTGTCTGCGGGGGAAGCGCAATGAAAAGGTCTCTCGTGACGCCCCTACCATACGATGTGTCTCACCAGGATGATATACTTGATTTTGAACTGCCGCCATCGCTTGAGGCCAGCATACCGCCGGAGGCTCGTGGTCTTGCGCGTGACGAGGTGCGGCTGATGGTTTCATACCGCTCCGATGATCGTATCGTTCATACCCACTTCCGGCAACTTGGAGACTTTCTCGATGCCGGTGACCTGATCGTGATAAATACGAGTGGCACTATGAATGCAGCTTTGAATGCGCTGCGAGAGGATGGCAGCGCATTAGAATTGCATCTCTCGACCCGTCTTCCAGGTGAGACACGGGCGGGGATAGGGTCCAGATTTATCGCGCCCGCCGGGGCTTCTACAGATGTGTGGATTGTGGAAGTGCGCACACAGTGCGGAAAAGCGACCAGGCCTTTTTACGACATACAGGCCGGGGAAACGTTATACCTGGACGGTGGAGCGATGGTGACGCTGCACGCCCCTTACGACCGCAGCGACCATCCCGCTTCCAGGGAACGACACCGGCTGTGGATCGCGACTTTCAATCTTCCCTGTCCTCTGCAGGCGTATCTCGCGCGCTATGGCTTTCCCATCCGCTATAGCTATGTCGAGGGAAGTTGGCCCCTTGATTACTACCAGACGGTCTATGCGACAGAGATAGGAAGCGCTGAGATGCCATCAGCCGGACGCGCCTTCACCCCTGAGATGATTACACGCCTGGTTGCGCAGGGAATACAGATTGCGCCCTTGATTTTGCACACGGGCGTTGCCAGCCTTGAGGAAGACGAGCCGCCCTACGAGGAATTTTATCGTGTCCCGCCTGAAACAGCACGTATCGTGAATGCAACGCGGGCCGCCGGTAAGCGCATTGTGGCCGTCGGAACAACGGTAGTACGCGCGCTAGAAAGCGTTACCGATGAAGCTGGAACGAC
>Ga0070733_10001165_pt1 | contig 19953 bp, 16 predicted proteins | sample Coa_R1_9_FD_66450 | JGI IMG/M metagenome (GOLD analysis project Ga0070733, IMG submission 66450) | Surface soil microbial communities from Centralia Pennsylvania, which are recovering from an underground coalmine fire - Coalmine... | ecosystem: Environmental > Terrestrial > Soil > Unclassified ... | reverse complement strand
GGAGAACGTTCTCCGCCTTCAGCTGCTTCTTCTCCAGGGCGTTATGGATGATCAGCTTGACCTCCTCGATCTTGAACGGCTTCGTCAAATAATCGTAGGCCCCTTCTTTCATCGCTTCGATGGCATTTTCCGTCGAGGCAAACGCGGTCATCATCACCACGACGGTATCGGGGCTCGCCTCCTTCACCTTTTTCAAAAGCTCGATTCCCCCGACCTTCGGCATTTTGATGTCGCTGATGACCAGGTCGAAGATCTCCTTTTCGAGCCGCTGGACGGCGACTTCCCCGTTCTCGGCCACAGAGACCTGGTGATCCTCCTTCTCCAAAACAATCGCCAGGAAGTCCCGCATGCTTTTCTCGTTGTCGACCACCAGAATCTTTGCCACGCCCTGCCCGTCCGGTTAATAACGCATTGACAATGGAGCTATATCGCCCTCTTGAGTCGGGCCGGATCAGCCGCCGACGCCTCGACCTCCAGCTGCGGAAAGAAGATCGTGAAGACCGTCCCGCGGACCTTGCTCTCGACTTGAATGCGCCCGCCGTGGGCTTCCACGATCCGCTGAACGATGGCTAGACCGAGGCCCGTCCCCTGGCTCTTCGTGGTGAAAAAGGGACTGAAGACCTTCCCGAGGAGTTCCTCGGGGATCCCCTCTCCTGTATCCTCAAAGCGAATTTCGACACAGTCCCCCCTTCGGTCGTCCACCCGTCTCCTGGACCGTCCGACATGGCTGACCGCTACGGAGAGTGTACCCCCGTCCGGCATCGATTGGAAGGCGTTCGTGATGAGGTTCCAGAACACCTGCTTGATCTGGTCCGGGTCGACCCAGAGGCGCACCGTCGAGAGCCCGGCGAGATCGACCTGGACCCGCCCGCGGCACTCGACGTCATTTTTGGCCAAATCGAGCGTCTCCTTCAGAAGGCTCGAGAGCTCGCACCATCGCCGCTGGGGGGGTTTGGGGCGGGCATAGAGGAGAAACTGCGTGATGATCGAGTTGAGCCTCTCCGCTTCGCTGAGGGCGATCTCCAGCAGCCGATCGTTCGCGGGGTCGAGCCTCCCGACCTCCTCCCGCAGAACCTGAATGGAGCCGCTGAGCGCACCCAAAGGATTTCGTATCTCGTGCGCGATGCTCGCCGCCATTTCCCCGAGGGTCGCCAATTTTTCCCGTCGGGCCATTTCCTCCTCCATCCGTTTATAATGGGTCAGATCCTGAAATATCCCGATGACCCCCGTCTGGCGGCCGCTTCCGTCCTTCAGCGGAGAGAGCGTCACCCCCAAGAGAAGGCGCTCTCCCCACCGGTTTTTCGTCTCGCCGTCGAAACGCTGCGGCAGCCCTCCGGAACAGAGTAGTTTGAAACGGTCCCGGAATTCATCCCACTGGATGATCTCCCACCACACCTGACCCATGGCTTCATCAAGAGTGAATCCGGAGATCTCGGTGGCAGCCCGATTAAACGAGGTAATGCGCCCTTCCAGGTCGGTGGTCAGCAGACCGCTGGTGATGCTCTTGACAATATCCTCGTGAAAAATGCGCAGCGCAGCAAATCCGGCCTCTTTCTCCGTGAGCTTTTCCGCCAGCAGACCACTCAAAAGTCCGACCGAGAAGAATCCGAGCAGATTGATCGAGAAGGCAAAGAAGAATTCGCCGGTCCTCAAAGGAAGCGGGGTCAGGAAAAAAAGAAGCCCTGAAAACTGCAGGCCGACGAGCGATCCATACAGAAGCGCCGAGAGGCTCGCGGAGAGGATCGCTCCCGGTCGATAATTAAAAATCGCCCAGGAAACGATGGAAATCATGTATAAGAAAGTGAAGGGGCTCTCGACCCCCCCGGTCACCCCGACCAGCGCGGTCTCAAGGAACAGATCGATGACGAGCTGCGCCGACGCGAAAAGGAATAGATTCTTTACATGCGAGAAGCAGACGGCGTAGATCACGATCAGAAAATAGGCGGAGGAGAGCAGAAGGTCGGAATTCCGGAGATGATTCTGATGCAGGAGAAAGGACAGCCCCAGCAGCAGCGTCACCACGAACAGCCGGGCGAGCATCAGCCATTTGATTTTTCCGCGCAGCTCCCCCGCCTTTCGCCGGTCCGGTCCCATCGCCCCTCCCGCCTATCCGACCGCCGCTGCCAGTTGGAAGATCGGAAGGTACATCGCGATGACGATCGTACCGATCGTCACGCCGAGGAAGACCATGAGCATCGGTTCCAGCAGCGAGGTCAGGGCCGCCACCGCCGCTTCGACCTCGTCGTCGTAGAAATCGGCGATCTTGCCCAGCATCGCATCGAGCGCCCCGGTCGTCTCCCCCACGGAGATCATCTGGACCACCATGGGGGGAAACACCTTCGATCGGCCCAGAGGTTCAGCGACCGTTTTTCCTTCCGAGATACTCTGGCGGGCGGTCATGAGCGCTTCCTCGACCACTTTGTTCCCTGCGGTTCGAGAGACGATCACCAAGCCTTCCAAGATGGGAACGCCGCTCGAGATCAGTGTCCCCAGGGTTCGGGTAAATTTCGCCACCGCCGCTTTTCGGATCAAATCCCCGAAGACCGGCAGCTTTAATAAAAACTTGTCGATCGCCTTTCTCCCTCCCGGAGTCTTATACCAGCGTTTGATCGAATAGACGATCACTCCAAAGCCGATCCCGATGAAAATGCCGTTTCTCTGCATGAAATGACTGGCGTCGATCACCATCTGAGTCAATGCGGGGAGCGCCTGACCGAAATCGGAGAACATCTGAGCAAAGATCGGGATAACGAAAACCATCAGGATTACGATCACGATCACCGCCACGCTGACGATGACCGACGGATAGACCATGGCCGATTTGATCTCCTTCTTCAGCTTCATGGATTTTTCAATGTGTTTCGCCAGTCGATTTAAAATCGTATCCAAGATTCCGCCGGCCTCTCCCGCGGCCACCATGTTGACATAGAGGTCATCGAACACCCTCGGATGCTTCCGTAGCGCGTCCGCAAAGGTGGAACCCGATTCGACATCGCCGCGGATCTCGCCTAGGGTCTTCGCGAGGATCTTGTTCTCGGACTGCGTGGAGAGAATCTCGAGACATTGGACCAGAGGCAATCCGGCGTCGATCATCGTCGCGAACTGGCGGGTAAAGACGACGATATCCTTCTCCTTGGGTTTTCCGCCGAAAGAGAGGGATTTGAGCGGTCCGCCCTCTTTCGGCTGAACAGACGTGACGGCAATATTCTGCTTACGTAGATTCGAAAGAACCTCGTCCTGGTTTTTTGCGGCCAGCTCGCCCCGCTGCATAACCCCTTTTCGGTTCTTACCTGTCCAGACGAATGTCGCCATAGATTCCCCCTCGCTTCACCCCCCCGGTGGAACAGCCCTGAGTCAGGGACCGGCCGCCGATCCCGCCCCGCGCCCCTTGGCCCCGCCTCCCGGCGGCGCTCCGCCCCCGCGGCTGATCATAGCGATCAGCTCATCCACCTGGCTCGAGCGCCCGATGGCCTCCTCATAGCTGATCAGCCGCTTCATATAGAGCTCATACAAAGATTGATTCATCGTCTGCATCCCGAATTTTCCCTGGCCGGTCTGCATGGCGGAGTAGATCTGGTGGATCTTGTCCTCCCGGATGAGATTGCGGATCGCCGCATTGGGTACCATCACTTCCATGGAGAGTACTCTTCCCTGGCCCCCCGCACGCGGGATCAGCTGCTGGGAGATCACCCCTTCCAGAACAAAGGAAAGCTGCGCGCGAACCTGGGATTGTTGATTGGGAGAGAAGACGTCGATAATCCGGTTCATCGTCTGGGCGCAGGAATTCGTGTGCAGGGTCGCAAAGGTCAGGTGACCGGTCTCAGAGATGGTCAACGCCGCCTCGATGGTCTCCAGGTCTCTCATTTCTCCGATCAGAACCACGTCGGGATCCTGCCTGAGGATATACTTCAGAGCGGCCTTGAAACTTTTCGTGTCCGAGGTGACCTCTCTCTGATTGACGACGCATTTTTTATGCGGATGGAGAAATTCGATCGGATCCTCGATCGTCACGATATGATCGTGCCGATCCGAGTTGATCCGATCGATCATGGAAGCCAAGGTGGTCGATTTGCCGCTGCCGGTCGGTCCCGTCACCAGGATCAGTCCGCGCGGCCGCTTGACCAGGTCGACCACCACGGGAGGAAGACCGAGCTCCTCGAACGTGGAAATTTTAAATGGAATCGTTCGGATCGCCGAGGCCACCGCCCCGCGCTGAAGGAAGACATTCGCACGAAAACGGCTCAACCCTTTTAACCCGAAGGAGAAATCCAGTTCGTTCTCCTCCTCGAAGCGATGCTTTTGGGCATCGGTGAGAACGCTGTAGACCAGCTGCTTCGTATCCGCCGCGGTCAGGGAATGGTGCTCCAGGGCCAGAAGATGTCCATTCACACGGATCTGGGGTGCAGATCCCGTGGTCAGATGCAGATCGGATGCCCCTTTTTCAATCATCGTCTGAAGAAGTTCATAGAGATTTGCCATCGATTCACTGCCCCATCATCGAAGTGCGCGGCCGAGGAACCCGGAAAGATGCTCCTTGACCGCCCGGTTAATCGGAAAACGTCGTGTCGATCACCTCGTCGAGGGTCGTTACGCCCTCCTTGACCTTCTGAAGTCCGCTCATCCTCAGCGTCCTGACATCGAGGCTGATCGCCTTCTTCTTAATTTCGTCGGCCGTGGCCCCTTGAAGAATCAACTCTCGGATTTCCTCCCCGATCGGCATCACCTCATAGAGCGCGACGCGCCCTTTGAAGCCGGTGTTCGTGCAGAGATCGCAGCCCTTTCCCTTAAACGGCGTCCATCCCGTCGCCTCGTCCGGTTTAAAGCCTGCGTTGATCAGCGTCTGCGGAGGAATAGCGTCGGGGGACTTGCAATTGGAACAGATCTTGCGCGCGAGGCGCTGTGCGAGGATCAGGATAACCGAAGAGGCGACCAGAAACGGTTCGATTCCCATATTGAGGAGGCGGTTAATGGTGCTGGGGGCGTCATTCGTGTGGAGGGTGGAGAGGACCAGGTGCCCGGTGAGGGCGGCCTTCACTCCAATTTCGGCCGTCTCAAAATCTCGAATCTCTCCGACCATGATCACGTCCGGGTCCTGCCGGAGAAAGGAGCGAAGGGCCGCCGCAAAATTCAGCCCGATGTCCTCTTTCATTTGGACCTGATTTATCCCGGAGAGGTTGTATTCCACCGGATCCTCTGCCGTCATGATATTGATTTCGGTGGTGTTGATTTGACTCAGGGCCGAGTAAAGGGTCGTGGTCTTTCCGCTTCCCGTGGGCCCGGTCACCAAGACCATCCCATAGGGACTGTTCACTGCCTCGGTGAAATCGTCCAGGGCCTTTCTCTCGAATCCCAACTTCGTGAGGTCTAATGTCAGGTTTCCCTTGTCCAAGATTCGAAGCACCACCTTCTCGCCGAAGAGACACGGAAGGGTTGAGACACGGAAGTCGACCTCCTTCTTCTTGCCCAGCTTCAGCTTGATGCGCCCATCCTGGGGAAGGCGCCGCTCTGCGATATCGAGCTTAGACATGATTTTTAGCCGTGAAATTGTCGCGTTTCTGATCTTCAGGGGGAGATTCATCACGGTCCGCATGATGCCGTCGAGTCGATAACGCACACGGAAATTCGTCTCGTAGGGCTCCACATGGATGTCGCTCGCCCCGATTTTAACGGCGTTGACCAGGATTCCATTCACCAGCTTGACGATCGGGGCTTCGACATCCTTGAGGATCTCTTCCTGCTGTTCCTCGATGACATCGATATTTTCGAGGGCGCTTCCCACGACGGCATCGAAATCCTCCACGTTGACCGTCGCGGGTTCCTCCGTTTCGATCTCAGGAGCCCTGTCCTCCTCGGGAGAGAGCGTGTAGTCTTTCGTTTCCAAAATCATGGCCTGCGAAGCCGCCGTGGCGGCGTTGGCGACGGGCTTCTCCATCACGCCTCCTGCGCCATAGTGCTTCGCCATACAGGCCAGGATCGCGGATTCGGCCGCCACCATCGGTTCCACCGCATAACCCGTCATGAACTTAATGTCGTCAATTGCCGAGACATTGGTCGGATCGACCATCGCGATGAAAAGGGTTCCCCCCGACCTTTTGAAAGGGATGAGGAAATGCTTCTGGGCCACGTTGGGCTGGATCAATTTGATGACGGCGGCATCGATCTCCTGCTTGGCTAGATCGATCGAAGGAACTCCGTATTGCTTGCTCAGAAACTGAAGCAGTTTTTCCTCGGAAAGAAATCCGAGCCTCACCAGGACGCTCCCCAGCCTCCCTCCCTCCTTTTTTTGCGTCAGGAGGGCCTTCTGGAGCTGGTCTTCCGTGAGCAGGCCACTATTGACCATGACTCTTCCGAGCTTTTCGGCGAGCACGATTTTGCCGGACAAGGGGCGAGCGCCTCCTCATTAAAGAATTTCGTTTCGGCCCTTCAATTTCCCCTGGAGGGGGCCGAAGCGCTTAAGAGTGTAGCCGAAGGTCCTTTTTTTGTCAAAAACAAAGATGCCTTTTTTCCTGAGTTTTTAGGAGGTTATATCTTAAAGGTATAGATGCGATCTGAGCATCGAACTTTTGTCAAAAAACCAGACTGAAGCATGCAGTAGAAACCGGGGTACGGTATAGACCATGGGGTGTGCCGATCGTTGATCCTGAGGCCATACGGAGGTCGTTCTGCGACGTGAGGCTGCATGGAGGAGCTGTCCCACGAAACACAGGGGACCACCTGTGTCACCAGGTGAAGCCAGGGTCATGAATAAAGTGCTGACCCGACAATGTAACGAAGCACCGCAAGGTGCGGGGTACTAATCGCGAGAGGCGTACCCTGTGGTAGCCATAAACCGGATGTGCTAGCTGGCTGGTAAGGTCAAGCGAACTGAATCTGCGATAAAAACCGTAAACGTAAACAGGCTGTAAAGTCTGCCCATGGCGGTGCGGGGTTGGGATGTCGGAAGAAGCGAAGGCCGGGGTGTAATGCCCTGGATACGGGTGTAAATCTCACCCGACACGAAAGTGTGCCTACGTCCGACTGGTCTTACATCGCAAGAGAGTGTGCAGAACCGTTCAAATGAGGAGAAGCAAATGATGATCGCGGCCAAACCGCTGATCGGTGCGCCCTCAACGGCTTCGAGCTGAGACGCGATCGCCTGGGCCATCCAGAAAGAAACGGCTGCAGATGCATATTGCGAAGTCAGCTCGGGAGGGGCGCTGGGGCAAAGTGAAAGCCTTGCAACGGCTGCTCATTTGAAGGACGTTTTGCGATTGGGGTGGGAGTATCCCTGGCGAGGCCGGCGGGTTGCCTCAGCTGCCGGTTTCTCTGCTCGCTGTGCGAGAAGGTGTTCCGATTGCGGCCGAAAGTTTTGGCCGCATTCCTACCATAGGATCCAGACCATCCGCTCGGCTCTGGGGCAGCGCTTCACGGCAGGGCAATGGCTTCCCGGGTTGACCCGGCAGGTGGGAGGCCATTGGGCACGCGCCCCCTCGCGCCAAGTCAAGTCCGTTTGGAGCTGAGCCTGACGCCCCGAGGCGCGACGCTAAGGGAGGAGGGGCTTAAAAAGACCGAGGACATTGACCCGCCGTCCATCTTTAGGGTCGGGAAAGATCTGGAATGATTGATCGGCGAAAAACAGGGCGGCCAGCGCCTGAACTTCATCAAGGCCCGGCTGACCCCCTTCACGCCAGAGACCCAGCCGATCCTGCAGGCACTCCCCTTCGGGGTCGATCACCCGGGCAAAAGAGAGATAGATCCCCGAGAAGCACGCCTGAGATTCCTTCGGAGGGAGATCCTCCTCGACCACAGGCGAGCACTCCGCCTGCCGTTTCATCATCGCGATCAGCTGGTGTTCCTCGGGGCTCAGGCGCACGGCCCCCTGGCGCGCAGAAGAGTTTTTCATCGCGGCCCCCATTTGTGGACCCGGCCGGCACCGACGGCGCCGTCCGATCAGGCTTTAGGCAACAGCCCCATCAGGTATGGCAGGAGATGATCGACGATGATTTCATAGCCCCTCGCCGTCGGATGGATTCCGTCGGCCTGATTTAAGCGGGAGTCGGCGGCGACTCCCTCCAGAAAGAAGGGGACGAAGACCACCGGATAGCGCGCAGCCAGCTGCGTATAGATCGCCTCAAACGCCCGGGTATATTCCCGGCCGTAGTTGGTCGGAATCCGCATCCCCGCCAGTATCACCCGGATCCCCTCCGCTTGGAGGCGATCGAGAATCTGGGCCAGGTTCGCTTCGGTCTGATGCAGGTCGAGCCCCCGGAGCCCATCATTCGCACCGAGCTCCAGGATGACGATACTCGGCTGGCTTCTGATCAGCCACTCCACCCGGCGCGCCCCCCCCGCCGTCGTCTCCCCGCTGATCCCGGCATTGACCACCTGGCAAGAGATCCCAAGCGCGTTGAGCCGGCGCTGTAAGACCGCCGGGTAGGCCTCCTGTGCCTCCACCCCCAGGCCGGCGGTCAGGCTATCGCCGAAAGCGACGATCCGACAGTCGTCACGGGCTTCCAGGGGAGAGATCATCCCCCCGAAGGAGAGCAGCCCTGCAATCAGGATACTTCCAAGGCCGATTCGCATAATCCTAGTGTATAATAGGTCCTTAGCAATCGCAAGGATTCTGAGAGCAACGGGATGATTCGAATTGAACACTTGACGTTTTTCCTTCAAAGTGGCGGGAGACCGATCCAGATCCTTCAGGAAATCGATCTCGTCATCCCCGAGAAACAGTGCCTCGCCATCGGCGGTCCCTCGGGGAGCGGCAAGTCGACGCTGCTGGGTTTGTTGGCGGGGCTCGACCGGCCCACCTCAGGGACCATTTTTTGGGACGGGATCGAGATCACTGCCCTCTCGGAAGACCGGCTCTCGCGATGGCGCCGGGAGAAGGTCGGCCTGATCTTTCAATCCTTCCATCTGCTTCCAACGTTGACTGCATTGGAAAATGTCTCGGTTCCTTTGGAGCTGATGGCGAGAAGAAATCCCAAGAGAGAGGCGGAGGGCCTTTTGAAAGAGGTCGGCTTGGGGGAGCGACTGGATCATTACCCGGCCCAGCTCTCCGGAGGGGAGCAACAGCGGGTGGCCGTGGCGCGGGCCTTCGCGACCCGCCCCTCCTTACTTTTGGCCGATGAACCGACGGGCAATCTCGACAGCGCCAACGGTGAGAAGGTGATGGACCTGTTGTTTCGTCTCCACCGCGACCGCGGAAGCACGCTCATTCTGGTGACGCACGACACCTCCCTGAGCGCCCGGGCGGAACGGATCGTCTCCCTTCGGGACGGCCGGTTGGTCGCGGACACTCTTCCCTCCGGGGAGGCCAGCTGATGTCCATTCGGTTCTCTTTGACCCACGCCTGGCGGGAGGTCCGGGGATCGCTGCACCACTTCCGGTTTTTTCTATTTTGCATTGCGCTGGGGGTGGGGTCTCTGGTCGGAATCGACAACTTCTCCAACCATCTCGCGGAGGCGACCCTTCACGAGGCTCGAACCCTCCTTGCCGCCGACCTGGAGTTAAGGGTGGCCCGCCCGTCGCAGGTCGATGACGGACCGGTCCTGGCCTGGTTAGCTGGACAGGGGATTGAGGTTGTCCCCGTCACAGAGCTCCTCGCCATGGCGGCGCCCCTCAGCGGCTCCTCCTCGCAGCTTGTGGAATTGAAGGCCGTCGGAGGGGGGTATCCCTTCTACGGATCCGTCCAGCGGGAGCCCCCCGGCGAAACCGAAATTGGCGCCGACCCCTCCGGCGTCGTGGCCCAGGAGGGCCTGTTTCTGCGCCTGAATCTGCGGGTGGGAGAAAAAATACGCTTGGGAGAAGCCACCTTCGTCCTGCGCGGGGTGCTCCGCAGGGAGCCCGACCGGATGGCCGGGCCCTTCAGCCTGGGCCCCCGGGTCCTGATTTCCCAGCAGGGACTCCGTCAAACGGGGCTGGTCCAGCCCGGAAGCCGCGTTCGCTATCGCTATCTGCTAAAGGTCCCCCCCACCCTCTCACTTGAAGAGGTTCAGGCCGGGTTACGACGCAAGCTGCCCGAGGAAGGGGTGGAGATCCGAAGCTATCGCGACGTTCAGACGGAGATGAAACGATTGATCGAGAACTTGATGGCCTATATCGGGCTCGTCGGGCTGATCACCCTTCTGGTCGGAGGACTCGGCGTGGCCGGGAGTATTCGGGCCTTCCTTTCAGAGCGGGTCGGTCACCTCGCTATCCTAAAATCTCTCGGGGCAAGCTCGAACGAACTCCTCGCGGCCTATCTGATTCAGACCCTCTCCCTGGCATCGCTCGGAAGCATTCTCGGGGCCGCACTGGGATTGGCCGTGCAGTTTTTCCTGCAGCGGCAGCTGCGGAGTTTCCTTCCGGTCGAGCTCTCGTTACTGGGAGGTTGGAGATCGATCGCGAACGGAATCGCCCGCGCTATGGCCATGGGGACCCTGACGGCGACCCTCTTCGCCCTTCGACCTCTCCTGACCCTCAGAACCGTCTCTGCGTCGCGCCTGTTCCGGCAGGACGTGGAGGGCCGCTCGGCCTCGTCTTGGAATACCTATCTTGTACTGCTCGGGGTCGGAGCGGGACTTTTCGGTATCGTCTTCTGGCAGTGCCGCTCGATCAAATTGGCGTTTTGGGTCGCGGGCGCCCTCCTGCTGTCGATCGGAATCTTATTTGGCCTCACATTTCTTTTCCTGGTCATCCTCAAGAGGATCCGCGCCCCGAGGGTCGGGCCCCTCCTGCTTCATGGTCTCGCCAATCTCTATCGACCCGGGAATCAGACTTTTCCGGTCATGATCTCCCTGGGGGTCGGGCTGACCGTTCTGATCACCCTCGCCCTGGTCGAAGGAAGCCTCATGGCTCACCTCCGAGAAAAGGTTCCGACCGACGCCCCCAGTCTCTTTTTCATCGACCTTCAACCGGATCAAAAGGACCCGCTTGAGAAAATGCTCGCGCGGGTGCCTCTGGAAGCCCCTCCCCGCTTAACCCCGCTGGTCCGCTCCCGCCTCGAAAGCGTGGATGATCGGAAAACCTCGGAGATCAAGGCGGATCGCGCCGACCGATGGTACTTCAACCGAGAGTACGTTCTGACCGAACAGCCCGGGATTCCCGAGCACAACCGGATCGTGGAAGGCCGCTGGTGGAACTCCGGTCAGCCCGAGCCGTCCGTCTCCGTGGAAAAGGAGGCGGCCCGGCACCTTGGAATACACTTGGGAACCCGTCTGACCTTTGATGTTCAAGGAGTCCCCCTGGAGGTGACGGTAACGAGCCTCCGAGAGGTTGATTGGGGAAGCTTCACAACCAACTTCTTCATGATCCTCTCTCCCGGGGCTCTGGCCGGAGCCCCGACCACCTACGTGGCCGAGCTTCGCGCCCCGCGCGAGGAAGATCTTGCGATCCAGACCGCGGCGATCCGCGCCTTTCCCAATGTCACCGTCATCTCCCTGAGGGATGTGCTGGAGGGAATCGCCCGCCTCTTGGACCGAATCGGATGGGCGATCCGGTGGCTCGCCTCGCTGAGCCTGCTCTGCGGGCTGGTCGTACTGGCCGGATCCCTGGCGGCGACCCGGTTTCGGCGCTTAAGGGAGATGGCCATCCTCAAGTGCCTGGGGGCGACGCGATCCGATCTTCTCCGGATTCTCTCGGTCGAATATCTTCTGATGGGATTTCTGGCCGGAACCACCGCCGCTCTTCTCTCGATTCCGCTGGCCTACGCGATCGTCCGGTTCCTTCTGAACACTCCCTGGTTCTTTACTCCCGGAAGACTCGTCTGGGGGGTCGCCGTCGCGACCCTCGTGACCTGGGCGACGGGGCTCCTTGGAAGCCTGAGAACGGTCAGCGGGAAACCGCTGATCACCCTCAGAATGCAATAATGGGTGAATCATCTCCGCGGTGAAAGCTCTCGATCGCTGAAACCGGCCTCCCGGCGGGTCTCGAGATTGGGCGCAAACCTTCCGCGGCCGTTTCGTTGATGAAAGCGCTCGACAATCTCGACAAAGGAGCCTTGGGGATCCAGGCTCCTCTCCGATGCAAAGCGGTGAAACCAGTGGCTTCCCGTCGCCACATGGCCCACCTCCTCCCGGTAGATCCGCTCGAGAAGAGCGGCGGTCTTGACGTCTCCCACACCCTGAAAGCGCCTGATCAGACCGGGAGTTGCATCAAGACCCCGAGCTTCTAAAATCCGAGGAACGATGGCCATCCGCTGGAGAAGACCTTCAGCTTGATGCGCCTGCTCCCAGAGATGGGTATGGATTGGGAAATCCCCAAACCGGCCGCCCAGCTCCAGGAGGCGCCTGCGCAGGCTCCCAAAGTGCTCAGCCTCCTGAGCGGCCACGGCCAACATATCACGATGAAAAGGGAAGGGGGCCTCGGGGAAGCTGTAGGAGGAGTCGAGTGCCAGCTCAATCGCAGAGAGCTCGATCTGGGCCACGGCATGCAGGAGGCGTAAGCGCCCATGGGGCAGGGAGAAATCGTGGGGACGGGCGATCTCACGGGCGGTCGCGACGAGGATCCCGGATGGTCGACCCGGGACCGGGGGAGATCCTCTCTTCTCCTTTCGACGGTCCCCATGAAATAGCGCCTCGTTGAGAATCTCCTGGAGGCCTGCACGGGCCCCGGGTCTTCTGATCCAGATCACCCGTGGAGATCAGCTCGTGGAGGATTTCGAAATAATTCATTCCGATCCGGACCGCCGAAAAATCGATTGCGTGTGAGCCGAGGAAGAAGTATAATGATGGTCATGGAACACAAGAAGACAGACAAAGAGGTTGAGAACAAACCCGACCCGGAGCATAGATCCCTTCCCCTGGTCCCTCCTGAAGGGGGCGACAGCCCGTTCCTGAGTGAAATGCGGGACAAACTTGAGATGGCCGAAGCGATGGCAGAGCTCTTCGACGAGGACAAGGTCGAACATCGCCATGGGAGTGCCCAGCCCGAGGCCGATTAGGCGCTCCCCAGCGCCCGGGAGACCGCTAAGGGATAACGGCTAGTCGTCGAGAGTCGATTCGAATTCGAGCCCTATCAATCGATTTCCCACCCGGCAGACTTCGCAAAAGAAACCGAGTTCCTGCGCTTCGATCGCCATCCTTTGAAGTCGAAGCTTCGCCGGATGGAGGCTAACGCATTCGGCGATAAATTTTTGAGTCGCGTCGTCCCCGAGCGCTTCCTGGGGAAGAGAAATCCGGCTCCAAATTTCACAAACCTTGCAGAGGACGAGGACGGCGGCGGGAGGGGCCAGTTTCTGGCACTGAATCTCCTGACGATGCAGGTCGAAGCACTGTCGAAGGAACGCGCCGCTTTTAAAGGTTTTGGCCATTTGATCCCTCCAAATCATCCGGTTTAGTCTAGACGAAGCGATCGACGGGATCAAGCCCGATGTTCTGTATTAACGGCCATGCCAAGAAACGATGCCGTCGCTTCTCATCGGGCCGGTCCCTGAAGAACGGTGCGGGTCTCCATTTGCTCCGATCTAAGGAGGTCGCGCGAAAAGACCCGGGCTCGGGCAGAAAGGTCGCCGCCGCCTTGCGCCTGCGGCGCATTTCGGCTGCAAGCGCGTCCCCTCGATCATGTCCCACCCCGGACTCCGTTCCATGAGCGCACTCGGGAAGGCGATCGTCTCATTTTACCGGGACGGTTGCACGACGATGGCGGCGGCGCTCTCCTACTTTTCTCTCCTGTCCCTGCTCCCCCTGCTGACCGTGATTATTTCGGTGCTGGGAAGGGTCTTCGGAAGATCTCAGCTCGCCTATCGCTGGACCCTCTCCCTGATCCGGGCCATGATTCCCGGCTTTGATGTACACCTGGTTGACGGGCTCAACCGAGCCCTCCTGCGTCCGTCCGGGGGGTTCTGGGCCATGGCCGCTCTCCTCTGGATGGCCCTTCAGGTCTTTGTCTACCTAGAGCGGGCGATGAACCGCATTTTCAAAGCCCCTTCCCGGTTCGGAATCCTCCGCTCTTTCTGGGTCAGCCTCCTTCTGCTGCTTGGGGCCGGCCTTTTCACGCTCCTCTCTGTGCTGTTGACCTTCACCGTCCACGGCCTTCGGAGAATTCAGCCGGGGATCGACGGGGGCGGTTTCTCCCCGATCGGGCGAATTCCCCTCTTCGTCCACCTCCTCCCGGTCCTTTTAATGTTTTTCGCGGTGAGTCTGATCTACTGGGCTGTTCCGAACCGCCGCGTCCATTGGCGTCACGCCTCTTCAGCCGGAGCGATTGTCGCCCTTCTGATGGAAGGGGCCAAGCAGCTCTTCGGCTGGTATGTCCTGGAGGTCGCCGATTTCGCGGGGATTTATGGGTCGTTGACCGCAGTGATCCTCTTTCTCCTGTGGGTCTATTACTCCTCGGCCCTTCTTTTCTTAGGGGGAGAATGGGTCTTCCACCTGGAGAAATTCGGACCGGAGAGGCCAAGCCGGCGCAGGAGAAAAGAACGCGCATGAGCCGAAAAAAAGCGGGACGAAGAACCGCCGGGTCAAATTAAAGACGAAAGGAAAACCGACGAACCGTCCGGGAACGGACGGCAATCTTGTTCACCGCGGCGGGGACTAAGCCACCCCTCCCTTCGCCGTCGGGAAGTGTTTCTTCTTCATCTTCGTAAAAAAGGCCAGGTGGTCCTGATAGAGCTTGGGCCTGGGCTGGCGTTTCGGAAAATATTTGTCCCCCAACTTCAGCATGAACGTCTTATCCATGATCAGCTCTCGCTTGTTCCAGGTCGCCATCTCGTATTCCTTACTCGAGGCCAGGGCGTCGACCGGACAGGCCTGAACACAGAAACCGCAGAAGACGCACTTGGTCATATCGAGGATGTACTGCTTCGCGTATCGCTTCTGGGGCATATCTTCCCGTTCGGCCGAGACGACCGTAATGCAGTGGGAGGGACAGGCGGCCTCACAAAGGGCGCACCCGACACATTTTTCCGTCCCATCGTCATAGCGCAGGTGAACGATTACCCCCCGGTAGCCGTCGGGGAGTTGACGCTTGACGTGGGGATACTCAAGGGTGACCGGCTTCACGAAAATATGCTTAAAGGTCAGGCCGAGCCCTTTTAAGATCTCCACGAAGAAAATCCGATTCACCCACTTTTTCAAATCCATCCCAAACCCCCTTTGGTCCTGCCGTGGTTGCCGCCGCCTCAGCGTCGAACGAGGTACAGCAATACCGAAGTGATCATGATGTTCGCCAGGGCGACCGGCAGAAGCACCTTCCACCCGAACCTCATGAGCTGATCAAAGCGCAGCCGCGGAACGGTGGCCCGAAGCCAAATATAAAAGAAAAGGAAGAAATAGACCTTCAGGAGAAACCAAACAATAGGGAATTCCAGAAATGGAAATGGCGCGTGCCATGCCCCCAGAAACGCGACGGTTGCGATACAGGAGACCATGATCATATTGGCATATTCGGCAAGGAAAAAAAAGGCGAAGCGCATCCCCGAATACTCGGTGAAAAAACCGGCCACCAGCTCGGATTCCGCCTCGGGCAGATCGAACGGCACCCGATTGGTCTCCGCCACCGCTGAAATCAGATAGACGACGAATGCCACCGCCTGGGGAAAGGGAAGGGCAAAGGCAAACCAGTGCCAGAGACCTCCCGCCTGAGCCTCCCCCATCTTCACCATGGAAAGCGATTGACTCAAGAGGATCGGCCCGACCAGGGACATCCCCAACGGAAGCTCATAGCTGATCACCTGGGCCGCCGAGCGCAATCCTCCGAGGAGGGAGTATTTGCTGTTGGATGCCCAGCCCCCCAGCAGAATCCCATATGCCCCGAGGGAGGCCACGGCCAGGATGTAGAGTATCCCGATGTTCAGATCGGCCACGTAGGGATGAAATTCCAGGGGACCGATCCGGAAGGCCTTTTGGCCAAAGGGAACCACGGCAAAACCGATCAGCGCCGGAACCAGGACCATAATGGGCGCCAAGGTGAAAATGACCTTATTGGACCCGGCGGGAACGATATCCTCTTTGAAAAAGAGCTTCAGTCCATCCGCAATCGGCTGAAGGATCCCGTGCCATCCGACCTCCATCGGACCCATCCGGTCCTGCATGTCCCCTAGGATTTTTCGCTCCATTAAGGTCAGATAGGCCACGTGAAGGAGAACCACCCCCAAAACCACGGCGATCTCGATCACGGCCACCAGGAACTTGAGACCGATCTCCTGCGGTGTCATCGTCCTTCCTTTAAGAGTTTGACCTTTGCCAGGCTCGCATAGGGGACCTTTGTCACCGGATCGATGGAAACGGGCATCTGGTTTCGCAGACGCGGCTCTGCGAAATGCTCGGGGAAGAGCACCATTCCCCGGGGGACCTTCGGGCTGATCCGAAAAGAGAGGGAAAATTCGATCTCGCCCCCTGAGCGATCTCCTCTTTGAATCCGGATCCTGACCCGCTTTTCACCCCGGAGTCCGAGGCGCTCGGCATCCTCCGCGTTGATCCTCAACTCGGCCTCCGAGCTCAGGGTCAGGAGGGCCCGGGACCTCTGAGAGAGCTTCCCCGAATGAAAAAGGAGCTGATCAATCATCAAATCGAACTCCGAGTCGCCAGGAGGGGACCCGATCCGAGCGAGGTCATATCGTTCGGATGCGTCCTGCGCAAATCCTTCCGCCAGATAGAGATCCACCCTGGCGCGGATCGCCTCGGCGGGACAGGGGCAGAGCGGATCGAGCGGAACGTCGACGGCGATTTCCCGGGTGATCTCTTCGGCGGCGCCGTACTGCATCGGCACCCCCAATTTTCCAGCGAGCATGGAGAAGATCTCCCAATCCGGCCTGGCCATCAGCACCGGATCGATCGCCCTGCGGACCCTCTGAACCTTCCCTTCATGATTCGTAAAGGTGCCGCTCTTCTCCGCAAAACTCGCCGCGGGGAAGAGGATATGGGCCTCCTTGGCCGACTCGCTCATGAAGAGCTCCTGAACGATGAGGAGCTCAAGTTTCGGCAGGGCCTCTTCAGCCTTTCTGAGGAGATCGGAGGACAGGCTTCCCAGCGGATTTTCTCCGACCAGATAAAGGGCCTTAATCTCTCCTCGGTGCGCCGCCTCGATCATTTCGACGAGGGTATAGCCCACCCCTAGATTCATCGCTTCTTTCCCGTCCTTCGAGTAGATGGACCAAGAACCCGGGTCGGAGGCCGGAAGCAAACCGGGAAGCACCTCCGGCGCCGCGCCCATCTCGAGCGCACCGACCTCGTTGTTCTCCTCCGAAAGGGCCACCAGACGGGGCTGGCCTGAAAGGAGGGCGACGTCGATCAGATTCATCATGTTGCGGTATCCCTCGCGGGCCCGAGTCAACGTCCTTCCCGCCAGGAGGATCCCCCGCTTCGCCGACGAGAGCTGCCGGGCCGCTTCGACGAAGAGACGATAAGGGGAACCGGTGGCGGACTCGATCATCGATTCGGAGAGAGGATCCAGGAGTTTTTGGACCTGCCGGGCCAGCCCGGAACGCCCATCCGAACAGAGGGCTTTCGACAGGGCGAGGACCGCGGCTCCCTCCGATCCGGGCCGGATCCGAATATGCAGCTGAGCGAGCCGCGGGAGATGACTTCGAAACGGATCGTTGCGCGCCAGGAACGGATCGATCGAGATGAGCGTCGCCCCCCGGCGCTTGAGCGCTTCTTTGATCTGGAGGGCCACGATCGGATTGGTCTCGGTCATCTCCCCGCCAAAGCAGAGCAGCAGATCGGATTCCCGGATCTCCTCATAGCCGCTGAGACGGATCGTTCCGAAGACCCGGTTCATCGAAAATACCGCGTTCACGTGACCATAGCGAGCCGAGCTGTCGATATGCGGCGTGCCGACCACCCTGCGCATCAATTTTTGGAACAGGTAGATATCCTCATTGGTGCAACGGGCCGAAATCAGTCCGGCAATCGCACCCGGTCCGTGCTTGCGCTTGATTTCCGAAAGACGCCGGGCCGCCGAATCGAGCGCAATCTCCCAGGTGACCTCCACCCGGCGGTCCTTCTGGCGGATCATCGGTCGGGCGAGCCGGTCCGGGTGATTGATGAACTGATAGCCGAAATATCCGCGCGCGCACAGGTCGCCCCGATTACGGCCCGTCCCCTGTTCGGAGGAGACCCGGATGACCTCGTCACGGATCGTCTCAAGGGTCAGCTGGCACCCGTCCCCGCAGTAGCCGCAGATCGACTCGGTTTTTTTGACCTGCCAGGGCCGATAATTGAACATCGAGACCCGGCTCGTGAGGGCACCCACCGGGCAAATCTGAATACATCCCCCGCAGAACTCGCAGTCGAGCTCATGGTGGGCGAATCCCCCGATCTCGTGGGTTCCTCCCCGGTTGATCGACCCGAGGGCATTGACGTCCAGGACCTCATCGCAGTAGCGAACGCAGCGCAAACAAGAGATGCATCGATTCATCTCCTTCTCGATCATCGGGCCGAAATATTCCTTCTCGAATACCCGCTTGGTTTCCGAGAACCGGGCGATCGTCGGAGAGTACTCATTGGCGAGATCTTGGAGGTGGCACTCCCCCCCCTGATCACACTCGGGGCAATCCAAGGGATGGTTCGACAGGATAAACTCCATCACCCCTTGCCTCGCCTCGATCGCCTTCGGGGTCGTGGTATGGACCACCATCCCCTCGGCCGCCGGGGTGCTGCAGGCGGTCTGCAGCTTCGGCATCTTCTCCACCTCGACCAAGCACATCCGGCAGTTGGCGTCGGACTTGAGCTTCGGATGGTAGCAGAAGTGAGGGACATCGACCCCGATCTGCTGGGCCGCCTGGATCAAGAGGGTCCCTTTTTCGACCTCAATCTCCTGACCGTCAATTTTTAACCGAACCCGGGCGCTCATCGCCGTTTTCTCTCTAGCTAGTGACCCGCCAGGATCAATTGGACATTGGCGTGGAAGGGACAGCGTTTCTCCTGGATATGGGACTCGTACTCGTTCCTGAAATGCTTGACCGTCGAGAGGATCGGGGCCACCGCGGCGTCGCCAAAGGCGCAGACCGTCTTGCCCTCGATCCTGCGGCAGAGGCTGACCAATAGGTCAATGTCTTCCGACCTGCCCGTCCCTTCCTCGATCCTTTCCAGGATCTGAACGAGCCAGCCGGTTCCCTCGCGGCACGGGGTGCACTTTCCGCAGCTTTCGTGCTGAAAAAAATGGAGCAGATTCAGCGCCGCGAACACCATGCAGACCGAATCGTCCATCACCGTGACCCCGCCCGAGCCCAGCATCGATCCGGCCGCCGCGACCGATTCGAAGTCCATCTTGACATCCAGCTGCTCCGGCTTAAAAAAGGCCGCCGAGGCCCCGCCGGGGATGAGCGCTTTCAGGGGCCGGTCATCGCGGATTCCCCCGGCGAAGTCATAGATCATCTCCCGGAACGTGATGCCTAAGGGCACCTCGTAATTTCCCGGCCTCTTGACGTGGCCCGAAACCGAAAAAATCCGCGTCCCGGTACTCTTGGGAGTTCCGATCGACGCGAACCATTCCGCCCCGCGATTCATGATGTGGGGCACGTTGGCAAGGGTCTCTACGTTATTAATAACGGTCGGCCTCTGATAGAGTCCGTGCGTGGCCGGAAACGGCGGTTTGGAGCGCGGCTTCCCCCGCTTCCCCTCGATCGACTCCAGCAGGGCCGTCTCCTCCCCGCAGATATAGGCGCCCGCACCGCGATGGACGAAGACATCCAGATCGAACCCCCGGCCCAGAATATTTTTTCCCAAAAACCCCGCCTGATACGCCTCCGCCAGCGCCTTTTCCAACACCTTGGCCCCAAAGGCAAATTCACCACGGATATAAATGTACGCGACATGAGCCCCGATGGCGTAGCAGGCAATCACGAGACCCTCGAGCAGTTGATGGGGGTCGTTCTCGATCAATTGACGGTCCTTGAAGGTCCCGGGCTCGCTCTCATCGGCGTTACAGCAGAGATACCTCGGCCCCGGATAGTCCTTCGGGATAAAGCTCCACTTCAGCCCGGTGGGAAACCCCGCCCCCCCCCGTCCGCGAAGCCCCGATTTTTTGATCACCTCGATCACATCCGCCGGG
>Ga0070733_10001164_pt1 | contig 19955 bp, 20 predicted proteins | sample Coa_R1_9_FD_66450 | JGI IMG/M metagenome (GOLD analysis project Ga0070733, IMG submission 66450) | Surface soil microbial communities from Centralia Pennsylvania, which are recovering from an underground coalmine fire - Coalmine... | ecosystem: Environmental > Terrestrial > Soil > Unclassified ... | reverse complement strand
AAAGATTGTTGACCAGCTTCATGCGCGAACCCATGCCAACAGGACCGACATGGACGATCTGCTTGGACATCGCCTTCAGGCAGGGAGTCGCGCGCTCCAACACGGGGCCCGGCCATGATCAGAAGGTCGCCCCGAAACCGCTGCAGGCCTGCCGCCCGTCACCGGCGCATCCAGAAAATCGACGCCTCTTCGCTCGCAGGCATGGGCCAACAGGATCGAGGTTTCTGGGGAGACGGTGGTCATATCGATGTAGAGCCCTCCCGGGCGCAGACCCTGCAACAGGCCGTCCTCTCCCAGGGCGACCTCTTCTACGGAAGAGGGGCCGGCCAGCATCGTGATGACCACATCGACCGCAGCCGCCGCCTCGCCAGGACTCTCCGCCTCCCTGGCAGAGAGCCTCCTGAGGTGCTCCCCCTTTCCCTGGGTTCGGTTCCAGATCGTCAGATCGAAGCCGCAGCGGATCAAACGCTCGCCCATCCGGCTTCCCATAATCCCCAACCCCAGCAAGGCAATCTTCATCCTCCCCTCCCCGATGGTGAGCGCCCCTGTGATGCGTTCGGCAAAACGCTTTCCGGGGCGTTTCAGGCCCGAATCCGTCCAGCCCCCAGGGAGACGGACCCCCGCCGAAGAGAACCGCTCCCGGAAATCGACTTTTTCCCCATGATCGAAATCGAGTCGCCACGAATCGGCGGGCATCAATGGACTTTTTACAGCAAATCGCGGTTAACGGTGACAACACAGGCTGGCACGGGCGACAAGGACGAATGTTTTAAGGACGACCGGGGAACCCGGCACCCTGTGCGACGAGAACGGAAATCCGCTTTATACAGCCGAGCGGGGGCATCAGCCGCGGTTCGTGCTCGCCAGAGGGCCTCGCCGAGGTCTCCAGAAACAGCGGGGCCGGGGACTGTGGAAGCAGAACACCCAAAAATCTTAGAAAGATCTCTTGAATAAAATCGTCCCTGCTTTTAGAATGAGACGATCAGGAGTGAGACGCCCAAATGAACACCCCGAGCCACGGAGACTCCGCGCGTTCCCCGGGAACCGCGACCGAGAAGGATCTGATCTGCTTGATGGATGTGGCGCCGGAACAGGCAGCCGGATCCCACGTCCATCGGGGAGTCACCTATTATTTTTGCAGCCGCTTCTGCCTCGAGCAATTCATCCTGGATCCCGACCGGTATATCGTGGAGGCGGGGGCCTCTTCCGGCCCCCATCATCGGGAGGGGATGCAAAGGGATCCCGTCTGTTCGATGGAGGTCACCGCCGAAAAAGCCGCCGGAACCTATGAGTATCGAGGGCAGACCTACCCGTTCTGCAGCCCGTCCTGCCTGCAAAAATTTCGCGATGCCCCCCATCGATACCTCGATAAAACCTTCCCCGGCCCCTTGCAGCCGCCGGGGAAGGTTTCCGGATATTTCTGCCCCATGGACCCGGAGGTGCAAGGAGAAAAACCCGGCTCCTGCCCGAAATGCGGCATGGCGCTGGAGGCGGCGGTTCACGTCTCCGCGCCGACCCGGACCGAATACGTCTGCCCGATGCATCCTGAAATCATCCAGGGAGCGCCGGGAAGTTGTCCGATCTGCGGGATGGCGCTTGAACCTCGAACTGTCGATCCGTCCCCCGAGGTCAATGCAGAGCTCATCGATATGGCCCGACGGTTTTGGATCGGCCTCGCACTGACCGTTCCGCTTCTCCTCCTGGCCATGTCTGAGCTGATCCCCGGAAATTTTATCCGGCACGTCCTCTCAAATCGGCAGATCTTGCTGGTCGAATTTGTTCTGGCAACGCCGGTGGTCCTCTGGGGAGGCTGGCCCTTCTTTCTGAGGGGTTGGCTCTCGGTGGTCAATCGTTCATTGAACATGTTTACCCTGATCTCCGTGGGAACCGCTATTGCCTACGCTGAAAGCGTGATCGCGATCCTGCTTCCGCGGTTTTTCCCCGAATCTTTCCGCGGCGCCGGGGGCCAGGTCCCGGTCTATTTCGAGGTCGCAGCGGGGATCACCGTTCTGGTCTTGCTCGGGCAGCTCTTGGAGCTTCGGGCGCGCAGCCAAACCAGTTCCGCCATCCGTGCGCTTCTTGAACTCGCCCCAAAAACCGCCCGGCGCCTCCGCAATGACGGCACCGAGGAGGAGGTTGCCCTGGATCAGCTCAAGCCGGGCGATCGCCTTCGGGTGCGGCCCGGGGAGCGGATCCCGGTGGACGGCACCGTGCTGGAAGGGAGCAGCTGGGTCGATGAATCGATGATTACGGGAGAGCCCAACCCCGTGGAGATCACCCCGGAGTGCCGGGTCACCGGCGCCACCCTGAACACAACGGGAGGATTCGTCATGAAGGCCGAGCGGGTCGGAAGCGACACGCTGCTCGCTCAGATCGTCCGTATGGTCAGCGAGGCCCAGCGAAGCCGCGCCCCGATCCAGAAGACGGCCGACACCGTCTCGGCGTATTTCGTTCCGATCATCTTCTTTGTCGCCGCACTGACCTTCGTGGCCTGGTGGGCATTGGGCCCCGAGCCCAGACTCGCTTATGCAATGGTCAACGCGGTATCGGTCCTGATCATCGCCTGCCCCTGCGCCCTCGGCCTGGCGACGCCGATGTCGATCATGGTGGCCACGGGGCGGGGAGCCGCTGCCGGGGTCCTCTTCAAGAACGCCGCGGCCCTCGAAACACTGCAGAGCGTCGATACGCTCCTCTTTGACAAGACCGGTACCCTGACCCTCGGAAAGCCGCGCCTGATCGGGGTGGAGCCCCTCGGGGGTTTCGACGAAACGGAGGTCCTGCGCCTGGCCGCCGCGCTTGAGCGGGCCAGCGAGCACCCCATCGCAGGGGCGATCGTTGCGGGTGCGGAACGAAAAGGAATCTCGCCTCTGCCCGGCAGCCAGGATTTTCGCTCGGTCCCCGGCCGGGGGGTCGCCGCAAAGGTCGAGGGGCGCGCGGTCGAGGTCGGCAACCCGCGGTTTTTGGAAGAGTCAGGGACGGACATCGAAAAAGGAATCCTGGAGAAGGTCGAAACCCTTCGCCGGGAAGGGCAGAGCGTCGCCTTCGTCTCGATCGATCGTCGATTGGCCGGATTACTTGTCGTGGCAGACCCCGTGAGGGAGACCAGCCGCGAGGCGATCGAACGATTAAAGGAGTTCTCCCTTCACATGGTGATGCTCACCGGAGACAGCCGGGTGACCGCCGGGGCGGTGGCCCGCCGGCTGCAGATCGACGAGGTGATCGCCGAGGTGCTCCCCGAGGAGAAGCGGGAGACGGTCCGGCGTTTCCAGGCCCAAGGCCATCGCGTGGCCATGGCCGGTGACGGCATCAACGACGCGCCGGCGATTGCCCAGGCAGAGGTCGGTATCGCCATGGGTGCCGGAACCGACATCGCCATCGCCTCCGCGGACGTTACCCTGGTCAAAGGGGACCTGTTCGGGATTGTCCGGGCCTTCGCGCTGAGCGTGGCCACGATCCGAAATATCCGCCAGAATCTCCTTTTCGCCTTCATCTACAATGCCTTCGGCGTTCCGGTCGCCGCCGGAGTCCTCTACCCGTTTTCCGGCATGCTCCTCAGTCCCATGATCGCTGCGGCTGCGATGAGCCTCTCGTCGGTCTCGGTGATCACCAATGCCCTGCGACTTCGTCGTCTTCACCTTTAGCAAAAGAGGAGATCACGTGTCTGAGGACGGACAGATCGCAATGCTAAATGCGGCCGTAATCATCGGACAGTACTATGCGTTCCTCTCACAGGCACTGCGCAGGATCTTCGATTCGAGTACGGCCGCTCAGGTTTCAGATGAGGTTTTCGACGCACGCCTCGCCGAAATCAGGCTCGCCCTGGCCCCGATCCTGGAGAAAAACTCGGTGGTCAAAGAGAACCTGGAGAGCGTCGACCGGAACGTGGCTCGGATCCGCCAAGAGGCAAAAGAAAAGCAGCGACACAGCGCCGCGCTCCAAGAGGCCGAAAGATACTATACAGAGATCGCGCTGCGGGCTCGAACGGTGAGTGATCTGGTCGGGCTGTTCCGCCGGCTCTGAGCCTCGTGTCGGGTGGCTCCTTCTCGTCTTTCAGGGAAAGGAACCGTAGAAAAAAGGAAGGCGGATCCCAGGCATCCGGCATCTCTGGCCGGACTCCGGATCTGGGCATTCCCCCTCTCCTTCGGAGATTCCAGCCCCCTGCGGGGATCCCACCGGCCCAGAGCCTCCCCTCTCCGACCCCTGCGCCCTCGTTCCTGATCAACAAGTCCGACCGGAGAAATCCGTGGGCGCCGGCCCGGGGTCCAGGGATGTGGAACCCCTCTCGAGCGCCCGACGGGAGGCGGGCCTTTTGTTTCAATGGTTCGTGGAGGACCTCCGGTGTCGAGAACGCTTGGGAAGCCTTTTCTCGCGATCGCGGTGGTGCTCGCATTCTCCTGTGCAAGCCCCCCGAGGGAAAAACCCGCCGATCAAAAGAGCTTTCTCTGGCTCATCCAGTTTTCCAAGAGCCGGGTCTACATCCTGGGATCGATTCATGTCGCACGGGGATCGATCTATCCCTTGCGCAACTCCATCGAGGAGGCATTCAGGCAGTCCGACACCCTGGCCGTCGAGGTCAATACCACCTCCGACGCTCCGGCGCGGCTCCAGGCCCTCCTGCTCCAGCACGGGACCTACCCTTCGGGGGAGACCCTCAGAGAGAAAGTCTCCCCTCAGATCTATCGGGTCATCGAGGATCGTTTCAACCGGCTCGGATACCCCGTGGCGCCGTTTGAGCGATTTAGGCCGTGGCTCCTGTCGGTGACCTTGGAAAATCTCGAGCTTCAACGCCTCGGGCTCGACGCTCAAAACGGCATCGACCGGCATTTCCTTCAGGAGGGGCAGGGGACAAAACGGATTCTTCAATTCGAAACCCTCGAGGATCAACTCCAACTCTTTGATGGGATGACGGATCGCGATCAGGAGCTCTTCCTACGCTACACGCTCTTTGGTCTTGACCATTTGGCCTCGCAAATCAGCGCCCTGATGGACGCATGGGAGCGAGGCGACGCGGACGCGTTGGAGCGGATGGTCGCAAAGGACCGCTCCGAGCAACCGGAGTTAGAGCCGATGTTCGTCGAATTGATCGAGAAGAGAAATCGGAGGATGTTTTTAAAGATCCAGGATTTTCTGAAAACGGACGGGAACTATTTCGTCGTCGTCGGAGCGGCGCATCTCGTCGGGAAAGACGGGTTGATCGATCTACTCCGGCGCTCCGGCTATGTCGTGGAGCAGCGCTAGAGAAATCCAGAGGAGCAGCTTCCCGAAATCCGAATTGAATTCGAAGCCTCGTCGGGTTATCCTTCTAAGAGGTTTCGGCAAATGCCCGGCAAGCGCCGATCATCTTCCCTTAACGGAGTCTTATAGGTTCTTTCTTGATTGAAGAGACCGATCAAACGAATTTCGAGCAAAGGGTCATTGAAGGCTCCATGGAGGCGCCGGTGCTGGTCGACTTCTGGGCCCCGTGGTGTGCCCCGTGTCGAACCCTCGCACCGATTCTCGAACGGACCCTCGAGCCCTACCGAGGAAAGATACGCCTCGTCAAGCTCAATACGGACGAGAATCCGGAGCTGGCCTCCCGCTATCATATTCAGGGCATACCGGCCGTCAAGGCGTTTGTCGGCGGAAAGGTGGCTGATGAATTCGTCGGAGTCCTTCCGGAGCGACAGATCCGGGAATTTATCGAGCGCCTCCTCCCCACCGAAGCGGATCGGTTGGCGCGAAAAGCAAAGGACTTGGAAGAGACGAATCCGGCAGAGGCGATGGGCCTCTACACGGAGGCGCTGAAACACGACCCGAATCATCCTGCCGCCCTCATGGCTAGGATTCGGCTGCTCCTGCGTTCCGATTCAATCAGCGAGGCCCGGACGCTCTTCAACCGCCTTCCGGAAAACGCTCAAGGCCATCCGGAGTTGCCCCGATTGAAGGTGCTGCTCAATCTCGCCCTCGCCCGCCAGAGTGGGCCTTCTCTAGAAGAATTGCAGACCCGTGCGAAGGCCGCACCGGAGGATCTAAATAGCCAGTGGGACCTGGCCATACGTCTATCGGCCGAGGGACACTACGCGCGGGCCTTGGAGGCGTACCTTTCGATCGTCAAGAGAGATCGACGGTTTAAAGACGACGGCGCCCGAAAGGCCATGATTGAGCTCTTCGAGGTGATCGGCCCGCGGTCGCCATTGGCGGAAGAATTTCGAGATCGGCTGGCCCAGACGATTTTCTAAGTTCTGCGGATTACAAAAAAAAGAGGAGATGCTGATGGTGACGCGAGTCCTGATGCTTATCTTGCTTCTGGCTTTCAGCCTCCCCGGCGCGGTCCCCCGCGCCGAAGAGGGCCTTCGCGACGAAGACCACGAACTGGGTCCACCCCTTCACGATCGGCTGCAAGGAGAGACGATTCAGCTGAGCACCGCCGACGGCAAGGCCTTCCGGGTCTATGCCGTCGGTCCCGAGAACGCCCGCCGCGGCATTCTCCTGGTGCACGAATGGTGGGGACTCAACGACCACATTCGGAGCTGGGCCGACCGATTTGCCGGGCTCGGATATCGCGCGATGGCCGTGGATCTTTACAATGGCGCGGTGGCGACGACGCCGGAGGACGCACGCCGGCTTTTGCAATCGCTCGATCAGACAGAAGCCAATGCAAAATATCGCGCCACCCTTCAGGTGCTCAAGCACCCGGGGCGCAGGCTCGCGACGATCGGGTGGTGTGTCGGAGGAGGCCAGTCGCTCCAGGCAAGCCTGAACGATCCGGACGACGTGGCGGCAACGGTCATCTATTACGGTCCGCTCGTCACTGACCCGGCGAAGCTCTCGGCGCTGAAGGGCCCGGTGCTGGGAATCTTCGCCAAGCGGGACGCGAACATCACGGTTCAAAAGGTGGCCGAATTCGAAGCGGCGATGAGAAAAGCGGCGCGCCCCCTGGAAGTTCATTTCTACGACGCGGACCATGGATTCGCCAACCCTTCCGGAGAACGCTTTAACGGAGAGGCCGCTCAGGCCGCGTGGAAGGTCACCCGCGCCTTTCTGGACCAAAACCTGCCTTAGCGTCCTTAGCGCGAAAGGCGCGGGCCGATGCAGAAGGAGACGATTTTCTCCGTGAGGGGGTCGACGGCCCCTCTTAAAGAGCCCTAGAACGGCCTTGAGCTGAAAGCCAAGCCTATGCGATAATAACGGCCAATCCTATTTTCCGGGGACAAGATGAAGCCAAAGACAATGTTTGAGAAGATTTGGAATGCCCATCTGGTCAATGAGCAGGCAGGCCAGCCCTCCCTGCTTTATATCGATCGGCAGCTGGTCCACGAGGTCACTTCCCCCCAGGCCTTCGAAGGTCTCCGTCTCGCCGGACGTCGCGTCCGGCGGCCCGACCTGACCTTTGCGACCATGGACCACAACGTGCCGACCTCCGATCGCTCTCGCCCCGTTGAGGATCAGCTCTCCGCCCTCCAGATGGAGAGCCTCTCCAAGAACTGCCGGGAGTTCGGGGTCACGCTTTTTGATCTCGCCAGTCCGAATCAGGGGATTGTCCATGTCATCGGGCCGGAGCTGGGCCTCACGCTTCCCGGCCTGACCGTCGTCTGCGGAGACAGCCACACCTCCACCCACGGGGCCTTCGGGGCCCTGGCTTTCGGGATCGGAACCAGCGAGGTCGAACATGTTCTGGCGACGCAGTGCCTGCTTCAGGACCGGCCGAAGACTTTCCTGATCGAGGTCCGCGGGAGACGCCCTTTCGGCGTCGAAGCCAAGGACATCATTCTGTCGATTATCGGACGAATCGGCACGGATGGGGGAACGGGAACGGTGATTGAGTTTGCGGGGAAAACGATCCGAGCGCTCTCGATGGAGGAGCGGATGACCGTTTGTAACATGTCGATCGAGGCCGGTGCCCGCGCCGGGATGATTGCGCCCGACGAAGAGACCTTTCATTACCTGAAGGGACGGCGCTACGCGCCTCAGGATTTCGACGCGGCCGTCCGCCGGTGGCGCTCCCTTCCCAGCGACCCGGGAGCAGAGTTCGACCGGACCCTTGAGATCGACGCCGCATCGCTCGCACCCCAGGTGACCTGGGGAACCAACCCGGGTCAAGTGGTGCCCGTGGACGGCCACGTCCCGAACCCGGCCGACTTCTCCGATTCGGCGGCCCGAAAGTCGGCTGAACGCGCTCTGGAGTACATGGGCCTGCGGCCGGAGATGCCTCTGACCGGAATCAAGGTTGAGCGCGTCTTTATCGGATCGTGCACCAATTCCCGGATCGAGGATCTGCGCCGCGTCGCGCACTTTGTGGAAAAGCGCCGCGTCGCGAAGAGCGTCTACGCCATGATCGTCCCCGGTTCTCAGCAGGTGAAAAGGCAGGCCGAGTCCGAGGGACTGGACAAGATCTTCAAGGAGGCCGGATTCGACTGGAGAGAATCGGGCTGCTCCATGTGTCTCGGTATGAACCCGGATATCCTGAAACCGGGCGAGCGCTGCGCCTCAACTTCCAACCGCAATTTCGAGGGACGTCAGGGAAAAGGGGGAAGAACCCACCTGGTCAGCCCAATAATGGCCGCGGCGGCGGCGGTCGAGGGACACTTCGTCGACGTGCGCCAATACGACCCGAAGGAGAATGAAAGCCATGGAACCGTTTAAGAAACTCTCTGGAATCGTCACACTGCTTGATTTGCCGAACGTCGATACCGATCAGATTATTCCTAAACAGTTTTTGAAGAGGATCGAGCGAAGCGGCTTCGGGCGATATCTTTTTTATGATTGGCGCCTGATTGACGGCGGCCTCCCGAACCCGGAGTTTGAAATGAATGCCGAACGCTACCGCGGGGCGAGCATCCTGGTGGCCCGGTCCAATTTCGGCTGCGGCTCCTCGCGGGAGCACGCGCCCTGGGCGCTTCTGGATTTCGGCTTCCGCTGCGTCATCGCGCCCTCCTTCGCCGATATCTTTTACAGTAATTGCTTTAAGAACGGGCTCCTCCCGGTTCATCTCGGCGAGGCGGAGGTCGAACTGCTTTTCCAACATGTCCGCCGCCTTCCGGGTTATCGATTGGAGGTGGACCTGGAAAAAAAGAAGATCACCTCCGATGACGGGCTGGCATTCGACTTGGAAATCGACGGGTTTCGCCGTCATTGCCTCCTGAACGGCCTCGATGAAATCGGCCTCACCTTGCAGCAGGAGGAAAATATTTTGGCGTATGAAAAGGCCCACACCGACCTCGTCCTCCCTCGTTTCCGATAGACTCATGACCTCTCATCCGTCCTACGCTTCTCATATCGGGCGCAAAGAGGAGGATCTCGACACAGCCTTTTGGGAACGCCGCTACATCGGGGGCGATACCGGCTGGGACCTGGGGGGGCCCTCGCCGGGACTGCTCGATTTTTTGGAGAAACAATCCTACACGCCGGGACGGGTGCTGGTGCCGGGGTGCGGCCGCGGACACGACGCACGCGCCCTGGCCAAGGCGGGCTTTGAAGTCGTCGGGATCGATATCGCCCCTAGCGCGGTCCGGGAAGCCGAAACCCTTGCGCAAAGCGAATCGTTGCCGATCCGGTTCGCCTGCGCGGATTATTTCAGCCTTCCCGCCGGACGTTACGATTGGATTTTCGAGCACACCTTTTTTTGCGCCATCGATCCCGCGCTTCGCGACCGTTATGTGGAGGTCGCGACGGGTCTTTTGAATCCGGACGGCCGCCTGCTCGGCATCTTTTTTAACATTCAAGGGCAAGTCGGACCCCCTTTCGGGACCACCCGGGAAGAATTGCGGGCTCGTTTTGGCCCCCGTTTCCTCCTTGAGCTTCAGGGAGTTCCTCCCTCCCGTCCAGACCGGGAGGGCAAGGAGCTCCTGATGCTTTGGAAGCGCAGGGAGGGAGACTGATGTCCTTTTGGAAAGATCTCCCCCAGCCGATCGTGGGGCTCGCTCCGATGGACGGCGTCACCGATGCGGCGTTTCGATTTATCACATCGAGGCACGGGCGTCCGGACGTTCTTTTTACCGAGTTCACCGCGGTCGAACGAATTGTGAGGGGACACGACCCGGATCTGATCGATCTGCGCTACAGCGACATCGAGCGCCCGGTGGTCGCACAGGTCTTCGGCGTCGACCCGCACTCCTTCTACCAAATCGCCCACATTGTCTGCGAGCTCGGCTTCGATGGGCTGGACATCAACATGGGATGCCCTGCAAAAAACGTCGCCCAGGGGGGGGCCGGCGCCGGACTCATCCGCACACCGGGACTGGCTCGAACGATCCTTCGCAGGACCCGGCAAGGCGTATTCGACTGGGCAGCGGGACAGCGCCTGGAGGCGGTCGGACTCCCAGAAGCGGCCCTGTCGGCCATCCGGCGGCGGATTCGACGCCCTGCCGGAGGTCCCGTCCCTCCCCGGAAGGCGATTCCAGTTTCGGTGAAGACCCGCCTCGGATACGACGAAGTGATCGTCGAAGATTGGATCCGCCACCTTCTCTGCGAGTCCCCCGCCGCCATCTCCCTGCACGGCAGGACTTTAACACAACAGTATCGCGGCGCGGCGGACTGGAAGGCCATCGCAAAGGCCGCCGAGATCGCCCGCGGCAGCGGCACCCTCCTTCTGGGAAACGGGGACCTCTGCTCGACGCAGGCCATCGTTGAGCGCATAAAAGAATCGGGTGTTAATGGGGTTCTGCTGGGCCGGGTCGCACTGGGGAATCCCTGGATTTTTACCTCCCGGGAGGCGATCCGAAATGCCATCTGTACCGGCTCGGCCCTGTCGGCCGACCCCCAGGTTTCGGCGGCACAGAAGCTCGCTGTGGCGCTGGAACACGCCCAGATCTATGAAATGCTGCGCGGCTCTAAATCCTTTCAGGGTATTCGAAAATATCTCGCGGCCTATGCCCGTGGATTTCCAAACGCCTCCGAGCTTCGCCAGAGGCTGGTCCGAATCGACAGCTGCTCTCAGCTCGAATCCGTACTGGCTCCGGCCGCATGCGTCTGATCCTGGCGTCGAGTTCACCCCGGCGCAGGGAGATACTCTCCCTGCTCAAGATCCCGTTCGAGACCGTCCCCTCCGGGATCGACGAGCGGTCGAATCCCCAATGGACCACTGTCGAAGAGACCGCGTATCTGGCGGGGTCCAAGGCGGCCAAGGTCGCCTCCCTGCATCCTGACGCCGTCGTGATCGGCTCCGACACGCTGGTCGACTTAGACGGCCTCAAAATCGGCAAGCCGAGCACCTGCGAAGAGGCGATTCGGATCCTCCGGAGCCTCGCAGGACGGGAACATACCGTGGTCACGGCGGTGACCGTCGTCGCCTCAGGAAGGGACGAAACACAGGTCGAGAAGACCCGTGTGCGGATGAAGCCGATCTGCGAAGAGACCCTGCTCCAGTATGCATCGTCCCGGGAACCTCTCGACAAAGCGGGCGCCTATTCTGTGCAAGGAGCGGGAGCCCAGATGATCGACAGGCTCGAGGGAGACTATCTCTCGGTGGTCGGACTGCCTCTGCGGCGACTCGCCGGAATGCTCCAAAGGGCCTCGGTGACCCTTCCCGTGTCGGTTGAATCGATCTACCGAGCCCGGAGCTTTCGAAACTGGCGTGCTTTCAGTCGGGACGAACCTTAAGGCATCCGCCGGCCCCCCGGCGGCGCATCAAGTCTGAGCAACAGCGCGGACGGGGGAGGACGAAGCGGTTCCGTTGCCGCAGGGCAGTCGAAGACAAACGGTCCGATCCAAAACGATCGTGCGGAGTCGAGCTCACTTCACGGTCGGTTTCGTCGAGGGATGAGGGAGACTATGATCCGAAGCGGCCGCTCGATCTCCATTGTTTCTCGCGGTGGCTTCCTTGGAATCTCTTCGTACGCTCGAAGCGCGCGGGAGGGTGTTCCGAGGAGGGGGTGTGGCTCCTTGGCGCCGGAGCAGCCCGATAGTTAAAATCGGGTAGCTTCACGCGCGGGATGGCGGGGCCGAGTTTTTTCTCAATCAACCGAAGAGCCTTCTCCTCGTCTTGCGAAACGAGCGTGAATGCATCCCCGACGGCTTCCGCCCGTGCCGTTCGACCGACCCGATGGATATACGCTTCTGGCGAGCTCGGAAGGTCGAAGTTGATCACATGCGAAATTTTTTCGACATCGATCCCTCGGGCCGCGATGTCGGTCGCCACCAGGACCCGCAACTGCCCGGAACGAAAGGCATCCAGAGAGGCAAGCCGCTGCGACTGGGTTCGATTGGCATGGAGCCGGCCTGTCCTGAACCCCTCCCTTTCCAAAACCTGCGCCAGGCGGTCGGCGCCATGTTTCGTGCGGGTGAAGATCAGAACCGACGACATCGACGTATCTCGAAGAAGGGTGAGGAGCAGCTGCGTCTTGAGATGCTGCGGGACCGGATACACCGCATGGCGGATGCCCACCGCCGTTTTTTCGTCCCCACCCGTTTTGATCTTGACCGGATTTCGCATCAACTCCTTGGACAGTTTGAGAATCTCCTCCGGCATCGTCGCCGAGAAGAGCATCGTCTGCCTCTGGGCAGGGAGGACTTGGACGATTTTTCGAATGTCGGGCAAAAAACCCATATCGAGCATCCGGTCCGCCTCGTCCAGAATCAAGACCTCCAGCCGGTCCAGCTTCGCAAAGCCGCGCCGTAGATGATCGAGCAGACGCCCGGGGGTGGCGATGACCACCTCGACTCCGGAGCGGAGCCCTCGGATCTGCGGCTCCATCCCAACTCCGCCATAAATCGCGATGGCTCGGGCAGATACATGCTTGGCCAGCAGGCGGAAATTTTCGGAGACCTGTACCGCCAATTCCCGGGTCGGCGTCAGGACCAAAACCCGGGTCCGCCCCGGCTTGGGCAAGGCGATCATCCCTTGCAGCACGGGGAGGAGGAAGGCAGCGGTTTTTCCGGTGCCTGTCTGCGATGCACCGATGAGGTCATGGCCTCCCAAAGCCACCGGAATCGCTTCGGCCTGAATCGGTGTCGGGCGTGTGAATCCTAGATCGCGAAGTGCTCTGACAAGGTGAGGGTGCAATCCCAATCCTTCAAACGGCATCTAATTTTCCTCTGTTTTTAATGCTGGTTGTCCGTCATTCGCATCGGAATCAAACGAGCCGCGCGGATTAGGTTCACGCCGGTCCCGGCCGGGTCGAATCAAACCACGCTCGTTTCGTCCCGCTCCGATGCCAGACCTCTTCAGGTCGCCCTATTGTGTCTCCAAGATAGCATTGGGAGCCTCGAAATACCACCGGTAGGCTCAAGTTTACCACAGGCCTGCCGATTCACCCCCGATCCGGTCCCCGTCCCCTCACGCCAGGACCTCTGTTTCTAAAGAACGGGATCAAATCGCCATTTTTATCAAATTCCGCTCGTTGCGGCGAACCAACCCTTTAGCGGTCCTTTCGACCCTCTTCATTGAGCCGATTTCCAGGGATCTGTTCTGAGGCGACAAGACAAGGGAACAGGGTCCGGACCCATCCGGCATCGATCGCACCGGCTCATCCCACAGCTGCCTCGGCAGGTTCTCCGGTCCTTCGATCCAGGACAAGGCGCCTCTTACGCTTCACCCCGGGGATTAGGAGTGGGAACCACGCGCGAGAAGGCCCCCGCGTCGACGGGTGTTGGGGGATCTCACCTGCCGACCACCAAGATGACAAAACTGTCTTTGACGATCGCGGGCCGGGGCTTCGAACCGGGTGCCGGCGGCGACTCCGAAGGACCGAATTTAGCCGTGGGTAGATAGATATTGTGCGTCTGCGGATCGATGGCCATCGTACGGGCCCCCCGCTCGGTAGCCACCGTGGCCAGCACCTCGAATCTGCCGGGGACGGTTTGCGAACGACGGTCAAGGTCCCCTCTCCATTGGCGCTAAAGGCCAATCCCGTCCGTTCGTCAAAACCGGTCCCGTCGACCCCCTCTCCGATCGGCAAAGGAGCCATTAATTTCCCTGACCCGATCTGCAGGACAGCCATCAGCTTGTTGCGGCATCCGGAATAGATCCACCCCTGTTTTCGATCGAGAGCCATTCCGGTCGGCTCAACGCAGTGCTTCAGCGAGAAGCGCCGGACCACTGAAAGACGGCGACTGTCAATCTCCACGACCTCGGCCGTATCTTCGATGTTCACGTAGACGGCCCCCCCGCCGTCCGCTTGAGCAAACTCAGGCCTTCCGCCGAGCGCAATGGCGCCGACCACTGCGGACGAAGAGGCGTCAAACACGGTCGCGTCGTTGCTTTTTCCGTTAAAGGTGAAGACCCGATTTGAGGCGGGGTCATACAAGATCGCATCCGGATTTTCCCCCGTTTTGACCTCTCCGAGTACCTTAGCGTCTTCAAATCAAAAATGGTCGCGCTGTGAGCCTTTCCGTTGCTGGTAAACCCCCGATTGAGTTTCGGAGCCAGGGCGATCCCGTGCACTCCCGGAGTATTGGTAATTTCACCGACAAGCCGATCGTGCTCGAGATCGAGGACCAGAACATGGGTGCTTCGGGAGACATAAAGGCGGCGGGCGGCCGAATCCACCGTCAGGTAATCCCATCCCTGCTCCCCTTCGAGTTTAATCCTCTTGACGATGTGGTACCCGGCATCGCCCGCGTGAGAAAAGGTGGCGAGGATTACACCGAGAAATAAGATCAGGGTGATCGACCGCGCCTGCTTCCGCACCTGAACGAATCCATGGTCCATCATTAGTCTCCGGTCGGAGAAGCGACGAAGGTCCTCAACACGAAGAAAAGGGGACCCTCGAAGCGCTAAATCGAGCGAGAACGACTTGCCATTTGTAAAATAGGTGACCTGGACCTCCCTGTCAAGCAAAACCGGATCTCAAGGCAAGGACAGATCCTTTCCCGCTCCCCGGCGTATCAGGACTGGGAATGCAGCCGACGTTGCGGGCGGCACCCTGGCCGATCGGACGCTTCTCGGCGACGGTTCTGGAGCATCCCCTGCCACCGGGAAAACCGGCTCTTGACCTCGCCCCCGGAGGGAAAACCTTTTCTAGGGGCGTTGACACCCGGGCCATTCGCATATAAGGTGAAGGTCGATGGGGCGCCGTGTCGGTCCAGCGGCCCGGGCCGAGGAGTTCAAAGCCTGCGGCCTCTTTCTCCCCCCTGATCGAGAAAAGAGCATCAATGCGTTCAAACGCGATCAATCTGCAAGCGCGCCTTTACCTTATCGGGACATTGGTCCTGCTGGTCGGTTTAGGCAGCTCCCTTTTCATTTATCTCAAAGCCGGAAACGATCCGGATGATCCTGTCGGTTACGAAATCACGGGTGGAGAGGTCGATCCGATCGCGCCCAACGATTCCAAACGGTATCTGCGGGACATGGAAATGTATGGGGGTAAAGCCAACATCCTCGCGAGCGAGCTGACCAGTTGGTTTGCCGGGTTGTGGCATGGGAGATCACTCGCGTTCACCCTCTCTGGTCTCAGTATTTTGACATCGTCGGGTCTGTTCTTCGTGGGCCGCCGCCTCTCTGCCGGTTTCGTCTCCGATGCCGGAGACGAAACCGACCGGACCGGGACCCACTGAAAGAGAAAGCGCTCGCTCGGCTGCGCCGACGATCGGATGAACGTCACTGCTCGCCTTTTTTGTCGCCTCCGGAGCGCCAGAATCCGCCGCCCTTGAACCGATCGGGGCATCTCCTATATGATCAGCGGCTATGGACTTTCTCGCGATCCAAAATCGAGCCCGTTTTTTGGAGATTTGGAAAAAAGTTTCTCTCTCGGAGCCGCTCAGCGGCGAGGAGGCACTCTTCGGAGAGATCATGAGGCAGCACCCGGAATTTCACCCTCTTTTTAAGATGGGCGCGTCGGCCTTCGAGATCGATTTTGCGGGCCGAAGGGAGGTGAACCCCTTTCTGCACATCTCCCTGCACGCGGTCGTGGAGCAACAGATGGCCTCCGGGACCCCCCCGGAGGTGTCGGAGGCCGTCCGGTCGATTCGGGGGAGGGGCGAGGGCCCCCACGAAGCGGTTCACCGCATCGGTGCAATCCTCGCCGAGGTCCTCTTCGAGGGGATCCAGAAAAAGCGGCCGATCGACGACGCCGCCTACCTCAGAAGGTTAAGCGAATTGATCCTTTGAGGGGTGTCCGGAGGCCGTCGCCGCGAGCCCGGGCCGTCGATGATTCCCGTTAGGAAGGGACCTTCACCCGCTGGAAGGGCCGGCCTTCCGGGGGCGCAACAGATAGGTGGGCAGGATCTCTTCCAGAGGAGCCGGTCTTACCGAGAAGTCTTTCAAGGGCTTCGGATCGCCCACAATGTTGTGCTCTTCAAGCATCAAGAGCTGGTCCCGGGTAAAGGGAGGACGGGTCAGAAGCTTCTCCAGGAAGGCCGCCTGAAACCTGGCGACCCCCTGCGGAACATGAATCTTTATCCTTTTTTTCCCTTTGATTTTCATGATCAGATCGAGCAGGCGTTCCATGGAGAAGACCATGGGGCCTCCCAACTCGTAGGTCTTCCTCTCGGTTTGACCGTTCCCCAGCGCCTGCAGAAAATAATCGACCACATTCTCGATCCAGATTGGCTGAAGCCGATTCGTGCCGGGACCGATGATCGGCAGGATGGGACTCCGTTCGATGATTCGCGCAAAGAGATTCGTGAACTTATCCTCCGCCCCAAAGATCACCGACGGGCGAAAAATGGTGAACGCCAGTCCGCTCTTTCGAACCGCCTCTTCGGCCGCCCATTTGGTCTGATGATAACGGCTGCGAGCATCAGGCCGAGTCCCTAAAGAACTCATCTGAAGATACCGCTTGACCCCGGCCCCTCGGGAGAAGCCGACCATCGTTTCGGTCCCCTGGATGTGGATCCGCTCGAAGGTCGAGGCACCGTTTTCTATCAGGATCCCCACGAGGTGGATCACCGTGTCGATCCCATGAAACGCCCCGGAGAGAGATTGAGGGCGGCAGAGATTCCCCTCGACCACCTGTAATTTGGGATGGGGAGGAAGATCGGCGCGTGCAGGAGCCCGAACCAGCGCGCGAACCGGCTCTCCCAGTTCCAGGACCCTGCGGAGCATGGCCCGCCCGACAAAACCGGTGGCCCCCGTCATCAGGATCATCTCTGTCTCCTTTCAACAAGAACGACGGACCCAAACACTCTCAATCATCATTGAGCAGAACAGGCACATCAGAATAGGCGGCCGCACGATTTCCGAAACTCATCCTGGTCAGCGGGGGCTCGATTCTGGTAGAATCGGCCGATAGCATACGAAGCCAGGAGGATCCTCGATGAACGAATCAGAACCGCTAGAAGTGGTCACCGGATCCAATCTCGAAAAACACCTCTACGAGGGGTCGCCTGCCCCTGATTTCTCACTTCAGGACCAAGATGGAAAGACGCATCATCGGTCGGATTATCTGGGGAAGAAAGACATCATCCTCTACTTTTACCCCAAGGACGACACGCCCGGCTGCACCAAGGAGGCGTGCAGCTTTCGAAACGATCTGGATAAATTCCGATCGATCGATGTCGAGATCCTCGGCGTCAGCACCGACGACATCACCTCTCATAAGGCCTTTGCCCAAAAATACCGCCTGAACTTTCCCCTTCTGGCGGACCCCGGCAAGCAGGTGGTTCAAACCTATCGGGCGCTCAGCGATAAGGGGTACGCCAAACGAATCACCTATCTGATCGATAAGCAGGGAATCATCCGACGCATCTTCCCCAACGTGGGGATCGAATCGCATTCGGAGGAGCTCCAGCGGGCGCTAAAAGCCGTCCAGAACAAAGCCTAGCAGCAGGGGGGGAAACCGGCATTGCCTGCCCCCGCGGCAGCCCCCCTCCTGAGCGCGAGGCGGCGCGACGCGGGCCCAGAGAGAGCAGGCGATCCAGCTTCTAAAGAAGGGGGCGGTCAAAAGACACTGGCCCCGATCCGCCCGGCGTCCGAGCAGAAAGGAAATGCACGCCCTTCCGAATTCACTGGACGACCTTTAAGGTCTGGGCACCGCGTGAGTCGGAACCGGTCCGCTCATGATCTGTAAATCAAGATCGGCGATCATCTGAAGGTCATCCTCAGGCTTTCGCCCCGATGTGGTCAGATAATTTCCGACGAGGGTGTGGCTGGCCCCTGCCGCAAACATCCAGGACTGCAGGTCGCGAAGGTGAAGCTCGCGCCCTCCGGCCGTCATGATGTCCTGGGAGGGAAGCATGAGCCGATAGATTGAAATGGTCTTCAGGATCTCCATCGGTCTCAACGCGGGGAGATTCGAGAAGGGGGTGGCATCGATCGGATGGAGGAAATTGAGGGGAACCACATCGACATCAAGTTCTTGAAGGGCACAGGCGAGTTCCACCCGCTGATTCCAGCCCTCTCCCATACCGAATATTCCTCCGGAGCAGACGCGCAGGCCGGCCTCTTTACAGAAACGGATGGTCCCCACCCGCTCCTCATACGTGTGAGTCGTGCAGATGTTGGGAAAGTGACTTCGAGCGGTCTCTAGATTGTGATTGTAATATTCGAGCCCCGCGGCGCGGAGTTTTTTCGCAATCTCCAGCGTCGGGATGATCCCCAGTGAGGCGTCGGTGCGGGCATGGCCAGAGGCCGCCAGCTGGCGAATGCGGTCCAGGACCTGCTCGAGCTGACTCCCCTCCCGAAGACCCCACCAGGCCGCCACGATCCCGAAGGCCTCGGCCCCGTTCGATGCGGCTTCTTTGGCCGCCTCGAGGATCCCTTTGCTGTCCATCAGCGGATAGGCTGGAATTTCTGCCGGGTAGCGGGCCGATTGGGCGCAGAACTTACAATCCTCCGAGCAATTCCCGGATTTCGCGTTGACGATCGAACAGAGGTGAATTCGGTTTCCGAAGAAATGAACCCGCACCCGATTCGCCGAGGCGATCAAATCAAAAAGGTCCGGACCGCACAGCGACGCAAGACGGCATCCCTCCTCGTACGAAAGAGACCCTCCCGAAATGGCCTTCTCCTCCATCGCTCGAATGAACTCTCGCATGACTCCCTCCCCAGGATAAAACCAGGGCAGAGTTTAACACAAAGCTGCGCACGGGAACAACAAGCGGAGTCGGACCTGTCAAGCCAAAATAGATCACATGAAAGCCAGCCTCCCATGCTGAGGTACCAGGACTGTGAGTGGAAATCACAACTAAAACACAGGAGGCCTGCACCCACGATACACGTAGGCATTGATCGTCCCAAGAAAAAGTTCCCCTGGGGACTCCAGCAGAAAAAGCGTGCAGATCATCCGGCGCGCCCGTGCGCGCGGATGACTATGATTACGTAGAACCATGATTACAAGCGTATATACCAGAGTATTTACTTCCCTGCCCTAGACCAGCTCGATCGTGGGCCGCCGCCCGCTGCAAGCTCGACGGCGTAATATCGTCCTTCGCATCCAGCAACCGGTCCACCTGCGTTCGGCTCGTTTTGAGCAGCGTGGCCATTCTGTTCTTCGAGATTTTCTTTTTCTTCATGGCCTCCGCGAGCTGCCTGGCCACGACCTCCGTAACGGCTTGCGCCTCTTCGAAAACCCCCTCTTCCTTCATGAAGTCATCGATACCAGAACCCATATGTTTCTTGCTCATTGCTCCAACTCCTTCTTTCGCTTGCGTGCCAGCGCCCAATCCTCCTCTGGCGTCGCACACGTTTTCTTGATAAACCCGTGCAGCGCGACCAGATGCTCCCGGTAGAGGCAGAGCAGCACGCGCGCCGTCCGTTTCGTCGGCAGGTCCGTCCGGACTTTCCACAGCCCGCTTCCCGGCGGCCGGCACAGCGGCCCACCCACCGGCCAACGCCATTGCGCCCGTAACAGGTCCTTCCCCTATCGCCTGGCGCTGCGCTTCGGCAATTCCTTCAGCCCACTCCTGCACGGGCTCGCTACCCGCAGCCGTGCGGAAAAAGATCAGCGGAATTTTCTGCGGGCGCGGGTCTTCGGCCATCCCGAACCTCATGGTGACATTGACCTGTTTTGGCTCTTTTCCCGTCCATGAGCATTCGTTCATTTCATCTGGTTTTTGGCCAGATTTCGAACGGACCTCTCCACCCAGGGTTTGGAATGTTC
>Ga0070733_10001163_pt1 | contig 19983 bp, 16 predicted proteins | sample Coa_R1_9_FD_66450 | JGI IMG/M metagenome (GOLD analysis project Ga0070733, IMG submission 66450) | Surface soil microbial communities from Centralia Pennsylvania, which are recovering from an underground coalmine fire - Coalmine... | ecosystem: Environmental > Terrestrial > Soil > Unclassified ... | reverse complement strand
CGACATTCTCTGGTCGCTCGCCAAGGTGCGCGGCTACTACCTGCCCGGACAGTTCCAGGACGTGCTGTACCTGTGTTCCTGGGCGCCGCTGGCGGCCGCCGGGCGCGAGCAGATGCGCAGCCTCGCGGCGGCGCCGCGCGAGGCCTCCGACACTTCCGACACCCTGGCGCGCGCCTTGCCGCACGCGGCGATGCTGGCGGCGTTCCTGCTGCTCTTGTATTTCAGTCACGGCGACTTTGGCGGCCCGGCCCCGGTGATGACCATGGTCGTGTTTGCGCTCACCATCATGCTGATGGTGCGCCAGGGCGTCGTGCTGCGCAGCGAGGCGCTGGTTCGCGAGCGCAAGGCGGCGCGCTTCGTCGAGGAGCGCTATGCGTCGCTGATCGCGAATGCCTCCGACGTCATCATGATTGTCGCCCCGGACGGGATTCTGCGGTTCGTGTCGCCGGCTTCTGAGCGGATGCTGGGGCTTAAGCCCGAGGCCATCACCGGCAAGTGCCTTACCGACATATGGGTCGGGGAAGACGCCGACAAGCTGAAGGGCTTTTTGGCGGAGGTCGCGGCCGCGCCTTCCGGGACCGTAGGTCCGGTCGAGCTGCGCATCGAGCGCGCCACGACCCGGCACGTGATCGAGGGCGTGGGCAGCAACCTGACGCTGGATCCCGCAGTACAGGGGCTGGCGCTGAACTTCCGTGACATCAGCGAGCGCAAAGCGCTCGAGGAGCAGCTGCGGCAGCTGGCGTTCCATGATCCGCTGACCCTGCTCGCCAACCGCAACCTGTTCCGCGATCGCGTGCATCACGCGCTCACCCTGGCGCAACGCGAGCACAGTTCCATCGCGGTCATGTTCCTGGATCTGGACAACTTCAAGAACATCAACGATTCGCTCGGCCACGACGCCGGCGATCGGCTGCTGCAGGCGGTCGCGCGCCGCATCGTCAAGACCACGCGCTCATCGGACACCGTGGCGCGGCTCGGGGGGGACGAGTTTGCGATTCTCGTCGAGGGCATCGCAACCCGCACCGAAGCGCAACGGCTCGCCGATGCCCTCATCGAGACCCTCAATGTGCCATTCCCGTTTGACGGCATGCAGGTGCGGGTCGGCGCGAGCATCGGCGTGGCCTTTTCAACGCCCGAGGCGGCCGCCGAGACGCTGCTCAGCAACGCGGACAACGCGATGTATCACGCCAAGGCCGCCGGCAAGAACCGCCACATTACCTTTCAGCCACAGATGCAGGACATGCTGCACGAGCGCCTGCGACTCGAGGCGGACATCGGCCGGGCGCTGGCGCAGGAGGAGTTCTTCCTCGAGTACCAGCCGATTATTGATCTGGGCACCCGCTGCCTGATCGGCGTCGAGGCGCTGGTGCGCTGGCGGCATCCGGAGGCCGGCGTCCTGATGCCGGCGCGCTTCATCCAGGTGGTGGAGGAGTGTGGCCAGATCGACAAGCTCGGCCGCTGGGTTCTGCGGCAGGCGAGCCGCGATCTTTGCGCCTGGCGCAGCGCCGTCGCCGGCGGCGCCGGGCTGCGGCTGGCCGTCAATATCTCGGGGCGGCACCTGCAGCACAGCGACCTGGTGACGGACGTCGCGGAGGCGCTGCATGAATCGGGCCTGGAGCCCGGTAGTCTCGTCATTGAACTCACCGAGAGCACCATCATGTCGAACACCGATGCAAACCTTGAGCGCTTTCATCGGCTCAAGGCGCTCGGCGTGCTGCTGGCAATCGATGATTTCGGCACCGGCTACTCATCGCTGTCGTACCTGCACCGCTTCCCGATCGACATTCTCAAGATCGATCGCTCGTTCGTAAGCCGTCTGACCAACTCCGACAACGGCCCGGAACTGGCGAGCGCTGTTATCACACTCGGCGAAACCCTGGGTCTGGACACGGTGGCTGAAGGCATTGAGGTCGAAGCGGAAGTTGCGGCGCTGCTCGCGCTCGGCTGTGTCGCCGGGCAGGGCTTCCTCTTCGCCAAGTCCGCTCCGCTCGAGCAGCTGACCAACAGCTCCTTCGTCACCCGCCGCAACGCACTGTGGAGCGCACAGGCGGCGCGCGAAGGGCTCACCGCGACCGGCCGCTTCAAGGCACTCGAGTCAGTCAGCCGCCGCCGCGCCGGCGTGGCCTGAAGAGTTCCCCGTCCCGACCGCGCCACGGTGTGCTTGAGGCCCTGGCCGCCGGCATGCGCTAGCATGGCTTGCCGGTGAGAAGGTGAGCGACTCAACCCCATTTGCCTCGGAATGCCCGAACTGCAATCGCGATCGGCTGCAGACCGGGTATTCCCGTGACGAACTGCTGCAGCTGCTCAGCTCCGGCGCGGCGATTGAAGCTTACTGCAGCAGCTGTGACGAATACTGGCCGATGTCGGTCGAAGAGCGGGCCGACATCGCGCGCGCGCTCAGCCGCTAGCGGGCACTGCCAGGGCAGCTGGCGCCGCCGTCACGGCTAGCCGGTGCCGGTCAGGCGCAGGATGGCATTGATGATCGCCACCGCCGGCCGCTGCACGAGGGTGGCAAAGAGATCAATGTGGACGAGCATCGGCAGAATAAAAAAAGCGCCAATGACGATGCCCATGCCGTAGGGCGTCAGGCGCGCGAGTGGTAGTGCGAGCGCGTTTGGCAACGCACCCACGGCGACCCGGCCGCCGTCGAGCGGCGGCAGCGGGATCAGGTTGAAGACGGCCAGAATCACATTGATGTTGATGGCGTTGACGAGATTCCTCAGGACCCACTGATCGGTGCCCGCCGGCAGGAAACCCACCGTGTGCAGCAGCAGTGCCGCGGCGGTCGCGAGCATGAGGTTCATGCCGGGGCCGGCGGCGGCCACCCACACCATGTCGCGCCTGGGGTTTCGCAGCTGCCCGAACTTCACCGGCACCGGCTTCGCGTAACCGAACAGAAAAGGCGCATGGCTCAATAGCAGGAGTCCGGGCAGCAGCACGGTCCCGAACGGATCGATGTGTTTCAGCGGATTCAAGGAGACCCGTCCGAGCTGCCAGGCCGTGTCGTCGCCAAAGTGATGGGCGACGAATCCGTGGGCGGCCTCATGCAAGGTGATGGCGAGCAGCACCGGGATCACCCAGGTCGAGGTGAGATACACGGTTGGCGTCATGCTCTAGTCGAGGGGCCACGACATGGCTTTTGGCAGGGCGCCTCGCGCGTCTGGCACCGGCTCGACGGGTGAGGTGCCAACGCCGCGCCACCACGGTTCGATGGCTCGCGCGTACGCCGGCGCGACCGGCTCACCGAGGCGCGGCATCAGGATCTGTGCGCCCCTTTTCGGAGCTAACTCGAGCAGCGTTTCCGCCGGTTGATCCCAGGCATGCATGGCCAGACTAAACGTCCCCCAGTGCACGGGCAGGAACACGCCGCTGCCGAGGAGCTCGAACGCCTCGAGCGCATGCTCGGGCCCCAAGTGCATGTCGCCCCAGGCGGGATGCCACGCGCCGACTTCCAGCATCACGAGGTCGAAGGGTCCGAGACGTTCCCGGATCGCGGCGTATTCGCTCGTCAGGCCGGTATCGCCGCTGAAGAACACGGCGTGGCGCGGTGAGCGGATGAGGAACGATGACCATGAGGTGGTGTTGCGAGTCCTGCTGGTGCGGCCCGAGAAGTGTTGCGAAGGCGCGGCGGTCACGGTCAGGCCCGTGTTCGGCAGCGCATGCGATTCCCACCAGTCCAGCTCGATGATGCGTTCGGCTTGGACGCCCCAGGCCTCCAGGTGCGCGCCGACGCCGAGGGACGTCACGAACGGAACCTTGAGGCCGGCGAGCTTGGTGATGGTCGGGTAGTCGAGGTGATCGTAGTGATCGTGGGACACGATCACCAGATCCACCGGTGGCATGGAGCGCAGCGCAACCGGCACGGGCTGGAAGCGTTTGGGTCCGGCGATCCGCGAGGGCGACGCGCGCGGTCCCCACACCGGATCGGTGAGCACCCGCAGGCCGTCGATTTCGATCAGCACCGTGGAATGCCCGAGCCAGGTGGCGCGCAGCCCGCTGGCGGGCGCCTTGCGCCACACATCCAGGGGGTTCATCGAGGGCAGGGGTCCGCGCGGCACCCGCCGCCCGCCCGCGCACAGAAAGTCGGTGAGCGTCGGCATCGACGCGCTCGGGTCACGCAGGCCCGGAGCAATCGGGTGTAGGTTGCGGAACTGCTCGCCCGTCCAGCGCGGCGACGCCTTGATGCGCTCCAGCCGTGCTCCACCCGGCTTTTTGCCGAGTGATTTCATCTAACGCTGCGTCTCAGGCGCGAGCACTACCCCGCGCACTGACTTGCGCCGCCTATGCGCTATCAGCGCCGGTTCGCCTGCTTTTCCCGCTTGGCGGCGCGCTTCTCTTCCAGGCTCTTGGCGGGTTTCTTCTTCGCCTCTTTCTTCCGGTCCATACCTTTGCTCATGGCGGGTCCTTCGGTGTGGTGTCGGGTAGTTCGCCACCGTGACGCTTGGCCAGCTTCTCCTGCTTGGCTTTCTTCTTGGCCGCCTCGCGGCGTTTCTTCATTTCCTGGTAATTTGGCGGACGCATCAGATCTCCTGGTGACTGCACGGGTTGTGCCCGTAGATTACAGCATGTCACGGGTGGCGGCGCGGACGCCTCCTCACGGCCTGGCCGGACTCCAGGAGCGTATCCCTAGCCCGGCGGTCGTTGCTCGGCGACGCGCCGTGCCCTGGCGAGCTGTTGCCGTAATCCGGGTACCGCACTGGCGGTTTGCGGATTGTTCGACAGCGCCGTGATCAGCCTGTCCGCCTGGTCCAGTCCGAGCGTGAGACCGAAGCGCGTGGTCGTGCGTCGCAGCGCGCTCTGGAATCCAGGATCCGCGTCGAGCTCGGTGTAGCCGAGCGCCTCGGCTTTGCCGAGCAGGTCGCGCAGCACCAGCACTGCCCGGGCGGCATTCTGCGGCGAAGCGAGGCTGCCCCTCTGGGTGAACTGCGCGACCTCGGGCAGGCTGGTCGCAAAGCGGCGCAGCGCTTCGGCCTGTTGCGCGTTGCGCGGGTGGTTCTGATGCATGACTGCCTGCGCGGCGCCCATGACGGCAAACGGCGCGAGTGCGGCGTGCGTGAGCAGCGGTCCATCCGAGACCACGCCACCCGAAGCGAGTCCCACCAGTGCGAGTCCTCCCACCCCGTGCACCAGGTGCAGCACCTTGCGCTCGAGCGCGAACAGGCTTGCCAGCACCGCCCGCACCGGCACGAGCACGAGCAGGGCGGCGCCAACAAGCGCCAGCAGCGCAGGCATCGACTGTCCGCTCACCGCCCAGTGCTCGTGGGCGACATACAGGCCCGCGGCGCCGGCCAGCGCGCACAGGTGCAGGACGATACGCCCGAGGAGCGAGCCTGCGCGCGGCTTGACCTCGGGTTGATTGCCGAACGTTGCGGCTGGCTCAGGTCTCATGTCGGGTGTGCCTGATCTTCAGTGCGCGGCGCAAGGACGGGTCAGCTCGACGCGCCGGTTGTGCGCGCGCCCCGTGGGAGTGGCGTTGGTGTCCACCGGGCGGGTGAGTCCGAAGCCCCTGGCGGTCAGACGGCCGGGTGCGATGCCATAACGGCTCACGAGTGCCTCGCGCACAGCGCTCGCCCGGTGCTCCGACAGGGCCTGGTTGTACTCGGCCGACCCGATGTTGTCGGTGTGGCCCTCGATCGTGAGTGCGGCTTCGGAACTTCCCTTGATGAGCGCCGCCACCTGTTTGAGCATGGGTTCGGACTCATCCAGAAGCACGGCGCTGCCGGAATTGAAGTAGACACCGTGCAACTCCACGCTGCAGCTCTTGCTCTCGAGTTTCGCCGCCAGGCCGCTGCCCGCTCCCGCCCCCGCCACGGGCAGCTCAATCCTCGTCACGAGCGAGCTGCCCGGGCCGAACGTCCAGCGCAGGGTGAGCGGCCAGTCCGGATTGTCGAGCCACCACATCTCGACCTTGACCGGATCCTCCTGGGCGAAGGTGAAGCTGCCGGCCGCGTGCACCGTCGGCAGATCGGTGCGGACGCCGTTCACGAGCACCGCGACCGGCACATCCTGCGGCTCCACCCGATGCAAAGTGCCACGGTAGTAGTGGCGGGCAGAGCCGAGCAACATATGAAAGAGCTGCCCCATGTCCGGAATCGGCGGCGCACCAGAGGCTCGCGGCGGCGGAGGAGCCGCTGCTGATGCGAGTGCGGCCAGTGGTCCCGCGTCGCCCCCCAGGCTGGAGTAGGTCCCTAAGACCAAGGCCACATCGCCGCCCGCCTTGAGGGTCGTCAGCACTTTGCGCGAGGTTTCCGCGAAGGTCTGGCCCGCGTAGGACTCGGGGTCGGTACTCGCGCACAGCAGGGTCATGCGCGAGGATTCCTCCAGGTCCTCGTGGCGCACCTTGCGAGGCCATCGCAGACGCCTCGCCACTTTCTCAATCTCCTCGTTTCCAGGGGCGCTCATCCTGATCTGGTAGGTCAGTCCCTCGGGCGCGACCGTCTCCAGCGAGAACAGACTCTCGGTGTCCATGGCGTTGAAGGCGGCACCCGAGGTGACCACACTGGCGAAGACGGTGTTGGTGAGAACCACCCCGGGGGCAGGTTTGATATCGGTGGCATTAATGGCCCAGGCGGGCGCCATGCCGCAGGCGGCGAGCCACCCCAGTAGTGCCCTGACGCAGATGCGCACCACACCTGCCTCAGTCGTTGTGCGGCTTGCCCAGTGGCTTCTCGGTGAAGCCTTGCGGAATTGCGAACTTGTCGGCGGGCAGTGCATGCGACTCGGCCGATGTCAGGACATTTTCGCGCTCCGTCTTGCCGGCAGCGGAGAGGAATCGCTGCCGGACCGGGAATCCGTTGAGCTTATCGAGGCGCGTCAGACGCTCGGCGCTCCTCGCCAACTGCGGAACTCCGGACAGCAACTGAGTGGTCGTCGCCAGCGCGGCATGCATGGAACTCGCCAGCTCCGCACCGCCGGGCAGGCTCGCGGCGGGCACGACGCAGTACTCCGCGTAGGGGCGTCCTGCATGCTGTTCCTGCCACATACGGCACGAATACTGTCCCGAGGTTTCGCTGCGCCCCGTGTCCGTGAACGCGTCCTGGTTGGGCTGCTGCATCTTCGCGATCTGTGCCTGCATGAGTGCCCGCTTCTCGGGCGGCAGGTTCGCGAGCATGGCATCCATCTGGCTCTGCTGACCGCCGAAGAATGACTTCACGGTGGCCTGGTCGATCCGTGTGTAGGTTCTTTGGCGGGGGTCGACCTCCCAGATCATCCCATCGCGCACCAGGTCGGTGCGGCTGACGTTGCCGCCGTCATCCAGCATGTCGATGCGCATCATCCCGGCCTGCGCGTAGTAGACCTCGTGCGGCGTCGTCTTCCCGGAAGTGAGCTCATGCGAGCTCACCTGCAACACCACGCCCGCTTCGGCCGTGGCCGCGATCAACGGCAGGATCAGCAGCAGATTCACCGTACGCATCGGGAAGCCCCTCTTCAGAGTTTTTGTACAATAGCGGCGAGCAACGCCTTTTCCTTCGCAGGATCCACGAAGCCGCCGTTGACGGTCACCATCACATCCCGTTTGACCATGGTGAAGCCGCCGATGTAGCCGGTGTCGATCGCTTCGGCGGGGTCGCCGCCGCTCGCGGGCTCTTCCTTGCCGGCGGCAACCTTCGAATCCGCCTCGCCCTTCGACATCCCGGGCAGCGGATTACCCCCGCGGACATCCGTCACGATCTGGTTCAGTGCGGCCATGCCGATGCCAGCGACATGGTGTTTCGAGCGCCAGTCCGAATAGCCGCCGGTCCAGCGAATCGAGACCTCGTATTGCGGGCGGGCGTTGCCTTCCCCCCCAATAACAGAATAATTGCAGCCACTTTGTCCTGCGGGCGCGGGGCTGGCGCCGAGCGTTCCGAGGATGGCTTCGACTTCGGCCCGCGTGAGGATCGAACAGACATCGACCGGCTTCGGGCGGGTCTGCTGCAGTGCCTTGGCGGCCTCGACACTCGCCCCGCCGTCAATCTTGAGGGGGTGGGCGATGCGCTTGTAGGCGGAATCCACCAGCGTGGCCGCCTGCCGCAGCGTCGCCGGCGAGGCCGTGAAATCGATGGTGATGAGCTGATCGCCCCGCAAGCCGGAGAAGATGCAGCAGTTCATGGGCATGAGCGAGGCTTCGTCCCACTCACCGGAAATCTCGGTGCCGTCGTCGAGCTTGAAGTTCTTCTTGACGTTGTTGGCCATGCCCGGATCGGCGGCGGACTTCATGAGATTCTTGGTCATGCCGATCATCGAATACGCCTGAGTGCCACCGCTGTAAGTGACCTCGAGAGTTATGAAGCGAAACTTGGCGGTCTCGTAAACGCAGGTATCGCCGTTAGGTGCGGCGCCGAAAGGTCCGCTGCTGCCGGAGCGGTAAGGCGGCACGGCGAGCGGCGCGCCGAGCGCTGCCTCGACTTCCTTGGGCTCCAGGAGCGAGCACGGATCATTCTGATCGGGCTCGCTCGAACTCGACTGCGCGAAGGGCGGGGCGGTGCCCGAGGCCGTAGGGCTCACGGGCGGTGAGTGTCTGCTGCACCCGAGGAGCACGCTGCAGGTGACTGCGGCGAGCGCAGCGCAGCGGAGTTTCAGGTCCCATCTGCTCGACATTCCGGCTGCCCCCCTGTAGCTGCGAGCCAACGCGCTAGCGTATCCAAGAATCCCCGCCCACGCCACAGACAGGCCTGTTGCCTGCGGCATGGCGGTGAAAAGCGCTCAGGCGTTTGAGTAGCCCAACAGCGGCTCAGGCCACACGCGGTCTAGGTGCCGTTCGCGCAATGGAACAGCGTTTGGCCCTCGTCGCGCGTCGCCACAGCGTGTTTGCCCTGGCGGGCGCAGTCTGCCTCGGCCTGCTCGAGTGCGCGGGCTTCGCGCCGCTCGTCGACGGGGGCGCGGAAGGAACCTGGAGCTGATGGATTGTCCGCGGGCGGGGCGTTCGCGCAGGCCGCAACCAGGATCGTACAGATGACAGCGGGCCAGTTCATGGGCGTTGCTCCTTTAGCCTTATTGGTGCAGATCGTCAATCCAGCGCACAAGTTCCGGAACCTCGACCGGCGTGATGTCGAGATTAACCACGAGACCCTGTTGGCCACTGCGTGCCAGCACGCAGTGCAGCTGAACATCCGGGCTGGCATTGATTTCCTGATGCGGTACGTAGGGAGGGACATAGATGAAATCCCCCGGCGCGGCTTCAGCGAGGAATTCCAGCTGATCGCCCCAGCGCAGGCGGGCAACACCTTTCACCACGTAGATCACGCTCTCAAGATCCCCGTGATGGTGCGCTCCGGTCTTGGCGTTGGCATCGATGGTCACCGTGCCCGCCCACAGTTTCGTGGCGCCCGTGCGCTGCGTGGTCACCGCGGCGCGCCGCCGCATGCCGAGGGTCTGGGCAGTGGCATCGTCCAGCTCGTCGGAGCGGATGATTCTCACGCCCTGGGCGCGCCATCGACTGGAGGTTCCGTTCATTGGCTGCTCTCCAAGAAATCATAGCCTTACGGGGCGCAGGCCCCGGGAAATCGGGGAACTCAGACTGCCGCCTCGGCTGGGGAAGCGAAGATAGCACCGGCGGCGAGGTATTGACCTCAATCTCGATTGCACCGTGGTACCCGAATCCGCGGCAACGGGCTCAGCGTGCAGCGCAGCACCGCCTGGCTGCTTCGGGAGATCGTGTTCGAGCGCGACGCCGATCTAACTCACATTCACGTGTTGAAAATGTAGCGCGCCGCGCAGTGGACGCACATACTGAAAAGGGGTTGCAGTTGCGCGCGAGCGGACCCTGCCTGCGCGCATTTATGCGCTGCAGAAGTTGGGCAAACAATAAGCCTGCGCGCGGTGGTAGATGCCGCAGCGCACCCGAAGATCTCGGTACCCGAATTCCACAGCCGGGACTCGTAGTAGGAAGAACAGAAATCCATCGGGTGATGTCGGCGCGCGATAGCCGAGCCCAGATGGGATACGGGGGGGCCATGCCACATTTAATCGTCATGCGCAGGTTCGCAGGTGCGGTAGCGGTTGTGTTGCTGAGCAGTTGCGGGGGTGGTGGCGGCGGGACCCCGCCCCCTGGCATCACAGCGGCGTCGCCTCCGGCGGGAACGACGGGTGCCACTTACCCGACCTACACGTTTCTGGCGGCGGGGGGCACGCCGCCACTCAGCTGGACCGAGTCCGGGCCTCTGCCTCCCGGCCTGGGGTTGAGCCCATCGGGACAATTATCCGGCTTGCCCGCGACGGCGGGTACGTATCCGATTTCGCTGACCGTAACCGATTCGTCCGTGCCGCCGCTCAGTACCAGCACGCCCGTCAGTATCAAAATCAACGACTCGTCGATCGTCGTCAGCACGGCGCCGCCACCGCCCGCCGGTGTGGTGACGTACCCGTACCCGGGGTACGGTTTCACCGCGAGCGGCGGTTCGCCGCCCTACACGTGGCAGGCAAGCGGGGTACTCCCGCCCGGGCTCGTGTTGGCCAGCGATGGAACGGTATCGGGCACGCCGACGAGCGCGGGCACGTTCAAGTTCTCCGTCACGGCCACGGACAGCGCGCAGACGCCGGTGAGCGGGCCGCCGTCCGCCACCCAGATCACCATCAACACTCCCGCCCAACTCACCTTGAACCCGATGCCGGTCCCGCCGGCGGGCGTCGCGGGCACGCCGTATGGGGTGTTTACTTTTGGCACTACGGGTGGATTCCTGCCGTTTACCTGGAGCATCACGGCGGGAAACCTGCCGCCCGGCGTTACCCTCGGCAGCGACGGGTCACTGAGCGGCATACCGACGAGTGTGGGAACGTTCAACTTCACAGTGACCGTCACCGACAGCTCGCCGAAGCCGGTCCCGAGTTCGTTGCCGTTCAGCATTTACATTGCCCCACCGCCGCCGCCGACGATCAACAACTCCGAGCCACCCACCGCGATAGTGGGTACGCTCTATGCGCCATTTCAGTTCACCGCCACCGCGGGTCTGGCGCCTTTGGTCTGGTCGGAGACTCCGATGCTCACCGGCGGACTTAGTCTCAGCCCCGCGGGGGTGCTGTTCGGCACACCGACCGTCGCAGGAAAGTTTCCGATCCAACTTGAGGTGACGGACGCACTCAATCGGGCCGCGCCGCCTGTTCCGGTAGTAGTGCGGGTCTCGCTCCCGCACACCGGCTCGTTCACACTTCTGGTTACGCCGATGACCAAGCCGCGCTCCGGTCACACGGCTACTCTGCTCAACACCGGCAACGTGCTGATCGCCGGTGGCGCGAACGGAGTCGCTGATGCATCCGCCGAGTTGTACGAGCCTGCGACGGGCACCTTCATCGCGACGGCGGGCTCCATGACCGAGGCGCGCATCGGGCATACGGCGACCTTGCTCAACGATCCGGCCCTGGCGAATTACGGCAGGGTTCTCATCGTGGGCCCGGCCGACACGACCGCCGAACTCTACAATCCGGCGACGGGAACGTTTGCCGCGACGGGCACCGTGCACCACGCGCGCACCTCGCCCACCGCGACGCTACTCAGCAACACCGGCCCGAATGCAGGCAAGGTACTCATCGTGGGAGGTAACACCACCGCGGGCGATCTTGTCGCGGAGTTGTACGACCCGGGAACCGGCACCTTCACCGACACTGGCAGCACGATGATCTTACGGGCCGGACATACGGCAACGCTGCTGACAACCGCGCCACTGGCCGGCCAGGTTCTCATCGCCGGGGGCAGCAACTCATTCACCGCGGAACTCTACAACCCCGCGACCGGCGCGTTTACAGCGACCGGGGATATGACGAGACCCCGCAGCGGACACACGGCAACCGCACTTGGGATACAGGACGGTGCCCAGAATGGCGACGTCCTGATCGTCGGCGTGGATGGCTCGGCAGACCTGTACGATCCAGGCACAGCGCAGTTCACGGCTGTAGGAAGCTTCTTCCCGAGTAGTTTCTTCCAGACTTTCAACCGTACTGCGAGTCTGCGCAACGATGGCACCGTTCTGGTGGCAGGCGGCGATTTCTCGAAACCGACCTACAGACGTGTGACGCCGGGGTTCCCCTATAGGTTCTATTGCATATTTGCAGGAAGCTTCCCTCAATCCATTCCGACAGCGGCGTTGTTTGCGCCCGAGAGTGACGGCTTCACTGGGACGGGCTCTCTGCAGGCGAGCCGGGATGGACACACCGCTACGGTTCTCCCCGACGGCGCGGTACTCGTGGCTGGAGGTACTCAGCACACGGTGGGACAGTCCAGTCGCTTTAGCTGCACCACTGAGCCGCCGCCGCACACCGCCACGGTGCTTTCCTCGTCAGAGCTTTTCCAGTAAGTCCGCTTGCGAACCGCCTTTGACCCGGCTAACCGGGAGGCCGTTTAATTGGCGCGCCCGAGGCACTTTCTTGGAGGAGAGCCAGGCATGAATCTCTCCAGGCACAGGTTTGACAGCATCCTTGAAACCATCGGCCACACGCCGGTGGTAAGGATCAAGAAGCTCGCGCCCGCGCACGTGAACCTGTACGTGAAGATCGAGGCCTTCAACCCAATGGGGTCTGTCAAGGATCGCCTCGCACTCGGCGTCATTGAGGACGCCGAACGTAGCGGCGCTCTCACGCCTGGGCAGACGGTCATCGAGGCCACCAGTGGCAACACCGGGATCGGGCTCGCCATGGTGTGCGCCGAGAAGGGCTATCCGCTGGTCGTGACCATGGCCGAGAACTTCAGCGTCGAACGCCGCAAGCTGATGCGCTTTCTCGGCGCCAGGGTGGTACTCACGCCGGCAGCCCTTAAGGGCAGCGGCATGCTGGCGAAGGCGGTCGAGCTCGCGCAGACGCACGGCTGGTTTCTGTGCCGGCAATTCGAAAACGAAGCGAACGCCGACGCGCATTCCCGTACGACCGCGCCCGAGATCCTGGCGGCCTTCGCGGGCGAACGTCTCGACCATTTCGTTACCGGCTTCGGCACCGGCGGTACGCTTAAGGGCGTCGCCCGGGTGCTGCGCGCGCGCAGCCCGTTAACGCAGATTGTGGTGTGCGAGCCGGATAACTCGCAGCTGCTCGGCAGCGGCATCGCGCAGCCGCGCAATGCCGATCGCTCACCGGCGGGGAGCCATCCCAACTTCCGTCCGCATCTGATGCAGGGCTGGAGCCCGGATTTCATTCCGAAGCTTACCGAGGACGCGGTGGCGCTGAAACTGATCGACCGGATCGTTCCGGTGAACGGTGCGCAGGCCCTGAAGCTGGCCCGCGAGCTTGCACGTCAGGAGGGCATTTTCGTGGGCATTTCGGCCGGCGCCACCCTGGCGGGCGCGCTCGAGGTCTGCAGCACAGCGGCGCGCGGCGCCAATGTGCTGTGCATGCTGCCTGACACGGGCGAGCGGTATTTGAGCACGCCGCTCTTCAGTGAGATTCCGGTGGACATGACCGAGGAGGAGGTGTCGATTGCACGCTCCACCCCGAACTATCGCTTTGATGTGACGGTAACCGGGGCCGCGCCGCCGCCCGCGGCCGCGCCGCCGCCGGTGGCAGCCACTGCCGAGGACTTTGTCAGCCGCACGATCGCGGACCCGACGCAGCCGGTCGTGATGTTTGCGCTGGAGTGGTGCGAGTTCTGCTGGTCAGTTCGCAGGATGTTCACCAGGCATGGAATTGCGTACCGCTCGGTTGATCTGGACTCGGTCGAATATCAGACGGCCAACCGCGGGGGCGAGATCCGGGCGGCCCTGAGCGCACGCACATCGGTCGACACAATCCCGCAGATCTTCGTCGGCGGGGAGTTCATCGGTGGCTGCACGGATGTCTTTGATGCCCACAGGTCAGGCCGACTGCAGGCGCTGCTCGACAAGCATCACGTCCCGTACGATCGGGATGTACGTCTCGATGCGTATTCCTTCCTGCCCTCGTGGCTGCACCCGCGTTGACGTAGCGAAGCCAGGTCGCCCACTGGCGCAGCGAATCCGCGAGGCTCAGCAAAGCCCGGCGTTACTGCAACGGCATGTCTGCCTGACACGTTACCACGGCGCTGCGGCGTCAATCTCACGCCAGGCGGCAGGTGCTAAGCCGCGCACACTGACCTCCCCGACAGCTGCCCGCACCAGTCGCAACGTCGGCAAGCCGACGCGTGCCGTCATACGGCGAACCTGGCGGTTCTTGCCTTCGCGCAGCGTTACTTCGAGCCAGGCCGTCGCAATCCTGGCGCGATAGCGGATCGGCGGCTCGCGCGACCAAAGGTTATCGGGCTCATCGATGAGCCGCGCGCCGGCAGGTTTCGTCCTGAAGTCCCCGAGGTCTACGCCGTTACGCAACTGCGCAAGTGCCGCCTCGGTCGGCACGCCTTCGACTTGCACCCAATAGACCTTCGCCAGCCTGTGGCGCGGGTTCGCGATGCGTGCCTGTAGTGCGCCGTCGTCGGTCAAGAGCAGTAAACCTTCGCTATCCGTATCCAGGCGGCCCGCGGGATACACGTTCGCGATCTTGATGTAGTCGGCAAGGGTGCGGCGGCCGGGTTCGGGGCGAAACTTGCAGATCACACCGTACGGCTTGTTGAAAGCGATCAGCACGCGTGAATCAGCCGAGAAAGCTTTCGATCAAGTCCGGCGGCACTGTCGTGACCGGCACGGAATGCAGGGAGCCGCCCCGACCGTGCTGGCGGCTGCCGCGACGACGGCTGGGCGGGCGCGGCGCGAACCACTCGCGCACGTCGGCATCGAGGCCGACACCGTGCATGTAATTGTAAAGCGCTTTGCGCAGGCCGCTGCCCAGGAAGTCATGATCGGTGCCTACGGGGTCGTCGAATTCGATGTCGTTATGCGCAAACGTAATGTTTGCTGGCGGCCGCAGCGTGATGCCGTACCTTTGCGGATGCAGGCCTATGGGTGAATGCGCCGTCGCCGCGAACCGATGCCAGTACGCCGATTGAATGCAGCCGGCCGTGAACAGCTGCCGCACGCGCTCGAGCGCGTCGATCGTGTCCTGCGTGGTTTCGGTCGGGAAGCCGTACATCAGATACGCGTGCACCATGATGCCGGCATCGCTGAAGGCACGAGTCACGCGCGCCACTTGTTCGACGGTCACGCCTTTGTGCATGAGCTTGAGCAATCGATCCGAGGCAACTTCGAGCCCGCCGCTCACGGCTACGCAGCCGGCCGCGGCCAGCAGACGGCACAGTTCGGGGGTGAAGGTCTTCTCGAAACGAATGTTGCCCCACCAGGTGATGCTGAGGTTCTCGGCGATGAGCTGCTTTGCGAGCGCCCGCATGCTCGCCGGCGGCGCGGCCTCGTCGACCAGGTGGAAGCCGGTCTCGCCCGTCTCCGCGATCAGCGCCCGGATACGCTGCATGACGATGTCCTCGCCCGGCCGATCGTAATGGCCGATGTAGTCGAGTGAGACGTCGCAGAACGAGCATTTCTTCCAGTAGCAGCCGTGCGCGAGAGTAATCTTGTTCCAGCGCCCGTCTGACCAGAAACGATGCATCGGGTTCAGCATCTCCATGACGGACACGTATTGAGCGAGCGGCAAGCCGTCGTACGTCGGGATGCCCGTGTCGCGTTGTGGGAAGTCATGCTGGGCCAGATCATTCTCGAGCACGACTTGCGCGCCCTTGCGCACATAGGTGCGCACCAGCGGCGCCTGGCGGCCCCGCAGCCGCGTCAGCAGATTCAGCAGCGGCCGCTCGCCGTCATCGAGAGTCACGTAGTCGAAGTAGTCGAATACGCGCGGATCGCGCAGCGAACGCAGCTCGGTGCTGACCCAGCCGCCGCCGAGAATCAGCGTTGTCTTCGGGGCAGCCGCGCGGATCGTGCGCGCCATGTGAAATGCGCCGTAGACATTGCCGGGAAAGGGCGCGGTCACGGCGACGACCTCGGGTGGCTGTGCAATCAACTCGCGGGTGAGCTCGTCGAGCGCCGTGTCGATGAGTGTGGGCTCGCCCGTCAGCGCCTCGTGCAGCGGCTCGAACGACGTGGCGCTGGCGGCGAGCCGCTCGCCATAGCGCGCCAGCTCAAAACGCGGGTCGATGCCGATCCGCCAAACGTCGGCGAGGTCGTCGATGTACAGGCTCGCGAGGTAACGAGCCTGCTCGGTGGTGCCGAGTGTGCCGAACGCGGACAGCAGCTGCGCGTCGAGCGCCGCATGCTCGTCGGTGGGAGGCGGGCGCAAGTGCCCGAAGCGTGGCCCTTCGGGAAGGAACGCGCGCCCAACGATGCGAAACGCCAGGCTTGGATCGCGGCGTTGCAGGAACCGGATCGCCGGCTCCACGGTGTCGACGTAGCGCCTGGAATGCTTAAGAAAATGCGCGATCGCGGGCGGCACCGGGGCGCGCGTTGCGACGGTTCGTGCGCGCTGGCGCAGCAACTCGGCCATCCGCGCGACGAGCGGCGCTGAGAACAGGCGCAGGAATAACGTGAGCGAGGCGTCAGCTTGTGCCAGCTCGAGCCCGAGGTCGGCTGCGTGCAGGCGCAGAAACCCCATCAGATACGCCGTCGCGGGATACGGAGTATTCAGTTGGATCATCGGGGGTGTGACGAGCAGGACGCGCATCCGGTATGCAGGGTAGCGCACGCGATGCGGTAGGGCATAGCAAGCAGCCGCTGCCACGCGTCGCTTGATTCGGCGCTATGGCGGCCTCTGGGCGGTTCAGCGTCCCCCCACGATCTCGGCGATGGGCGCGGCGGCGGCCGGTACCGCCTTGCGGTAGTCCTTGCCGAGCAGCGCGGCGACGGTGGCCGCAATCTGCGCCTGGTGAAGCTCCGCGACCTGAGTGCGCTCGCCGAGCGGCGGGGTATCCGGGCCAAGCACCGCGATCCAGATGTTCTCCGAGCCTTTTTGCTCGACCCCGTGGTCCTTCCACTCGACCAACCCGCTGCCGCGGCCATGATCGGTGGTGATGATGAACGTGGTCTGATCGCGATACGCCGGCAGACGCTGCAAGGTAGTCCACAGCTGCTCGACGAAATGGTCGAAGAGGTGCGCGCTGTGGAGTACCAGATCATAGCGGCCGGCGTGCGCCCAGTTGTCCGTCTCACCGTAGCCGACGAACAGCACGCGCGGCTGATCTTTTGCGACGGCATCCAGCAGCGGGACCTGCAGGAACGCGTCGTAGACGTCCTCGTCGTCCATCCGGGTCGTGGTCTGGTAAAGCTGGTTGAGGAGCTCCTGGCGGGGGCTGAGCGGGGCTTGATAGGGCAGGTCCCATCCGACGTGTAACGGCAGCTGGCTGCGGCGCACGTTGAAGATGTCTTTGAACGTTGCCCAGGTCGCAAACACACTGACACGCCCGCGCAGATCCGGCAGGGTGTTGAGCCATTCGAACACCGAAATGTTGGGGTTCGGGCCGAACTCGTTCGAGTTGATGCGCGCATCAGGATGGCCCGTCAGCATCTCGTTGTAGCCGGGGTAGGAGAAGGCCAGTCCGTTGGTCACGCGGGCGATGCTGCCGCGGGTCTGGTTGCCGAAGATCTGGCCGCGCGTGGCGACCGTGCTCCACAAAAAGGGAAACAGTGCCTTGCGGCGCTCGCTGGCGTCAGCGCGCCAGAACTCGCGGCGCAGATCCTCCTCCTTGTCCCAGATGCCGCCGTCTTTTTCATTGAGCAGCGTGGGGTCGGCGCCGGTGAAGACCTCCTGCCAGCGAACACCATCGCTGACGATGAGCACCACGTTGCGGGTCTTGAGCGGCCCGGTCTGCGCGCTGGCGGGCAGCTGGCAGGCGAGCAACGCAAACAGACCGATGTACCAACTCCAGCAGGTGATCCGTGACATCGTGAAATCCTGTGCTGTCCTGGGCGGGAAGCGAGCACCGATTATGTGCGCCGGCTGCCCGGGTGTCAGCTGCGTTGCGACCTTGCTGACGAGTGCGTTGAGCGCATATCTTCGCGCACGGCCATGCACAACCACGATCGTCTGCCGCCGGTGCTCGTTGCGGTCCTGTGGTCAGCAGGCCTCGCTACGCTGCTGCGGGCAGAGCCGCAGGCTGCCGCAGTCCCGGCTCCCGCCGCTGTCGCGGCCGTTACGGTCGGACCGGAGCATTTGCACCGCTGCGACACGCCGGCGCCCTGGTGCGGGGAGCTTGTACGTGCGCTTGACCCGAGTGGCGCGGAGACCGGGACAGTTGCGGTCTACTTCGAGTACTACCCACATTCGGCACCGGGCCCGGCCGCCGGTACGCTGGTCGCGACCGAGGGTGGCCCGGGCTATCCGGCGACCGAATCCCGGGATGAGTACCTGGCGCTCTTCGAGCCTTTGCGCGCCAGCTACGACGTACTGATCATGGACAACCGCGGCACGGGTCGCTCCGGTGCGGTTGATTGCCGGCAACTGCAGCAGGCGCTCGCGCTCACCGAGGCCAATACCGGCGCCTGCGGACGCTCGCTCGGGGCGCGGGTGAGTCTCTACAGCACGGCGCTCGCTGCGGATGACCTCGCCGCCGTGCTGGATGCTCTTCAGGTCCGGCAGGTGAACCTGTACGGCGACTCGTACGGGACCTACTTCTCGCAGGTCTTTGCACTGCGCCATCCGCAGCGGCTGCGCTCACTGGTGCTCGATGGCGCCTACCCGCTGGATGGCCCGGACTATGCGTGGTATCCCCACTATGCCCCCGCCATGCGCGAGAAGTTCAACCGCGCCTGCGAGCGCTCGGAGGCCTGTCGTGCGCTGCCGGGGAATTCGCTCGCGCACATCATCCCGGCGCTGCAAGCGCTGCGCGCGAAACCCTTCGCAGTGAAAACTCCTGGCAGCGACGGCCGCAGTGCCGGCTCCACCGCCGACGCCACCCAGCTTGCGATTCTGATGTTCGGCGGCGCCCCGGCGTTGGCCTCCGTGCGCGAAACGGACGCGGCGGCGCGCGCGTTCGTCGCCGGCGACCAGCTGCCATTGCTGCGGCTGATGGCCGAAACGGCCGTCGATACCGATTCGCGCGATCCGACGCACTCACCAGCGCTGTTCAGCGCCGGGCTCGCGGCGGCGGTCGCGTGCGGGGATCCGCCGCAGATCTTCGACATGAGTTTGCCGGTGGCACAGCGCATCGCGGCACGCGATCTTGCCATTAAAAAGCGCAAGGCGACGGCGCCTGACACTTACGCTCCGTTCACGATCGATGAGTACCGCAGGATGCCGCTGGACTACGCCTTCATCGACCAGTGCGTGCAGTGGCCGGCACGCGCCGCCCACTCGCCGGCGCTGCCCCTGGTACCCGATGCACCCTATCCGCAAGTGCCAGTGCTGGTCGTGTCAGGCGAGTTAGATAACATGACCTCAGTGGCGGACGGCGCGGCCGCAGCCGCACGTTTTCCGCGCGCCCATCACGTGGTCATCGCCAACGGGCTGCACGTCAACGCGCTGCCGCACTCGCGCAGTGAGTGCGGCGCAAGCCTGGTACGGCGCTTCATGGCGGATCTGTCGACCGGCGATGAGGGTTGCGCAGCGCAAGTGCCCCCGGTACGGCTGGTGCCGCAATTCGCCCGGCGCGCCACCGAACTGGCACCGGCGCAGGCGCTGGCCGGCAACCAGGCCGCAGACGCGGGGCTGCGTGTCGTCAGCGCCGCGTTGCTCACCGCGCAGGACGTTATTGTGCGCGCAGGTGCCAACGGACCGGGCAAGGGCCTGGGACTTCGCGGCGGCACGTTCAGCGCCGCGGGCGCCGGATCGGGCTATCACATCGTGCTGCGCGAGGTGCGCTGGACCGAGGACGTGGTCGTATCGGGCGAAATCGACTCACCGGCTCGCACAGGTCTGGTGCGTGCGGTTCTCGCGCTAAGTACGCCGCAGGGCGAGCGCGGCCAGCTCGAAGCGCAGTGGCCCGAGGGTGTCGGGCAGCCGCGGGCGACGGTGCGCGGCACCCTGGGCGGGCACGCGGTCGTGGCGGACGCGCCAGCGCCCTGAACGAGTTCAGGTCGGCGCTCGCGCCGCGTGACGCGCGGGATCGACGATCAGCCAGGTGGCTGCGGCGATCAGGGCGAGTGCGCTGCCAATCACAAACGGGGGCGTCCACGCTCCGTGACCGGAAAAGTACGCCGTCACGGGGGCTGCAATCAGTCCGCCGAGGTTACCGCCGGT